>Ga0209491_10007609_pt1 | contig 14197 bp, 23 predicted proteins | sample BON02_FD_187213 | JGI IMG/M metagenome (GOLD analysis project Ga0209491, IMG submission 187213) | Freshwater microbial communities from Lake Bonney liftoff mats and glacier meltwater in Antarctica - BON-02 (SPAdes) (version 2) | ecosystem: Environmental > Aquatic > Freshwater > Ice > Glacier... | reverse complement strand
ACGCGTCTAGAAGCTTGAATTTAGTCCCCCACTCGCCGACTCCGCGGAACATCTCCTCGAACAGGCTGCTCATATGCCACGTATCCAGCTGGACGTAGCTCCAGTGGTCGACTGTGAGGAGCACGTGTATATGCGGATGCTTTCGTTTCGGGCCTATCTCCATGCCTGCATCTACCTGAACCCGCTCCACGTGCGTCTCGTATGTGTCGTATAGGTAAGAAGAGCCCGGGTTAAGGGTTAACCCGGGTTAAGGGTTAGGGTAAACCCTAATCCTAACCCTAACCCTAACCTAACCCGAAAGTTTCCCTTGTCACTGCCATAAAACCTGTCTACAGCGTCTGCCTTTCGCGGTTTCAGTATATCCACCCACGTCGCCTTTGAGATACTATCGGCGTTTCCTCTGGCGCCAGCTTCCATACCGTATAATTTCTGTCCGAAACGCAGCATTTGGCTTAAATATTTGTCTGAGAATACAACGCGAGTCGCGTCTGCCATCTTCTCCAAAATTAAATGCGCGGCTACCGGGTCAGTAACAGGTGAATGGAGGGCCCATGTAATAAACAGCCGCGTCTGTGTCATTCGGCGGCGCTGGGGTGTTTCAGATTTATCCTTCCACCACGGATCGCCCTTCCACTGACTCTTACCCATTTTGTATGTAGCCCCCTCTATTTTCCGCGTTGTAGTGGCCGATTGAGTCGCAGACAAAGCCTTAACACTCGGCTCAAAGTTGTGTATTCTGAGCTCGGTTGGAGTTCGATACTCCATGCGGAATATATCGCTGTCGAACGCAGATGCGCTACGCTTATACTCGGCGCCGTTTTCGTGTGTATACTTATGGTATGCGTCCGTTAGTATGTCGAATAGAGCAGGGTTGGACGTAAACGCCTCTACAAACTTAGTAGCTTGGGAAATACGTTTCTTTTTATCCTTATCTCTCCCAGTGTCGAGAAACACACCAAGTGTGTCTAGAGCTTCTCTAATAAGCTTACTATCATCTTGCTTTGTTTTTGAGTTTTTGTTCGCAAAACTAAGGTCTTTTGTGACATGTATTTCCGCCGGCGACTTGAACATAGTGCGTTTTTTTCCTTCGAACGGCGTTATAAGGTTTTCTATCATTTCATCATACACGTCTTGTATCTCGTCGCGGTTGCTGTCTGTTAGAGGCCCTCGTCTCATACGCATCCCAAATTGCATCTCTTTCTGCATCTGTTCGTTCGTGGCGACAGCGCCGGCCACGCGCCTCGTCCCCTTCCACGAGCGTTGTAGCAGCCCGAGGCGGTCCATATCAGCGGCACAATCCATGCACACGTTGCTGTAAGCAGACACGCGCCGTAGCTTGAATCCAGTATCATATAGGGCAACTTTTGCTCTAGTATTCGGACGTCCTTGTACTATAGACGCGTTTTTCGCATACTCAAAAAGGTGGTTGGAATGCGCCTTGAATCTCAACTCAGCTTTATTGTGTGCGCGTGTATTGTCTGTCTTACTAACGTCGAATAGCTCTACCTCCCATTTCTGACGCCCGCCAGGTACGTCTCTCGGGAGCGAGGAGCGGTTTCCTACATCCTCAGCACGGACTCTTGATATTCGAGCGGGGTTGTGCGTATCGTTGCGCGCCGTATTTCTTATCCAAAAGTAGTCCTCGTGAAACGGCTGAGCTGCCTCGTGGGCCTTACTACCCACTCGTTTCCAGAATCGAGTGGGGTATTGTCTGTACTCTATCGGGGTGTCGCTATAACTCGCGTGCACCTCTTTGTACTCGTAGAAGGCGCGCGCACACCGCCTGCACCCCGTACTAAAACTCTCGTAGTGCTGCAGGTGCATCTGCTCCATTGAGATTGGTAGGTACGCTATGTGCCACGGTGTATTAACATACTGCCCCACGGTCATATTTGAGGTGATTCTGAAATCCCGAATCACGCGCAGGTGCTCGGTGAAATCTTCGGTGTCGTCTTGAGTCTCATACCCACTCACTGAATCCCATTTAAATATAGCCGCAATTTTCTGCTTTTGTGCCGGAGAAATTGCAACTCCAAATTTAAATACAGGGCCAAAAATCTCCTATACGCCTCCTCGGTGTCTATAAATCGTTGTAAATTTACCGCCCTGCTTTATGCGCCAGACGCCGAGCTGCATCCCATTTCTCTTCTGTTCATCAGTAAGCAGCGTGGTTCGGTCGTTGCTTATATGCTTGATGTCTTGCTGGTTGAAGAATATACCGAGTACGCGTACAAACTCACGAGGAAATGCGCTAATTTTCTTATTTAGGACGTCGCTTCTCGGGCGCCCTACGGTATTTTGTACGCCTATAACCTTCAGTGGTTTTCCGGTGCGGTCAATTACGTCTGGGCGCATCGTCATATTGGCTCTCCCGTATAATTTGGAGTGCTCCTCTTCTTCTGCGTCCGACATAGCGCGCGTAGTCACCGCAAACCTCGCCTCTGTGTATAGCTTATCACGAGAAAACGGGTTCGATTTAGGGTGAAAATGGCTGTTTGAGCCAGGGTATGTAGTTTGAGCGCCTGGACGCACACTGAGTTTAGTATGCTTCTCTCCATTGTAGTCCTCAAGGTCTTCCTTAGACGCGATTGCAATTTCGATTACTTTGTGCGCATTCGCAGTGTCTCCAACACGCTGGTCTCTCGCGCCCTCCACTCCGTCTAGATACTCCGAGTTAGTTACAATTTCTACCTCTTCGGTGAGCGCGTTTGTTCCTTTATCTGTGTCTGCCTGGTCGTCGTCCATAACTACGTCCACATTCACAGGACGCGCCGGTGCGTCGTATACACTGTCTTTACCGTCTTCAACAAACGTAAACAGCGACTCTGTTGTGAGTTTTTTGTCTGTTAACAACGTTTTGGTCCACTTTTGGAGCTGGACGCGCACCCATACTCGAGCCCTTTTAATGTCTTTTTGTACGTCTGGTGGCATACCGCGCCATTCTGGGTAAGATATGTAAACAGGTTTTGGTTGTGATATATCGTCCAAGGTAGTAGTTGGGTTCAGTGGGCTATTGCGATGTAGCACCATCTGAAATCTAAAATCTAAGTCGGTTCGACTCCCATCCGTGTCATCGCGCGGGTGGTAAACTAACTTTCCAAAAGCCTCAAACATTGTAGAACTCCGGGTATCAGAGCCCCCAATTAAAGAACGAGGTATGTAATAATCAAGGTCAACACCAGACCCCATAGGATGTTTACTAGTAGTTGTAGCCCTAGAACCTTGGACTTTTGACTGGCTGTCACAACCACACATCCAGCCAACCAGTCGAAATTTATTTTTTATGAATAGGAGGTTTCTTACGCTGGTTTCGTATTTCTTCACTTTAGGGAGGCCGATGCTGGCGTCTCCGCCCATGTACGCGCCTCCTCCGTTTCGCTGATCTGCAGACACCATATTCGATAACTTTAGCAGCATCAGATAGGACGGGCCGCTGTAGCTCGGGTTGAACATACGCGTTCTGATGCCATTCACAGACCAGTTATTCACTTTATCGTTGCAGCCTTTGTACCAGTATAGCCCGAATAACTGTGCACATAAATAACCAACTGCGAGTTTTTCCAAATTGTTCGCCCATGTTAGCCTTGTTTGTGCTCGAAGTGCCGTCCGTTAGAAATGACATTGCGCTGGAATGCACGCCCTCTCCCCCAGCATTTGTAGGGGTTACGCCGGAAGCTAGTAAGAACGCTACCTGAGAATAGATATCGTGTGATACATTTATCTCGATTCGATTCGAGTTTGCACCGTCTTGGGCCTTTCCATGATACTCGAAAATGGAGGTCGTGTTATTGCTGCGATTTCCAAGAGTAGCAGAGCGAAACTTTAAAGTTGTAAACCGCGCCGTTTCCGACACATAGTAAGCCTTATTTTGATTTCTGTCTACAGCGCCTACATCTTGTACGTTGAGGGTACTATTGCATGGCCATCCTATAGTTGCATCGTAGTACGCTTCTGTGAAATGTTCTTTTTTTTTGATAGCCTTTTCTAACGTTCCAAGCGTCGGTGAACTACTGTCGCTTAGTAAGAAGGCCATAAGCGCCTAAAAATGTGACCCACCATCGACTTTGTTCACGTCAAAACTCATGAGCCGCCATGCTCGGCCGCGTCGGAGGTGGAGAGCAGTGAAGCGATCGATCAATGGCTGCTCTGAAAGTCTGTTAAAACCCCGTCAAGGTTATTTATAGACATGCGCTAACTGCCGCTCGGGAAGTTGTTACTTACCCGAGCTACTAATAGCGCGCGCCTAAGCCAAACTCGGCGGGCGGCCAAAACGACCGTCCAAACTGGCCGGGCATGAAACAGCCACAACCCACACACTGGATACCGTGGGGGGAGGAGATCGATCCTCAACAAAAACTCATCAGAGAACACCATGCTTCAAATCCGATTGTATCGGGAAACGTTTTAGGATCTTTTTTAAACGACTCTCGCGATGCTTCCCACGTAGACATATTTTTTTGCCATCTTCAGAGACCGGCACACCTAGCGGCGCCAACACGACGCGTGCGTTTGTGCTCATCTTCATTCACACATTTAGAAATACTATACTATACACTCATTCCCTTCTGAATATACGACCGCATAATAGACGTCCAGTTCGACTGCGGGAGCAGGCGGACGTGCACGTATGGAAGCTTCGTAATAACGAATTTGTCGTCACTTCTCATATGGCGCCGCTTCGTGAGCTCGGACGCAGCTGGGAAGCTGACGTCATTTCCCGCGTAGGCTTCGTTGTACAGGTGCCGAGCCAGATACTGTAGCTTATGCACGTCGATCTGGACCTGGCTGTAGTGTGTAACTGTCAGCCATGCGTGCATGTGAGTGCGCCCCGCCACGCCGCCCATCTCCACACCAGCCTTCCACTCGATGCCAGAGATGACCTGAGCGTACAAATCGGCTCCGTACACCTCCGGATTTTTAGGGCCGTATTTCAGGATATTCGCAACTCCAGTGTCCGTCCCGAGCTCTTTCGCCGTAGTCTCAACGGCGGCGGTCACCTTGTAGACGTCATCCACACTCCGTGGCGCGAGGTTTGGATTTATAGTAAAAAATAAGTTACTCTCCTGGCGCCTCCGCAGTACTTTTGTACCGGCGCTGTCAACTTTATGGTCGTACAGATGCGCACCACCCAGCATTACGCTCGGCGCGCGGTCCACAAGCCCACCCTTGTACTTCCAAGACTGGTCGTTCTTCGAGATCACGTTGCTCTTGAAGTCCACCGTCTCCACCGCGATGCGCACCAAGGTCTTGGCCTTCACCATCAAGATTGGTTGCGCGCGATACTCGTTCACTCTGTAAAGTAGTCTTGTGACACTCTGCTTTTGCTCTGCTGTAGGTTTCCGTGGCATCTGTACTGAGTACCATAAAAGTTGGAACTTTTATCATAATTCAAGCCTCCTCAGGTGCGGCTGCCTCAGGCTGCGTTTCGGCGGGTTCTGCCTCAGGCTCTATTTCGGCTGGGTCTGCCTCTTCAACATCAGGATCGGCGGTTCGAGCGACGTAGGCCTCGTGGTCGGCCCGCCCGCAAAACTTGAACGCGTGCAGAGTCTGATTGTCCTTGCCCTCCCATGGACAGCGCGACTTGTACGCGAACCGGCCGTTCTTCAGCACGACGACCTCGGGGTCCACGACGTCAAACTTCTCCTTCTTGGTCATACACGTGAACGTCACATTCACCATTCTCTCGATGACACTTAGTCATACTTCAGAATATTTTTATGATAGAAATTGCACAGACGACGCTATTTTGATACCATTTGGAGGTTACTACATTCTACAACACGGCGTAATGACGCAAACTATATCCGCTATGAGACACCCCACACGCGCGCGCAGTAAAGCTATACTTTCCAATGACCTTATCATAGAAGAATGGATCCGCAATCTCCGCCCCCCAACACAGACACAAACACCAGTCCAGACATAGAGCGCCTTAGGCGGGAGCGCGAGGTGCCCTTTCTAGAGCCTTGGCCGCGCGTTTGGAAGCGTCTCCGTCGGGATGCGGTAAGCCTCGCAAAAATGCGATCTGAGCAAGCTCCTTTCCGCTTGGAGGGGGCATGACAGTGCACTTCGCAACCTCGCGTGGGCAGTGGGCGTCCTTGGAGCCGCGTGCCTCAAATGCCTTGAACTCGTCTGCCATGCGCGCGCGCTCTTCCTTGAACTCCTCTACGGTTTGGGTGTTTACATTGGGGGTTGAATCATTCTTGCAGCCTCGGGTCTTGCGCTTCTTCACGGGCTTGTTAGAAATGCATTCCTCGATCAGTATGTCTGTGCACCGCACCCGTGGAAAGACGCACTCCTCGTAAACTACCTTAGCGACAACAACGTCGCCATATAAATAGTTGACGTCGAAGAGGTCGTTTGCACTGTTGTTGTATGTCTTGGAGGGGTCAAGCCGAGCGTCACTGTCCCAATAGACGAATATCTTGCGGCTTGTGGGTTTGCCCGAGTGTGGCATCTCGAGAAGGGTGTTTTTGGGTAGTATAGTAGAAGTGTCGAGTGTCCCTGGCTTGTCTCCGGGCGGGAGCAGTACGACAACTTTAGCCCCTGTCAGCGCGTCTATGCGCACCGCTTACAGAGGCCGCGTCGTAGTGCAGCAGTGTTCGTGCCATTCCATCTGTGAGAGTGTGCCACCAAGGTGGTCGAGTTTTGTGATGTCCGCGAGTGTGTTGTCTGGAATTACGCCACCGAGCAGTGTCTGTATGTGATGGACGGCGCAGGTCACCCCCCCAGATGCGTCTTTGTCCGGCCATTCTTTGTACTGCAGCACTGCGGCCATAGCGCTCTCCCAGTTGCAGAAGAGCCCGCGTTTTGTAAGCTTACCGGCAGGGCTGATCACTGGTATGTAGCATGTTGCTCGCTTGAGCGGCACACTAGTGTGGTCGCACACGAAGAAGGAATGAGCATCGTTCAACTTGCGTTTCCCCATATTTATTTTTTACTCTTATGTTACTCAACTCATACTCTTCAGTATGTCTGAAATTCCGCCCAATTCTGGCTTTGGCGCGTCTACTTCTATTTGCGGCTCGGCGCCGTCCCTGAGATATACAAATGCTACAAGCATCCCGAACACGACGAACCACTCCATTCCGCTTACCAACACTCTAGATTTCTTTTCATCGCAGACGTCGCGCTCGCTCGCTCTCGTTCGCCTCAATGTTGCTCGCAGACCCCCCAAACTTAACGAATTGCGATCGGATAAGACGTAAAATCCAGGGAACGTTTTGAGATGCACTCTCGATACCAGCCCTGGACGCATGGGGGTGCTTTACCCAGCTCATTGTTGGAATGGGCCTTAATGTAGTATGCGTGCGCTCCCACGCTTGATGCTGCGACTCGTCCAATTTGGTCATATACATGTCACGGCGACGCGACATAGAACGCTCGTTTCGGTCAGAGCAGTCGACCGATGCGTACCGTGCTGGGGGGTCCACTGCTACTTGAATCCCTGGTTCAGTACCGTCAAGGATGAAATGCTGTCCATAGTCGACGTGATTCTGCATGACGGCGTGCTTGTTGACATGCGATTAGAAGAAGTAGGCGTGATTGCACTTACAGCGGGTGGGAGCGGCTTGTGATTTACCGATTTCTCGGACGACACAATCTTTGGAGTAACCGGGTCCGTTCCGCGTGTGATCATATAAATCACAGCAGCAACGATCAAATATGATTGCATCTCTGATAGTAGCTAAGAAAATAACTCAGCGAACCCTGCGTCGAAGCGTATAATACCCCAGTCCGGCAATCAATGCTAGCGTTGCCATTTTTTCCCATAAAGGCTCCTCTTCTTCAACCGTGCCGGCGTTCTCCGCCTTCGCTTGTACGTACTGAGTTACTCCAGCAATTACGTCAGCAGCCAACTGTACAGATTTCAGTGTTTTCAACGGCAATACCGCTTTGCTTACAGCTTTGCTTACGTTGGGCATTTTAACGGATGACTCGGGCTTCGGCGCTTTCACGACGGGCGGCTCGTGCGGCGCGCGCGGCGGTCCAACATCGTGTACAACGGGTGGCTTTTCGTGCGGCACGGGCAGGTGTGGAGGCTCGGCGTGTCCGATGTTATGCACCAATGCCTCCATTTCCTTACCCCCAGTCGCAGTAGCTTTCTCTGTGAGCACCGCGACTTTACGCGTAGTAGCGACACTTGCGCCCGTGAACCGTCCAACTTTTACTAGCGTAGGCGCAATCGTCGCGCGTTTCACTGCCTCTGTTAGAGCTGCTGTGTGATGTGCTGCGAGGTCAGTAACTTTAGCGACTGGCGCGGCTACCAGCTCGGAGAGTTTCGCGGCGCCAGTGCCTTTTACCACTTTAGAAGCGGAAGCGACGGCCTTTGTGGCTATTTGTGTTACTTTTTTTGAAGCGACAGCGACGGCCTTTGTTGCTACCTTTGCTACTTTCGAAGCGGCACGCGAGCCTTTGAACAACCCTCCAAACCAACTGAAAGCGCCCTTCACCCCTCCAAAAATAGTACCTATTCCCGGAATACAACTCAGCGCGGCGCCCGTTGCGGCGAGGCCCACATTCACAGCCCTCCACGCGGGGTTAGGAGTCTGCAACTCGCCGCCGCAGATGAGCCCACTCTCTTCTGCTCCAGTGAGGCCCACGTCTGCAATTGCAGCACCGCACCCCACGAACGGGACCATAGACGCCACCGCGAGAACGTCGTGTGTCCCGAGAGCGGCATATGCGTCTGTTTTTGGATTGCCAGTGCATCCGCCCCCCATGCTATATCACTCTGTTAGAAAAGAAATTACCGCCGCCGAAGCACAAATAACGCCACTGCAGCCCCGGCAATCAGAACTGTATTGCCATTCTCGCCCACCCACTTGAACATTCCTGCCCCTAGACCGGCGCCGAGCCCAATCCCTAGCATCCCCCAAAAAACCGGCCTTTTTACCTACCTTAGCAATCTTATTTCCGGTGTGACTTGACACCTTGCCAATCGCATGCCCCGCAGACGATACAATCTTGCCAAAATTCACCATACATATAACATAAAATTCAGAATTATATTCACAGGTCGCTGTGCGCGCTGGACACCTCCGGCGCGAGGTTCATTCGGTCGAGTGCCGCCTTCACGCGCGGGTCGCCCGTGTTCGCGGCGTGCACCGTCATAACAAGCGCCCCCACCCCTAGAATTAGCCGCGCCTCTGGAGACACGTAAATCCCGGTCGTATACTTGATAACTAGCTCGTCGAGAATGTCCTTGAACTGATCCGCGTTTTCAGTCGCGATCTTGCCAAGGCCGCCGAGCTGCAAATTGAGCGGGTTGAACACCTGCGTGGACATCTCTAGGCTGTTCATGGCAGCGCTGAAGAGATTAATTCCCACATTGCTGTCGGACGCGGCCTTCGAACCGAGTTGAATCTCAACGTAGTGCATTTCGTCGAGGAGGTCGGCGTCTGCAGACTTCGCGCTGAGCGAGCCGTTGCGCTTCTTAAGCCACGTAAATTTCTCGCGGTAGGCCGTAATTTTATCAAGAAGCGCGCTCTTTTGGTCAATAGCCATTTCCTTCTTAGGCGCCGGTGCGGGCAATGGCATAGGCGCAGACTTCTTTGGCGCGGGGGGTGGCTTCGATGCTGCGGCTGCCTTCAAATTTCCAGCGCGTGCGACGCCCTCGCGCGACACAGTGCTCAAATCAAGCGGATCGACATTCTTTGACATGGTGCACACTCATCTATGAATTGGAAAATTAAATTCAATTTACGCTACCTCACACATCAAATCCATATACCGCCAGAAACACTCGTGCGTCTCTGGACGCGCGCGCACACTCTCAAATACAGACACAAATCCCATAAACATGGGATACTTGCCCGCGTCCACCTTGAACTTCTGGGACAGGCGATCCCAGTGACGCGCGGCCACTGCTACCTGCTCTGTCTTAATTGAGCTTGCGATGAGCGTCGCGATCAGCGGCGTAAGCTTCATACTCTCTACAACCATCCCCTCAGACCCCTCTACCCCCTCCCTCTCTAACCACGCCGCCATGTTAAATAGCTTCTCTGCGATGAACTCTCCAACGGTCGCCATTACGTGAATAGGTATGCCGCGACTGCGGCTCCTACTGGCACGACTAGAAAATGTACGTTCGTCGCGCTGGGGTGTGGCGACAGCGCCTTGAGCGGGCGCATCTTGTCCTCGTCTGTGAACGACTCCTTTGGCAGTCCGAGCGCGTACATAGCGACTCCCACAATACCACCCACCGTGAATGCACGCGACAACCGGGTCCCGAGCCCCATCTGCACCAGCATACCGCAAATTCCGTCGACCTCGATGAACGACATTCTCTTTTACACACACTCTTAGAAAATGTCGATTTAACATTAGTTTTGGGCATACGGCGCCCTCTGCGCACTCTGCCGTAGGTTGATCGTATCGAGCCTGCCAGATGTTTCGGCTGCGGCACCTGTGTTGTACATGGCCTTTGCCATATCCTCTGTAGTGCGACCCGCGGAGAACGGATTCGTCACACCGGCGAACTTCTATCCGGCTGCTGCGTCTGATGGCTTTGCGCCATCCCTCGCACTCGAAAATGGCGCATACAGCTCGCCTGGCACTTTGGAATCGCCACTGAAAATATGAACAAACGGCGATAGTGCTCCAGATGCGTACGTGTCGCTGAGTGGCTTGTGTCTGCCGAGGCGCGGGCCGTCGACCTTCTTCTGGTCCACGAGATACTTAAACATGAGATCGTCCTTGGTGTTGATTCCCCACATATCAATCATCTGATTACGAAGCGCGAACTCGTAGTCCTGGTGGACCTGCTCAATGCGGCGCTGCACAAAATCCGGGTACACCGACATGAGCCACTGAAGCTCGCCAGGCTTACGGGGGTTGATCAGTGAAATGACATAAACGTCGAAATCCGCGACCTCCGCCTGATCCTTCGTCTTCTGCAGGTAGGCGACCTCCTGGTCCGTGATCGGGTCAGTGCGCATCACACCACTCGTCAAATTAGAACCAGCCGTCTTACGGATCTCCTCGCGGTTCCTCATATACTGCTCTTGAGGCCCAGGAACATTGTACTTCACGGGCGCGGGTGCCTGCTGCTCGTTGTACTGTCCCACTGGGCGCCCGTCTCCTGAGATTGCTGCCGAACCATCCGGAAACGTAGTAGGCGTCGTGTAGCGCTGTTTTGCTCCCATCTCGGCGTTTGCGATCTCTCGCCCCTTATCAAAATTGGTGCCCTGCCCCGGGCTGAAAGACGGCATACGACTAGATGCTGATGCACCACCAATAGACGGCATCTTTTTGTGTCTGACCTACGCATTCTTTTAGAATATTTACGAGTTAAACATACTCATCTCTTGTTCTTTAAATTCGTTGTACGCAGACGGTCCGGCGGAATCTGAGCGCGATGCAATTGCGCGGAGTCGGAAAACCACGGCGGCACAAATTAACGCGATTGTGATTCGAATCATCTCCAGTAGTAATGTTAGAAAAGAATACTAGCTGTTTTGGAACCACGACGGGTTCTGGCATACAGACGGCATGTGTGAAGACTGCAGGGCGTTGTTGAGGCTGGACATGCGACTGGTCGTATTTGCATTCATACTGCGCTGTGGCTGCTGCGTCTGTGGCTGCTGTGGCTGCGGCTACGGCTGATTGCGCTGTGTAGAATTGCGCACCCGCTGCATCCGTTCCTTTGCCTCCTCGCTACCTTTCACTGGACCATTATACTTCCGTTTCCGAATCAATGGCGACTCCATCACTGTCTTCAATGTCAGAAGAGAACGACTCGTCGTCATCTTGTGTTTCATATTCATCCTCGTGCTCCTCGACACCCGCTTCAGTTCCAGAGAAGTCATCGTCTACACACGCAGCAGTAAGCTCATTATCAGGAATATCCTCCAAGAGTGCGTTGAGATACCACTCGTCGGTGGCCACGTACTCCTCCCAATAGGTTAGCGGTTTTTTTGCCACGCGGCGGGGACGCTCCATTGCCATAGTGCTAGTGACATTTGACTTAGATTTCATTTCTATCTTACATATTCTCTAAAAACACCAATGCCACAGAAGCACCGACAGCTCCGTAAAACTGCGGTAAATGACAACTGAGTGTCTTCGCGCACGGGCATACGTGTGTCACGTATGCCGCGTACAACAGAAGCATGGTAACAACCCCTTGACTACGCATGTTCATCTGTATATTCAGAAATAATCTTTTGCAGTATCTCATGTACACGCTCCGAGGGAAGACTGCGCAGGAACACAGAGTACTTTGGGTCGAGTCTGTACCGTTCCCATATAGCAGCATGGTTCTCGTCGCAGAAAAAGTAGTCGATGGGGCCATGTCTCATCATAAATGCCTTCCGTGGCTCAAGGTCTGCACAGCACAAACAACACCAGTGTCGACTACACATTTTTTTACTCTTATGGTATTCTGGTATACTTTTATGTTACTCAATAAATTCGAATAACCGCATATCCAGCGACAGCGGCTACGACCATCTCCTGTGTGAGGCGGTTATCCAGAGCGAACGCATCGCCACGGCAGTAATAGTCAAACACGGCTCCCGCAGCCATACAGCCCGTGTAGTACTGCGGCATCGGAAACATGCGGTTGTATCCGGAGTACGCCATCGCGGCGCCAGCGAGGATCGAGCCGTAGGTCATGCCCTTGGTATAATCCATGCTGGCGAGTGGGGTCTTGCAGAGGTTCTCCATAATAATTCTTTTTATACATTAAAGTTTGAAAAAGAATTTCTATTTGTATATGTATACAGATGTTAGGTGGTGTGATAGATGCGATGTCAATAGATGTGTCCCAAAAATTGAATGGCCATTTTAACTCGCTACAGGCGCATTTCAGACCCGTCGAGGCGCGCGTGCAGGCACTGAAAGACGAACAAGCGTATTTGCACGCGATGTCGCGACAAGCAGAGTCTTCGAGGACTGGTACATACTCAAATACTAGAGAACATACTCAATTGGCGCATCAAGACAGAATTCAAGGGATTCCTAAAATAGTAAATTGGTCGGAGCTATCTAAGTATAAGAGTATAATTAGAGCTACATAAGACTATATAGAGTACCATGAAAGATAAACATCTTTTTATTCTAACACTCTTCAGTATGGACACCATCGTCTACGATGATGAATTTGTGCGCTGTGCTTTTGCGGACATGGATTCTGCTGTGGACCTTGAACGTTCTGACATACCCAAGCGCGACAACACTGTCTGCCCGAACTGCGACAACGGACGCCTCGTGTATTTTTGCTCGGGAGGACATCCCGGGTCCGCTGTTTGTGACAATTGCGCCTTGTTCTATATGGACAAATGTACGGCGTGCGTCTCACGACTCGCCACAGCAACTACAAACGCATTCACCACTTCCATGAGCAAATCAGTCAGCTACTGCTGCTCGAGACTCAAATACCTGCAGTCGATATGCTCGCTATCGCTGAGGGCTTCAAGGCTGGCGGATACGCCATTCTCGACAAAGCAAATGTCCGAGCGGTACTCCGATCTCTGAAGAAACAAAACTGGATCGAGCGGTGGCTTCAAATCGTGCACCGCATCTCTGGATACACGCCGCCTCCGCCTGGGCCACAGCTTGTACAAGCGCTAGATACGCTTTTTGTCGAGATTCAGGCCCCTTTTGAGAAGCACAAACCTCCCGGACGCACCAACATGCTGAACTACAATTACGTCTTTCATAGACTTCTCCAGAAACTCGGCTGCATCGAATACTGCATGTTCTTCCCAATCATCAAATCAAAGTCAAAACTGGAGGCCCTCGAAGCCATATGGGCCGATATGTGCATTACATTGAGGTGGAAGTTCGAACCGCTGAAGCCCGTGCCCAAATTTTCTGTGCAAGTTTTGGAATCTGTGCTTGAATCAAGGTTGACGCACTTGCGATGCGCAGACGTAGAGACTCTTGTGAGTAAAGCAGCCCCAAGGAAAACGGAATTCCGTGCGTTGAATCACTATCAACGTCAATTAGACTCGAGGAAGCGACGACAGCAAGTCCGTTCAATGCCGATTGAATTGCCAATTCTAGGACTTGCGAAGTTGCGTCGGATCCCTCGCCCGAAAAAACGGGCATGATTGATTCGATTATCGATCCTGCGAGTACGCCGACGGCGACGTGGCTGATTCCATTGCGAATCGCGATGCTGCTCATTATGCTGTCTCTGAGTCGTTTAGAAAGTTAAATGTACTGCCGCCAGGGCTGTGGCATAATATGC
>Ga0209491_10007604_pt1 | contig 14204 bp, 8 predicted proteins | sample BON02_FD_187213 | JGI IMG/M metagenome (GOLD analysis project Ga0209491, IMG submission 187213) | Freshwater microbial communities from Lake Bonney liftoff mats and glacier meltwater in Antarctica - BON-02 (SPAdes) (version 2) | ecosystem: Environmental > Aquatic > Freshwater > Ice > Glacier... | reverse complement strand
GACTGCAAGTATTTGTGTCAAGACTCGGATCACGCGCTGGCAGCTGTACCCCTTCCTCCGACCTGTTGTCTCGATCCTGAGCGAATGTCTACATGGTATTCTGAGGGAATGGGTCCGAGGACCCCAACTACATACTTGACGACGTTTAACAGACCTTCTTGGCTACCGCAGCAGTGTAACAGATGTCCAGGAAGGAGGTTCACTTGGACCCCAGATCGCGCTTCGAGTTGTTTCAGGTCCTTTTCCTTGGAGTTTTCCGACAGCAAACTCAGGCAAGATAATGTGTAGATAATATATGATAATGTGTAGACCGACAGGGTCATGAGGTATCTGCGAGACTCGGGCAACTTGATCAACACTTTCGATGATTCTCGTGAAAGATTCAGTACATATTCTGAAAAGACAAGTCTGACCGGACTCGAGCCCAGACACTCATACCCCTTGATTGGCGGTAAAATCTTACACTTGAATTCCTCCTTAAGGCAAAGTGCAAGGTCCTGGTTATCGAGTACGACTGCGGCCAGACATTTACCACCCACCTGGGTGGGGGAAAGGGGAGCAGCCCCGCAAGGAGGGCGGGGCGCAACCCCGCGATTTTTTGTTGGAAGATTTTTGTCAGTTTTTGGAAACAAATTCTTGGTCTTTAAAGACAAAATTCTTGGAAGGGCAATAGGACCTTGCATGTCTCGTCGAGAGATAAAGAGTGATGTGTGGAAGAACATACGTCCTATCCTCATGGGACTGGGCGCAGTTTTGGAGAAAAAGTTGGATAACCAGGACCGTGCACTTCGCCTTAATATGGCTGATGACTCGACCCCGCCGTCCAATGATGCGAGCGATCAATGAGCCCGGGAAAGCAAGTTTGAGGAGATGAGGTTTGGTTGCAAGAAGTGTTTTTGGGACAAGAATAGGGGACAAGGGAATCATGACACGATATTTCAAGGTATGTGACGACCCCATCTGTATCGTGTCATCATCATACAACTCCACCCACGTGTCTGGCGGCACAGTCGTGAGTTTGTCCGTGCGATGCATACGTGTGCAACAGGCAAAGGGGAAGGGATAACTTGCGTTCTGTTTGACCGTGACGGTGCCGCAGTCTCGAAGGTGCAAGGCAGTGCGCGAGGGGAGCTTGGTGACCTTGAGCGCTAGATGTAATCGTCCGACGCCTGTCGTCTGTCCATCAGGCGGCAGCGATCCGTCGAGCAGTACCAGCGCTTGCTCCATGATGGTGTTGGGAGCCTTCGTGTCAATCTCCTTGAGGAACGCAGGCAACACCACCTTCCTCTTTTTGATCTCAGCTAGCGAACTTCTCCCTGCAGTCACATATAGCGATGCAATCTGTGGGCTGGGCAGAGAGAAATTTGTCATCTCGGGCTGTCCTGATGTCCCAACCAGAATGAGCTACAGGCCAGTCTGTGTCATGGTAGGCACGCACACCCGCTAGTCCTCCAACGATGCGCCGCTTCCTGCTGTGCTCAGCGCCTCGACTAGCCAAACTCAGGGACACGGGCGAACCCCAAACTGCAACGACGTCATGGCAGCCGGACCGTCGCCGGACCGTCGCCGCCGCGCCCTGCTGCTGCAAGTCTGCGCCCGGGCCGCCTCAGCCGTTTCCTGCCACTGCTGCAAAAAGGGATCGCAGACAGCATGCTCTGGTGGCAGTGTGTACGGTCCAACGAAAGCATACACTGGTTAAGCCGATGTCTGCAGGCCGGTTACAGACACTGGTAAACCCCATTCGTTCTCTTCTTCCTCTAGGTCCGCTTTCCGTCTAAGCCGTTTATCGCCATGGAAACCTGCGAACATCCGGCGGCAGTCGCTGGGGACTCAATCGGAATCGCATTCAATGTCACAGGCCCGCATGATATCAATCAAACGCAGCGAGCCCCCAGTACAGTCCGGTATCGAGAGTGAATGGCGAGTTTCTCAAACTCACGCGCAAATGGCAGATCTGCTAAACCCAACAAAACCAACCGTGTCACGTGAAGAAGCAGGACCTTGCCAAGGACACAAAATGTCGCCGGCCAAGCGAGCGCGATCGAGCAAGGCGGCGGAGGCCGAGGGATCCGAGGCCGAGGCAGACCAGCCGCGAGGCAGACCAGCCGGCGGCGGGACGCCGCAGGGCAGCAAGGGGGGGCGTCGCGAGGGCGCGAGCCAAAGCACAGGAGGAGAACGGGAAGAAGAAAACAAGAAAGAGAGAAGAGGAAAGGGCGAGAAGGCAAAGGCGAAAAAGAAGAACAAGGAAATGGTGGCCAGGGATGGCGGCGAGGCGCCTCGTGGGCCTGGTGGCGGCGGGCGTGGACGTGGCGAGGACGAGGAGAAGCGCAAAAAGCTGAAGGTGCATCTTGCGCGCTTTGTCGAGTATCAGCCGCAGATTGTGACGGCCATGGCATATGATGCCGAGGACGAGATGCTTGCTGTGGCACGTGGCAATGGGGATATCCAGCTCTGGCGCACGGTGGCGCCACGCTGGCATGCAGTGGGCACGCTGGCAGGGTCGTCCACCTCGCAAATCCGCAGCGTGTGCTGGGTTCGGCGGGAGGGCGAGGGCCCGCGCCTCTTTAGTGGCTCGCTTGATGGCGCCATCACCGAGTGGTCAGTGCAGAGCCTGGGCCCTGTGAGTGTCTCAGACTCGCAGGGCGGGTCGGTGTGGTGTTTGGCGGTTTCGCACTCGGGCGATCGGCTGGCGGCTGCGTGCCACGATGGCGGCGTGCGAATCTTCGACCTCGCCGAGAATGTGCCCGGGCTGGCCTCTTCTGATGGCATCATCTTTCGCCAACTGTTGCCTCGCCACCCTGGTGAAGCGCTGAGTGTGGCATGGGGACCCGGTGATCGCGTGCTGATTACTGGAGACAGCAAAGGTGTCGTGCGCGTTTGGCAGCTGGGCAAGAGCGGCGCACCGCCTACAGTTCAGACTGTTTCTATCGCCTCCAACACGGGTGGTGGGTTCAAGAAGGTGTCGCTAGTGTGGGCAGTAGCAGTGCATGCCGACATGACAGTTTGGGCCGCTGATTCCAAGGGCAACACCCACGTCATCGATGCCAGGATGGGCCTCGTTGTGAAACGCTTCGTATCGCATCACGGCTCTGATGTGCTCACGCTTGCCACGCATGGTCTCAACGATTGCTTCTCTGGCGGTGTGGATGGACGTGTGGTGCACTACCGTCGTGTCAAGGGCACAACAGAAGCGGGTGCCGACTGGGTGGTGGCTGGCGCGGCCCGCTTCCATACTCATGATATTCGATGCTTATGTGTGGCCGGCAAGTTCTACTCAGTGGGTGGCGACCAGAAGACAATTGCCGAATTCGAGACAGGGAAGCGCGTGCTCAAGGCTGACCCCTCTGGCCGCAAAGGTGTATCTCTCAACCTCGACGGCATGCGGCACTGCCTTGTGTCTGCTGGCCTCGACACCCAGCTCTGTCTCTACACCTATGACCTGCCCACCACCTCATCGGCACCGCAAGCAATAACAGCGTCAATGCGTCTACCGCCGTGGCCCTTCGAGTCGTGCATGAGCCTCAGTGCACCGATGAAGCAGCAGGGCGCGCACCAGCAAAACACTTGCGAGGTGCGCATGCTGGCATGCCAGTCGGAGGCACTGGACCTGTGGCGTTGGAAGGTGACGAGTCGCGGTGCTTCCGCTGCGCCTTCACCACACAGTGCAGCCAGTGCTGCCGCGCCGACGCGTGCGGATGCAGACAGAGAATGGGTGGACGAGCCGCGTTACGCCTTGCGCATTGAGACTTCCGCTGAGGGCGGCCGCGTGGCATGCGCCTCAGTGTCGCACGACGGCCAGTGGATAGCGTGCGGGTTGGCAGGGAGGCTGACGTTGTACCGCCTCCACGATCTGCCCGACGGTTCTCTGGACGTGGTCAAATGTCAAACACTCCCCAAGAAGCTCGCCAACACTGGCGTACGTGCACTTGCATTCCTGCCTGATTCTTCCTGTCTGGCTCTAGCTCAAACCTCGGGGCATGTGCGGCTGCTCAACATGGAAACGTTGCAGGTTGTACACACAGTACGCGTGAAAGACTCTGATGACGCCACCGAGGGTTTGATTACCAAGCCTGCCAAACGGCAAAGTGCGCATCCTGAATCTGGTCTCGAGCCTTTGACACACTCGCCAGACTCACCAGGCCCCTCTCTTGCCGGCGGTGTAAACCGCCTTGCAGTGAGTAGCGACGGGCAATGGGTAGCAACATGTGATATCGGCGGCCGTGTTCTCGCGTGCCGGCTCCCCGACTGCCACGGCAACATGTCGGAGGAGCTACAAGATGTGCAACTCCCCGTTGCTATACCTGCATTGCCAGGAGGTGTCACGGCCATGCGCTTCCGGCCAAATGTGACGGGTGCTCCTGGCAATCAGCTGGTGCTGGTGACAGCAAAGAACGAGCTCTACATGTTTGATCCTGTCAAACGCAAACTGAGGATGGTTGCGCAACCCCCGTCCTCCTCCCTCCGGCCCAAGGGCGCGACACAGGCGCTGCACCTCCATGCGCATCACTGCCAGGGCATCACCTTCAACCCCCGCCAGCCTTCCTCTCTGATTCTCTGGGGGTCAGTTCACGTGTGTTAAGTCTCAAATGTGTGTTTAAGTCTCAAGTTTTTTGAAGTTAAGTCTCAAGTGCGCCGTGTGTGTGTGTGTCAGTCTCTGTGTCTCAGTCTCAAGTGCCAGAGTAGTTGATGGTAGGACATGTTGTTGTGGCATGTAGGATATCTTCTTGTGCCATGTGCCAGTTACTCCTCTCATATCGTCTTGGTGCTGCGACATAATTTTGGTTTTGTTCAACGTGACAACATCAACTCATACACACCTTGACATTCGTCTTGCACTCACACATGCTCATGCACAATGACAAAAGATCAACTCATGTTGATCAAGTCGAGAAACGACATATTTTTTCCTTAATCTAATGTCTTGAACTTTTCAACTCAGTACTTCAGGGTCTCTGCACATCATGCATATGCGCACACATACATGCACACACAGCACACACGTACGCACACACACGCACACGCGCACGCACACACACACACACACACACACACACACCTATGTACGTAGGTACGTACCCCAGTATTCAAACCTATTTCATGCGAGGGGGCTTCCCACCTGTCGACTGAAAGAATTGCTGGCAGATACTTTGAGGCACGGGGTGTCTGTGTGCGCGGTCGTTCACTCCCGCGCCACGGGAGCCTCCCTCTACATTTTCTCGCCTTTGATGACTTCTCGCCTTTGATGTGTATCGATGTATTGATGTGTGTCGATGTATTGATGTGTGTCGATGTATTCATCGGTCTATCGATCTAATGATCGATTCTAATACGCACGCGTACACACACAAATTCATTCGCGGAGGGGCGCACTCCCGCAGCACGGGAAGATCCCTCTGCATGCACTCACCTTTCGGTCTTTGTGTCTGTTTATTCATCCATACACACATACACGTACACACAAATATTGAATTCCCTGTGGCTCACTCGAGCACTACGGGAGGCTCCCTCGGCATCATTCATCTCTTGCTCTTCATGTATTATTTATCGATTCATACGCACACACATACACACACATGTTCATTCTTGCGGTGGCTTACAGGGGCGGCACGGGAGACATGGATTACATGCGTTACATGAAAGACATGCGTTACATGAGAGACATGCGTTACATGTGAGACATGCGTTACATGAGAGACATGCGTTACACTCTTGATCTTTTGTTTAAATATGTCTTCATCTTGTTTCTGTGTGGCTGCATTTTGTGTCTGTGCACAAGCTCCTTTGTGTTGCAGACACCCTCCCTCGGCGTGCTTTTGGTGTGTATGTGACGGAGGGTGGATGTTTACATCAAGTGCTCGAGTGTGGAGTGAGTGTATCTTGTCATGTGAGAATGTCATGTGAAGGGAGTGACACACACAAGTGTATTGAGTGTGTTGTGTCCTAACCACAAGTGTATATCTTTTCAAGAGAGTGACACTGACGAGTGTATTGAGTGAGTGTAGGGTGTCAGACACGAGTGTATGAGTGTATCCGTGACACAGAGTGTATGAGGGTATCCGTGACGCACACCAGTGTATTGAGTGTATGATTTCAAGAGAGAGTATCATATCAAGAGCTTGACGAGTGTCAAGATAGTCACAGAAGCGTGCACACGCCGCTGCGCACTTAAATGGTGCTCTGCATGTCATGTATCTATCTTTACACACGCATGCATAATGACGCACACACACAATGCATGTGTCTTGTGTGGAAAGCAGGCACTCGTTCTTGTGTCACGTAGACTTGGACAAGGCAAGTGGAGGAGCGCAAGATGCAGCAAGCAAGCACGATACAAGCAAGCTCGATACAAGTCAAGCACACCCTTCGTCCTCTTCTTTACTGAACACACCTAAAAGCAGCAAAAAGAGAGACCGGGCGGCAGTCGAGGGCGACAAAGCCGACCATGCTCTCACTCTTCCTGCTGCTGGTGGGGGGGGTGGCAATTTTGTGATGGTGGATAAGTATGGACCGGTCTTGTCGGCTGAATATTTGACTGGCTTTAATCTTCTTGTTGTTGAGAGGTATGCCGCCTCTTTGTTTGCTTCGTATTCTTTGCTTGTCGCTCTGCCTCGATGGGTACATGAAACATGATGGGGTAAGTGCTGTCGCATGCTGCGGAAAGGGCGTGTGATTGCTGCTCTCTCGTGTGGTGGTTGCTCTGTGTGTGTTGCATGCCTCCTCACACGAGGCCTTACACGACACAGATCGACAGCACAATACACACCCAACTGCCGATTGCGCACACAGGTGCACACAAACACAGGAGAAAGATGGATGGATGTGCACTCTTTTGACAACACTCATCAACACTCATCAACACTCATCCACGTACACAGAAAATAATGAGAATAGAAATTAAGAGTACATGGCACACAAGCGCAGAGCACCTGGCTAGTGTGGTGGGGCATGACAGCTGACTGTGCGTTGGATAGCACACCTCTGGCAACTAACGTCATGGTGTGGGTGTCATGACGGCAGGCCGTGGCTGCAAGTGATGGCCAACCTCGGCAACGCCTTCCACCGCAAGCGCTTTGGCAAATAGTCCAATCGCTGCGATAGTCCAATCGTTGCGACTCTCTGCCCCTCGCCTGCCTTTGGCCGTCTCGCCGCCATCACGTTTCGTTTTGTCGAGTTCTCTCTCTCTCTCCACACACACACACTCACACACACACACTCACACTCGCACTCGCACGCTAAAGTGGTCTTCCTGGCTTACTTTGGTGGGTGCTGTGGAGCTTGTGCTGGCCTCATGTCCCTCATCTCCTGGTCCCATGTCCCTCATCTCCTCCGTAACCACCCCATGTAGATGGGTATTCTGCATTCATTACATGGGTATTTATGGATTCATTACAGATGCATCTATTACATATGCACTCCAGTGATAATGCTGCCGGAGATCCCCGTCAGCATGTGAGACCGTACACACATATCATGTGCATTTGAGCTTTATTCTCAACAAAGGGTAAACAACTCACTCATCGTGCCGATCCTCTTACGCTATGCACCAGCTGTGGATCCAAAAAGTAAACGTTGCAAACGGTACTTTCGTTCTCTGTGGTTAAGACCCTTAAATGTACGAAAGAAACTCTATTCTGATTTAAAATCACGGACTGCTCGCGAACTCCTTTGATAACTAAGTGGTATCTAGGCGGTCCACTCACGAATTCTCTCATGACTAGATGGTCGATGGATGATGTATCGCTACACGTAGACACGTGCATGTGCATGTGCTTGTGCAAGTAAAGTTGTAACAGACGGTAAACGCGTGTGAAGCTGCAAGTCGATAAAGGCATAGGGACATGGATAGGCATAAGGACATATCCCTATGTGCACAGTGGCTAGTCATACGCCCATATCCCTATGCCTATCCACATGCAGATTCATGTGGGCTGGTCTGGGAGTGAGTGGGCGTGACATGCATCTAGAGTCAAGCTCGTCACATGCATCTAGAGTGTGCGTCGTGACATGCATCTAGGGTCAAGCTCGTCACATGCATCTAGCTCATCTACACTCTGCGTCTACTGTGTGCCACACTCTACCACACGCTACCTCCATCTACCTATTGCAATACAGCATGTAGCAGAGTGTAGGTGCATGTAGGTATTGCAATAGGAGATGCTTGCAATAGGAGATGCTTGCAAGAGGAGATGCCTATTACAATACACGATGTAGCACACTAGACATGCACCACACTGTAGGTGCGTGTAGCTATTGCAATAGCACATGTTGCACACTAGCGATACATCAACTTGTCGACCACACTGTCTTGCTGTCATAGTCTGGGGGGCACGACAAACGAGCCAAGGGTTGTCAAAAAGAGGTTTGGCCGTGCAAATAAAAACCCAAAAATGCGTGGATGGGAGACGAGGTAATGTGAGGGTGCCTTTGCACCAAAAGGCGTGATATTGCATCTTGTTTGACCCGCACAGTCGTACTGTTGTGATTTTTGAGATCGCTGAAACACAAGTCAGTCAAACGAGAAAAGTGCCTTCAAACTTCAACCAGACCAGTGAGTCAACGACGTTGTATATCTAGGTGCGCATCCCTGCGCGCGGCACGCGCGCATTCGGTTACCTTCGCACTCATATAGAATATCCCCCCATTTCCGAGGTCAAACGAATGAGAAGTAGTGACGGTATGAGATATACTGGAGTCACCGTGTGTTTGGGTGACGGTCTTGAGAAATGACTTGTTGGTCACGGTGTGCGCAATGGCATAGCAGCAGTGTGGTCTTGTGGTATCTGCGTCCAAGTGACGCCGTGAAGCGGTATGGGGCGCTCTCACCCTGTCTGTCTCCTCCTCCTTGAATTGCCTTGTCTCTCAGGCAAAGGCGCACTATCTCGCAGTCAGATAGTGCAGTCACTGCAAATGAGGCGGCCTCAGAATTAGAATATTCGTATTGTCGATTTCGATGGAGGTGATGGCAGGGGGTGCACTGGCAATGGTGCTTTCAGGTCAAATTGGTACTCGAGCGCAAATGTGGGCGTGTCTCGGTGCATTTCCGATTTTCGCACCCTGTTTTGACTAGGCTGCATTGAGTTTGAGTTTGCATAATTTAGCGTGCATCCCAGTGCTTGCCAGTACGCTGGGGCCTATCCTACTCAAACAATCAAGTACAACATAAGAGACGCGGGCGTGCGATGAGGTGCGCCAAGTCCCCGTCATAATGAGTGTTGCCGTCATAATGATTGTTGCTGTAATAATGAGTAAACCGTGACAGATAGAATGCGTCTTTTCACTTTCAAGTGCAAGACGGTATTTTCGGCGAATGGTATCATGATGATAGAACCTTGTACCTTGCGACATGAGTTGTAGTCACGATTTGGTAGTAGTGACGATAGGCTGTGGTCATACTAACCTAAATGAGAGTTGAGCTTGGTATTCATGTGAGGTACCGCAGTGCCAGTCATCTCTGAGAGTTACGACGCCATGTTTTTATTACTCCGTAATGAGATAGTTTAAAATGCATCTATCTTCCCGCCAAGGCGGACAAGCAGTGCTCTTGCATGAGGGACGTACCTCAGGCTGCGTCGGGGATAGGTCAGGGAACTTGAAACAACTCGGATGGCCTGGAATTCCGCCCCCTGACTGGAATGTGTTTTTATTCATGGCACTTTGGCCATGGGCTAAGAAAGTGAAGGAACGTGAAGATATGGTACTCACTCGGGAGCTAGTTTCAGGCCCGGGGGGTGGCGCAGAGAGAACATTTCAAAATTCCTCTCATGCTTGTTTTTTAGAACTGGTTTCGCCAGAGACTCAGGCTACAAACGGACATTTTCAAAACTACAAAAAGTGATCCAGGTTCAATGGAAATTACCAAAACAGAAGAACTTCTATATTTTGATTAATAGTTCTTTCAACCAAAATAGGCGCAGCTTGCGTTCAAATGTTTCGGGCGATTTCGGGCACAAATGACGACGGCATTTGATGACACGATGGAGATGGCGACGTAAGTAATGCTGAGCAATCTTGGTACCATGAATGTTTTCTGCTACTTTTTTTTACGATCCGACCACATCTTGACCACGCAAACAACCAAAAATCAGAAATTGGCTGGTACAAAGGTTCAAACCTCGCAGGTTTGAAAATGTCCGATTTTTCCTGATTTGGCCCGATTCAGCGGCGAAACCGGTTTTAGGTGATTAGGTTTTCAGACCCAAAGAAACAAAAAAAGGTTTGTCTTTGAACTGGCATGCCAGAGACTCGGAGGCACTGGCAAAACCCTATTTTTCAATCACCGACGCGTTGCGTACCCCGAAGGAGAGGCCTTCCTCAGGGGTCCCGAAGGAAGAATTGGGCCGGATAATTTTCGAAGAAATCTTCCATGGAGCACCAGGGTGCACGGCCAGCGGAGGGGCTCCGGAGCCGCCGCGCGCCACTTGCAGCAAGCCACAGTCCATACGGACAAGAATCAGCCCGAAATTCATTTTTTTCCTGGAAAATTCGGGTTGTGCTTCTCTCCAGGATCAACCACAATTTTTCTGGGGGAAAATTGATTTTCGGGCTGATTCTTGTCCGTATGGACTGTGGCTTGCTGCGAGTGGCGCGCGGCGGCTCCGGGGCAAAAGCCCCTCCGCTGGCCGCGTGCCCCGGTCCCCCATGGAAGTTTTTTTCTCAAAAATCATCCGGCCAAATTCTTCCTTTCCTTCGGGACCCCTGAGGTAAGCCTCTCCCTCGGGGTTCGCAACGTGCGAGTGACAGGTCAAAATTCATTCCGAATTTTTTCCCTTGGACACGGACAATTTGACAGCAAGGGCCCAATGCAAATGGCGATGAAGAAAGAAAAAAAGACATGAACAGACGAGGGTAATCCCTCACGTGAATAAACTTGATACTGCAGAAGAGCCCCACGCTGTCCCGCAGTACGGTCTGCCCCAACGCTCACTTTTTCAAAGACAAGAAATCACCCTCGTTTCTTCCCACCAGCGCCAGGTCCATGGAGCCATGGCTGCGCAATCCGACGGCGTCCGGGAGAAAAAAACTAGAATCCAAAAAATTCCATTGGGACTCCGGGAAGCCCTCCCTTCAAGGTGGACATTCAAAGTTTTCAGGCTGTCACTGTCTTCTTTCTTTCTTTGTTGTTGAAACCCCAACTTAATCACCAGGACCAAAGAAACTGTCCCGGACTTACAGTGGTGGACCCGCCCATTGGTCTGGAGACGGGGTGGGAAGAACTAGTGGTTGCAGCATGTCTGGGGGTGCTGGTCGGGTGCTGGGTCAAATTCTGTGGACGAAGTTTGAAGTTTAGGAACAAACCCTTAACTTATTGCCAGTACTTCCGAGGCCCAACTCTGGTGTGATTCCTACCACTTGCATGCGCGTGGTCTAGGTCTCTGTCTTTTTTTTAGTGAGCTGGTCTGTGATCTGCTGCCAAGAAACCAATGGGCGTGTACTAGGCTATTAGTTGGAAAGTTGGGCCACACAGGTCTGGTGCCCTTTGTTGATGAATTTGGTACCGTTTGCGGGGAAGTCCCTCTAGAATATGGATTTGCAGTACTCGTTTGAAGCGAACAACACCGCGTGTGTTTTCTCATATATAACTGCGTTATCCTCAGTTCGGACCCCAGTGTTGTTGAAGCAACAGATGGTGAGCGATAACTCAGTCATATGTGACACTTTGAAGTTAATCTGCACTGGGTTTGGTACCCTTTGTTGATTACCTTTCCGGCTTCCCGTACCTTGTTGATTGGCTTCTCGCCTGAGTGGGGGGGCACTACTAGGTCATTGTACACTGACGTCTTGGTAATTAGGGAGATTAATTGTGGGTCTTGGTTAGCCCGAGAATACATGCCAGCCCACCAACAATGTGGACTGTTTAATCCACTAGATTGTGGACTCTTCTAAAAAGGCGAAGGCCCCTTCTCCTCCGGTCCGGTGCAGTCTCTTGGGTCCTAAGTGGTTAATCGGATGATCACCATCCGCTTAGTCTAGTGATTGGTCGGGTCTTCGAAACCCAAGAACGAAAGAAAGAGGAGAGGTCAAGTTTGTATTGCTTAAGCTTGCCTTTTAGTCAACTTTAAGAGGGCAAGTTTGTAATTTTGTTCTTGTACTAGAAAAGACTGGTTGACTAATAAAGGCAAGTTTGTATGCGGTATTTCCTGTAAATTGGCCCCTTTTGTACCAAGTCGTAGGGGCCGCATCAAGAGATATCAAGATATCAAGGCCAAATTTAATCATCTGCTGTTTTTATGGAATTTTCAAACTTCAAGGCAGAGTCCTACACTCGCGTTTGAGCACAAGTGGAACTTGACAAGTGGAACTTGACAAGGTGCGCTTGTTAAGTTGACTTCTCACCCTAAAAGAAAGAAAGAAAGAAACCCTCGCCTCCGGCCCCTCTGCAAATCACTTGACAAGTGACATCTTGTCAAGTCAACTCGTCAAGTCAACTTGAATGGTGACCCCCCTAAAATCACACCCGCAAGCTGTCCCAAGAACCCCCCCAGAGGAATATTCGGGGGGGGGTCAGGTCACATTCATACGGAACACAACCAACATGTTGGTCTCCTCCTCATCTTCTTCCGGTCCACGCTCGTGGTCTGACATTCTGCTCACAGGGACAACAGAGTTAATAAAACATGGGAATGAAGAGGCAGGAGCACACAGTTCACAGTAACAGACATGTCTCACCTCACGTACTGTCCGCAGATTGTTGCGGAGAATATACCAACGCCGCAGCGACACTGCCAAGTCGAAGTGTGGTCTCTCGTGGTGGAGAACATCGCAAAATAATTCCAAGAACATCATTTTCACCGAAAATTTTTTGGAAAAAAATAAAAAGTGATCGATTTTGACCTTTTTTTTGGACATGACCCGAGAATTCATACAACACATGCGTGAAATCGACCCCAAGTTGTGTGGTCAAAATTTCAACGGAACATTAGTATAGGTGGCCTTGGGTACGAGATTTAACCCACTTTATAAACTCTGGAAAAGAATTCTGAGAGAGATAGTATTGTTTTGTTAATCTAAGTTGAAACTTCGCAGATTTTCGTCGGGTAAAAATATCTTGGATTCTGGGAACATATACACTACTCATAATCAACAATTTCACTGAGACGTTCTGCGACGTTGATGACTGAATCTTTCACTTTGTCTCTCTTTGTTTATCCCAATTTTCTGTGTAATATCTGTGTCGCTTCGTGAATGTTTGTACTGTGAAAAAGATGTGGACGGGGGGTTATGTCACAGTCATATTTCACATCTTGTCCATCCGAAAACACGTTTTAAAGACAGAGTACAACACGCAGAAAAAGGACCGAAAATCTCTCAAACACCTTCTCCGACGCGATAGCGATTCTCGAAAAAAAAATTGCCGGCAATTTTTTTCTTATGTGACAAATCCCACTTGCGGTGACAAGTTCCGCTTGACAAACTAGTCAACTTGACATCTTGACTTGACAAGTCGACTTGTCACCTTGCCCTCTTACCCCTCTTCGAATCACTTGACAAGTTATAAGTTGTCAAGTTGACTTGTCAAGTCAAATTTCACAATCCTCATATCACGCAAGTGTAGGACCCTGGGAGGGGATGGGAGCGAACCAAAACGTGGTACTAATTCTATAGAATTAGTGTACATGTACGACACTGGGGTCCTCGAAAAATATTCCTTCCATCAAAAATGAGAATGACCACAAACAACATATCCAGAAACGAGAAATGGTTGACTTGCAAAAAATTAAATATAAATACAAATCTGTAAATCAAACCTTCAGCCATTCAATAAAATCAAAAAATGCTCCAATACAAGAATACCTGTTATAGTTGAACAGAGTTGAACACCAATAACAACAAAATCGACCTGTGAGAACGTGATTTACTTGGCTTGCAATTCAAATATCTTTTTTCTTTCTTTCTTGGCCTTTCAGCTCCCATCCCTTCGACCCTGGTTCAATTTTGAAGTTTCCGGCGATTTTCTGTTTCAACGTATTGCGTGGTTTGATGCAGCCCCCACGGTTTGGTACAAAAGGGGCCGATTTACAGGAAATACCGTATCCGCCCAAGAATGGACTAATAGCACTCTGATCAGACACGAACCGCTGATGTGTAGTAAAACGTGTTTCGCAAAAATGGAATCGGTCCAATAATAAGAACCAATGGTACAATATTTTAGTCAATTTTATATTTAAATTCAGGTAGGGTCTATTTTAGACTAATATATGTGTACT
>Ga0209491_10007603_pt1 | contig 14205 bp, 9 predicted proteins | sample BON02_FD_187213 | JGI IMG/M metagenome (GOLD analysis project Ga0209491, IMG submission 187213) | Freshwater microbial communities from Lake Bonney liftoff mats and glacier meltwater in Antarctica - BON-02 (SPAdes) (version 2) | ecosystem: Environmental > Aquatic > Freshwater > Ice > Glacier... | reverse complement strand
AAAGATGAAAATAAAAAAGTAAACCGAAATGAAACAATGGAGCGTCTTTTCAGAAGTCATATCACAAATAACTTCTTGCAAAACATGAACTACTCTTCTTTGTTTTTAGGAGACCCTGTGTTGTTTAACATTGGAAAAGAAGATTACCACAAGCGTAATGCTGGTATGATCTCTACAGGTAAGATTTTTGTATCTGACGATGCTTTTTTAAAGTTTGTTAATAACGAAGGTTTGTTTAACAACAGAGCTTTTGCAAAAGCTCACAATAAAGCAAAAGGAATTGATTTGGATTACGCATACAATGGTATGTTGAATACAGGAGTTATTTCAGAATCGATTCATTCAGCTAAGTACATTGATGAGATGGAGGAACTGATGGGAACTGAAGTTGCGTCCACCTATAAAAACATGGAGGAAGCGGATGGTCAAGGCTGGATCTCTTTTGACTCATACAGATTGTTGAACATATCTTGCGATGAATGGTCGGAAGGTCAGGAAGACTTGTATCAAAAAATGCTGAAGGGAGAAAAAATTTCTTCAAATAAATACAAGACAACTTTTCCAATAAAAAAGTTTCAGTATTTTGGACCTGTAACAACAGATAAAAACTTACAACCGGGATCTGCTTTTACAGCGTTCCACAAGTACTCATTAATGCCACTTATTCCTGCATTAATTAAAAACAAGAAATTAGAAAGCTTGCATAATAGCATGATGGAACAAGGTCTTGATTATGTTACGATGCAATCTGGTTCTAAACTGTCTACGTTAAGCGAAGTTGCTTATGATAAAGAAGCAGACAAGTTGGTTAAAAAATCAGATGTATTTTATGACGAAAACAGAAAGGTAAATACTGGTTTGCAATTTGTTAAAAACATTATTTCAGTAAAGCATTTAAAAAATCAAGTTTACTTAGCAGAAGGATATAAAGGTAAAGTTACCTTGGCTACACAAATGAGAAAAATGATTCTTCACGGTATTTCTGACAACGGAGTACCTACTGATTATAAAGGCACTCTTGATTGGGATAGCTTAGATGAAAAACAAAAAGTTAAGGAATCTAAAAACTATAGTTGGTACAAAGATTACAACAGTTCAATGACTCAGCTTAGAGAGCATTTTAAACAAGACATCCTTGCCGATTTAGGTATGCAGTTTAATACTGTTACTGGAGAATACGAAGGGAACCAAGAAAACATAATTAAGTTTTTACAAAAAGAATTAGCAAAAAGTGATTTCTTGCCTCACGAAATTGAAGCAATTGTTAATAGTGAAACAGGAAATCTAAGAGATCTTTCTTATTCATTAAATGCAGAGAAATTAGAATCCATTTTAGTTACTCTGGTTGACAACAAACTTCGTAAACTTAAAGTTAATGGTGAAGCATTAGTTCAGGCTTCTGGTACAATGTATGAGGATAATGACTTAGAGTTTGACGCAACAAATGAATTAAAGTTTTATCGAAAAACATTAGACGGGTCTCCTTCTTTTATGGAAGTTAAAATTGCACTTCAAGGAGATTTTGAAAAACTGTTTCATTTAAATTATCATACAGGTGGTGAAAAGATTGCAGCTTATACTAAAATCGAAGTAGACGGAAAAATTAAAAAAGAATTGGATTATGATGAATCTTTAAAAAGGTTGAATGAATCAATTAAAAACCCTGAGTGGAATAAAACTAACCGAAGCTTTATTACATTCGCTGGTGTTCGTATTCCAACACAAGGGCCGAATGCTCTTGATGCTGTAATAGTTGCGGAGTTTCTACCTAAGTACGCTGGAACTAAAGTAATTTTGCCATCAGAAATTGTAGCTAAGTCTGGTGCAAGTTACGATATTGACAAGTTGTTTTTCATGTACCCTAACTTTGGTTTTGTAAATGGTAAACCTGAGATGATTAAGTATGTTGGTTACGACACTAATGGAACAGCTGACGCAAAACAAAAAGTTGACGAATTTGAGATGACTGTTCTTAAACCGTTGTATGAAGAAATCGAAAGGTTAAATGACGAGTCTACAAAAAAATATGATGAGAAAAAAGATGCTTTTTCTTCAGAAGAATATTCGTTTTTGTACAATGCTTCCAAAGAAGTTGTTGATCAAATATCCGATTTCAAAAAAACTAAACGATCAGTAATTGATGCTAGATTTTTTGGAGGTGTTCGATTAAACAACACAAGGGTTCACGAAATTGTAGAAATACTTGAAAATCAAATAAATTCTTTATACACTCAACTTGAGGAGAACAATCGAAAGTTGGAGGATTTACTTTTTGAAGCAACGGGTTCTATGCCAAGTGAGCTTAAAGAATTTTTCATTAAAAATAAAGAAGCAAAAAAAGCGGTAAGATTACAGATTAAATCACAAAAAGAAAACAAAGGAGCTGAGTTAGAACGAGCTTCTCTTGGATACACTACGAAAGGAGTGGAGAATGATATTTTAGCAACAATGATTTCTAAGATTTCATCTCCAGAAAACTTTGTTGAGTTAGTTACACCAAATACAACAGACCGAGTTCTTCCAATTGCAAATGACATGGAGGCAAAGGTTAAACGGGATTACAACAAGTACGAAAAATTTGAGGATACTCAAACAAGCAATAGCGTAATTTCCGGGACTTCTATTTTTGATTACTTGTACAACTTACAAAAACATCAAGAAAATTCTGTAGCAATGGAAGCTTTAGGTATTGCTGCGGTTACTTCAACTTTCTATGCTACATTTACTGCGTTTGGAGGAAACTTAAATCCACCTTCAATTGATGACTTAACAAAATTCAATAAGGCTGATAAGAAAAATAAATCCTTGGATATATTTCACAAGTTTAAGTCAATGACATTGAAGCTATCTCACAACTCTGTAGGAGAAGGAGACAAAAAAAGAATTACAATTGGTAAAAGATACTCAAGTGATAAAGCACCTGCGTTAATTGCAGATACTATTTCTCAACTTATAAATGGTTACTTGGATGTTGCTAAAAAAGCTTGGATTTTTAATGTTCAAGGAAACAAGGAAAATACTCCTAACTTGTTGTTTATGGTTATGGCTGGTGTTCCTGTAAGCGATGCAATTTACTTATCTTCTAATCCTTTAGTTATTGAGTACAATCAAATCAAAAAAGAAATGCTTGGTCTTTATTCAAATGTTTCTAACGACCCGAGAATTAATCCGATAATTGATTCTGCAACTTCTTTTAGAGTAAATGAATTAGCTCAAGAAGAACTTGCTAGAAGATATTCCAATTTAATAAAATCATCTGGATACGATAATCTTAGTTTTAGTTCAATAAACAACTTGAATGAAACTGAAATTTATACAGAAAAACAATTATTGGATCGTGTTGGAGAAGCTCCTAATTCAGAAGATTTAAGATTACTTGCTCAGTACTTAAACGTAGAATCAATAACAAAAGATCTTACTGAATTTCAGCAAGCAAATAAGTTTGACACTAAAAAAATTGCAAACATTACAGATGCTGAACAAAACAAAAAACAATTAGAAAGTTTGTTTAGCAAACCTTCTGCTATACCTTTGTCTTGGGAGAAAGGTTTTGAAAGTACACCAATTGGATTGTTTAAAGACAAAGACTTTATCATTAATTTATTTACTCGTTTTTTCAAAATAAGAAACCACGAAATTTTAAATAAAAAAGCGTTGTCCTAAAGGTTAAAAAAGGTGTATTTAAAAACGTGATGATTAACGCATTTAAAAATGACTTCTCGTTGTTCTTGTATCAAAATGCTATGTACAGTCCAGTAAGCTATTCTACTCAGTTAGCTAACGGTTCTCCTGTTGTTTACAAGCTAACGGAAAACAAAACTCAAAAGGAAGCAATTAAAGTAAACGAAGTAAATGGAGAAGTAACTTACAATGTAAATAGCTTAAGGGATGAGATGTATAAAGACCTAACTATCAATAATCTTTTCAGAGATGGTCAAATTACAGAGTATGTTAAATACTTGATTGAATTAAGAAATGTTAAAGAATCGTTTCTTAAATTATCAGAAGAACAAATACGAGAAAAACATTGGTTCTTTGATAGATACCACATTGATGCTATACCAAAGTTAGTTGCTGCTTACAACACGCAGTCTCCTTCTGTAATGTTTGATTCAAACATTGGTACTTCTGCAAGATTTAAAGCTCTTAAAGAAAAGTATGATGACGAGTTAAGTCATTATTCTCTTGTTCAAGATTTGCGTTCAGATACTGAAAGAAAAAACAGCAGCTCTAAAAAGAGCAATCTTTATCTACAGGACACGACTGATCCACGAATAATGGCTGTGTACTTAGAAAATTTAATTGACTTGTCCAATAACAGTAATCCTGACATTAACTCGTTTTTTTCATTAGATAATTTCTCTCACATTTCAACAATGCAGGCGGGTTCAAATACTAAATCAAAATACTATTTAGGAAAGTTGGATACTAAAAGCAGAATGGAAACTGTTATTCAAAAAACATTTGCTTCAGAAAGAATACTAAAGGTTTTTGATGCTATTCAAAAACAAATGGAAACAGAAAGCATTAACCTTAATTATGCTGATGGTAGATTGTTAGATCAGTATTTTAAACTGTTTAACGACCTTACTCCAATGGAATATAAGCAACGATCAAGAGGTTCTGATTACACGTTAAACGTACCTCTTTCTTTTGTAACAAGTTCTACAATTAAAAAAACAGTAAGGACTGAAGGTGACATTTTCATTTATGAAGACTTAAACGATGCTACTAAAGAAGATGGCTTTTTTGTTATAGTTGAATCAGGTGTAAAATTTTATGAAATGCCTGGTATGACGATTGATTCATTGACTGAACTGTTTGATTCATGGTTAGGTAAAAAAATAGCATTTCAAGATGCTAAACTAATTCCACCAAAGGGTCGAGGAATAAATGAAACAACATTTAATGCATTGCTTCTTAAATACTTTGGTGTTGACAATTCTTCAACGTCTCCTGTTTTACAATCGGTTCCTTTGTTTAAAATAAAAGATGGTTTATCTATTGCTGATGCTGTTAACAAGAAAAAAAACAATTGGGTTAAAGACGAAGCTATGGCTAACAACAGCAATAAAGTACTTGCTGATTATTTAAAAAGCGCACAATCAGCAAACGGTAAAACTACATACCAAGGTTCAAGTTCTACTGCTAGTAAAAAAAGAGAGCTTACTCCCGAAAATATAACTTCTTTAAATGAAAATGAGTTTTTTGTTTTTGGGTCTAATGACAGAGGTAATCACGGATTAGGCGCAGCTTTAAAGGCAAAAGAGTCATTTGGTGCAATACAAAAACAGGCTTCAGGTTTACAAGGTAAATCGTTTGCTGTAAGAACAAAACTGTTTCAAAACGACATACTTACTAATTACGATAAACTGGATGATAATAATAAAAACAGTCTTCATAAAATGATAAAAGAAGATTTACTTTCTTTAAGAACCGAAGCGTTAAATAATCCAAAAAATAAATATTACGTAACTCAAATTGGGACAAAATCAGCAAATATACCTGAAGTAACTATGAAACGTTTCTTTGAAAGAATGAAGGATTCTGAATCAGGTTTACCTGATAACATAATCTTACCCGCTTCTTTTGAAGTAAGGGATTAAAGCTTACTTGTTCTAAGTAAGGTAAAGCATCCTCAATATTCAAAAATTTACAAAAAGCATCTTCAAGAAAATCTCTGTTATTCCATTTTGAAAGTATTTGTTCAGAAATATTAAATCGATGAACAAATCTCAAATACTAAAATTAATAAACTTTTAAAACTGAGAGGTGTGAGAATTATGTAAGATCTTTCAAATGTTGTGTAACTATCCTTGCTCCCGACAACCCTACCTTTGAGTAAATTATATTTACTTACATATTAACTCAAATAACATGAAAAAGAAAACAGCATTTTTAATCACAGCAGTCGCATTAGTTGCAATGACTTTTGGCTGTAAGAAAGAAAGTACTATCGCATCAACTCCAGCAAAGACGAATGTGCAAAAATCAATGAATAAAAGTCTTGTTCAAGATATCAATCTTGGTATTGCTGGCGAATTTGTTATTCTATCAAAAACAGGAATTACAAATGTGTATAAATCAACTATTACAGGAGATGTTGGAGCAAGTCCGATAACAGGTGCCGCAATTTTAGTGAGCTGCACAGAAGTTGCAGGAACCATCTATTCAGTTGATGCTGCTGGCCCTCTTCCATGTGCGGTTACAAATGCAACGAGATTAACAACTGCTATAGGAGATATGCAAACAGCTTATACGGACGGGGCAGGTCGTTCAAATCCAGATTACTTGAATTTAGGAGCTGGAAACATTGGAGGAAAAACACTTACACCAGGACTTTATAAGTGGACAAGTGCGCTTATAGTTCCAGCAGACATTACCATCTCTGGAAATTCTACAGATATCTTTATTTTCCAAATTGACGGCACACTCAACATGAGTTCAGGTGTAAATATAACATTAGAAGGCGGTGTTCAAGCAAAAAATATCTTCTGGGTAACTGCAGGTGCTGTAACTTTAGGAACTACAAGTCATTTTGAAGGAAACATTTTAAGTCAAACAGGTATTAACTTACAAACTGGCGCTTCAATTAATGGAAGAATGTTGGCGCAAACTGCTGTTACTCTACAAATGAATACAGTTACAAAACCTTGAAATTTTATTTAAAATTGAAACGATAGCTCTATTTTTTAAAATGAAGTAAACTGAATTTCTAATTTACAGATAGATATTTATCAGTAAGAACAAGGCTTCGGAAAATAAATGAGTAATTCTATTCATTAAATTTTAGTAAACATCGTACTATAAAAAAGCGTGAAATTAATTTTCACGCTTTTTTCTATTCAAATTATCGTTCTTTTAAAGAATACTCTTTTTAATGCCATTTCCATTGACGCAAATCTTTATGTTGATAAACATACATGTTACAAATACAAGTATCCGTATTTTGTTTTATAAGCTGTAACTTTATGCCACACATCTTTGCATTGTATTAAAAAGATAAATAATGAAAAAAATTATATTAATAACTGGAGCATCTTCAGGAATAGGAAAAGAAACAGCAATTCAACTGATTTCAGAAGGTCATAAAGTGTACACTGCTGCTAGAAGAATAGAGCACATGGACGACTTGAAAAAACTAGGTGGCTACCCTATAGAAATGGACATCACCAAAGAGGCTGATATTCAAAAAGTTGTTGGCACCATCATTTCTGAAAACGGGAAGATAGACGTGCTTTTTAACAATGCAGGATATGCTATTTACGGTTCTGTAGAAGACATTACAATAGAGGAAGCAAAACGTCAATTTGAGGTGAATATATTTGGATTGGCTTCTATCACTCAAAAAATCATTCCATTTATGCGTAAAGCAAAATCAGGAACGATTATCAATACGTCTTCGATGGGAGGTAAAATGTATACACCTATGGGAGCTTGGTATCATGCTACAAAATATGCATTGGAAGGTTGGAGCGATTGCTTGAGGTTAGAACTTAGCCCATTTAATGTTCATGTAGTTATTTTAGAGCCAGGTGCGATTACTACTGAATTTGGAGAAGTAATGCTTGACCCGATGGTTAAACGTTCTGAAAATGGACCTTATGCTGAAATGGTTAATAAAGTGGCAAAGTCATCTATCGAAATCTATCAAACAGGAGGAAGTTCTCCTGCTTCAGTTATCGCAATTACTATTTCTAAAATTGTTAAATCGAATAAACCTAAAACGAGGTATGCTGTTGGAAAATGGGCGAAACCTATGATATGGCTAAGAAAATATATGGGTGATAGAATTTTTGACAAAATAATTTTAAGTCAACTCAAATAAAAAATCAATTTGTGGCAAAAGTAACTGTTGAACACATTAAATTGCATAAAAAATCTACTCAGTGAAATGGTGAAATGTTTCTTAAAATAGAAGAAACAAAAAACAAACTTTTAAATTCTAATAAAACAGTTAGTGAAACTGCATACAAAGGCATTGTTCAAGTTGTGACGTTTATAATTAATAAATAGTCTAAAATAAATTCATACTACATCTGTATTATCATTGGATTAAAATGTAAATGTGTTTGATATAACTCTATGAATTATATAAATTCAATTCAAAGTTGTGTAACATATTCTAATAGCTTTCTATAGACCTTTATACTTGATTAGGTTGTTCCTAACAAATATGAAAAATTATGAAAAAACTAAAACTTTTTATCCTTTTTATTTCGCTTACTTCAACGGGATTATTCGCGCAAATTATTAGTGAAGAAGATATCAAATTGTTCCAAGAAGCTGACCTTTTGATGAGTAATAACCAATTTTCTGATGCGTTACCTTTGTATCTTCGTTTAAATAAAAAAGATTCCATCAATCCTGATTTAAATTATTTAATCGGAGTTTGTTATATGAATTCAGCAACTCAAAAAACAAAAGCAATTGGTCACTTAATAAAAGCGACCGCATGTATAGATGTCTGTACCTTGAAAGACGACAAAGCTCATTTTATGGCTATTTCATTGTTAGGAGATGCATATCATCTTGCTTGTCAATTTGAATTAGCGATTGAAACGTATGAACGTTTTAAAATGCAACTCTCCCAACGCGGCGATAAAGAAATGTTAGAAACTGTTAACAGGAAAATTGAAATGTGTAAAACAGGTAAAAAATTAATGTATACTCCTGTCGATGTGAAAATAGAAAACATGGGGTCTGCCATCAATTCTGAATATGCAGAATATTCTCCAGTACTAACGGCTGATGAATCCACTATCATTTTCACAACAAGAAGACCTAATAGTACAGGTAGAACTTCAGATACAACAGGAATAACCTATGAAGATATCTTTATTTCTCACAAAAAAGATTCAATTTGGGGAAAAGCAAAATCAATAGGTTCCGAAATTAATACAGCAGGGAATGAAGCTTCGGTAGGCATCTCAGTAGATGGTCAAATAATCTTTATTTACAAAGATTCAACCGACGAAAGTGGAAACATATACATGACTCATTTAAAAGGAAACAAATGGTCAACTCCCATTCGTTTGAATGAAAATATTAATACAGCAAGCTGGGAACCAAGCGCTTTTATGTCAGCTGACGGTAACACACTTTATTTTTCAAGTAACAGAGAAGGGGGTTTTGGCGGAAGAGATTTGTATTCAAGTAAAAAATTACCCAATGGTGAATGGGCAAAAGCAATCAATTTAGGTGCAACAATTAATACTGAATTTGAAGAAGATGCACCATTTATTCACCCAGATGGTCGCACATTGTATTTCAGTTCAAACGGACACACAACAATGGGTGGATTTGATATCTTTTCAAGTACGCTAACATCCGATCAAAAATGGAATCCTCCTGTAAACATCGGATTTCCAATAAACTCACCAGGTGATGACATTTACTATGTGGTGAGTCCGAATAATCAAAGAGCCTATTATTCTTCTTTCAAAGAAGGTGGTTTTGGTGAAAAAGACAACTACATGGTTACTTTTAAAAACTTTATTGAACCTCCTTTAACAGTGTTAAAAGGTTTAATTACTGATCCCTTTGGAAAGGTACCTGAAATTGTCAATATTACAGTTACAGACAATGAAACAGAAAAAGTGGTGGGTACCTATCACACCAATTCCGTTTCAGGAAGCTACCTTTTGATTCTCCCTCCAGGAAAAAACTACAATGTTACCTACGAGTCAGATAATTTCATGTTTCACTCCAGGAACATTGATGTTAAAGACAATACCAACTATTTTGTCATCCATGAGGCAATCAAACTTGAACCCCTCGTTGTAGGTTCGAAAATAATTTTGAACAATATCTTTTTTGATTTTGACAAAGCAACTTTACGAACTCAATCAAATACAGAATTGAACAAACTTTACAAATTCCTAATTAAATATTCTCAACTAATAGTTGAAATTTCTGGGCATACAGATTCGAAAGGTGCGGATCAATATAACCAACTACTTTCTGAAAAAAGAGCCCACGCTGTAGTAGACTTTCTTATCACAAAAGGCATCAATAAAAATCAACTCGTTTTCAAAGGTTATGGCGAAACGCAACCAACAGTCAAAAACATAAATCCAGATGGAAGCGATAATCCAGACAATAGACAATTAAACAGACGAGTTGAATTGAAAATTATTGGAATGGACAGGTCAGTACCAAAAACTACTATAAATTAGACTAATAAACTCCATCAGTTCGTTTATTTGGGTCTTTTTACAAATGTGTTTGGTATAAGAGAGTGAAAAATTAAATTTTAAAAGTAGACACAATAAAAAAAGGGTTCAATATAAATTATTGAACCCTTTAACATTTCTTAAAACTCGACTATTTTTTCGGAGGCAAAGCAAATGCTACTGCATCGTGTTCAAATTTCCCATTGTGAGAACCATCGCAAAATGGTTTGTTTTGAGATAAGCCACAACGACAAATCCCAACTACTTCTCTACCACCCAAATCGTATTGAGCTCCTGTTCTATCAACGATTTCGAAATCACCTTCTACTTTCATTGATCCATTACTATTGATTGTAATTTTTGTTTTTGACATCTCTTTTTTTAATATTAATTAAACCATTCTTGAACCTCGTCCAATTGTAATGCTTCAATTTCTAATTTATTTTTCTTTCTGAATCCGTTTAATTGTTGGTGAACAGCTGTTGGTTTCGCTAATAATAAATCTTCAACTGAAGTATATCCTGCTTTCACTACATATTCTGCCCATTCTTTTGGAACACCAATTTTTTTGAACGACTCTAAATCTGGTCCTAATTGAAATTTTTCCGGTCTCATTTGAGGAAAAAACAACACCTCTTGAATAGATGAATTATTTGTCATTAACATCACTAAACGATCAATTCCAATACCCATTCCTGATGTTGGAGGCATACCATATTCCAATGCACGTAAGAAATCTTGATCGATGAACATTGCTTCATCATCTCCTTTTTCAGACAATTTCATTTGCTCCTCAAAACGCTCACGCTGATCAATTGGATCATTTAACTCAGAATAAGCATTCGCTATTTCTTTCCCGTTCACCATCAATTCGAAACGCTCTGTTAATTCAGGGTTTTCTCTGTGACGTTTACATAATGGAGACATTTCAATTGGATAATCTGTAATGAAAGTTGGTTGAATATAATTTCCTTCACATTTCTCTCCGAAAATTTCATCTATTAATTTCCCTTTCCCCATTGTTTGATTAGTAGGAATCCCTAAAGATTTACATGCTTCATGCAATTCTTCTTCTGATTTCCCATTAATATCAAAACCTGTGAATTCTAAAATAGAATCACGCATTGTAATACGTTTAAAGGGTGCTTTTAATGAAATTACATTCTCACCTACCGTTACATCTGAATTACCTGTTACTTCAAGAGCTACTTTTTCAATCATTTGCTCAGTGAAATCCATCATCCAATTATAATCTTTATAAGCCACATAGATTTCCATTACCGTAAACTCAGGGTTATGGGTTCTGTCCATACCTTCATTTCTGAAATCTTTTGCAAACTCATATACTCCATCAAATCCACCTACGATTAATCGTTTTAAATACAATTCATTCGCTACTCGTAAATACAAAGGAACATCTAATGCATTGTGATGTGTCATAAACGGACGAGCAGTTGCTCCACCAGCAATTGGCTGAAGAATAGGCGTTTCCACTTCAATGTATCCTTTCTCGTTAAAGAAATTACGCATCGTAGAAATCACTTTCGAACGCTTGATAAAAGTTTCTTTCACATGCGGATTTACAATTAAATCTGCATATCGTTGACGGTATCTTAATTCTGGATCAGTGAAAGCATCGTGTACTTTCCCTTCTGAATCTGTTTTTGGTAATGGTAATGGTTTCAACGATTTACTCAACAAGGTAAATTCTTCCACGTGAACTGAAATTTCACCTACTTGAGTGGTGAATAAATATCCTTTAACACCAATGAAATCACCTAAATCTAATAACTTCTTAAAAACATCATTGTACAATGTTTTATCTTCACCTGGGCAAATTTCATCACGGTTAAAATATACTTGAATTCGACCTGTAGAATCTAAAATTTCTGCGAATGAAGCTTTCCCCATAACCCGTTGACTCATTAATCTACCAGCAATACAGACCTTTTTTCCATTCTCAAAGTTATCCTTTATGTCAGATGCATAAGTAGTTACAGGATATAAATCAGCAGGATAAGGGTCAATACCTAAATCACGCAATTTCTTCAACGACTCGCGACGTTGAATTTCTTGATCAGAAAGTTCTATACTCATTTTTATTTATTTGGAAGCGCAAAGATAGGTACAAACTTTGAAAGCAGGGAATGTTTTAAACATAAAAAAACCATAGCTTTCACTATGGTTTTAAATCGTATTAATGGTTTAAATTTTAAACTTTCAATCCTTTAACAACTCTATCTTTTCGTTTAGATTTGTACAATTTTTTAAGTACAACCATCAAATAAGCACTTCCACTTTCTTGTGTAACAAAATAAGTTTCGTTTCCATACAAAATTTCACCTCCAACGTCTGGCTTCCAATTCGCTACTAAATAATATTTACCACTCGATTGTCCTTGTCTTACTGCAAATTTTATTGTTTTACCAACGCCAAGCTCAAAACGAATTAATACTTCTCCATTTTTTTCATACGAATCAAAAATACATTTTGTGTTTGAAGGGATAATAATTCTATCTTGCTCACTATTTTTACTCGTAACTAACTTACCATCAGAAGCTCCTTGAGAACCTGAAGTTTTACTTCTTTGTAAAATAATCGTTTGAGATGTATAGAATTGAACAATTTTCATGTTCTTTTCATTTAATTCATATTGTTCTTTTAATTCATTCGTAACCGGCACTTTTGTTCCGCAACTAAATAAAACTAAACCCAGCGTCAATAAAGCTAAAAATTTCATAGTTAATTAATTTTTTTAAAGTGTAAAGATAGAAAAGACAAAATACATAGAAGCAAAAATGAAGCCAGTTTTTTCAGAATAAGTCTTATCTTTACACAACACTAAAAATTGAACAATGGCTTTACAAATAGACGTTTTTGCATTTAATCCGTTTCAAGAAAATACGTATATCATTTCCGATGATAAAAAAAACTGTGTCATCATTGATCCGGGATGTTATGAAAGAAGTGAAGAGCAAGCATTAGTAAATTTTATTCGGGAAAATGAATTAACTCCTTTGGCTTTATTAAACACCCATGCTCACATAGATCATGTATTGGGTAATTCATTTGTAATTGACACTTTTAAAATAAACTATTACCTTCATAATGAAGATGTTACAACCTTGAATGCTGTCCCGAATTATTCGAATGTATATGGTTTTCAAGGGTACAAAACGTCACCACAGCCTACTCATATTTTAAAAGGTGGTGATAAATTAGTTTTTGGCGATATAGAATTAGATGTGTTTTTCACTCCAGGTCACGCTCCCGGTCACGTGGTTTTCTACAACGCTGAAAATAAATTTGTAATCAATGGTGATGTCCTTTTCAAAGGAAGTTATGGAAGAGTTGATTTACCAGGTGGAAGCATGGAAGTTTTAAAAAAAACCATTGCTGAAGTGATGTTTCAATTACCAGAAGATACTGTAGTATATTGCGGGCACGGACCAGCAACTACAATTGGAAATGAGAAAAGATCTAACGCGATTCTTTACGAACTACAACATTCTTAAACAATGAGAATTGCTATCAATACCCGCTTTTTACTTGCAAATAAAATGGAAGGGTTTGGATGGTACACCTTTGAAATTGTAAAACGTTTGGTTGAAAAACATCCCGAACATGATTTCATCTTCTTCTTCGATAGACCGTATGACGAGAAATTTATTTTTGGAAAAAATGTAACACCTGTCGTTTTAGGTCCGCCAGCACGTCATCCAATTTTATTTATACTTTGGTTTGAAGTTGCGGTTAAAAGAGCATTAAAAAAATACAAATCGGATATTTTTTTCTCGCCTGATGGATATCTCTCCTTAAGTTCAAAAATTCCACAAATTGCAGTTATTCACGATATCAATTTTGAACAGTACCCAAAAGATATTCCGTTTACCGCTCGACATTATTTACGCTATTTCTTTCCGAAATTTGCGAAAAAGGCTTCTAAAATTATCACGGTTTCAAATTATTCTAAATCAGATATTGTAAAAAAATACGGGATTCAAGAAAACAAAATTACAGTAGCTTGGAA
>Ga0209491_10007600_pt1 | contig 14207 bp, 11 predicted proteins | sample BON02_FD_187213 | JGI IMG/M metagenome (GOLD analysis project Ga0209491, IMG submission 187213) | Freshwater microbial communities from Lake Bonney liftoff mats and glacier meltwater in Antarctica - BON-02 (SPAdes) (version 2) | ecosystem: Environmental > Aquatic > Freshwater > Ice > Glacier... | reverse complement strand
CCGCAAGCAGGGTTGGTCTGTCATCGAAACCCTGATGAAACCGTCAGATCAGTTGATCGCACAACTGCGCCTCGGCTGAATATCTGATCGCCCCAGAGGCTCAGCCAGTCATGCTGGGCAGTTACGATTAATCTTCATAGCCAGGCGACGACGACACCCAAGATACGGGCGGCAATACAAGCGAGCGACGAGCCCATGTAGGTTTTGGCTGAGCGGTTTGGAGCCATCGAACAGACTGTATGGAGGTGGCGCAAGCGTGACAGTGTGAATGACCGAAGTCATACCGCTCATCGCCTCTAAACGACGCTGACATCTGCACCGATAGCCGTTGACGTTGAATGAAATACTGGATGCCTTGGGGGCGCGGCGCAAAGTCTGGTCCAGAAAACCCACTGGCCGAACACCGATCTGATCGGCGCGCAACGGAACCTCTAATGCGCGGAATTTCAGGGTAACCACTCCGTTGGGACCGCCTGCCTGCTGTCCGGATGATTTGCTAAGATACGTCGTTAGCGACGTCGTAAAGCACGTCTCGTAGCAAATCATCAAGAAATTAGGCAGGCGGTCCCAACGGAGTGGTTACATTCAGTCCACTGAATAGACACAGTTGCTAGCGTAGGTGTCGATGGCACGGCGCGACAGGTTGTCGAGGATGGTGACCGGATGGCCTTGAGCTGAAAGGTGAAGCGCTGTGGACCAACCGCAAAAGCTGTCGCCGCCGATGATCATAATCATTTTTATTGTCCGTTCGTCCTTGCAAGGTTGAGGCCGCTGGGCCGGCAACAAAGGCTTAACTTGAACGAACACAGTTTTAACTTTCGCATGCGCACTGTTGAGCACCGCTTTTGAGACAAAACCTATCCGGAAGGACTATACACCCTGTGGGTGTACGCAATCTGGCGATAAATCTTTGTGAAAATGGGGAGCAGCGGCTGAATGAGGGCAAATCGCAGGAGTGGTGGCACCGAATAGCTGCTGGTGCTGGGTCGTCGGTCAGATGTGTTGCAGCTGGACCAACGCGCCCTTGCTGGCGATGACCTGCCCAGCGACGCGGGACGCGGCCAAAATACGCTCCGGCATCGACAGCGGTTTATCCAGCCCGGCAAAGAAGCCTGCGTTAAAGCTGTCCCCCGCAGAGGTTGTGTCAATGATTGCGATGACGGGGGGCGGAGTGACGGTACCATCCACATCTGCGTGCCAATACCGGACGCTGCCGCCGCCATTTTTGACCACCACGGTCGCGGCCCCGGCGTTGCGATAGCGCGCGAGTGTATCTTCGATCGTAGCATCACCGAAATGGACCGCCTCGTCGTCAAAGGATGGCAGGACGATATCGCAGGCCCCAGCAAAGCGCATGATGGTCGCCGTCATGTCTGCGGCGCTTTCCCAAAGGCGGGGGCGCAGGTTGGAATCAAACGCAACGGTCTTGCCGTTGCGGCGAGCGGTTTGCACAGCATTCAGTAAGGCGTCTCTGCCGGAGGCGTTCAAAATCGCGACAGTGATGCCTGACAGATAGATCAGATCAGCGGACGCCATGGCCTCTGCCAATGCCTGCGGATCGTTCGCCAATTGCCGTGCCGCCGATTGGGATCGCCAATACGAAAAGCTGCGCTCTCCGTTATTTAGGGAAATCATGTAAAGCCCGACGGTGCTGTTTGCGGACCGCGCGACGTGCGCGGTGTCGATCCCGGCGTCAGCCATCTTGTCCAGCATAGCGTCCGATACGGCGTCTGTGCCGACTTGCGTAAAATACTGTGTGGCGATGTCAGGCCGTAAGGCGCGCATATACCAAGCTGTATTAAAGGTATCGCCAGCAAAGCCCATCTGGAACGTTCCCGGCACGTTGCCGGGTGCCATTTCGATCATGCATTCGCCGATGGACAGAAAACGCAGCGATGATGCGGGTGCAGTCGGGGTCAGAATGGGGGCTGAGGTCATGTTGTTTGGCATTCAAATGTTAGGATAATATACCATCGCAACGCGGCGTTATGGTTGCAAGCTAATGGTTAATTGTTGCCGCCAAACATCTGCTCCAGACCACAGGTCTGCAAGGCGCGATACGGGGGGCTGCGGCCAAGGGTGAGCATATCAAAGGAGGTGAATGATATGAGTGAATTTTCGGTCGTCAGCACCGGCGAGAATGTAACGTAGCAGGTGCTGGCAGACCAGCCAGATCTGATGGTGGTTGCTTTCCTCGCCACGCAGTCGTGATAAAAAAATGCGGATCTTTGCCTCCGCCGAGTACGCCTGGCGGGCCTTGCGGCGAATGTTCTGAGCCAAATTCTCAGTTGCGGCTTTTAATGTCTGTGGCTTCTTCGTTATCTCGATCTCCTAATCGATAAGATGAACCAGAAATCCTGCGTTATTCAAATCCTCAAATCTGACCCATGGGTGCTGACGTCAGTCGACAACCGACAAACACCGTCTCACTTTGGCGCATGCGCTAGAAGGCAAGGCCGATCTTGCACAGCGGCTGACGGCTGCGGCAACACTTCCCAAGTACTTGTTGCCGCAGCGGAGTGGGGGGTGATCCAAGCGGTGCTGATGTCAGCAGTTGAGACGGCACCGGAGACGTCTCTGCTTGTGCAGGAGACAAATAAGCGCAAACAGGCTCTGAATTAGTCGCAGACCCTGACGGTAAAAGCACGTACAGATCCGACAGCACCTGCGTTTCGTATATATATACCTGACGCACCGCAGATGCCGCAATCGGGGCTGGCCTTTGCCATTAGGGATGGGGGACAGGCGACACTGAACAAAGTTTTCAGATGCTCAGTTTATGGAATGGCTGAAGGCGGCGTTGTGAGAGATCACCTGAGCCGGGCGCAGATAAAATTAAGCTTGAAATTCGGACCGGGTGCACGCACAGGTGATGCCTGAATGAACTGGGTATAGGCCGCAATGCGCGTTGTTATCTTCGTCGGACATCACAAGGTTGGCTCTTCTGCGCTACAACAGCATCTGGGGGCAGTGGCCCCTGCGCTGGTGCGGCAAGGTTTGCTTTATCCCGCCGTCACACAGCGCGACTTTGAGGCGCTGCAATCGGCTGTGAAGAGTGGTGCAACGACGCAAAAGCCTGTGCGCAATGTGGCTGAGGCCCATAACGCGTTGGCGTTCAGTATGCTCGCGGACGAGACGGGCGGCACTGTGCCCGGCTTCCATGAAAACCTGCCCCCCACAGCAGAGATGTTTTCGTTAATTCGTGAACAGATTGCGCTGTTCCAGCCGGATACGCTGGTGCTCGCAGCAGAGGTCTTTGCAAATTTCGCCGCAGTAAACCCCGATTTGATTAGGACACTTTACTCCGAGCTTGGCCTGATCGCGTCTGACGATATAGAGATTTTTACCTATCTGCGTCGTATCGATGAATACCTTGTTTCTTGGCACGGGCAGCGGGTGCGGTTTGGCCAGAAAATCAGGGCCCTTCCCGGCAAGGCGCTGGCCAACTACATAAAGGGCATTCACTTTGATTACCGCCTGATGATCGAAGCATGGCAGACAGCACGCCCCGGCACGGGCTTTGTGTTGCGGCCCTATGACAATGTGGTCAAGCGAGACGGCTCTGTTGCGATTTTTGCCTCTGCTATGGGGCTGGATTTGCCCCCTGTGGAGAAAAGTGCCAATACGGTTAACCAAAGCATCCACCGTGCTGTTCTGGATTTCGCGCGGCAGGCCAATTTCGATCTTGAAGATCATGAAAAACCAAAATTTTTTAACGCCATGCTGCGTGTTTCAACGCAGTTGGACGTAACGCCTCCGGCCCAGATCGAAATGTTCGGCCTCACTGCGCGCATTATGATGTACGACAGATTCGCACCGATAAATGACTGGCTGTCCAACCTGCATGGCGCGCCATTGTTCGAGGATCTAGATAAGGTAAAAGAGATGCGCCCTATCGACGAGGCTTATGCGAACATCGATGCGCTGGCGCATATTAAGTCATCGCTGATGCACGAGTTTACCAAGCCCGAAAAAGCTTTTGTGTTACAGCTCGCTGTATCCCGTAACTTTGCTGCGCGCCGCGGGTAGGCTCACCATATTACAAAGTAATAGCAAATCGCAAAAGCTATGAAGGACTGAACATGTCGCGAGAGCTTATCTTTCACATCGGACATCACAAGACGGGGTCGAGTACAATTCAAGACGCTTTTGCTTTGAACCACGTTGATGTTCAGGGAAAAGAGGTCATGTACCTCGGGCGCATGGCTCACAATTATCTAGCCCAGCATTTCAAGGCATACTTGAAGACAGGTGAAGTGCTGCAGGGCGATGATAATCGCCCGAACCTGAACGACATTAGGAGTAGGCTGGCATCGGGCAGCTACGATTTTGCTGTTTTTTCAGCTGAAGAATTCGAAGGCTTCAACCCAAAAGGATTTCACCGTGTCCTGAGTGACTTCATGCTTCCGCATGTAAATTCATATAAGGTTATCTGTTATGTACGGCCACACGTGGCCCGTACGGTATCAAGTTTTGTAGAGCAAACGAAACTCGGATTAATCCAGGAAACTCTTTCCGAGTTTCATGAAAAAATGATGCGGACTCAGCGATTCATCTATGATGACCGTTTGGCAAGCTGGAACAAGGTGTTTTCAGATAAATTTATTCCGCGCACAATGGTTAGAGATTGCCTCCAGGACGGTTCCGTTCTGACTGACTTTATAACACAAAGTTTCGGAGCGGACTCTGCATACATTCAAGGAATGGAAGTGGTTTCAAATGAATCTCTTTCACTTGAGGATTTAGTTGTCCTGCGGTATATACAGTCGAAAATATCACCCTTACATGCCAGGTTTCCGCATCACTTTGGTTGGCATATGGCAAATGCAATGCGGAAAAATACACATAAAGGTCCCACGACAAAAATACAGATCGATCGTCACACTGCCGAAAGTGCTCATAAGTTTTATACAAGTGACGCTAAATCCTTAGATGCAGGTCTGCTGCGCTCGACACCTGTCATGATAAGGGAGCTCGAAAAGGCTGTTCATGACGCCGTGGCTGAGCCACAGTCACTGGAAATTTCAGACCACTACTCACCGGATTTAATTCGGACTTTTGATTTGATGATCGAAACAATTGATTTTATGCTGCAGCAAAAAGATAAAAAACAAACATGGGGTACAATATTTCATCAAAAACGCATTCAAGATCTGCATGGTGAGATGATTGAGAATAAGAGACATCCTACAGAAATAGCGCGTCAGTCTAATGCTGGAGGTGCCCTCAGAAACAACGGAAAAAGCAAGAAATCTATGGATAGCCATATATTTGAGCAAATTTCAAGAGATGCCAATGTTTCTTATGATAGCAGGAATGAAATATCAAAACGAGTAAACAATATATTCATTCGATTGAAGCCTAAAGATGTGGTCATTACATGTGGTGATATCTTGTCAGAAATTGTGCGCGGTGTGGTCACAAAAGACGCAAAAAGTGTTTTGGAAGAACTTTATACCAATATGTTCTTTTGGCAGCATTCGGAGGCTATCAAGAAAAGAACACCATTTTTATCCTTTGGGGCTCATCGCGCTTACAAAAAAGATCTGCTGTCCAAAGATGAGCTAAGCCCACAGGGAGTAGGCGTCCTTCAAGGTGGCAGTAATTATCTGAAAGGATCTTATGAGGCAGCCTATCAGTATTTTGATGCTGCACGATTATCATTGACTGAAAACGGAGAGCGCCGCCACCACAATCAGGGCTTACTGTCTTTGCGAGACTTTAAGAAAATTCGTGCGTGGGCCTACGCGAAAGAGAATACACCTTCGTCCCGCAACCCGACGTTGCTAGGATCTGCAGATTTTGGCGATGACAACCGACTCATTGTTGTGTCGATGGATGGGAAGTATTTTGAAAAATACGGTCAGCGCCTCATCGACACGGCAGCCGGGATCTCGAACCTGCATTTCCATATCGTCAATCCTGATGGGGTAATCCTGTTGGAGGCCGACCATGTTCGCTATTCTGTTGAGCAGATTGCGAACTCAAAGACGGCCTACTATGCGACAGCACGATTTTTGCATGCCAGGTGCTTCTTAGAACACTATAAGCGACCATTTCTCATCGCAGATGCGGACAGCTTTGTTGTTGGGTCGTCTCAGCCTGTTTTTGAACAGGCGTCTGGGCTTGATATTCTTATGACATCCAAGACTGATGGCGATCGCGGATATCGTGCCGCAATGCCTTGGCGCCGTATCATGGCAGGGCTTTGTGTTGTGCAGGATACCCAGGGTGCGTTGGAATTTTTGACGCTGTATGAACGGATCTATGACGCATTGGCGATTGATGACCCGAGTGGACCGTATTGGTGGGTTGACCAAGCCATTTTGGCAATGGTGTCCGATCTGTCTGAAGCTGATGGCTTGGGAGTGAAGCTTGGTTTTGGTTGGCTTTTTCCGCTCAGCGGTTTGAAGCAGGACAAGATTTAGGGGCTTTGGGGCGCGACTTATAGATGTGCGTAGGCGGGAGCTATGCTTGTTGTGTGCTTCTGGATAGTGCTAAAGGCGCTTTGGATTGCAGACAATTTTAAAGGTTTACAGAACATGGACACCGACACGCTGACACTTCAGCGGCTCGTTCTTCCAAATCTGACGGTTTGTACGGAATTTGATCTCTACTTTCGCATGTTCGGAGCAGTAACGCCTCATATTGAGGCGGGCTATCTCAGCTTTGCTCAAGGGAGCAGTGTCAGGTTCGATACCTATATGAACCTCTTCAACCTCGGCACATGGCGGGGATTTTGCGCGGTCGACGGACTAGCGTTGCAGTTGCGCGGGACAGGCAGGTTCCGGCTGCGCTTGCGCGAGATGAAGCTGGACCCGGCAGAGTCACAATACATTTACGATGAGGACATCACGCTGAGTTCAAAGCCGCGGCTGATTGATGTTTTGGCGGCGGTCGAAGGTCATGGGGATGTGGGCCTTATCGCCGTCGAACTGGAGGTTTTGACAGACGGCGTTCTGACCGATGGCCGCTTTGTGGTGCCATCCGCGCCCCGGTCGGCTGGGGACGACGCCCGCATCCGGCTGGCGATTTCCATTACGACCTTCAGACGTGAGGATGAGGTCGCCAACACGGTGCGGCGGGTCGCGGCCTTTCTGGCGGAACATGAAGATGAATGTGCTGTGAACGGTATTGATGCACACCTGTTCGTGGTGGACAACGGCCAAAGTGTCGAGCTTGACCCGCATCCCAAGGTGACGCTCATGCCAAATGCCAACCTAGGTGGCTCGGGTGGTTTTGCACGCGGTCTGCTGACAGCGCAGGATAGCGGCTTTACACATTGTCTGTTCATGGATGATGATGCGTCTTTCGATATGGAAAACCTGGTGAGGACGATGGCGTTCCTGCGACTGGCAAAGGATGATCGCACTGCCGTGGTCGGGGCGATGATCACCAATACGCGCAGATGGGCCATGTGGGAAAACGGTGCGATCTTTAACCGGTCCTGCCAGCCGCTGCATGCCGGAACCGATTTGCGCGATCCGTTTCAGACGGCCACGATGGAGCTTAGGGCCACAGAGCCGAAACCCGCCGGATTTTATGGCGGTTGGTGGTATTTTGCCTTTCCGATCAAGCATGTCAGATACTATCCGTTCCCGTTTTTCGTCCGTGGTGATGATATTTCGTTTTCATTGGCAAATGATTTTAACCCTGCGACGTTGAACGGCGTTGTATCTTTTCAGGACGATTTTGGCGGCAAGGAAAGCCCGCTGACTCTTTACCTTGACCTGCGCAACCACCTGCATCACCACCTGACGCAACCGGGTTTTCTAATCGGTATGCTTCGCACGATTAAGATTTTCTGGCGATTCTTCATCAGGTCGATCATTCGCTTTCACTATGAAACTGCCGAGGCAAAACTGATCGCACTTTCTGACATTCTGGACGGTCCTGAAATATTTTCTGATGATGCAGATATGCTCAAGAAAAGGGGGCAGATCCTTGCTTTGATGGATAACGAAAAATGGAAGCCGTTAGAGGCTGATAAGCTTCTTGAGGCCATTTCTGGTACGCCGCCAAACACGCTGTATTTATTTTTCTTAAAGTTTAGCCTGAATGGACATCTTATGCCGTTCTGGGGGCTGCGCAAAACTGGATATCGCATCATCGCGAAAGACCGTGGTCTGATTTGGCCGTTCTGGGGTATTACAGTCGCCGACTTTGTCGATTATGATGATATGAAGTCCTATCGCGTCGCCTTTGACAGGGCAAAGTTCTTGCGGTTGTCGTGGCGTGCGATTGGTTTGTCGTTCCGGTTTATGCGTATGTATAAATCTCTGCTGCCCAGGTACCGCGAAAATTATGACAAGACCGCTCAGAAAGAGTTCTGGCTGACCCAATTCCACGATAAATAAGGCAGCGTGAAAGTGTTTTCGGCGAAGGACGACAGATGAGTGAACTTCCAGCCCCCGCGTTACCTAAGTCGCGGCGGCAAGCATTGCGCAGTATCGTCGCGCTTATGTTGCGCGAGATGTCCACAACCTATGGCGCATCGCCGGGCGGGTATCTTTGGGCCATCTTGCAGCCTGTGGGTATGCTTTTGGTCTTGTCGTTTGGATTTGCTTTGATGGTGCGTACGCCGTCTTTGGGCAGCAGTTTTTTCTATTTTTATGCGACGGGCTTCCTCGTTTACAGCTTTAATCGCGATATTGAAAGCAAAACGACGAGCGCATTGAGGTATTCACGCGGGCTTTTGAGCTATCCGGCAGTGGCATGGATCGACACGGTCATAGCGCGTATTTTCCTTTCATTGCTCACCTTCGGCGTTGTCTTTTTGATCGTGATGTCGGGCGTAATACATTTGCAAAACGTTAACGCCATCTTGGATTTCAAACCGATTATACTCAGTATTACGCTGGCGGTGCTACTTGGTTTGGGCGTTGGCATGAACAACGCCGTGCTCACTGGTATGTTTCCGATGTGGAAAAACATATGGAGCATCATAACACGTCCGATGTTGCTGGCTTCGGGGGTGTTGTATATTTATGAGGACCTCCCCGGGGTTGTGCAGGATATTCTGTGGTGGAACCCACTTATTCATGTGACAGGCCTGATGCGGAAGGGCTTTTTCCAGACCTATGATGCGAGATTTGTATCGCTGACTTATTGCTTTTTTGTGGGGCTACTTCTGGTCATGACGGGCATTATCTTGATGGGAAAGTACTATTCTGAGGTGCTTGAGAGATAGAGCGATAGGCCGCCCAGCCGTTATTCGTCTTCATCAGAGCCCATATTTTTATGGTGTTTAGAAATCGCTTCTTTTACATCTTCATAATATTGCAGCTTACCATTTTCCAAAACAGCCCCTGCGTCACATATTTTTAGAATTTGTCGGGTCGAGTGGGTAACGACAATCGCACTTGATTTTTTCATGCGGTCCTGAAAAGCGATACGACTCTTGCGCTTGAATGACGCGTCACCGACGGCGGTTACCTCGTCCACAAGATAGATATCAAAGGGAATTCCAATCGATATGGCAAAGGCGAGCCGCGACCGCATTCCTGAAGAATAGTTTCGGATTGGTGCATGGAAGTGATGGCCAAGTTCGGTGAAATCTTCGACGTAATCTGCCAAAGATTGTGTGTCGATGCCGTAGGTGCGTGCGATGAATTTTGTATTTTGGGCTCCCGTCATTTCGCGGTTGAAGCTGCCGGCAAAACCCACAGGCCATGACATTGTGCCGGTATGCGTGATCGTACCGGTATCAGGCCGTATCTTGCCCGAGATCATCTGCATCAAAGTGCTTTTGCCGGCACCGTTTCGGCCCATCAGGCCAACAGCCTTGCCTGTCGGAAAAACAAAATTTGTGTTCTGCAGAATGATCTTCCGGCCGCGCGGGGTCGGGAAACTTTTAGAGATGTTTTCGAATTTGATCATTTGCGGTCTTGGAAAGCATAATATGCCAACGTTAGGATGGCCCAAATCAAAAAGCTGAACACGGCCACAAGGGCGAATATAAAGCCGCGCTGCGGATACTGCGATTTTTCGGCGCGTGTTGGGGTGATATAGGCAGCCAGATAGCGGCTTTGGCGGTTGGCCTCGGCGCGGGCGGCATCAAGTGTGGCCAAGGCGGCCTCATAGCCGCGTTCTGCAAATTCACGGTCGACGGTGAGGCGTTCGAATTCCGAAATGGTCGTGGCGTATTCGACGCCCCCAGCTGTCCCGCCGCCGACACCGAATTTCTGGCGTTCATCGGCGATACGGGCCTCGATCACCTCAAGGCGGCGGCTGGCCTGTTCAACGCGTGGGTCGTTTTCACGGGCGGTATCACTGATTAGATCGTATTCGATCAAGGCTGCAGCCTGCTGGGTTTGCAGCGTAGTCAGCAGGCCCATTTGTGCTTGAATGTCGGCATTAGGGTCTACAATCTGGTTGATTAGGCGGAATGAGGTCAGCGCCTGACGCGCGCTTTTCAGGCGTGCGACCGCTAGGTCTAGATCCTCTTGAGCATAACTGGTTGCGTCAGCGCGGGCGATGGCTGACAGGTTGTTAATCATGCGGGTGCTTTCGGTATAGATCGCCTCTGCGATTTCTGTAGCATCGTTCGGGTCAAAGGCGAGCGCGCGCAGTTCGATCAGGCCGGAGCCGGAATCGTAAGAGACGCGGACCATGCGTTGCCAATAGCTTGTCAGATCTTCGATCGTGCCTGAGGTGTCAAAGCTGAGCAAGGGGTCCTGATCGCTATGGCGGCTGAACTTTTCGCGCAGATTGAGGCCTTCGTCGATGGTCGCAACCAGTTTCTGGCTATTTATGAACTCATATAGAATTTCGCTGTCGTGGCCGCCGCCGCCGCCTAGCGCGCCACCCAATCCACCCAAAAGGTCTGCCGCGCTGCTGATATCCTCCGACTTAACTGTAAATCCAAGGGTCGAGGCGTATTGGTCTGCGGCACGCGTATACATGTAAAAGCCGGTAATGACTGCCGGCAGACATACGCACAAAAGAAAGCTGATGATTATCACAAAATGCCGCAGTTGAAGTGTTGCAACCTTGGCAGTGGGGGCTGCTGCAAATGCTGATTCGGCTTCCGCAGCAAGCTTTGCTTGACGTCGGGCGTTGCGTCGGGCGTTGCGCAATTTCTGCTTGAGAAGTTGTGTTTCTGGGGAGTCTAGATTTGGCCCTGTCTCTGCGCTATCCTGGTTGGTCTCTTTTTTTTCGTCCGTCATGGTTTTATCTTTCTGGGTCCGGCTGGTAGGCCATGCGGCTATCTAAATTGTTTGGGGTTTTGCATTTAGACTGTGCGGCTGGCGGCGCGGTGGATGGCGTCGTTGCGCCCACGCTTGCGCAGCAGGCCGTCGCGCAGGCCTTTCCACATCATATCCCGATACAATGCGCGTTCTTCATCTTTGTAGTAGCGGCCACGGCACCACCAAATTACGGTATAATATAAAAGCGCTAGCGGGAACACGATTGGCCCGGCGGCCTGGCGTGCGATGCTGACACCGTTCCGACAGTGATAGTAGATTTTCCAAAGCGGGCGGTAAATGAAACCTTCTCCAATAGTGCCGCAATCGTGTTCAAAGCGAATCGCGGGCATCAGTGTCATTCCAAAGCCCGCGCGGCGCAGGCGCAGGGAATAAAGCACGTCATCGCCATAGATGAACAAACCGCCTTCGGGCAAACCTGCCTGTGCCACCGTATCACGGTGGACAAAGTAGCCGACAAAAGAGGCCACATCGATGGGGTGGGGGCCTGCATCCGGGGCGAAAGCGGCGTTTTCCAAGTGAAATCCGCTGCGGCTGCCGGTGAACAGGGTCTTAGCGAAAAGACCCAGGTTCCAGAACGGATTCCGCGACGGGCGGTTCATTTCGCAAAGCGTGCCGTTAGGGTAAAACACAGCAGCGGCGACAGCACCTGTTTTGGGCTCTAACTTAGATGTTTCGTTGCGAAACATAGCCAGTGCACCTTGGCAGGGGCGGGCATCGTCATCCATCAGCACGACCCAGTCGGGATCAAATTGATCCCGCGCTGCGGCCATTCCGGCCTCGAACCCGCCGGCACCACCACAGTTGTCGGACAGTGTGATCACATGCAAGCGCGGATCGGTTTGGGCGGCCAGCCAGTCATGAGTACCGTCGCTGCTGGCGTTATCGGCTACAACGATATGATCCACATCTTCGGTCAGAAGGCGGGCAAGTGTAATCTTTAGCTCTTCCAGCCGATTATAGGTTACTACGATCGCTGCCAGTATCATGAAAAAGGCCCTGTCATAGAGGCGGCTTGGAAAAGACGGGGGCGGGTTTGCCTACGTCACGGGCTGCAAGAAAGACCTGTGCGGTATCAAGTGCTTCGCGGATGGTGACATCCATATCCAGATAGCGGTAGGTACCTAGACGACCCACAAAGGTCACGTTAGGCACGCCTTCGGCGGCTTCGACGTAATCGGCCAGCATGGCTTTTTCATCCACCAGTCGGATCGGATAATAGGGGATATCATCAGGACCGCAGGCGCGCGCGCTTTCGCGGTACAGCACAGAGCCTGCGTGATTTTCCCACGGGGCGAAATGTTTGTGTTCGGTAATTCGCGTAAATGGCACGTCTTCGTCGCCGTAGTTCATCACCGCACACCCCTGATAGTCCCCGCTGTGGCGGAATTTTTCGAAGTCCAGCGTGCGATAGCCCAGCCGCCCCAGATCATAGCCAAAGTATCCGTCCAGCGGGCCGGACCAGAAGACGTGATCCCAGTCATCAGCCTGCGACGGATCAAAGGCAGTGTCCAGTTTGACGGTAATGCCGGGATGATCGAGAATCGCTGCAATCATCGGAGTATAGCCATCGCGTGGCATTCCTTGATGTTTATGGAAGAAGTAGTTGTCGTCGTAATTGAACCGCAGCGGCAACCGCTTGAGAATCGCGGCTGGTAATTGCGTGGGCGAGCAGCCCCATTGTTTCTGCGTATAGCCTTTGAAGAAGGCTGCATACAAATCGGGGCCGACAAAAGCGAGGGCCTGTTCTTCAAAGCTTTGCGGATCGGGAATGTCGGCGGCCTGATCGGCGATAAAGGCGCGGGCCTCTTCGGGGCGCATGGTTTTATTGTAGAACTGGTTGATTGTATGCAGGTTCACCGGCAGTGAAAAAACCTGACCCTGTGCTGTTGTTTTGACCCTGTTTTTGTATGGCATGAAGGTGGTGAAGCTGTTGACGTAATCCCAGACTTCATCATCATCGGTGTGGAAGATATGCGGCCCGTAGGTGTGGACCATCACCTCGGTATCCGTGTCCCGTTCAGTGTGGCAATTGCCACCGATATGCGGACGGCTGTCGACAACCGTGATCTGATGACCTGCCTCTGCCAAAGCGCGCCCAATCACGGCACCGGATAGACCGGCCCCTACCATTGCGATCTTTTCAGCCATTGCCTGTCCGTCCCTATCTTCATTTTTGCGCACTTTAGCCTAATTGTATCAGGCCCGAAAGATCATGCCGAAGGAGACGTTCAGACTACAGCTGCCAGTGATTATATGGCGGGGGTTGTATTGTCCCGCATCACCAAGTGGTCTGACATGTTCGCTGTTCTGGCGGTTAATAATATGTTATATTTTCAGCATGTTAACGGGCTAACGGCGGCAGTTTAACTGTCACATTCCGGACGGTAGTATGGTTATTTCTTGAAGATCTTTGACTTGAGGTTGTGCCAGTCTTTCATGGCTTGCAGGGGCGACCTGCTGCCCACGGCTAATTGCGGGAGCTGCTGGTTTTAGAGCCATGCATAGCGATGCAGCGTGGCTTCCAGTTCCTCACCGCATCGGACGTGGTGAATTTGCAGGATGGCCTTGTCACGTTCCGCTTACGTTCCGGCCTGTGAATTCACTTAGGCAGCCTTTCGCTCGAAGGCCAAGGGGCTTTTGCTACCTAACGACGAATGCCGCCGTCGTGGATTATAGAACCCATTGATGTATTGGGATATTACCCCCTCGGCTTGGCATCTGGTTTCACAGCGGTTCCGCCAAATCAGCTATGCCTTGATGGATTTGACAAACGTTTCCACCATGGAATTATCATAGCAATGCCCTTTCCGCTCATCGATACTTTGAATCCATGCTTCGAAAGACGCTTCTGATAGTCATGTGAACAGTCTTGGGCGGATTCAACCGGTCGTCGCAACACCTTCGTTTATATCCTGTTTGAGCAGCCGGTCGAGTGCCTCAGCAGGCGTTTGCCAGCCGAGGGATTTGCGGGGTCTTGTGTTCAGGGCATGGGCGACA
>Ga0209491_10007596_pt1 | contig 14220 bp, 24 predicted proteins | sample BON02_FD_187213 | JGI IMG/M metagenome (GOLD analysis project Ga0209491, IMG submission 187213) | Freshwater microbial communities from Lake Bonney liftoff mats and glacier meltwater in Antarctica - BON-02 (SPAdes) (version 2) | ecosystem: Environmental > Aquatic > Freshwater > Ice > Glacier... | reverse complement strand
ACGATGCAGTGGTCGCAATTGTGGGGATAAAGGGAGGGACAGAGTTTTCTTAATTGCTAAGCCGAGTCCATCATTTCTCCTAATGGGAATGAAACCAAAATCGTCATCCTCGGCCGCAACAGGTCTGTTATCGCTCGGGCTCTCGCCAATTCAGGCATCGAAACTGATCTGGAGTCCAGATCTAGAGTCCACAACCCCACACGCAAACCCAACACACGATACAAAAACAGGTCCACGCCACACCGAGCCAGCCATGCTGCGGGTCGGGGTTGCCCAGGCCTCCATGCTGCTCTCGCCTGCGCGGCGGGTGGCGGGCATATCAGCATCATTCCTCCACCCCAGCAGCAGCAGCAGTAGCGGCAGCAGCATCAGAAGGGCCAGCCATCCCACCACGCAGCAAGTGCGCCAGAAGCACCGGGCGTACGAGGCACCTTTCCTCCAGGTACGTTCACACTGGGTAGGGCGGGAGACGTGACTGAAATGCTGCCCCATGTTATCTGCACACGAATCTCTCTTTTTCGTGCTCGCCCCATTCCTTCCATATGTATGTCTCATTTCTTCTAATTCTCTCTTCCCATTTCCCCGCATCGCACACCAGGCCCGCAAGGCCAACTACCAACCCCTGTCTCCCGTGTCCTTCTTGGAACGCACCGCCAAGCTCTACCCACGTCGGACGGCCGTGGCGTACCGGTAGGGAGGGAGAGAGGGAGGGAGGAAGGGCCGGAGGGGCGACAGTGGGGAGGTTGAAGTAATGCAGGGTCTTTAACGTATATTTCCAACACTCAATTTCACGATTATCACCAGGGACGAGACTCGGACGTGGGCAGAAGAGCACCTCCGCATCAAGAAGCTGGGGAGCAGCTTGTACAAGGCCGGCGTGCGCCCTGGTACGTGCTCGTGCCTTGCCAGACATTCTCCCTCCCTTCTTCCTTCCCTCCCTACAATTAGTAAAGGTGCCTCGATTCACACCAACCCCTTTTAAAAACCCTCTTTTCCGCTTCTTTGTCTCCAGGTGACACCGTCTCCGTCATGTGCCTCAACACACCGCCCATCCTCGAAACTCACTTCGCCGTCCCCGGCATCCGAGCCGTTCTGAACACGCTCAACACTAGGTACTCGGAAGGGAAGGAACGAGGGAGGGAATGTAGGAGGCTAGGAGCAAAGGAAACTGGGTCAGGGAGATCTCAGTCTTTTTTTACGATTTCTCGTTTTTCTTCTGATACGTGCAATAGGTTGGACGCGCCCATCATCGCTTTTCAGCTCCAGCATGGAGATAGTAAGGTACGCACAAATACTCTCCCATGACCTCCTCCCCCTTCCTTGTTCCTTTCCTCCCTCCCTTTCTCCCGCCTTCGATCACTTGTTCCCTCCTCCCTTCCTCCCTCCCTCCTTTCCTCCCTTCCTCCCTTCCTCCATAGACGTGCTAGAGCCCCCTCCCCACCATCTTGTAACCGTCACCCATCTCCTTTTCTTCCTCCCTCCCTCCTTCCCTCTCTCCCTTCCTCCCTCCCTCAGGTCCTCATCACCGACACCGAGCACAGCGAAACCGTAGAAGCTGCCCTCAAGATTCTGGACAAGGAGGGCGTGCCTCGTCCCCTGGTCATTGACATTGTCGATAAGCACTACCTGGGGAAGGGGAAGCGGTTGGGGAAGGTAAGAAGGGAGGGAAGATGGTAGGATAAGGAAAAGAACAATTAGAGAATCGTTATCAGTCAAATCTTACACCATTCCCCTCCCTTCCTCCCTCCCTCCCTCCCTTCTTCCCTAGTGGGAGTTTGAAGAGTTCCTGGCCCAGGGCGACGACGTGTTTGAGCTGCAAGGACCAGAAGATGAGTTCGAGGCCATCGCGCTCAACTATACCAGCGGGACGACGGGTGATCCCAAGGTACGCTTCTTCCCTTCCTCCCTCCCTCCCTCCCTCCCTCCTTCCCTCTACTTCATGTCCAGGCACATACTTTACTCACATCTCTCTTCTTCTCTGTCAGGGCGTGGTCTCGCACCACCGCGGCGCCTACTTGAACAGTCTGGCCAACATCATCAGCTGGGGGGCTGGGGTGCCGCAACACGCCGTCTTCCTCCACATCGTGCCCATGTTCCACTGCAATGGCTGGTGTTTCCCGTAAGTCCCTCCTCCCTCCCTTCCTATTCTGGGCGAGCTTACAAACATTCGTACATACACTCACACTCTTCCTCCCTCCCTCCCTCCCCCAGCTGGGCCATTACCGCCCTGGCCGGCACGCACGTCTGCACCCGCTGGGTCCGAGCCGACCTTCTCTACGAGGCCATGGACGTCCACCGCGTCACCCACTTCTGTGGTGCCCCCATCCTCATGTCTCTTCTGTTGAATGCGACTCAGGAGCATAAGCGAGGTAAGGCAGCTAGCTCTCCTCCCTCTTCTCCCTCCCTTCCTTTGAGGTCGCATGCGTTTCTCTCCGTCCCCCTGCAGCTCTTTCAATTCCTCTCCTTTACCAGTGATTCCCTCTCTAACCCTTCCTCCTTCCTTCCTCCCTTCCTCTCTCCAGACCTGCACGGGCGCAACATTCAGCTCATGACCGCCGGCGCTCCTCCCCCTCCCTCCCTCATTCGTGCCCTCAAGAGGGAAGTGGGCATTGACGCCTCCACCGCCTATGGACTCACGTACGTAGGGAGGGTAGGGACGGAGGGAGGAGATGAGACAGAGATTGATCTATCGGTATCTCATTTTTAGGCACAAGAAATCTTCCGCAATCATTCACTCCCCCTCCCTCCCTTCCTTCCCTCCCTCCTTCCAGTGAGACCTACGGCCCCACCACCGTCCATATCGAAGACCATCCCGACGAGTATCTCGGCCTAGAAGGCCACGCACGCGACTCTCAACTCCAGGTACGCACCCCTCCCTCCCTCCCTCCCTCTTCTTCCTCGCTCTGACCCCTCCCACCCTCCCTCCCACCCTCCCTCCCACCCTCCCTCCCTCCCTCCCTTCCTCCCTAGTGGCAAGCCCAGAACGTCTGCATGGAGGACGTGATTGTGGCCGACCCCAAGACTCTCCTCCCTGTGCCTGCTGACGGAGAAACACAAGGCGAGGTATCTTACTTGTTCAAGCACTGCCCCTCCCTCCCTCCCTCCTTCCCTCCCAGATGCCTCACGCGCCTCCATGCTTACTACATCCCCTCCTTCCCCTCCTCCCTCCCTCCCTCCTTCTCAGGTCTTCATGCGCGGCAACACCGTCATGAGCGGGTACCTGAAGAACGAGGCCGCCACCGAGGCTACCTTTGGTGGGGGCTGGCTCCACACGGGCGACATTGCCGTGGCGCACAAGAATGGACGGATTCAGATCAAGGTAGGGTGGGAGGGAGGGAGGGAGGGAAGGACGAGTTGAGCAATAGCGACTGACGATTTTTCCTTAACCCTCTGTACAAATACAGGATCGAAGCAAGGACGTCATCATCAGCGGCGGGGAGAACATCAGCTCCATCGAGGTACGCTTACAAGAGATACCCTCATTTCCTCCCTCCATCCCTCCATCTCACCCTCCCTCCCTCCCTCCATCCCTCCCTCCCTCCTTCTTGCAGGTCGAAAACGCCTTGCACCTCCATCCTTCTATCGCCGAGGTCGCCGTGGTGGCCAAGCCCTGTGACAAGTGGGGAGAGGTACGCGCGATCCTTCCTACCCCTCCTTTTCTCCCTCGCTCTCCTCTCATTCTCTGACCTTTCTCCTTCTGATTTTCTCGCTCTTTAGGTACCCTGCGCGTTTGTCTCCCTCAAGGATGGCCACGCTTTGACGGAGCAGGAGGCCATTGCCTTTTCTCGGCAGAACCTCGCGCACTACAAGGCACCCAAGGTAGGTCCGTCCATTTCGTCTTGCCCTCCCTCCTCCCTCCATCCCTCCCTTCCTCTGGCTTCGACGTTCATCGTCTCGCCTTCCATCCGTATACGCCTCCGTCGGACCGACACGCTCTTTCCCTTCCTCCCTCCTCCCTCCATCCCCTTCTTTCACACAGCGCATCATCTTCGGCCCTTTGCCCAAGACCTCCACGGGCAAGGTGCAGAAGTACCAGCTGCGAAACACGGCGAAAGAAAGCGGCCCTCATTAGAGCGGGTGGGAGGAGGGAGGAAAGGAAGGGACGGATGTTCATGAGAAAATGTGTGTAATGATGCGTGTCGTAGTGGGCAAAAATCGATTTACAATGAAGCAACAGATCGCTTACTGCTTAAATAAATTATTGCTCTTTTTATTTATTTTCATCCCTACTTTGCTTTGCAACTACCTAGAAGTATACCTGATAAGTGCTATCATTATATAACCGGTGCTGTCGCCACCGCCGTCGCCTAGTGTTGGGTGCCTTTCACTTTCCTCTCGTAGTTATTATACCTTCATAATTATCTTCTTCTTCTTCCTCCTCCACTCCCTCGCCCATGCTATCCTTCATGTCTCTTCGTCTTCTTCTCATGCCCTCGCTTTTTCTATTCGTCTTCTACACTTTCATTCTTCCATCTGTGTTGCTCTTGCGTCTTGAAAGATTCCATCTCGTCCTTCTTCTTCTTCTCGCTCGATTTCAGCGTCTTCTTCCCTCTTTTCTTCCTCCTCTCCCCTCTTCCCGGTCTCGGCTACGTTTGTGGTTGTGTTAAGGAGGTCCATAACTTGGAAAAAAAGCCATAAGGATGGCATCGAAAGCGGGAACCCCGAGTAGGCCCAGATCATGCACAAAATGAAGGACCCCACACTTGGCTGCTGGTCCAGGATCTGATTGATCAAGGCGCTGATAAACCGCACGACAGGTGAGGCGGGATACGTACGAATCACCCAGGCCCAGACACGACGAATAATCAGAAAACACGCAAGGACACCCAAAAGAATCGCTAGGTTTTCGATTATGCCCACCATGAACACCAGCGCTACAAATCCATTTCGGTCCTTTTGCTCGATCAAGGTTCCCGCGTGCGCGTCGACCAGAATTCCTGTAATAAGGACAGTGCTTCACAATAAAAGAGGAGGCACCAAGCAGAAAGGACAAACCAGAAAAAATGTAAATCGCACCCCAACAATCCCCATGCACGACATACACGGAAACAAGCACTCAAAGCACTACAAAAGCCAAGAATTGTTGAATCTCCTCTGCCGCAGCCGGTAGCTCCGCATATTTTATCATCTCCTCTGCCCCAGCCGATATCTCCTTGTACATGTGTACGATTTGTTTCATAATCTTGTCGACCTCTTCATCCATTTCTTGTTCCATTTTCAGCCGCTCCAATGCCTTGGCGTCAACGTGCGTCCCCGCCTCGGTGCCCTGCGATTGCGCTTGCTCCCGCTGGTCGACACGCTCCTGGGTGGCATCGCCTGTGGCCTTGTAGCCGGGGTGCGAGATTTTGGTGCGCTTGGCCGTCTCTTCTTGCTCTTTGCGTTCTTGCTCCTCCCTCTCGACGTTCTTGCTCCTCCCTCTCTTGGCGAAGCTTCTCGAGGCGCGCCTCCTCCAGCCGGGCTTGGTGGGGACGAGTGCCTGTGCGGCAGACCTCCACCCCCTGGTACCAGATCCCCCACTCCTTAAAGCGACGCGTCGGGGCTCAAGGTTGTCCAACCGCAGCACGACGCGGTAATCTCCTCTCCCATCAACGTAGCATTGAGTGTTGTTCTTGGCATAATCGAAGAGCGTAGGCCCATAGTTGTAGGCGGTTATGACTACCACCGCCGCAAGAGTAACGCCCACCGTCACGGGATGTGCGTGCACGAAAGTGTTGCCTTGGTTGCCAACGGCTGGAGACCATTCCCCATCCACTGCAACGCGCCCCGGGCCGATTGCAGCGTGTCGTGACTAGCATCACGCAGCCAGCCGTAGACGTCCGCAAAGGTCAAAGGATTGGAATGCAAATGAACGCCGTCAGCACCTGCCCCGGACCCCGGTCCTGCCGGTGCACCATCACCCACGCCAGCAGGCGCACCAGCACCGCCAGGACCAGGCACTCCGGCCTCGCCTCCGACAGGACCCCCGGCGCCCGCTCCCGGGACATTAGCAACGATGTGCGCGCCCCCGCCGGCAAGAGGCAGCACCGTGAGGGGAGGCAGAGCAGGCGCAGCAGGTGCAGCAGGCGCCAGAATCGGAGCTGCAGGCGGCGCCACCACGATCGGCTCGCCGGCCCGCTGCGCGTCAACACCTGCGCGTCACCCGTGTGGGCGAGCACGGCCAGGACGCAAAACAAGATGAGGGACCGGTACATCTTGCTTGTTCGGTTCGTTCTTGTCTGTTTTGGTGGTCTTTCTTGTTGATTTGGGTTTTCAAGCTGTGTGGACACCAGCGTGTGCGTATGGGTAGTAGGAGGGAGTGGTATTGTGGGTATGTGTGCGCCTCTTCTCTGTGCGCGTCGGTGTAATGAGGTGTGTGTGTGTCTGAGCAAAGCACAAGACCAAAGAGACTTCCCAAATTTTAGAGAGCACGTGCTTGTGCCACCAGAGCGAGGAACGCTGTTGTCGCGGGGGAGGTTGTCTACACGACTTTTACCTGCTCGAAGGGAGGAGGTTGTCTGGGCGCATTCGAGGCCGCGTCCATTCTCAGCCACACAAACACATAACAACAACACGCGTGATAATACGAACGGTGTGCCCGTGACCTGCGGTAGTGCCTGGGCGTTGTTCTCCAGCGAAGAAGCCCTCTCACGCAATCGAGCTTTCCTTTTCCACTCGCGCGTCTGCGCAAGTTACCCAGCAGAAAATACCACCCTGGGTAGGGTCTCTCTAGCCTCATTCTTCCAATGGAATCCGGCATCGAACAAAGTCCAAGGTCCAGTGAACGGACCCTTGCTTGTCCGAGCCTCTTTTTCAGAAGTGACGACGACGTGTACCCCTATTGCTTGCTTCCATCCGCTTCTGCCGGGGAACGAGGACGCATTTTTGCCGTGGGTAATGACCCGAGCCAGGCGTGACCATCATTACCCCACCTGATGACGCGTTCTTTTGGCTCGCTCGGTCCGGGTCCGCAGTTAAGGCAGGGTGCATGGCATACACCTCACACATTTTGTCCCACTGTCATTAACCCCGCGCCCGCCCTCCACCACTACCCACAAGTTATAGATAAATGCCGGCCCCGCCCTGGATCAGCGTGCTTGTGCATTACGTCTTTCCCACTGTCGGAGGCCTTCTCGGTTTGGGTCTGAGCGCGACGCCCCTCCCCACGGTCTACGCTCTAGAGCGGCGCAACAAGGGCTTGGGCACATTCAATCCCCTTCCGGCCTGCGTCTTTCTGGGCAACGCAGGGCTCTGGCTCGCTTATGGCTTGTCGATTGCGGACCCTTTCGTCTACCTAGCGAACGCCCCGGCCGCCCTCGTGAGCCTTCATATCATCCTGCACACCTACCCATTGGCCTCCCCTGCCACCCGCCGGAAAATGGAGTTTGTGCTAGCCCTAGGGCTCCTTGCCCTCCTAGGCATCGGCGGCCTTTACCTCTTCGACCCACCTTCCGCTTCCGAGATCAGCCGCCCTTCCTCCACCTCCCCCCCGCACTCCACCCTCCCCATCCAAATCAACGGCGGGCTCGCCTCGCTCGTCAACGTCCTGCTGTACGCCTCCCCCCTCTCCACTCTCGCGCACGTCCTCCGCACGCGCGATGCTTCCTCAATCCTCCTCCTCCGGACTTTCACTGCCTTAGGGTGTAGTGTGACGTGGGCTGTGTACGGCGCAGCCACGAGTCAAGTACCTGTGGTGGTCCCGCATGCCTTCGGCTTCCTCCTAAACACAGTCCAGTTGCTGTTGAGGGTGGTGGTGTTCCCCCCGCAGGGCCCGCAGGGGAAGAAGGAGGGCGGCAAGGGCGAGAGGAAGATGAGGAGTAGTAGTAGTGGGAGCAGCAGCAGCAGCAGTAGTAGCAGCAGCAGCAGCAGTGGGGGAAGTATAGCGATGACGACGATCAAGTCGGGGGGGAGGAAGGGAGGGAAGGCAGCGCGAAAGCAGCAGCAGCAGCAGATGAAGAAGAAGGTGGCGAAGAAGGGAGGGAAGGCGGGAGGGAGGTCGGCACCGGTGGCGTTGTTGGCTGGTGTGAGGAGGCGGAGCGATGAAGAGAATAATTATCATCGGGCCCCACGACGACAGATCTCGGAGGAAGAGGAGGAGGAGGACGAGGAGGAGGACGAGGACTTGGAGCAGGGAGGGAGGGAGGGAGAGGAGGAGGAGGAGGAGTGGGATGAGGAGGCGGGGTATGAGGGGAAGGAGGCAGCAGTGGCAGCGGCAGCGGTTGCTGACTTCGAGAGCAGCAACACTCAAGCCGGGCGGGATCGAGGTCGCGGGGGAGGAAGGGGTGGTAATAGCAGCAGCAGCAGCAGTAGAGTGGATGAGACCTTGTTTTCGAGCAGTGATAGCGCGGGGCCACCGCAGAGGATGGTGGTGGTGGTGGAGGGGGAGGACGGGTTGGGCTTAGAGCTGGCTTCCCCCCTCCCCTCCTCCGCCTCGTCCTCCTCTCCCTTTTCGGTGCACGCGGCGCTGAATCAGGAGGTGGGGTCGGGGGGGTGGAGGAAGGGAGGGAGGGCGGGGTTAGGAGGAGGAGGAAAAGGAGGAGGAGGGGTGGTGGCAGGGCATCTGAGACGGGTGTCGTCGAGCACGCCGCTGTGTTTGTATGACAGTGGGAGTGAGGACGAGGAGGAGGACGAGGTGGAGGAGGGGAGGGGGCGGGCGCAGCAGCAGCGGCGGCGGGGAGGAGGGGAGGAGAAGGGGGGGGAGGAGGAGGAGGAGGAGGAGGACACATCGATTACGTTTTGATGAACCCTCTTTTGGAGTGGAGTAGTTTGAATTTTTGAATTTTTGAGAATCATACAATCATGGAGTGATTGTGTGTCTGTGTATGTGTGTTTGAAAATGTGTGCGTGTGCACGGGCTGAGACATAACCTGGGCGGGCGACAGTGAGGAAAAGAGGAGAGGAGAGAAGGGGCGTGTTTTTGTATTGGGGGGAAATGGGAGGAGGCTCTGTCATTTCAGCAATTTAGAGAAGGAAACGCCCGCGAAAAGATGCAAGTAGGGCAAAATGAATCACGGTAAAGTGATACTTCGAAGCTAGGGATGAGAATACTACATGAGGGAGAGGGAAATTAAAGAAAGGGATGTGTGTTTGTAAGGAGGGATGGGAGACTATTCATCTCAGCAGCAAGTAGAGAGAGAGAGAAGATTCCAATACCAATACGATACTTAGATAGTCGGGGAAAGGGATGAACGCATAACATGCGGCGAAAGCGAAGGAGAGAGAGGAGAGAACGGGACATGTTTTTGTATGCAGGGAGGGATGGGAGACATTCATTTCAGCACGTAAAGTAAGGCCAGCAAAGATGCAGGCGAGGCAAACCCAGCAACAACAAATTAATAATCATAGCATGAAAGGAGACGCAAGCAAAAAGTATTCGCTGCAACAGTCTCCGAAATGGACCGAGAGGGAGGAGGAAGGAAGGGATTTCATATATGCATGTATAGGTGCGTTGCGTACGGTTGTTTGTCTTGTCTGTCGATGGGATGGAGGAGACAGCAACAACACCAAGGTAGTAGAAGGAAAGAAGAAAACATGACATTGTTTGGCATGAGCAACAAGTGGCTTGTTTCTTTTTTGATTTCGTTCTCCCCCAAATTACAGACCACGTCTTTTGCTGAAGTCATAGGCCGTGGAGGATGGGGAGGTCGGCGTAGAGCGCGTCTTTCTCATGCCTTTCACAAGGAGGATAATGAAGTATAGGGCCTCCCTTGAAAAAGCTAAGGGCCAGACTGCTGCTGCTAAAGCCCGTAATGGCGCGTCGGTTTAGCTTCTTTGGTGAGTGTAATGCGAGGGAGGGAGGGTGGGATGGGGGAGGTCGAAAATCGAAGGCGTTGAATTTGAAATCGTGTTGTCGACAGCCAACACGACAAACACACGACAAGTGAGCCAAGCACTGTGTTGGCTCGGCCTCGACCGCAAGCACACACACCAAGCACACACACACGCGAATTCCAACACCAAACAAGGGCAAAACGGACTTGTCTAGCCAGCGCATCGCCAATGCCGGCTGCCCGATCAAAGCCGAGTTTTCAACGTCGGAACACATGTGGCTTCTTACATGTCTCACCCCCACGCGACCCATCACCACCCACATAGCCATGGCAGACCCCAGAATAGCCGCCAGCACAAGCAAGGGGTCCTTGTCCTCGTCCCCGTCCCCGCCGCCATCGCCTCTCTTGCAATTTTTCATGTCCAAGTCGAGCTCGGCGTCTCTGCCGGCGCCCTCCTCCTCCTCCTCCTCCTCCTCCTCCTCTGTTCCGGCAGCAGGTGTTCCTGCTCAGCAACGCGTCATGCCCCCCCTTGTGTCCTCCTCGTCCTCGTCCTCGTCTCCTCCTACTGCCCCCATAGCCACGTCTCCGGGCCTCCTCAAGTCCAAAAGCCTCGGCTTTCTTTCCGGTGCCTTCTTCGCCGCGCCCTCTGCGGCCGGTGGGGAGAACAGCACCAGTCCCACCAGCAGCATGAGCAGCAGCGGCGGCAGCGGCAGCAGCCCGCTCAAGATGAGTGGGTTGTCGTCGCCTTCACTAGTACTACCTATAGCAAGGCCTGCTGCGCTTGGCCCGGAAGGGAAGGGACAGCAATTGATGATGATGCAGATGGTGCTGGACATGTGAGGGGAAGAAAGGGAGGGAACGAAAAAGGGGGTAGAAGAGTGTGCGGGGCAATGGAAGACGCACAAGACAAGACAAGCAACCGTGTGACTGGGATTAGATAAATGGAGAGACTTGCAGCAGAAAAACAGGAGTGTGCGTGTGCGTGCGGTTGTGTATTTAAATGAACATTTGGTGAGAAAGGAAAGGAAACGAAACGAACCTGGAAGAAGGGAGGATGGGAAGCACCGCCGTTGTTGGTTGGGTTTTCTGTATGTACTCGACCAGCCCTCTGTCATGAAACGGAAAGGCGCGCCCGAGAGGAAGGAAGGAAGGATCGTCGGGACGGAAAGTGTGCTTGTGTGAGTGTGAGCGGGAAGACCAAAAATACTATGAGGAGTCTGTCAGCAGCGGCGGGTTCAAAAAGTGATAGGAACAAAAGACAGTTATCACAAAAGAGATGAACAAAAAAGAGACAAGACATCGAAAAAAATTAAAATTCCAGGCAACAGGTAAAACAACGACAAGGAGAAACAGAAGGAAAGAAAACAGAAATTACCAGCGTAGTTAAAAGAGGAGGGACATGACATGCATATTGTTGATTCTTTCTCTTTTCTTCGTTGATCTCTATGTCTTTCAGGCAAGTGGAGTGGAGGGTCGTCTGCAGCGATTTGTATTTTTGATCGGCGGCTTCTGTTGCCGCTGGTGGTGGCGCTGCTGGTGGTGCTGGTGGGGTGACGGCACCCAAAAATAAGAGAAAGGACGGTTGATTGGCACATATTACAAATAAGTTTAAAGAAGTTTCTTTTCGTCGTTGCTCTCTAGTACTCTCAAATCACACATTTGTTTGTGGGTCCTTGCCTTTCTTTCAGTCTTCTCGCTCCTCTTTGGAGGGAAGAAAATCACTCGGAATTTTCTTCTCTTGTGGTTCTCTTTCGCTTTCACTTCGTTCTCTCTGTTCGTCTTCTTCTTTGTTGTGGTGCTGTTTGATAGACACTGCAAGCAATCGATTTGTATTCTCTCTGACTTTGACCCCCCACTTGTGCACATATGTGATTCCCCTTTTCGTCTCTTCCTTTGTTGTGTTGTGGTGCTGTTTGGAGGCCAGTGCAATCAGTCGATTTTTTTCACTTTGCACACAGATGATTTATGCACGTTCTAGCTCACTCGCTTTCTTACCGAATTCGCCGTCCCCTCTCAATTTTCTGCCATTGCCTTTCAAAGACGAACAAATAAAATTCAACACTCTTCCTCACCAAGGAAAAAGTGAGCTTCTTCCTCCCCTCCCTCGCTCACGCCCTACACAGAGTAGACCGAGCACTCATCCGACACATGATCATAATACCCATACCCTCCCTCCTCGTCCTCGTCCCCCTCCACCCCGTCCTCCCTCCCTTCCTCCTCCTCGTCCTCGTCCTCCCTGGATGACCTGGTCGACAGCGAGGCCGTGAGGGAGGAAGAGGTGGGCATTGGGAGATCAGAGAGACTCTGCAGCTTCTGCGCTGCGTAAGCTTGCATGTAAAAGGAAGGGGAGGGCACCCAGATAGGTGGGAGATAGAGCGGACGACGGCCTTGCGTTGCTTTCATCGTGCTTAGGTCCTGCTCCTGCTGCCCTTCCTCCACCTCCTCCTCGTTCTCGATCTCTGACTTTTGCTGCTTCGCCCATTCCACCCACTTCCCTCCCCCTCCATTCTCCACCACCTCCTCCACTACTTTATCCTCCTCCTCCTCCTCCTCCTGCTGCTGCTGCTGCTGCTGCTGCACCCCTCCTCCATTTCCTCCCTCCCCCTCTGCGAAGCATATTCTCACTCCAATTAAGACAAAGCTCACGATCAGGCCAAAGGCATGCGCGACGACGAGAGGAAGCTGCCCGGTCGCTACACCATACACACACCAGGTTAAACTACAGCCGATCGCACACAGGCACCACGGCAAATGGATGGAGGTGGCAGCGGTGCGGGTGCGCAGGACGACGGGGAGGGAGGAGAGGGGGGAGGCGTAGAGGAAGAGGTTGGCGAGGAGGGCGAAGGAAGAAGTGAGGGAGGGGCCAAAGGAGGGGTGGAAGAGGAAGGTGGTTCCAAGGGAGAGGAGGAGGAAGGTGGAGAGGTGGAGGATGCGTTCCATGGCTCGTTGGGTGGGGTGGTTGGCGTGGGCGTGGGTGCGGAAGATAATGTGGAGGCTGATAAAGACGGAGGGGACGTTCTGCGGGAGGAGGAGGAGTGCGGGAGGGAAAAAGGAAGAGAGGGTGAGATAAATGAGAAAGAATGAAAATGTAAAAAAGTGACATAAGAAAAGAAGATCAAACATACGGAACAGGGCGCCGTTTTTACTGGACGACTCTCGAACCCTTCCCCACCCACCAGACACAATAAGAGAAAAGCAAACCCGACCCTTGAAATTCACAGCACGTACCGCACAAAAGACAAAGGCATTGCCCATAATGACTCCATACACGCACCACAGCACGGACGTGCACAAAAAGACGCAGGACGGCCGCGGATTGAACCCTCCGAGCTGCTTGGTGCGCTCAATGGTGGGCATGGCCAGCAAGGGGCAGAGGGAGAGGGCAAGACCGAGGAGGCCTCCCGTGATGGGAAAAACGATGGTAACGAGGATCTGCATCAGGTCCAGCGGTGCTCCAGCTGAGGCTGCGGACATGGTAGTGGCGGCGGGATAGTGAGTTGAATGGGTGGAGGACGGCGGTGGGCCAGTTGTAGAGATGGAGGAGGCGTCGGGACGAGCCTCTCTTGCACCAGGTGAAAGCCTGTGTTGTGTGTGTTGTGGAGGGTTGAGGATTGAGTTTTAATGCGCACAGGAAACAAAAACGAGTTTAAATGCGCACAGGAAACAAAACGCATGCAGTTTGCGAGCCGTCCCAGTGCTGGCATGGCCAAGTGCCTCCAGCCGCAGGACGTTCGCCCTGCTTGTGATTAACCAGCGCCCTACACAGAGCGACAGGCGCGCGAACGGCAGCAAATGCGGCGGGGACATACCGGCGCTTTGCCCTCGCAAAGGGCTTGGTACGCACCATGGAGGCCACCACGACGTAAAACAATGCCACAAGGCAGTAAAGTGCGTAGGACATAGTTCCTCTTCTCGTTTGCTGTTTTGGGCGAGCGTGCGCCTCAACTTCACCCGGGAGTGGCGGCGGGAGGTGCGCTGCTTTGAAAGAAAGAGAGGCGAGGAAGCCTTTGGTGGGTGGGAATGGCTTGCCCCCGAGCAGGAGACGCTTGCCATGGCCATGAGTTTGTCTTTGTTCTCTCTTTCGTTATGACCAAGACCCTTCTTCCACGCCTCGTCAGACAAAAAAAAGTGGTGCATCCCGCCGATTTCTTCTCTCTGCGTCGTTTATTGCGCGACGACGGCCACGTGTGGGTCACGGATTGGCATGCTGGACATAAAAAGGCTTTGAGAAAGAGTATAAACCTCTCATGTTTGTATGAAAGCACCTTTCTACGCACCTTTTGTGGCCAAAACAACACAAAAGGCCTCGGCGACCTCCCCTCTCACCGACTTTTTGGATGATGAGCGATCACGCCGCCTTCTTCTTTCCGGGCCGAGGAGCAGAGCGGGCCGGCCAAGGTCATCTTCATATTCGAATGCGTTTACCTGAAGTTTACCTAAACACGACACAGGCTCTATGGCCTTTTGCTGGGAT
>Ga0209491_10007595_pt1 | contig 14221 bp, 6 predicted proteins | sample BON02_FD_187213 | JGI IMG/M metagenome (GOLD analysis project Ga0209491, IMG submission 187213) | Freshwater microbial communities from Lake Bonney liftoff mats and glacier meltwater in Antarctica - BON-02 (SPAdes) (version 2) | ecosystem: Environmental > Aquatic > Freshwater > Ice > Glacier... | reverse complement strand
AAATCACCACACACCAAAAATACGACTCCAGTGGTCACAAAACCCGATCACAGCGTGGAAATTTTCGAAAAATCACCCGACGTCAATTTGGAAACGCAACCCGATATCAAAGTGGTGCGCAACACGATCACGAGCTGCCCGTTGGTGAGGATGATGGTGGTGCCGCCCAAGGCAGGCAGGAAACCGATGGTGGTGTTCGATTCGGCGGCGGCAATCGCGTCGCGAAGGGAGATACCGCCCACGGAGACGCCGTCGTCCTCGTCGATATTGGTATCCACGATGATAGGGGGAGGGACGGACTCCACGGCACCGATGTCCACGATCCCATTGACGATCCGATCAAATCCTCGCTGGTCGGTGGAAAACGGGCTGGAGGTATCGCCCCCGACGGGATCGATCACCGGGGAACTCAATAGTGGCCGCATCGTCAGGGTGGCGCCGCCGTTGTCACCGAGCGGGGCGAGCATCGCGTCACCGCTGAGAAGAGTCCCGGATGGAGATTGACCGCTGCCTGAAAGGTCACCGATGAAATTGATGCCGCTGCGGGAGAAGGTTCCTCCAACCTCCGCCAGATCTGCTCCGCTGCCCAAGGTACCCAAGAAGTTGCCGGAAATAAGGCAATTGTCGATCTCCAGGTCTCCGAGAGCCCTGATGCCGCCGCCACCGCTGCCACCGTCCCCCGTCGAATTTCCGGAGATCGTGCAGTGCGCGAGCACGAGACTGGTGTTGCTGAAGCCGATGATGCCGCCACCAGAACCAGCGCTGCCATTGTCACCCAGGTCGCCGGTGACGTTGCCCGCGATGGTACAATGGGTCAGGGAAAGGTTTCCATTGAGGTTGCAGATGCCACCGCCGCTGCCGCCGTGGCTGGGGAAGCCGAAGCCGCCGTTGCCGGTTCTGTTCCCGGAGATCGTGCAGCCGACGAGGGTTGGGCTCGCGTCGCTCGCGCTAAAGATGCCCCCGCCAGATCCGCCGCTGCCGCTGTTTCCGCCGTTGCCCGTCACGTTGCCGGAGACGGTGCAATCGGTGAGCATCAGGATCGAACTGGTCCTGTTATAAATACCACCGCCGTTACCTCCGGCGCTAACAAGAAGACCGATGCCATTGCCCGTGGTGTTGCCAGAGACGGTGCAGCGATCGAGGGTGAGACTGGCACTGTCGTTGTTGAAGATGCCCCCACCATGGCCACCGGGGCCCGATCCGGTGGCATTGTCGGCGATCGTGCAGTCGGTGCAGGTGAGCTCGCCGCTGTTGTAGATGCCCCCGCCGTCACGATCTTCGGCAGCGCCATCATCCGGGGTGCTGCCACCGGTGAGAATGAGGTGATCGAGGACGACCGCCACACCGGGTTCGACCTGCAGCACCCGGTGGCTGGTGACAGCACCGTTGGCATCGATCGTGATGCCGCCAGCCAAGGCCGAGGCGTCGATGGTGAGATTCTTGTCGATCAGCAGTTGACCGTTGGCGAGGGTGATGACGCCGCCGTCGAGGGCGGAGGCGAAGGTGATCGTGTTGTCGGGTGGCGTGGCGGCGATGGCATCGCGCAAGGAGACACCTCCGAGCGCGATTCCGTCGTCCTCGTCGATCACGGTGTCCACCACTAGGAAAGATCCGGCCCTGGTCTCGACGGCACCGCGGTCGAGGGCGCCGTCGAGGAATCGCGGGAAGCCGCGCTGGTCGGTGCCGCCGGGGTCGGTGGTGCCGCCCGCGTCGATGGCGGGAGAACCGTCCTGGGGCGGCATGGTTTCGGTCGGCCCGCCGAAGTCGCCGAGCGCGGCGAGCATGGCGCTGCCGCCGACGAGGTTGTTGGTGATGCTGCCAGTGCCATCCGGACCATCGATGCGCCGGAGATCCGGTCCCTGCGCCTGACTGTGTACCGCGGTGTTTCCAGAAACGATGGAGGCAGTGAGGGTGAAGTTCGCGTCATTGACGAAAATGCCGCCACCGTCGAACTCCGCGGAGTTCCCGCTCAACGTGCAACTGGTGATGGACAGGGTGCATGGCAACGCATTGCTGTCGCTTGCGGAGATGCCCCCACCTTGGAAGCCCGCCGAGTTCCCACTGAAAGTACAGTGATCGAGGGCGGCGGTGATGTTTGGTCCGTTGACGCTGGATCCGATATAGAGCCCGCCACCATTTTGGCTGACCGCCGAGTTCCCGCTGAGGGTGCACTTGCTGAGAGTGAGCGACGCGGTGCCGTGGGAGACTTCTCCACCCACGTGAATCCCACCACCCGTAGCGGTTGCAGAGTTCTCGCTCAGGGTGCAGTTGCTGAGGATGTAGTTTCTGGTAATTCCAAGGCTGTTCGGTCCTTTGATGTAGATGCCGCCTCCAATGCCACTGGAGTTTCCGCTGAGGGTGCAATTCGTCAGGGTAAAGGATCCGTCGCTGCAGTATATTCCGCCTCCCAGGTCGCTGGAGTTTCCACTGAGGGTGCAATCCGTCAGGGTGAGATCGCCGCCAGCCAGGAAAATGCCGCCGCCGCGTGGAAACGTGGAACCGGAGGCAGCCGTCTCGGCACCGTTGATGATGGAGAGACCGGTGATCGCAACGGTGGGGGCAGTGTTGATGTCAACCCAGAACACGCGGGAGAGATTCTCACCATCGATGGTGAGGCCGCCGGGGAGGTTGGAGGCATCGATTGTCAGATTCTTGCTGAGAAAAATGTCGTCGCCACCCAGCGGGATGGTCTCCCCGGAGAGGTTCGCGGCGAAGGTGATCGTCTCGTTTGCCACCGCCGCCGCGATCACGCTTCGCAACGATCCCGGAGTTGTGTCGCCGGCGGCGTTGGTCACGGTGCCCGCACGGAGCAGCGAGGGGAGGATGCAGAAGACCGCGATAGCGGAATGGAGTAAGTATTTCATTTGATTTGGGATTGGACAATTGGATAGGGGACACAGCGCTCCATCAATCAAGGTGCGGGTGACGCTCCGGCGTAGACGGTGAAGAATAATGGCGACTGCGCCGTGGGGTCCACGGTGAGCGCCATGGGCTGGGGGGTGGTGTCTGTGATGTCGACCGGCGGCGAAAGAGGCTGGAAGTTCGTGAGGTCGGTTGATTGCCTCAGGTGAAAGGTCTGACCGCTGGGGATGTTTTCGATCGCCAGGGTGAGGGTGTCGCCGGTCAGTCCGAGGGCAATGAGAACGACCGGCTTCGGAGGAGTGATCGATATATTGTCGATGAGAAGCGTCTCGGTCGCGCCACCGGTGCGGGTCGCGAAAGCGAAGATGTTGGAAGCGATCGGAGTGAAGCCGGGCGTAGCAAGGTCCGTGAAAAGGGCAATCTCATCAACCGATACCGTGACCTTACCGTCGGCCCACTCGATACACACGGAGTGCCACTGGCCATCCACCTGCGGCTCGGTCGCGTTGCTGCCGCCCGGCACATCGGTCCCATTCACCGCGACGTTGTGGCCGATGATGTCTGATCCGAGACCCAAGTGGGTATCGAACTCGATCGACAGACCGATGCCGAAGCCTTCTTCATCCCCGCTGGCGGAAGGGGGAATCGCGCCGATATTGAACGAGAATCCATCTGCGGGAAGGTCGTTGATGGTCTCGTTGGGCGCATCGATGAGTTTGTAATCGAAACAGGCTCTGAAGCCGGAACTGAGATGGGAGATGGGGGGCATGAGGAACGAAGTGCGGGTGCCAGTGATGGTATCGCTGGTAAGTTGCAGAGCATGGTCTATCACGCCTACCGCTGCGGAGCGGGTGGTGATCAGAGTCGAGCCATCTGAGAAGTTGGTCGCTCCGTCCGCAAAGGATTCGAAGTCCTGAGAGTAAGGACCGCCAACGAGTGCCCCTGGGATTCTGACATTGTCGAATCCGATCCATCCCCAGCTGCCCCCAAACGAGTCGAAGACGTCGAGGGTATAGGTTTCGGTCTCACTGACGAACGGAGCAAGCGTTGCCGCGGTGAGCGCGACATCCTGGTAGCTGTTTGTGTTCGCACTCAGCGAACCGGTCGCGACGTAGGTACCATCGCTCACGCGCCGGAGTCCGAATCCCTTCACATGGATTCCATCCGCCGCATTGGTCGCCGAAGCCAGGGCTGAGGGTGTCGTCGGCAGCGTGCCAGCCTCGGCACCACCCACCATTGCGATCGAAAGTTGGCCCCCTGCAAGAACGAACTCTGGCGAGCGCATCAAGAGGGTCGCGTGGGCTCCGTCTCGCGTGTTGGCCGTGCTGTTCGGATCATCAAAGTCGATCGGGAGAACCTGATAATTACCTCTGGCAGGAGTCGGGAGAGTTTCCCCATTATTGGTCAGGGCATTTGTAACCGTAAAGACATGTGGCACATTCGGATCTGACAAAACGGTCGTCCACCCCTCGGCAGTGCCGTTCTCGAAGTCGAAATGGACCTGCTCGATGGGCTGTATCTCCACCGCACCGATATCGACCGCGCTGCCGACGACGCGCGCGAGGCCTCGCTGGTCGGTGAGGCTGTTGGTGGCCGAGGTGAGGCCCGCATCGATGGCCGCGGAGCCGGGCAGTGGCGGCATCGTCTGGGTTGGGCCGCCGTAGTCACCGAGTGGATTGAGCATTGGATCGCCGTTGATGATGAGGTTGTTGGAGCCATCCACAACGACCCCATTGTTGCCAAAGTTGCCTGCCACGATGGAATTGGTGGCGTTGATCGTGCCGCCGCTGTTGCCGATGCCGCCGCCGTCGAAACCGTTGGCGGAATTGTCCGAGAGGGTGGAGTTGCTGAGAATAAGCGTGCCGGTACCGCGGTTGTTGATGCCGCCGCCCGAGCTTTCGGCGGAATTGCCGGAGAGGGTGGAGTTGTTGAGCGTGAGCGTGCCCCAGTTGATGATGCCGCCGCCGCTGACGGCGGAATTGCCCGAGAGGGTGGAGTTGTTCAGCGTAACCGTGCCGGAGTTGGCGATGCCTCCGCCGGCGCGGTTGCCGCCGATGGCGGCGGAATTGCCGGAGAGAGTGGAGTTGTTCAGCGTAAGCGTGCCGGTGTTGAGGATGCCGCCGCCGGTGCCGTTGATGCCGTTGGCGGAACTGTCGGAGAGGGTGGAGTTGTTGAGCGTGAGCGTGCCCCGGTTGAAGATGCCGCCGCCGCCGTGGGCGGAATTGCCGGAGAGGGTGGAGTTGTTAAGCGTAAGCGTGCCGTTGTTCCCTACATAAATCGCTCCTCCAGAAGTAAAATTGAGGTAGATGCCGTTGGTCAGTGTGAGGGAGTCGAACACGTTAGTGATGATCAGATCAGCAATCTCAAAAATGCGTCCGTTGGCATTACCATCAATAATGATGCCGCCCGTTAAGTCCGAGGCGTCGATGTCGAGATTCTTGTTGATCAGGACCTGTCCGCTGGTGAGGACGATGGTCTGGCCGGCGAGGGTATTGGCGAAGGTGATGGTATCGCCGCTGGGGGCGTCAATGATCGCCTGGCGCAGTGAACCCGCACCGGCGTCGGTGGTATTGGTGACCTCCAGCGCGCAGGCAGTTGCAACGCTGAGCAGGACGAGAAGAGTGCTGAGAATGGGAGTTTTCATAAATCAAGGTGCAGGTGACAGCCCTGGGTAGACCGTGAAGAACAGCTTGGACCGCACCGTGGGGTCCACGGTGATCGCCATGGGTTGTGGCGTGGTGGCTGTGATGTCCACCGGCGGGGAAAGGGGCTCGAAGTTGACGAGGTCGGTCGATTGCCTCAGGTGAAAGGTCTGCCCATTGAGGATATTCTCGACGGCGAGGGTGAGAGTGTCGCCGGTCCGTCCGACGACCCTGAGCGCGATGGGGAGGGGATCGGGAACCGGCCTGACCGTGGCTGCTGAATTCGCATAGGTGTAAGAAAACGCTTCTCCGCTGGCGGTATCCGTTCCGGAAACGAACAACGGGGAATTCATAACGATACCGCCATCGGACACGGAGGGCGTATCCAGTGGCGAGAAGGTGAAGGATAATGCCTCGAAGGTTCCGTCGGCTCGAATCTCCATGTCAAACGCCGTCAATCTGGTGAAGATGCCATCGCCGAAAGCGAGGCGCGCCGAGACCACATCGTCCAGACCGTATCCGGTGGCCCCTCCGCCGGCGGGAGTTCCCTCGCCGAGGAAAAACACGGGTTGGGGTTGCGCGGGCAGTTCGGACAGGCCAAACGACAGCGGCCCTGAATTGATCACCGGGGTGTCAAAGATGACGTCAAGCAAGGACTTGGAGCGGATCTGCCTTACCGTGGAATTCGCATAGGTGTACGAGAATGCCTGACCGCTGAGAATGTCCGTTCCGGTCACCGAGAACGGCATCTCCGTGACGCTGAGCCCTCCTTCTTCGTCTCTCTCCATTCCGATGAAGCCATTTATCCCGATGACGCCATTCATGATGACGATGCCTACAGCCGTGGGCGAATCGAGCGCGGCGAAGGTGTAACTCAGGGCGCTTGTTTCACCGTTCCCAGCGACCTCCAGATAGAACTCTGTCAAATTCATCCCGATGACATCGCCGAAAATGAGCTCCGCCGAGAGCACATCGGCCAGACGGTATCCGATCGATCCGCCGCCGAGGGGAGTGCCCGCGCGAAGAGTGACCACTAGCGCGGGGTCGATGGGCAGTTCGAACAGACCCAACGAGAGCGGCCCGAAATCGATCCCGGGAGCACCATGGGTGGCTCTGGCCAAGGCCACGGGATTAGGGCGGTAGGTCAGGCGCGCCCAGGTCGCTGGATTACTCGAGACTGCGTTCTGCGGTGCGGGGTAAGTCTGGCTCGGCTCCCGATGCTCGATCGCGAAGCCGTCGATCTCGTCCCAAGATCCGAGGAAGGCCCGGCTGACGCGGATCTCGTAGGTGTATGTTGGAGAGACATCGTCGCCCGTGAGTTCGACGAGGGCACCCCATTGGAACGGCGGTGACAGAACCCGGCTGAACCCCTCGGTTCCATTCCCTTGAAACCACTGCGGATCAATGTTGGCTGCATAGGGCTTGATGCTGAGATACCAGTGGTCGGCATCCGGTTGAGATAGGCGCGAGAACTTCGGATCAAAGTAGAAGCGGACCTCACTGGAGTCCTCGCCCCAGGCCAAATTGTTTTGCGGAATCTGGGACCCGATATAGAGGAAGTCGTCATCATGGGCGAGGAGGGCATAGGGAGCCGATGGCGATCCCGCGGCCGGACCGTAATTCATGGGAAGGCGGGCCGCGTTGATGAACTCGAACCGGGTGTTGGGGATCCCATCGAACTGCACGTTCCCCATGAGCGGAACGGCCAGCTCCGGAGCAATGCCCAGGCCGGTGAAGACGTAGGCCGCGCCGGAAGAATTCGCAAACGGGGCGCCGTTGTCGCTCTGGTTGCCGTTGACCCCGGTGGCGTTGCTGTCCTCGCCCGTCGCCCCGACCACCACCGTGTCGCCCGACACCGCCACGGAGACGCCGAAGAGGTCATTCGCCTCGGTGTTGGAGGCTTTGAGGTAGGCCTGCTGGCTCCAGCTTGTCCCGTTGCGCACGAAGACGTAGGCCGCGCCGGAAGCACCCGCGAAGTTGTCGCTCTGGTCGCCGTTGACCCCGGTGGCGTTGCTGCGCTCCGAACGCGCCGCGACCACCACCGTGTCGCCCGACACCGCCACGGAGCCGCCGAAGTTGTCACTCCCCCCGGTGTTGGAGGCTTTGAGGTAGGCCTGCTGGCTCCAGCTTGTCCCGTTGTGCACGAAGACGTAGGCCGCGCCGGCAAACGGGGCGCTATTGTCGCTCTGGTCGCCGTTGACCCCGCTGGCGTTGCTGTCCTCGTTCTCCGCCCCGACCACCACCGTGTCGCCCGACACCGCCACGGAGGAGCCGAAGAAGTCAGCCCCCTCGGGGTTGGAGGCTTTGAGGTAGGCCTGTTGGCTCCACTCCCCCGCGCTGCGCACGAAGACGTAGGCCGCGCCGGAAGCACCCGCGCTGTTGTCGCTCTGGTCGCCGTCGACCCCGCTGGCATTGCTGTCCTCAGCACGCGCCCCGACCACCACCGTGTCGCCCGACACCGCCACGGAGCCGCCGAAGCCGTCAGCCCGCTCGGGGTTGGAGGCTTTGAGGTAGGCCTGCTGGCTCCAGTTCGTCCCGTTGCGCACGAAGACGTAGACCGCGCCGGAACCAAACACGCTGTTGTCGCTCTGGTTGCCGTTGACCCCGCTGGCGTTGCTGGCCTCGAGCCTCGCCCCGACCACCACCGTGTCGCCCGACACCGCCACGGAGTCGCCGAAGAGGTCATTCTCCCCGGGGTTGGAGGCTTTGAAGTAGGCCTGCTGGCTCCAGTTCGTCCCGCTGCGCACGAAGACGTAGGCCGCGCCGGCACCAAACACGCTGTTGTCGCTCTGGTCGCCGTTGACCCCGGTGGCGTTGCTGTCCTCAGCAACCGCCCCGACCACCACCGTGTCGCCCGAGACGGCCACGGACCAGCCGAAGTTATCACCCGGCTCGGGGTTGGAGGCTTTGAGGTAGGCTTGCTGGCTCCAGTTCGTCCCGTTGCGCACGAAGACGTAGGCCGCGCCGGAACCACTCACGCTGTTGTCGCTCTGGTCGCCGTTGACCCCGGTGGCGTTGCTGTCCTCGCCCCCCGCCCCGACCACCACCGTGTCGCCCGACACCGCCACGGAGCCGCCGAAGGCGTCACTCAACTCGGTGTTGGAGGCTTTGAGATAGGCTTGCTGGGCGATGGGGTCGATGGTGATGGGGTAGCGCGCGGCGCGTTCGTCCACGAGCAGGCGCACGCGGTTCTGACCCGCCACCTCGAAGTGCGCGGTGAGCACCTGGCCATCGGCATCCCACACCTTCAGGCCGGTGTAGTTGAGCACCGTCGCGCCGTGGGCGTCCTGGAAGAGCACGCCTTTGGCATCCGCGCTGACGCTCGGGCGGAGCGTGCCGCGGGTGGCGAGGAGGAAGGAGAGAGTAGAAGGTTGAGAGTTGGGAGCGGCGGCGGGGCGCTGGCTGACGGTGAAGCCGTGTTCCAGGCCGCGCGGGTCGTTCACGAACCATTCCTGCACCGTGGTGTCCCATTGATAGCTGAGGCGCTGGCCCGCCGCCTGCACCGCCGGGGTGCCGCCGATGGCGCGCTGGCTCTCGCCAAAGCCGTAGCTCTGCAACTCCAGCCCCCACTGCCACGCGCCGTCCTCCGGCTGGGCGAGAAAGCCGCGCTGGTCGAAAGTGGTGGTCCATTGCTGCCCCGGATTGCGCGCCTGCCAGCCGGTGGCGGTGGGCTGAAAGGCATGGCGCCCCGCCTCGTAAGCCGCGCGGATGCTCGCCCAGTCGGACTTGGCCACGCCCTCGGGCACCTGGTCGGGCGAGGTGAGCTGCTGGGTCTTCCCCGGCGGCAGGAGCGCCGGCACAATGGGGAGTGCTTCCCCGTTATCGGTCAGGGCATTTGTCACCGTAAAGGCGTGCGGCACACACGGATCTGACGAAACGGTCGTCCATCCCTCGGCAGTGCCGTTCTCGAAGTCGAACAGGACCTGCGGGCTCCCGAAAGAGGTGGAAATCAAGAGGCCGGATACCGTGCAGGCCAAGGTTGCGAGGTTTTTGAGTTGAGCCGTTGTTTTCATGATGAATTGAGTTCCTGTCGTTGTTCGTGGTTAGGGATCCGGGGCTGCACCCCAATTTTGCCTCCTACTCTCCAGTGCGCCGAATCGCCCCCGATTGGGTCAAGGTTTTCTCAGGATCGGAGAACCTACCGCAGCTTCATCTCTAACCCCATGACGTCGAGGCGCTTCCCGATGGCCTCAAGATCGAAGAAAAACGCTCTGTTCTCGTCCAAAACACCCAGGAATCGCCCGTCCGGCGAAAACTTGAGCCGCTGATAAATTTCAACGATCGGCAGGGTGAGTTTGGCGATATCCGCACCATCGGAGACGCGGCGTAACTGGATCTGCGCGGTATCGTAGCCGCAGGCGAGGATGCTGCCGTCGGGGGAGAAATCGACCGGTTTCGCATAGTAGGAAGTGACCTCGCAGGGGAATCGCCGCACGCATTCCCAGGTCGAGGTGTCCCACAGACAGATCTCCGCAGTGGAACCGGTCACGAGCAGGCGGCCGTCGTTGTTCACCGCCAGGTTCATGAAACCGACACCCTTCGCGGGGTTGGCGATTGGCTTCCATTCCTCGGTGTCCCAAACGGTAAATCCGTCGCCCCCCTGGTAGGATGCTGCCAGCCAACGCCCGTGCGGATCGAACACGAGAGAGGTGAGATCCGTCTCCTGCAAGGGGATTTCGGCGAGCGTGGCCCCGTTGGCGTGATCCAAAATACGAATGTGTTGTTTGGATCCCGGTATTCGCGGAAACGATGCCGCGGCCAACAGGGTGTTTTCGGTGTCTCGAGCGATATGCATACGGGGAACCGGTTCGAGAACGGTCGAGTGTTCGCTCCGCACGTGGCGGGTGTTCGCTTCGGGTGCTGCTGCAAGCGCGTCCAAGTCCCAACGACGCACGCCATCTTCGCCGGTGGTGGTGAGTGTCCTCCCATCTGGAGCAAAGAATGCCATCCGATGGCGCGACCCGAACGATGTCAGAACACGTGCCCCGGGTAGCGCGACGATGAGAGTTCCTTCATCGCTACAGATCGCCGCCCGCGTGCTGTCGGGGGAAAATGCGATGTTTGGAGATTTCGTGGGCACCCGCTGCGAGCAGATGGTGACCTCCTGCGACGGGATCACCCGGAACAGTCGCACCCGTATGCCATCCACGACGACGATCCGATCTCCGTCCGGAGATGCCCAGACCGCAGTGCCCTCCAGACTGAGCGCCTGCGATCCCGTCGCCGTCCAAAGTCGCACCGTGCCGTCCCATGCGGAAGTGACCAGGTAGTCGCCATCCGAGACAAACCAGATCTTGTTGACCCTGTTGGTATGACCTTCCAGTTCCACGAGCGGCGACGCCTCGTTGGCAAGGTTCTGGCATCTCGCCATCCCTCTGCCACCCCCGTAGGCGAGGAGGCGTCCGTCTGGAGACTGGGACGTCTCGATGATTGTCTCGCCCGGCCGCGAGATGGTCTTGGTGACCGCACCGCTGGCCGCATCGATCAGTTGAATCTTTTGGGCATCTTTCAAGCAGACAACGAAACGCGTCTCCGTGGCATCTGTGGAAATGTGGAATACCTTCCCGGCGGTCTCGATGCGGCGCCGCTCCTCCCCGGTCTTGAGATCGATCTCCGCGAGACCGCCAGCCGCCATCGCCACCAACGCCCTGCGCGCCGAATCGAGGAAGATACAACTGTGCTGCTGGGAGTTCGCTCCATCGATATGGCAGATGCGACGGCCGGTCGCCACCTCATAGAAGGTCAGGCGGGAACCCGGCAACTTGGACTTCGATCTCCCGTAAACGGCGATGATCCCCCCGCCGGGGCTGACGTCTAGCCTGTTGATCGGGTCAGGCACCGGGTGGAGCGGCACCGGTGCCAAGGTCTCACCGGTCTGGACGCGGTGGTATTGGATCTCCCGGCCGTCGCAGCGAGCCGTTAACAGGAGATCGGAAACGAAATCGTACGCATACACCTCATTTTGTTCCGGGATCGCATCGAGCGTGCCGAGCAGTTCCAAATCGGGCAATGCCATCGCCGCGATGGCCTCGTTGCGCAGCTCGGGCGTCGGGCGGATCTTCGCCGCCGCAGCGACTGCGGCCAGCGCCTGCGTCCTTTGCCCGATCCGCCCCGTCTGCCTTACCGCACGGGCTTCAGCCAGGTGTGCTTTGTAGAGAGCGCCCTCCATCGCCAGTGACGCCTGCTGCGCCTTGCGGGCGTAGAGCACGCTCACCACAGTCGCCGCCACCATGGCGCAGATGGCGAGCACCGCGACCGCCAACCTGCCGCGATATCGGTGGATGAACTTCCCAACGACATAGCGTCTTGTCGGCGGGCCGGCGGCCACCGGGTGACCGGAGCGGAACAATTCCAAGTCCTCGGACAGAGCTCCGGCCGAGCTGTAGCGCTGTGAGGGTTCGTCGGCCGCGGCGCGCAGCGCGATCCAGTCCAGCTCGCCCTTCAAGGCTTTGGCGAGATCGCGCGGGGAACTCGAACGCGCTGCCGCCGCCGCCTGCTGCTCGCCTTGATCCATCTGCATCAGTTGGCGGCTCGGCGCGAGTGTCGGCCCACTGCCCGACGAGTCCCGCGGTGCGGCCGACCCCGACAGCAGCTCGTAAAGGATGATCCCCAGCGAAAAAATATCGCTCCTGGTATCGAGCGGCTCCCCCGCCAGTTGTTCCGGGCTCATGTAGGCCGGAGTGCCCCAACGGCCCGGGACCAAGGTCAGATCGGCTTTTGGCGTCGCCGAGATCAGCGTCGCGACGCCGAAGTCAATCACCTTCGGGACCGCGCGGCCATCGACTTGCACGACGAGGATGTTCGAAGACTTCAGATCCCGGTGGATAATCCCCTTCTGATGCGCGTGGTGCATGGCGGCGGCCACCTGCCGCATGAGGTCGAGCCGGTCCGCCAATGGCAGTCTGCGTGCGTCCGCGTAGGCGGCCAGCGGCTCGCCATCCAGGTAGTCCATGACGAAAAACGGTCGGCCCGTGGCAGTCACCCCGGCATCGTACACATTCGCAATGCTCGGGTGATCCATCATCGCCAGCGCCTGGCGCTCAGCCTCGAAGCGTGCGATCACGGCCAAAGTGTCGAGCCCCAGTTTGAGGACCTTGATTGCCACCTGCCGCTGCACCGGTTGGATTTGTTGGGCCCGCCACACCATGCCAAAGGCGCCCTGCCCGACGATCGCCTCCAAACGGTAGTTTCCGATCAACTCCCCCGGCTTCTCCTCCCCGAAGAGCCATCCCGAGGGCTCGTCGGGCAACAAATGAGCCGACTCCTTCGAGGACTCCACCAGGGCCGCGACGCGATCCGCCAGTCTGGGATTCCCGGCGCACGAGCGACGCAGGAACTCGGTAAGGTCAGCCCCCTCCGGCAACTCCATCGCCTGGTCGAAAATCGCTCTCTCCGTGGGGATCGGTGACGGCTCCTTCATCTTTCAGGGGATCAATTTCGAAGGGCTGTTCATGGTTCGCTTATCAGTGCGCCGGATTCCACTCGTTTGGTTCATCCTTTTTTCGAGGGGAGGGCTTTTGATTCACGGTTCGGTCATCGCTTGGTGCAGGAACGCGCGCGCATACGTCCAAGCGCGCTTGGCCGCTGAATCAGAAAGCCCGAGCAGCCTGGCGGCCTCGATATTGGGGACGCCCGCGAAAAATCGCAACGAGACCAGCCGTGCCGCCACCTCATCCTCTTTCTCGAGCAGGCCGAGCGCCTCGTCCAGGAACAGGAGCTTATCGGAGTCTGTTTCCCAAGCCACGTCCATCGTCTCGAAATCGACCCGGCGGAGGTGGCCACCGTGGCGGACACGATTTTTTCGTCGCGCGTTCTCAATCAGAATCCTGCGCATTGCCTGGGCCGCCGAACCGAAAAAATGGGCTTTGTCCTTCCAGGTGGTCTGTGCTCCCAAGCGGAGAAAGACCTCATGCACGAGCGCCGTCGGCTGGAGCGTATGCCCGGGTTTCTCATTCGACATTCGGCTCGCCGCGAGCTTGCGCAATTCCGCATACAGGATGGGTAGCAACTCCTCGGTGGTACTCATCCCCGAACCGAGATCCGATGGTGAGCCGATCTCGTTGTCTTGGATCCATTCGGGTTCCATGTTGGGGAATCGAAACCCTAGGATGAAGAATCACGCGGAGGAAGCTCGAAATCGTAGTGGGATCGGTTCTCAGCTTGGTATCTTCGACGAGATCCTTGGAAAAATATATTATGTCTTCGATGAACTATCATGCCGTGCCGGGTAACAGCGAACGCATCGGACGCTTCGTGGACGAGGTCACCCGGCTTTGGCTCCGGGTGATCAGAAGGCGCAGTCAGAGGGGAAAGAACCGTTGGACATGGGCGAGGATGCAGCGGTTAGGCCGCAAGCATCTTCCCCGGCCCGTAGCGCAACGTGAAAAAATTACTCTTATGAAACTTCCTGTTTCATCGATGATTTTCCCCGGGCGCGCCCGGGAGGGGGTCTCTTATGAAACTGGTGCTCTAAGCCCCGTTTCATCAATGATTTTCCCCGGGCGGGCCCGGGAGGTGGGCTGCTTCCGGGATAGGGCCGCCCGACCCGCTGGCCGGACGACGCCCCCCACTGATCCGGACGAGCGCAATGAACGCATCCGGTTCCTCGAGGTTGTGGTTTCATTGCATGCTGGAGTGAATAATGCGAGCTGGAAGTAAGGGAAACACTCGCAGCATGCCTTGGAACTTTTCCCAGTTCGGGCTGCTGCTGCGGTTGC
>Ga0209491_10007588_pt1 | contig 14242 bp, 7 predicted proteins | sample BON02_FD_187213 | JGI IMG/M metagenome (GOLD analysis project Ga0209491, IMG submission 187213) | Freshwater microbial communities from Lake Bonney liftoff mats and glacier meltwater in Antarctica - BON-02 (SPAdes) (version 2) | ecosystem: Environmental > Aquatic > Freshwater > Ice > Glacier... | reverse complement strand
CCAGTCGCCGGAGGGGAAGGCCTTGACGACGTCGACCTCGAGCAGGTCGTCGTCGCCGATGCAGGCGCCGGCGAGGAAGACGCGCAGGCTCTCGAGGCGCAAGGTGCTGCAGAAGCTGTCGACGTAATCCACGTCCTGCACCTGGTTGTAGCCGCAGCCGACGTAGCGCGCCTTGAGCTTATCGACGGTGCCGTCCGTCTTGTACTTGACCGAGAAGACCCACTTGCCCTTGATGATGCGGCGTCCGAGCGGGACGGACTGCACGAGCTCCCACGTCTTGAGGAGCGTGTACTTGCCCTTGTAGTCGTCATCGCACGCTGCCCTCCACTTGGCGCCGTAGACGGGGTCGGCGACGGCGGCGGCGTAGGAGCGTGGGATGGGCACAATGCCGATGTTGAGGTCCACCTAGTACGCCTCGCCCATGACGCTGCCGACGAGCAGGACGGTGTCCGACGAGCCGGAGGCGAGCGAGCCGGCCGACTTGTAGTTGTAGTCGTTCCGGTCGAGCAGGTACGTAGGCAATCTCGTAGTCCGGCGCGGCGACGAGCGAGGCGGACTCGGGGGCGCTGCGTGTGCGCCCGCTGGGACCGTCGAAGCGCGGGGCGGCAGGAGTGAGCGAAACGGGCACAGGGAGGGCGGACGGCGGCGGGGCACGCGGCGCGGTGGCGGCCGGCGGCGGCACGGCGGCGCGTGGCCTCGGCGCGGCGGCGGCGCGGGCGGAGGGGCGGGCGGGAGGCGTCGAGGTAGAGCGGCGGGGCATGGCGGCGGCGGCGGCGGCTGCGTCGGCGGCGACGGCCTTAGCGAAGCGTGCGCGCCCAGCAGTGACCCTGCTGTGCTCGACGTCGGCGCTGAGCCCGGCGAGCGCGGCGGTCACGGGCAGCACCTCGGGCAGCTCCTTGTTGTGCACGCGCCGGAGGATCTTGACACCGGGGCGCGCCGGTGCGAGCTGAATGAAGGAGTCCTCGCTGAACTTGACGTCGGAGGCGGTGGTGATGCGGCCAATTTCCGGCAGCCAGACGAAGTAGCCCTTCCGCCGCGTGTCCTAGCCGAGATGCACGCCCTTGGCGCGGCGCGGCGCCAGCTTGTCGTACGTCTCGCTCGCCTTGATCGAGACCCAGCAGTCGCAGAGCATGACCTTGAACTTGCGCAGCGGGAAGGGCGGGATCGTGTTGCCGCTCGCGAGCACGATGGGGATCGCCGGCTCGGTCGAGGCGAAGTTGTAGACGTTGTTGTGGCAGTGCACGGCCGCGAGCATGAGGTAGGGCCAGAAGCGAGCCTGCTGCTCGTCGCCCCCTGCGTGCGCGAGCATGGCGCGCATGGAGCGCTGGAGCACGCCCTAGCAGCGCTCCGCAGCGCCGTTGCTCTCGTGCACGTCCTCGGTGGAGAAGGAGCGCTGGATGCCCTGCGCGGCGGCCCACGCCTCGAGCTTGGCGTCGGTGAACTCGCCGGCGTTGTTGCAATGCCAGAGGTCGACGACGCCAGGCACGCGCGTCTTGGTCAGCAGGTGGGCGTGGTCGCGCATGAAAGTCTTGGCGGCGTCGAGGATGTTGGGGTGCTCGCGCCCGCGCATGAAGTAGACGGCGTAGAGGCGCGAGGACCGGTCGACGAAGTTGATGGCATAGTAAGTGAAGCCGTGGTTGCTCTCGGTCATTGGCCCCATGATGTCCGTGTCGATGCGCCTGCCGAAATCAGGGTACTTCTCGCGGGCGTCGCCAGCCGGCTGGCGAGGGTGGCCGTTGCGCCGGCGAGTCGAGAGGCAGGCGCGGCACGCCTTGGGGTTGTGCCGCGAGCTGTAGCCCTTGATGCCCAGCTCCTTGAGCGTCTTGTGCACGCGCCCCCGAGGCTGAGGTGGCCGAGCCGCCCGTGCCAACGATCAGCTTCTCCATAATCGAGCGTGTCGACCCCGGCGTAGAGCGCGTCGTCGGCGCCCGCGTCGGGCAGCGCGTCGATGGCGTAGTGCATGCCGCGCTCGATGAAGGGGATGATCTCGCCCGTCGGCAGCGTCAAGCAGAGGTCGGCGTCCAGCTTGGTGCCGATGTTATCGCGGTCGAAGCCCCAGCGGCACGAGAAGAGGCGCGCGGCGATCTGCGGCACGACGTAGACGTTGGAGAGCGACATCGGAACGCGCACCTTGGAGACGCGCAGGACGCCGGCGGTGATGGTGACGCGGCGCCCGATGACGAAGACGGTGACGGTGCCAGTGGCGACGACTGGAACGAGTTGATGATTGACGACGCGCACGTTGAGGCCCGGGTTGTAGCTGGTGACGGTGTCCAGCATGGAAATGTCGGGGACGATATGCTTGGTGGAGCCACAGTCGACGACCCACGAGCCGCCATCGCGGCCTGTGACGAAACAGTCATCGAGTGGCTCAACCGGCCTGGTGTGGCCCCCCGCGCGGCCAGCTGCAGGGGGCGCCGAAGAAGGGCCAGGGATAGTTGCGCACGGCGCCGGTGACCAGCCGGCGGCGCTGCGGACAACCTAGTAGGCTGCGGCGCGGGCGGCGGGCGCGCCGGGGGTGTTGCGCGGGCCGCGCCCGCAGCCAAGGCCAGGCGGAAGCAGCGGCTGGGCCTGCGTTGGCGGCGGCGCGGCGAGCGCAGGCAGCGGCGCGGGCGGCGGCGGCTCCGGCGCGGCCGTCGCCGGCGGCGTGGCCCAGCAGAAGAAGCGCCGGAACTGGTCGACGAAGCGAGGAGTGCGGGGAGCAGGAGGCGGCACGGCCACGGCCGGCGCCAAGTCGCAGCCCACGCAGGCGAAGGCGTTGTCGGTGGCGTCGAAGGTGAAGCCGGAGCCGCCGAGGAAGTCGGCGTGCTCCTCGAGGGCGTCGGCGACGAGCTGCACCTCGTCGTCCTCGAGTTAACCTCGTCGGCCGAGTAGAACTCGGTGAACTCTTTGTCCTCCTCGTCAGCGAAGCCCGCGCCCGTCATGTAGGCACGCGCGCCGCGCGCGCCGCCGCGCCGCGGGTCGCCGCGGCCGCGCGCAGCCGCGGGCGCCCCGCGCGCCGGGCGAGCGCCGCCAACAGGGCGCCAGCAGCAGCTTCACGGCGGTCAGCAGAGCGAGCAGACGCGTCGTGCACCTTGGCGAGGAGCGAGCGGGACGTGTCGATGGTGATCTTGACGCCGGGCGGGTTGGCGCAGTCGCGGGAGAGATGACCGTGGCCCTGGCAGGCGTAGCAGCGCGCGATGTTCATGTCGATGCACTGCTGGAGGGTGAGGGCCCGGCCCGCGAGCCGGTCGTCGCCGCGCACAGGACGCTCTCCTGATGCACGAGGGCGGGAGCATGTAGGGGCGCGCGGCGCGGGGCCGCCGCCGGAGGCCGCCGTGTAGAAGGCAAAGTTGTCCTGCACGGCGTCCTCGTCGCTGTCGGCGTCGAGGAACATTGCGCCGTCGGCTTGGTGCCCGCGCGTGCCGTCCTGCATCCGAGCGAAGACGGCGCGCCACATCGGGTCGTAGTGGCGCTGGAAGGCCAGGATGTCGCGCGCGCCGGGCGTGACGGTGCCGTCAGCCGCCACCACCTCCGCGCGCCAGAACCTGCGCTGGCCCTCGGCCGCGTTGTACTCTTCGAGCGCCGAGATGCCGAGGACGGTGGACGGGAGGACGGGTCGAAGCACAAGAGCAGCTTGATGATGATCTCGTCCTCCATCTTCTTGTACTTGTCCGGGCGTTTGGCGTTCTTGTTGGCCAGCCAGACGACCATCTTGGGGATTGTGTCGGCGTCGAAGCCGACGGTGCGGAAGTCGGCGTTCTCCCAGACGCGGTTGAGGCCGCCAACGGTCAGGTCGCTCGGCGGCCGCTCATCGCAGTGCGTCTTGAGGCACTCCCTGGCCACGTAGCCGTTGCGCTTGCCCTGGAGCTTGGCGTTCTCCTCAATCATCGTGCGCAGCGAGGGGTCGGGGACGTGCAAGATGACGTGCGCGTAGAGGCTGTTGAGCCGCTTCTTGCGGTAGTTGGCGGAGTTGTAGCGGGTGAGCCTCTCGTCGGCGGCGATGCCGATCTCGCGCACGTCGCCAATGAGGTCGCCGGAGACCCCGCCCTCGTCGTCGCCGTCCATGCACTCGGCGAGCGAGTAGCTGTCGCCCGAGATGAACTCGCGACACATGCGGAGCTTGAAGTCCTTCTGGAAGCGCTCAAAGTCGTCGGAGTCGCCGAGCGGGCGCACGAGGAAGATGCGGCTGTCCCAGACAGTCTGCGCGAAGACCATGAAGACCTCGTCCACGTCGTCATCGGGGCCCATCTCGGGCATCTGCGGGATCTTGAGCGCGTTCTTGTGCGGGCGACCGAAGGTCTTCTCGAACAACGTGTATTGGTCGACGATCCACTTCTGGTAGTCGAAATAGTTCTTCTTGTTGCCGTTGCTCTTGCTCTTGAGCCACCCGAAGAAGTCGTTCTTGCTCTGCTTCTCGCGTATCTCGTCCATGGAAGAGACCTCGCTGCGCCAGCGCTTGTGCTCGCCGACGTCCTTGATGACCTTGGCGATGTCAGTCGCCGTATCGTAGTGGTCGGGGTCGGCGCCGTTGCAGCCGCCGGCGAGGCCGGTCTTCTCGATATTGGAGAAGTTGTGCTGCCGGGAGCGCCTGCGCATATCGAGGTGCAGGTCGCGGGCGGCCCCGTCCGTGGAGACGATGTTGCGCTGGGCCTGCGCGGCATACTCGATGCCGGCGAGGCGGTCGCGCTCGGCTTCGAGGACGTTGAGGGCGTCGTCGGCAGCACGTTCAGCGAGACGGTCAGCGCGGCGCCAGGCACGGCGCACAGCGCGATGACGGGCATCGCGCTCCTCGTTGGCCGGGTCGTCGGCGAGCATAGCAAGCCACGCGTCGAGCCAGAGCTCGTTCGATTTGGCGCGGTCCCACATCTTGCGCTGCCGAACACGCTGGGCCTTGGCGGCCTTGTAGGCAGCGCGCGCGTCGTCCTCGGCGCGCTGCAGCGCCTTGGCCTCGGACTCGGCGCGCTGTGGCGCCTGGCGCTCGCCGGCGCGCAGGCGCCTGGCGGCCGTACGAGCAGTGACCACCTGGATGGACTCGCCGTCGTCCGGGCGAAACAGCTCGTCGCCGCCCTCGGAGGAGAGCTCCGAGTCGCAGAGGCCGCCAGAGCTCTGCGTGTTGATAAGGGTGTTGTCGTGGGCGGCCCGCTATCGGCCTGTTGCGCCCAGCTGCGTGTAGAGCTGCGACGCCGTGTGGGTGTTGCCGTCGAGCGCCGCGGGTGCGCCGGCATGTGCCGCTCCGCTGAGCGCTGGACGTGGCGTGCCGCAGGAGGCCCCTGGCCATCCTCTGCGGTTCCTGTGCTCCGCGATTGAGCTAGAGCTAGGACGTGAACGTGTGTCGTGCGGTCGGGGTCCTGCCCGGCGACCGCCTGGCTTGCCATGAGACCAGTGGTACCAACCGTGGGAGCGAGCGCCAGAGCGTGGGAGCGAGCGCCAGAGCGTGAGCCATCCCGCGGGCGGATGTCTACGTGGAAAGGATCAGACACAGGAGGGGAGGGGCCCACAAGGGACCGACCCACACAGAGGGCGCCCACACAGAGGGCGCCCGACACACAGAGGGAGCAACCCACACGAGGGGTGCGACCCACACAGGAGACAGGAGACACACAGACAGAAAACACAGAATGCGTGTGCAATATACGTACTGCGTATATTGCGGCTGTGTTGTGACGTATTGTGAGCGTTTTGTGACGTTTTTGCTGTGTTGTGACATATTGTGAGCGTTTTGTGACGTTTTTGAGCGGTTTACGTGCGTTTTGCTGTGTTTAGCGACGAAATTTCGCAAAACATGTTTTGTGACTGTTTTGCCAAAAATTTTGTTGTGCGAGTGTTTTGCAGTGTTTTGTGGTGTTTTGCAGATGTTTTGTGAAATGTGTTTTGTGCAATACAGTCGCGATTTTTGGCTCTTGGAAAACGCCCGCAATACGCAATACACGACGAGCGTATTGTGTATTGTGAGTTTTTTTGTGGTTTCCAGTGTTTTTTTATGTGTTTCGTGTGTTTTGTGGAAATACCGCAACACACTCGCAAAACACTCGCAAAACGCAAAAAACACCCGCAAAACACCACAAAACACCCGCAAAACAAAACACCACAAAACACCACAAAACACATTTTGACATTTGCTAACAAAACAGCACAAATTTGCTAACAAACCGACCCTCGCCCACGTTGCAGTTATATAGCCTGCCTGCAGGTGAACACATAGAGATGAATGAACACAAAAACAAAAACAAATAATTCAATAATATTGACAATATATAAAAAACAACATACAACGTATGCGGCTAAGAGTTAAAACAGTGGAACAGTCAGGGGTCACCAGTCCCAGTCAACAGTCTCAGTCAGTACTCAGTACCAACACCCAACACACCACTCATTCATGGCAGGGTTAACAGGTTAACTACGGCACTACGGCCTGTTGACCTGAGCGCCTGAGCGCGCGCTACCGTACAGTATATATATATACATATATTCGCCTCTATCCTCTATTATTATATTGTGTGTTCATGTCACTCATGTGTTCATGAATGTTCATGAACACGGGGCTGTTTACGAACAATAAGTGCTAAGTGCCCACCGAGGCCGATCTCTGTGAGATGAGATAAATGAACATGAATAACAGGGGCTGTCCATGGACAACAGAACCGTTTATGTTCAACAGTTTACTTAAGATTGTATCGCTGTATATATATACATGTATGTTCTACGTTCTATTTCGACATTTTTCTACTTTTCTGCGCGCTGGCTGGTGGCTAGAGCGAGCGCAGGCAGAGACAGAGACAATAACGCGGTTATTATATAATAACAGTTAGAAACTATAGATACTGATGATACTGTGTGGATAGAGATAGGCGCCATAGATAGATATAGAGATGAATGGGAATGGAGCTACCTACCTATACCTACAATATTCATATTAAATATAACATTATATAAAAAGAAAAAACTATATGCACAGCCTATGATTGATGTTATTCGTTATATATCATATATTATAATCATAAAATATAGATAGAATACATATATAGCATATATAATAATATCATAAAGCCATACATCCATCACTACGACTACCACTACCACACTACCACTGCTGGCTACATGCTCTCTCTGCGAGGCACAAGGCAGACCACGGCAACACGTCGCAAACGAGGCACGTGGCATGCGGGAGCAGGCAGATAAGTAGTGGTAGTGGCCCCGCTCGCCTCGGGCTCAAAACGTGGCGGCACAGCGCGCCAGAAGTGCCGACCCAGGCAGTGCGGTAGAGCACCCTCGCTCGCCTGCGTACCACAGCTGCCACTGGTGGAACTTACGTAGGCTGGCGCGGTCAAAGTCGAGACCAAGCGCTTCACAACGGCGCGCGAAGCGTTCGTCGAAGAGCACTGAATCCGCAGGGAGATGATCAGACGCTGCAAAGGCCCACGCCATCACGGATAGGTCTATTGCGTTGAGCTCGCTCACCCGCGCTCCAGACTCTGCCGCGATTGCGTCAAAGAGGGCTGGGGCTGCGTGGCTAGCCTTGGCAAAGGCCTGCGCCGTGTTGGTCAGCTCCCGAGGTTGGAACTCGTGGACCCGGTGTGCAGACTCCGTCGCAATCGCGTCAAGTAGTGGTGGGGCTGCATGGCCAGCCGTGGCGAAGGCCCACGCCGTGTTGGTCAGGCCCTGGGAGGTAAAGCCGTGCACCCGTGCGGGGGAGTCCTTTGCGATTGCGTCGAAGAGTGCTGGAGCGGAATGGCTAGCGGTGGCAAATGCCCACGCAATGTTGGCCACGTCCTGTTGATTGAACTCCGGCACCTGCCCTGCAGATTGCGTCGCAATTGCGTGAAAGAGAGCTGGGGCCGAATGTCTTGCCTTGGCGAAGGCCCAAGCCATCATTGAGAGGCCCTTAGAATCAAACTCGCCCAGCCATCCAGGAGACTCCTCTGCCATGGCGTTGAAGAGCGCCGGGGCGGCATAGTTAGCTTTTGCAAAAAACCACGCCATCTCGGCCAGCTGGTGAGGCTTGAAGTCGCGCACTCGCCCTGCAGACTCCTTCCCAATCGCGTCAAAGAGCGCTGGGGCGGCATGGCCAACTCTGAGAAATGATCGCGCCACTTTGGCCAGCTCACTAGGCTTGAATTCGCGCACACGCGCTGCAGACTCCTTCCCAATCGCGTCGAAGAGCGCTGGGGTGGCATAGCCAGCTCTGGAAAACGCTCGCACCATCTTGGCCAGGGCCGAAGGGTCAAAGTTGCCCACTCGCCCTGCAGACTCCTTCCCGATGGCGTCGAAAAGTGCAGGGGCCAAATGGCCAGCAGCGGCAAACGCCCCCGCCGTGCTGGCCAGCTCGTGGGGCTTGAAGTCGCCCACGCGCCCTGCAGCCTCCTTCCCGATCGTGTTGAAGAGCGCAGGGGCCGAATGGCCAGCGGTCGCAAACGCTCGCGCCATGTTGGCCAGCTCGTGAGGCTTGAAGTCGCCCACGCGCCGTGCAGATTCCTTCCCGATCGTGTTGAAGAGCGCAGGGGCCGAATGGCCAGCGGTGGCAAACGCTTGCGCCATGTTGGCCAGCTCGTGGGGCTTGAAGTCGCCCACGCGCCCTGCAGCCTCCTTCCCGATCGTGTTGAAGAGCGCAGGGGCCGAATGGCCAGCGGTGGCAAACGCTCGCGCCGTGTTGGCCAGCTCGTGAGGCTTGAATTCGCCCACGCACCCTGCAGCCTCCTTCTCGATCGCGTTGAAGAGCGCAGGGGCCGAATGGCCAGCGGTGGCAAACGCCTGCGCCGTGTTGGCTAGCTTTTGAGGCTTGAAGTCGCCCACGCGCCCTGCAGCCTCCTTCCCGATCGTGTTGAAGAGCGCAGGGGCCGAATGGCCAGCGGTGGCAAACGCTCGCGCCGTGTTGGCCAGCTCGTGAGGCTTGAAGTCGCCCACGCGCCCTGCAGCCTCCTTCCCGACCGTGTTGAAGAGCGCAGGGGCCGAATGGCCAGCGGTGGCAAACGCTTGCGCCGTGTTGGCCAGCTCGTGGGGCTTGAAGTCGCCCACGCGCCCTGCAGCCTCCTTCCCGATCGTGTTGAAGAGCGCGGGGGCCGAATGGCCAGCGGTGGCAAACGCTCGCGCCATGTTGGCCAGCTCGTGAGTCTTGAAATCGCCCACGCGCCGTGCAGATTCCTTCCCGATCGCGTTGAAGAGCGCTGGGGCGGTATGGCCAGCGGTGGAGAACGCCCCCAACATCTTGGCCAGCTTGTGAGGCTTCAGCTCGCGCACCTGCCGTGCAGACTCCTCCCCAATCGCGTCGAAGAGCACCGTAGCGGCACGCCCAACTTTGGCAAACGCCCAGGCCGTGTTGGCCAACTCCCTAAGGTTGAAGTCGCTCCTTCGCGCCAACACCGCCCCCTCGAGCTGCTTCCAGAGACTCGACCACTCCGGGCCTCGGAGATCCAGGCTCGCGAGGGCGTGCGCAGTGGTCGACACAGCTAGGGCGTCAAACGTGTCCAACCGAACCCTGGTCTGCTCTAGCAAGGCTGCGAGTGGTGCACCGCCGTCGCTCTGGAGCCAGGTGCGCTCCAGCCCGCTCATTTTCCCAAGGTTGTTCCAGCAGGTTGCTAGGTCGACCACTGTGTAGCACTGGCCGTGCTGCTCGTGCAGGTCCAGCAGCTTCCGCGCGCTCCTCGTCTCGCTCGGGTCGGGCGCCGCCGTCGTGTGTAGCGCCGCTGCTGGGGTGGTTTTGCTCCACAGCGCCGCGCGTGGCGTCTGGACTGCGCAGCTGCCTCTCTGCAGCAGAGGTGGCCACAATAGGGCCCGCGCGGCGTATAGCCTTGCCCTCGCTAAGTTTGCGAAGCGCGCGACTCGCATGAGCCGACCGGTCCCGACCGTGGGCTCGGATGTGTGTGTGTGTGTGTGTGTGTGTGTGTGTGTGTGTGTGTGTGTGTGTGTGTGTGCGTGTGTGTGTGTGTGTGTGTGTGTGTTTGCGCCAAATGTCAGCCGCGCTGCCTAAAATAGAACTGGTTGGATCGACTCAGCTGCTTTTGGCTGCAAAGGGGAGCTTTGGCTAGAGGCATTAGCCTGTTACTGAGCCAGGAATTTTGAATCGGCCGTTACTTGGGCCACGTAGCTCTTCAGACCTGGGCTCAGTGGAGGAAAGGGACCCCCCAGTACCCCTACAGGCCGACACAGCAGCTCAAGTGCCTCTGACACAGCTTTACAACTGAACAGAGACCTCAAACTCAGCACCGGCCGAATTGAGTGCCTGTTAGCGAGCCACAATGTGAGAGCGACCCATGTTGCGGTCGGTGTATAGCCGTGAGCATCGCACTGAGCTCATCCAGATGACGGTCCTGGGTGGTGCTGCCACTGCCCAGCTCTTCAGGAGCAATGCCGCGCTCCCATGCGGTCCCAGCTAGGCTGCGCCGCACGCTGTTGGCGCAAAATGCGCCAAGGCCAAGAAAGGCGAAACCACCAGCTGCTGGACCCCGACGCGTGGCGAGGCGGCGTTTGAGTACTGGGTAGCTCTAATGGTACCTAGTGGCGTACAACCAGCTCAAAGGTCGGCTCTCTAGCGGCCACAGACCGCCGTACAAGCAAATGGTTCGCGTCGAAGCGTGGCTCATTAACAGGCGAATGCCTCTAGCTCTATTCCCTAGAACTCCAGAGCTCTATATAAAGTGCGGCTACCCCCCCCCCGCCTCACAGGACAGTGCTTACACAATGATGATGATAAGTTTACCCTACGAAACCACGCTGCTAATCACCCACCAACCACCAACCAATAATAACAGTGCACATACCCTCGCGCGCTCTCTCGCTCTCAAAAGAGGAAGGAGAAAGAAGGAGGCGCACGCCCCCGCCCACCACAAATATTACCAACAACACATCCACCCATAAATTCAAACAAAAACAATAAAATCTAGACAGCTCATCCTGCTCAACCTCTCTCCCAGACACCAAAATTACACTACCACTACCCCTCCTCATCATAGGGGTACGAGGCTGATCCTACCAAAAAACGCCCTGGCGTTGGCTTCGCCGTGACTGTGCCACGTGCGCCATTGTGCACCAGCACGACGGCAGGCGGTACTGGACGTGCACAGCCTCGGCTCCTGTGCAAAAATTGCGATCATCCAGTGACCGCGTCTGCAGATACAGCAGCAAAGCTGGCAACATCACGCTAAATTTTTCAGCGAAAAAGGCCGTACCGACTGCGCACAAACCGAGGTGAAGTCGTTCGAGTTCGCACGCGACCGGGCTGAGGAGCGGGAGTCTTATTGACCAGTAGGCTATGAAGAAGGGCTGTAGGGGTTGAACGGCCCCGTGCGCATTCCCTCTCGCCGGTCGCGCTGGTTGGCGGGTACAGTCATGGCGGCGCACGTCAGCGGCAAGCCCGCCGATCGGTCCAGCGAGCGCGCGCGTGGCCGTTCAACCCCTGGGGGACCTTCTTGCCTTAGTCCGGAGCGACTCTGTGCGCACGGCGAGGGCCGAAGAGACGAACTCGAACGACTTCGAGCTGCGCCAAACGGCTTGTCGGCAGGGCGGCTTTTGGTAGGATCAGCCTCGTGCAGTCAGTCATTGTCGGGCATTAAGAAATGAATGTGACCACAGAGCCCAACGCACCATTTCTTAGCGTTTCGTAGCCGCTCCGCGGCGGCAACGCGCCATTTCTTAATCTGTGGCCGTGCGTGCGTGCCCGCGTACATTCGTATTCATATTCTGACATAATATATATATATATAATATAGCACACACAAAGACGGAAAAAAAAACAAAAAAAAAAGTGTTATTATCAGTATATATTGTATATCGATCGATATCGGGGAATAAGAACAAGGAATAAGTTATGAATAAGTAAGAGTAAGTGTAAGTAAAGCTCCGCCTTCGCAACACGCTCCTGCCTGGAGGCTGGCGGCCCTGGCCCTGGCCCTGACTGACCACTGACATGGACGAATCTTTACATACATACATACGTACATACGACTGACATGGAGTCATTTCTTAAACTCCTCCCTCCCGGTTCAGGCACCCAAAGCTTACCCCCGGCTGCGCTCCAACGCCAACGCACCATTTCTTTAAAAAAATCTTCGAAAATCCAACGTGTCATTTCTTAATGGTGACGTTTCTTAATGCCCGACAGTGACTGTAGAGGATTGCCGCCTGGTGCAGCAACACCCCCTACTGCCCCTACCTATCTATCCCTCCCTACCCGTGGTTTCCGCAACAACGGTGGTCTCGGCTTGAGTGGGCTCGGGGTACTGGCTCTGCCACCCCCGACCCCCAACCCCCCTTGCGTCGCGATGCCGTTGGTCTGCGGCAGGTTGGTTGGCCTTCACACGGTATTGTTATTACCAATAGCTTGTATGGTGTATATAGCATACACACGGGAGGCCGGAAGGGGAGTCTTATACTGTGTCCAATAATCGCGTGTGCAGCGTGCTACGGCGCTTAGTACTCTAACGCTGGGGCACTGCCACGCGAGGATGGGGAACCTCTCGTATAACGTAGTCGGATACTAACGTTATACGAGAGGCTACAGGGGAGCAGGACTCATTCCACCGGAAGTGGAAGTGGAAACGGGATACCCTTTTAGCTTTTAGTGTGTTGTAGTGTAACCGCTCTGTACCGTCGGTACAGAGCGGTAACGGACTTTGAAACCAGAGTTACAATCAGCACGGAGTCTGTTTCTGTTTGTTGCACCGGCCAGAGCGCCGGCAGTCGCATAGCGGCAGCTCAAGTTCATCTGGTGTGCACTCGTATTAACTATAGTATTGCACACCACTGACACCAGGGTGGGCAATGCAGGTGGCAGGTGGGCGAGGGGGCGGGGGAGGGGAAAGATGGTTGATTCGTGCACAACAGCCTCGACGTAAACGAATTTTCTGTAAAGGCCAAGCGGCGGGCAGCCGCAGCCACCCCGCACCCCACGCCTGGCACGATGATTTGTGCGGATTTTTGAAACTTTGTTTCAACTTTCAACGCCGTGTGACACCGTGTGGACGGTGGGGACGGGCTAAAACCAGCGTCCATCCGTGCCTTTGGACTGTCCCCCGCGCCCAGCCAGGAGCCAGGCCCTCCTTCATTCGGGGGCGAGCTTGGTTGGGTGATCTATGTGGGTGGCCCAACTATGAGCCAAATCATTTCCAAATCGGTTGGGGCGGTCCATCTACGGGCCCTTCCCTTCTTTTTGGTGCAGCGTGCAGCAGGGGTGGCTCCGTGTCGGCGGTGTGAGCCGCTGCGGGCCGGCCGGCGGCTGCTGTGGTCGTGGGGAGGGGGATGATAGTGTTAGTGTTAGTAACGTGTTAGTTAGGTGGTAGATAGGTGTTTCGTAGGTTTTAAACTTATCATTGGTCATCGGCCGCCTGTAACATCTACTTAGTGTAGCTGAATCCTTTGTCTTTGTGGCGGAATAGCGAATAGCCAACAGAAATTACCCACAGGCAGACGACAAACACTGGAATATGAGTGATATACGCAGATGGGGTTTTGTTTTAACGTTTTCTCAATCATTCATATAACGGCCGAAACGGTCATTTGAAAAGTGTCGAGGCGGTTGTGCCTTCGCGCTTCATCAACAAAGCTGCACTAAAATGACTACTAATTGTTTTGGTGCTGTGACTCTCATACTGAGCGGCAGTTTCAGTTTCGACTTAATAATATCGCTGGTCACAGCATGAGCATGTTTCTGAATTTTCTAGTTTTCATTGGTCGGGTTTAACCGTAACTGCGGGTTTAACCAAAGGCACAAGGCACAAGGCCTCAACACGTTTGCATGCGTATCACTACTGTGTATCACTCATAAGAAGAGAAACAAATTGGCGCTTTCCTTCTCAAAAAAAGCACTGCTTCTTTTGTTAACCAGTATATATAGCTTTATATTTAAACAATGTGCCGTTTACAAGAGCCGTTTTTTACAAGCCGTTTTTATACGGCATTTTTGATTTTTTTCGGGTGATCCCGAAAAATGCCGTAAACGTACGGCATTTTTTGATTTCGGGATAACCCGATTCTACAATAAAATCAATCAATCAATCAATCAAATCCTCAAAGCGCCACACCAGCACAAGAACAAGAGAAGCCACATCCCAGCGCAACCACACGGGCAGCAAACCCCGCAACGCGAAGCGTCGCCGGCTTGGGGGGCTAAGACCGAGTCGCGCAAGCGTTAGCTTGCGTGATTCGCTCTATGTTTACACGCTTTTTACAGAAGCGCGCAAAAAACTGCCGAGGAAAACCACCTCAGATGTATCATCTTCCTAAGGAAGAAGAAAGAGACCCGGGCCCGTGATCTCGCCTATTATGATAC
>Ga0209491_10007585_pt1 | contig 14249 bp, 11 predicted proteins | sample BON02_FD_187213 | JGI IMG/M metagenome (GOLD analysis project Ga0209491, IMG submission 187213) | Freshwater microbial communities from Lake Bonney liftoff mats and glacier meltwater in Antarctica - BON-02 (SPAdes) (version 2) | ecosystem: Environmental > Aquatic > Freshwater > Ice > Glacier... | reverse complement strand
CCTTGGCTACCTCGGCTTCGCGCCAGGAGGCCACCCACCGCTCCACGGGGAGCACCGGCAGTGATGAGTGATCTCTGTATGTACGCATGCATTTATTTATTCTTCACTCCCGCATTTAATTTATGTATTTTCACCTATAATTCTATGTGTATGCGTGGTAAAAGAAAAAGAAAGAAGATTTTGTCGGGCGTGGGGATCAAAACGAGCCAGAAATAAGAATAAAAATGTGGGGGGATTGGTGAGGCCGACGCGCGAGGGGGAAAAAACGAAAGAAGAAGAGGAAGACGAAAAAAGAAAAGAAGATGGGAAAGATAAATGGCGCAGCGATGGAGAAGAGGAGTGTCTTTATGATGGAAGAGAAGACTCTGGAAATGCGCACATAAAAACGGAAGAGAAAATTAAAAGTTTGAAAAAAAATTACAAAAAACGATCTTGGTGTTGAAACAACAGCACGAACAGAGAGACCTTGCGTCTCAACTCCCAAAAAAAGAAACAACACAAGATCAACCAAACAACAAAGGAACACAAAATCTTGTTTCGCTAGCCAAGGCTCTCAAATACTTTCTTTCTTTTCTCTTGTGCTCGTGTGCCTTCTAAATTTTACCAGCACGCATCGCTTTCTCTCTGCTTATCGCACTCTGAGCACCCTACCTAAATTTGCGGCCGCTCATCACGTGCGCGCTTTTGCTTTCTCTTTCCCTTTCCCTTTCTCTCTACCTCCATCAAAACCCTCTTTACAATACAATTTTACTCACCCCCAAACACCCCCCTACTCCTCCTTCTTCCCTCCCTCCTCCTTCTCCCGCTCATCCTCCCAATGCTTCAAATTATACGTATCAACAATACTCCTTAACTTCGCATACAGCTCATCCTTAATCTCTTGCAACGACCCATCCTTCGCCACATTCGTCGTCTCGCACAAATCAAAGTTCCCCTTCTCATTACACCTCGGATCCCGGTGATCGTACAACTCCTCTCCCCCCAAGGGCTCCCCCCATTGCGGCGCATGGGAAGGCGCATCAAAAGGGACCCAGACAGCATACCGCCACTCATCCGTTCGCATCGAATACCCCATATACACCCGCTCATTATACTGATTCCACTCCCTATTCCCCCCCCGACACACCTCCCATTTCTGATAGCCCACCTCCTCCACCTTCTCCTTCCTGCAGCCCCCACTACAACAACGCGCAATCTGAGTCATCGCAAAATCCTTCACAGACCCCCTAGCCGGATCAGCCAAAATAGGCACCAAACTCTTCCCTTCCAACGGCGGAAACAACCGACCAGCAGGGTCAGGCAAGCCAGCCATCTCGATAAGAGTAGGGAAAATATCAACATTCTCAACCAAGGCCGAGGCGTTCGTTCCAAAACTCTCGGGAAAATCTGGGTCACGGATAATCAAAGGCACCCTAGCATTGGTTTCGAACAAAGTACGTTTATCCCACATGCCGTGATCCCCAATATTCATCCCGTGGTCCACACAAAAAACAATAATCGTGTCCTCCACCAACTTCAAGCGTTCCACCTCGTCCAACAGCCGCTGGACCTGATGATCCAAGAAAGAAATCGACGCATGATACCCCCTCACATTCTCCCGAATCGCATCCGCGGGTACCCCTCCCTGCGGATTGGCCCAGTACCTTTTGGTAGAATCAGGAAGCATGCCGATTTCATTGGGGTTGATATCACCAGTGGCCACCACAGGGGCATCAATAGGCCAGGTCGAATGAGGAGTCACGGGCACGGGCACCTTCTCATACAAATCCCAGTATTTCTGGGGCATATGCCAAGGGCGATGCGGTTGGTGGAAGCCGACAGCCAAGAAAAAGGGCTCAGCGTCGCTAGTTTTGGCAGCGCCCTGCATGAGGGAGATCCCTTCGGAAGCGACGCGATAATCCCAATATCTCTCCTCCGGCCAGTTCTTATCAGGTTGGACCGACGCATTCATCATCCCGTAATTCTCGTCCGTGCCCTGGTTCCACGCATCGGAGGAAGGCGGGAAATACTCATTGCGGAAATCATCTAAATAAGTCGAGGTCCAATGCCAGAGCTTCCCCGTCCCCAACACATTGTACTTGCCCTCGTCCTTGAAATATTTGAAAATGTTGCTGTACTCATGCGGGACCGTATGCTCAAACAACCACACCTGCGTCGTGTCAGGCCGCCGCCCCGAAAGCATGGAGTTACGCGAGGGGTTGCAAATAGGGTCTTGATTGTAGTTCCGCTCAAACACCACCCCGCCCTTGGCCAGGCGCTCGATCCCAGGCGAGATGACAGGCTTGTCATAAACGCTCAAAGAAGGGCGCAAGTCGTCCGTCATAATGAACAGCACGTTCTTCTTTTTGGTCCTGTCCCGGGCCGTGCGCGCCGCAAAAGGATTGTCGCGGCCAGCGTAGGGGTTGGCGAGGGTGGGCACGGCTTTTTCCGCGGCCGGGGCCGGCTTCTTTTCTTGTTGCTTTCGGGGGGGCACGGCGGGGGCCTGGGCCTCGCGCTCGTCGGCCGTGGCAAAGCTGTTGGTGGCTGGTCGTCGCTCCATGCCACCCGGGCCCGTCTCGGGGGCTTGAGCCGCGGTCCGGGACGAGGAGGAGCCCAGGTACATGTAGAGGTTGAGAATGCAGATGATGACTGCCAGGCCGACGACGCTGTAGCGGCTGAAGAGCCCGCTGTGGTTAGGGTGGTGGTGCCGCCCCCCACGAGAGGGCCCGTCCATCGGCATGTTTTGATGCCTGTGTGGTTGTGTGCGTGTGTTTGTGTGAGTGAGTGTGGGAGTTGTGAATGTATGGGTTTTGAATGAGGCCGGCGGCCCCTGCCTCGGCCGAGTTTCGAACATGAAGTTATGCCACCAGGCCTTGTTGGGAAAGGCGCGGCTTGTGTGTGGAAATGTGTGGGCATATTTACCAACGAAGTCAAAGGACGCCATTGCCGGAAGCTCGTGCTCGAAGCGGGGGTGACAGGGCCTGCCTGGGAAGGGAAAGCATTTAAGCGCAGCCCGTGAACGGGGGTGGCTGGGTGGGGAGTGAGCGAGTGAACGAGGAGGGACCGGCACCATTTCTGGGGCACATTCCTAACCAGCTCAAGGGCAAATTTACATACCAGGTGGACAGAGACTCTCTCCTGATTATACTGTCTGTTGTGGGTGATGTGCTGCTGCCTGTCTGGCCGCGATTTCACGCTTTCAGATTTGGCGATGGCTGCTTCACGATTTCAGATTTGGCGATGGCAGCGATGCCCCCCTTCCGCCCTCCCACGCCCGCCCGCAACACAAGACACAGCACCCCAAGCACGCCAAAGACGCAGAGGCTCAACACTCCCTGCATGCCCGCCTCTCATCCCCCCCCGAATCCCGCACCTCAAAACCACAGGCAAAAAGCATGGGCAACAGAAGACGGTCTCGGCCCGGGCAGCATGACGGGGGCGATGCGGGGGACGAGGACGAAGGGTACCAGCCTGAACTACTGGACGAGGACGAGCAGGCGACGTTGATTGCAGAGCTGCGGCGGAAAGGGGAGGAGCAAAGTCGGAGCACGCGGGTAAGGGGACTTGGAAGGGGAAGGAAGGGGGAGGGCTGTGGTGGGTGCTACATGTATGCGGGAGGGAAGTGACGCACTGGCTGTTGGAAGTCTGCCTGGACGTAGTCGCCGAGTCCTACACTATCTTCCTCGTGCACACCGACCAGATTTAGATAGGCACAATTTCAACCCCTCCCTCCCTCCCTCCCTCTCTTCCCCTGCATCTGCCAGTTTCACTCATTCTCTCTCCCTCCCTCCCCCGCCCTCCCACCCTCCTACACATCACCCAGCGGCTCTTCCAAGCACTGTACGTCTTGTTGCTCCTGGCCTTCTTCTACTGCACCGCCATGACATTGACCATGCCCTTCCTTCTGGAGCACCAAGCCTTCTTCCAGTCCGCCGTCTCCCCCTCGGGCTTTCTCCTCACTTATTTCGTAGACGTCCTGTGCGTGCTTGCGGCCATCTCTGTGTTTGCGGTACGTTTCTTGGGCTGGGATTGTTGAGATTGCGATCATTGTAATCATATCAGAGTCGGGGAATCTCACTATCTCTTCTTCTACTTCTTCTTTCCACCCACCACACACAGGGCCGACGCGACAAGGTCCTGCTCTCCCTGGGCTTTGGCGCCGGCGTCCTCAACCTCCTAGCTTGGCTCGGGTAAGTTCTCGTCATTGCTTTTGTTGATCTTGTCGTGCTCATGCCTTGATGTGCTTGTCTTGGTGATAGGTCACTTTAGACGAAAGAGAAAGGAAAAGCCGCTCTCTGCCTCTTCACACCCACGCTCACCTGCTGCGCTTGCTCTCCCTCCTTTTTCTCCTCCCCAAACCACAGAATTTTCTACAAATATACCCCTTTCCCCGCCATTGGGTTCTGGTGGCTGCCTATTACTGCTCTTTTTATCCTGGCCGTCTCTCTGTACGTAGACACGGACTTGCGGAAACTTACGAGGGACATTGATTTGCTGGAGAAGATGAAGTATGAATACAAGAAGGTCTGAGTGGGAGAAATGGGGAGAGAAGAGGGAGAGAGAGAGAGAGGAAAGTGGAGAAAGAAATAATGCTTCGATCAAAAGGAGGAAGGAAGTGGAGGGAGGGACAGGGAGAAAGCACGCACGTGTGTACATAGACCAAAGACAAGCGGAAGCGGTGCGCGAAACGAAAGGATAAATGCACGAAAAGTAAAGTCATGGCAATAAGTCCCCTTTTCTGCCGAATCGCGTGCTTTTGAATCGTTCTTTCTTTTGTGTTTTGTCGTTGTCATGGACTTCTCGTTGTCACCTTTCTTTCTTCCCTTTCGCCTTTTACACACATACACGCAACACCGCGCTCATCTCTCTTTTCCTATGCATCCATATCGTCTTCCGGCGCGCCCCGCACGTACAACACGTTATTGCATCTGTATGGTTATTTGATGAGAAAGGAAAGAAGGGTGAGTGCGATTTATAAACGATTCGGGCTTTAGACACAAGGTTTCTATATATTGTCCTTTTTTATAACTCTTCCTTTCTCTTCCTGCTCTCCTCTCCCGCCCTCCATCCTCTGTCTCTCCTTCTCTTTCCTCTCTCCTCTCTTTCTTCTTCCTCTCCTTACCTGATAAGCACCTCCCCCAAATTCCCCGCCATGGCCCCATCAATCCACTCCTCCGTATCGGCCAGCTGCAGATTGTAGTAGTTGTCCACCGACAACAGGATGCCTTTAGTTTGGAAATGGGATAATTAAAAGGGGGGTAGGAGAGGTTCTGCTATGAGTAACGTGCTCTCGTGGCGCAAGGGGAGGAGCAGACGCGAACATAGTACAAGCAGAAAGCGACAACAGCCGTATATGCCGGTAGGGGATGGCAGCGCTAAAAAGGACGGCTTGTAGACTTGGGGAAAGTATAGCGGGGCGACAAGCACGACGGGTGTGTGTCTTGATAGTAAGAAGGGGAGACGCATACACACACAAAGCCAGGCCCACCATGACATACCCTTGTACTCCATGCCCCACTTGAGCTTGATGAAGACTGGCTTCCCTGTTAGGCCTTGCAAGAAGGGCTTGGGGTTCACGAGCACCTGTAATGCGGTCGTCGGGTGGGAGTGGGGGAGGCGTGAGCATGATGTGAGGAGAGCAAGGGGAGGGGAGAGTGTGTGCTGCTCTCGTCCGTCCATACCCACCCCTGCGCTACTTACCGCCGACATCTGACTGAGGTGCTGGTGCTGGGGAAGCCCTTGTGCTGGACGCTGCCCTGTGTTGGGTGAGGGTGGAGGCAGGGTGAGTGAAAAGAAGAAGTGTTGGCCGTCATGATGATGATATCCGTCGATCCGGCGTCGTGTCCTGCGACCGTGCCCCCTCCAACGCAACCCACAGCCCCCCGGATGGCCACCCGACCTTCCCAGAGCCTGGCACATTTAGGTCCTGTGCGTATGGTGGTGGTAGGGGGGTCGTCAAGTGGTTGGCTGGGGGCTTAGGATGGTCATGACGGAGGGCGCGAGGAGGCAACCTCGAACTCAGGCCTCCCTTCTCAGGCCTCCCTTCTCCAAATCGTCGCTCAAAATCCTGCGGCCATCACTCACTTTACGCACCCACAACCCACACAACACAGGCGTAGAGACTTCAGCTTCAGCTCGGAATGGTCGTCCCGTAGCCGCTTCGCTCCTCTCCGCATCGCTCTCCGCGACTCTCATGGCCGGCCTCCCTCCTCCCCCTCCTCCTCCTCCTCCTCCTCCTCCTCCTCCTCCTGCGCCCGCGCATCCTGCCGCGGCCCTCTTTCCGCATGACGACGACGACCTTCCCTTGGCCGAGATTCTGGCCATGTGTGAGCTGGCCGAGGCTGCCTCGGCTGCTGCCAACGGTGGCCTTCCGGCTGCTCCTACGGCCCCTCTTCCTTCTCCGCCTCCTCCACCTCCTCCTCCTCTTCCACCTCTCGTCGAGCCTGTCTCTGCAGCAGCCAGTGCTGCTCCTCCTGGCGCTGCTCCTTCTCCACCTCCTGCTCCTCTTCCTTTCCTCCCTGCTCCTGTCCTCGCCGTCGTTCCTCCAGCCCCCACCGCAATCCACCCACCCACTCCCTCGATCGAAGCCCTCTTCGAGGACGTGCTCGGTCTGCCTCCCGAGCTCGCCCAAGCCTACCGTCGACGCGGGGTCGCCCAACCCTACGACTGGCAGTATCAGTGTTTGCGGACACCTGGGGTGGTGACGGAGGGTCGGAATCTCTTGTACAGTGCCCCCACGTCGGGCGGCAAGTCCTTTGTGGCCGATGTGCTCTTGCTGCGCCGCGCGATCCGCACCCGCAAAAACGTCTTGCTCGTCCTTCCTTTCGTCGCAGTGGTCCGCGAAAAGGTGGCGCATTTCAAGAAGCTTCTGACGATGTACAACACGCGCAAGAGCAAGCGGGACACTCTGAGGATTCGGGCGTTCCATGGCAGCACGGGTGGAAGGGGGTTTGGTCGGTGTCAGATTGGGGTGTGTACGATCGAGAAGGCGAACGCGCTCGTGAATAAGATGATTCAGGAGGGCACGATTGGCCAGTTGTCGTGTTTGGTGGTGGATGAGCTGCATATGATGGCGGATCAGCAGCGTGGGTATTTGTTGGAGTTGCTGTTGAGGTAAGCGCTGCGGGAGAGAGGGGGGGAGGAGGGTGGGGAGGGGGGGTGCCTTGTCGAAAGTGAAGAGTAGTTGTGCTTATCTAACCTGATACATAATCGAAGACTACAAGATTTAGTTAAGGTCAAGACATATCGTGCGCGTAGAGAGATACGGCGCTTGTATTCTTTAAACGAAGCTCTAAAACTCACGCACATGCACACACTACAATACCCTCAAACAGCAAACTCAAGCTCATGCAGCAACAACAACAGAAGGCGCAGCAGCAGCAACCCCAAGACAGCACCACCACCACCACCACTACGAGCAGCATCACGAGCCTAACCGTCCCCCCTCCTCCTCTCCTGGACCTGCAAATCATCGGCCTGAGCGCTACCTTGCCCAACCTCGAGGAAGTCGCAGGCTGGATGGACGCCGCCCTCTTCCACACCACCTTTCGACCCGTCCAACTCCAAGAAACCTACAAGCTCGGTGACGGGCTCTACACCGCGCAAGGCACCTTGCTGCGCCAGCTTCTGCCTTGGCGCAACGAGGCACAAGACCCCGACCATATCGTGACACTGGTGGAGGAAACGACGAGCAAAGGCCATCAAGTCCTGGTCTTTTGCCACTACCGCAAGCATTGCGAAAGCTGCGCGGCGCTCTTGGCCGAGCAGCTGGGGGCGTTGTCGGCGGCAGTTGTGATTGGGGGAGGAGGAGGAATGGCGGGAGCGGGTGAGGGCAAGGAGGGCGATGATGTGGCTTCAAAGCGGCGAGCCTTGCTGGATACGCTCCGCGAGAACTCCCCAACCGTGCACCCCTGCCTGCTGCTCGCCATCCCGAAGGGCATCGGCTTCCACCATGCCGGGCTCGCAGACTACGAGAAGGATGCGTTGGAGGAGGCGTTTCGGCAAGGGGTTCTCAGTGTCATCGTCGCGACCTCCACTTTGGGCACGGGCATCAACCTGCCGGCCGCCCGGGTCATCTTCCGCTCCCTGCGTCCCGGCGCGAATCGCGAGTTCGAGGTCTCTTCATATCGGCAAATGGCAGGGCGGGCGGGGCGCGCGGGGCAGAGCGCATACGGGGAGGCTATTTTGCTGCTTAAACAACCCAAGGACGTGAAGGAGGCCCAGAGACTCATGACTGAGCCTCTGCCGCGCTTGCGCAGTTGCTTGGACCCAGAGATGGATGGAGGGCGGGCGTTGGTGCGCGCGATTCTGGAGGCGATAGCGTCGGGAGCGTTGCGGCAGTTGGGCGACTTGGACACGTTCTTGCAGTGTATGTTGGCGGTGCGACAGCGGAGTCAGAACGCCACTCGCTTGCAGGTCTTTTTGAACCACGCTCGGAGCGCGCTGCGCTATCTGGTCGAACATCGCATCGTGGAGGAGCAGCTTTATGTGCCCGTCCCAGCCGCCACATTGCCGCCAAAGCAGGAGGAGCAGCAGCAAGAGAACGCGCCCGCGGCGGGGGAGACAGCTTCCTCTTCAGCCGTAGGAGCACCAGACTTTGACACCGCCACCGCCTCTGTCTTCCCCGCTGCCCAGGCTTCAACGCAGTTGACGCCAAGCAAATTAGGGCGCGCTTTGTTCCAAAGCTCCTTTGCGCCGGACGAGGGCCTGCTCGTGTTCCAGGACTTAAAGCGGGCTCGGCAGCGGCTGGTGCTAGACGGGAATCTGCATTTGCTGTACCTAGTGACTCCTGTGTTTCATGGCCTGCAACCTGATTATAGCCGGCTTTGGAACATCTACGATCGGGCGCGGCGCTCGGATCCAGTTAAGGCCTTGGTATTTGAGTTGGTGGGGCTCGACGAAGCGCGCCTGGATCGCTGGAGCCGGCAGCCCCCGCCTTATGGTGCTGGTGCGGCGCTGGGGCCTATGTTGCACATTCCTCCGTCGGACACTGCGACGACGACGGCGGGAGCCAAGCAAAAGGCGGGCGCTATCGTGAAGTTGGGGGTCTTGGCTGGAGAGCAATTGGCAGCCATGCGCGCGCGGCGCTTGTGGGGGGCGCTGGCGTTGCATGATCTAGTGGTGTCTGAGCGCTCTCTGGATGCGACCGCAGCGATGTACCAAGTGGATCGGGGCGGGTTGCAAGCCTTGCAGCAGTCTGCGACAAGCTACGCGGGCATGGTTCAGTCCTTCTTGACGCAGTTAGACTGGTCTTTGCTAGCGCGGGCGTTGGAGGATGCGGGGATCGCGGTTCGTGGAGAGCAAGGGAAGGAGCTGGTGCCGCTGATGCAGATCCCACGGCTGGAGCTGTCCTTGGCGCGCGCTCTCTATAACTCAGACGTCCAGACGGTGGCTGCTGTGGCCTCGGAACCGGAAGAGCACTTGGCCGACATCATTCGAAAGGTCCGGCCCTTTACGGCTGGCAAGAGTGCTGGGAGCAAAGGTGCGACGGGCGGGGTGGATTTGGACGAGTTGGCGTTTTACGACGAGGCAGCGCGTCGGTTGCGGGACGCAGCACAGTTTGTGTTGGCGCGGGAGGACAAGCATCGCAAGGCTCGGCTGGAGCAGTTGCAGGAGAAGTGGGGAGAGGGCCCGGGCGGGTTGAGCGCTGCTGCGAATGGCCGCGGGAATGACTCGGACTCCTCGTCAGACTCTGAGGATGACGACGCTAACGGCGCGGGTGCTGCTTTCGACGACGGTCTTGAGAACCGCGTCCCCAACTATTTGTCAACGACGCCCTTCCAGTCTGTCCGGCCGGGTAGCAGCAGCGGTGGTGGTGGCACTGGTAACGGCTCGTCCGCCATCTCTCCGTTCCTGAGCAAGCGCACTGATATTCCCTCCAAGGCTTTTTTCGAGACGCCCGTGGCGGTTCGGAATCCAGCGTTGCGTCCCGAGGACTACCCCTTGCACCTCTGCGTGCGGACCCCGACCCGCACGCCTTCTTCTCCTGGCCAATATCTCTACATTCCTCAAGTCCCGCCTAACTGCTCGGATCAGCAGGCGCCGCGTCTGCCCGCGCGCGAGGTGTGCGCAGCGCCGGCAGGGGGCGCTGGCACGAGTGGGCACTTGCAAAATGGGGCGCATGGGGCTGAGTTTGTGCCTGAGGGCTTGGTATTGCCCTGTGCGTATGTGTCGGCAGCAGAAACGCGCGCATTTTCGGACTTGACGACGCGGTGGAACAAGGCCTCCTGCTATTCGCTCGCACTGCATTTTCGGTCCCCGCCGTCGCTGGGTGGTTGGGACGAGCGCGTGGCTGCCTCGTCGTCGTCGTCGTCGGAACCTTCGGGCTTTCGCCGGTACGCGACCAAGACCACGCCGCTTCCCTTGATGGCTGGCAAGCTGCAGCAAGCGTTCTTCAATCCGCGGGACGAGAACGTTATTCTGTGCGGCGTCGCAGTTTCTTTGGATGGCCGACGCTCCACTTATTGCTGGCTCCCACCTCCGTTCCCGCCTCGTCCCTGTGGGGACTTGGTATGCTTGGGCGACGAGCAGACTCCTGCGGACGGACACGGGGCCGCTATTGGCACTGGCGCTGGTGCTGTCGCTGGGGTTGGTTCTCCTGGGGTCACGGCAATCAGTAGTTCCAAACGGCCTAGCTCCGCTCACGGCGCTACCGTTACTGCTACCACCAGCTTGCAGAGCCTCCCCGAAAAGACCATTACGCTGGTGTTTGGCTTCTTGGGGTACGCGCCATGTCGTTCTACTGCTCCTGCCGTCGTCCTGCGCGGTTGCCGCCGCCTTGATTCTTGGCAGCTCTACCACCTCGAGCAGCAGCAGCAACAGCAGCAGCAAGCCGCTCCGCACCTGTACAGCAACCCCGCCTTGCTGATCTGCCGGCGCTGGAACCGCGTGGGCTGCGCCTGGTTCAACGAGCGCGTGAGCCTCCGAGGCTGGCAGCGCGTCAAGTGGCTGTTGGCGCAACAAGGTCCGATAAAGGTGATTTGGGACGCGCCCATGGTGCTGGCCGCTCTCCGGGAGCGCAACGTCCTGGTGGCAGGCCCGCTCGAGGACCCCAAGGTTGGGCTCGCGTTGCTTGGTCAGGACAAGCCGAAGCGTGGGACGGCTGGATCCTCGAACAGCGGGCCTTTGCAGCTATCGGAGCTGCCGCCAGGGTGTGAGGAGCGGCACGTGGAGCTGGTGGCGGCGCAGGCCGCGGGGTTGTTGCAATTGGGCGCAGCCCTGGAAGAGGCTCTGGCGGCGCACCGGCTTTTGGAGCCTTTTCGGTTGATTGAGATGCCGTTGGCGCCTGTGTTGGCGGAGATGCAGTTTTATGGCATGCGTGTGGACCGCTCGTGGTTTCCGGGCGTGGTGCTGGCCATTCAGGAGCGTCTTTTGTTGCTGCAGGACTTGGCGGACGCCTTCGGAGGTTGCCACCTTAACCTGAACTGTCAAGATTCTGTGCATCATTTGCTATACATCGCGCTGCGTTTGCCCCCGCCGCCCAAGTGGAGCAAGAAGACGAACGTGTGGGGCGACAAGGGGCATTCAAGTAAGACGGTGCTGGGGCCTGTGCAGTCCGATTGGCTCGAGAGCATGACCGACGCCTCTCCTGCCGTCAAGCTGGTCTTGGAGTGGCGACGGCTAGGCAAGGCGCTTCAGAGTCTGCAGAAGCTGCGGAAGTGCACGCGCCTCCAACCGTTGCTGGGAAGCCATCGCGTCCGCTGCCGGGTGGATCCGTGTGGAACAGTGACTGGGCGCATCATTTTGAGCGAGCCCGCGATGCAGCAGGTGGCGCATGAGGTGACGCTCCGACGAACTGTGCGCGCGACCATCCAGGAAGAGGTCGAGGGGCAAGGACAGGCCTTGGCGAGTCAGACGGGGAGCGAGGGTGCGGCGAGCGCTGCAGCGAACTCCTTGCCTCCATTGCCGCCCGAGCTCTTTACGGACGACGTTGCGGCTGCCTTGGACCCCGTTAACACCATGCCCGCTGCGACCTTGGCCGAGCCCGCTCAGCCGATGCCGGCTCGACAGCCTGGGCTTCCTGTAGCCGCTGTGCGAGCCGACTCGTACCTGTGGGCCAACACGTCCAAGAGCAATGGCGCGGACGAGGAGATTGCTGCCCATCGTGCCACGTCGCAGTTTGGGACCTTGCGGTGCATCCTGAGCACGCGGATCGCTGAAGCCTTCATGCATCACCAGCTTGGGCATTTGCCACCTCCGGAGCAGATGCAGGAGCAGCAGCAGTTATTGTCGCCGCCAGCGCCGGCGCCGTCCACTACCACTACTGCGCTGACCACCACCACCGTCATGACGCTGGCTGATTATTGGCGCTCCCGCGGCTTCCACTACAGCGAGGAGGACGCGGCGCGGATCCGGCAGTGCGTGATCGAGTTTCCTCCGGGCGTCGTTCTCACCTATCCTGCCGATAAGGTCTTTCGCCGCCCCGACGTGATCCGGGACCCTCAAGCGATTGCCAAGGCCGCCTTCGACGATGTCCTGACCCCCGCCGTCACGCTGAGTCCCCGCAACGCCTTCTTTGCCGCCCGGGGCTGCGTGTTGCTCTCGGCAGACTACTCCCAGATCGAATTGCACATTCTGGCGCACTTCTCCGAGGACCCCTTGTTATGTGCGGCGCTCGGTCGACACGAAGACGTCTTTCGCAGCTTGGCCGCCTCCTGGAAACGCGTGCCGATCGAGAGCGTGACGCCGGCCATGCGCGACGAGGCCAAGCAGTTGGCCTATGCAGTGCTCTACGGCCAAAGCGTCACGGCCACCGCCCAGCTCTTTGCCATCTCCACCGTCGAGGCTGACAAGCTGCAGTCCTCCTTTTTGGGTACCTATCCGGGGATTCGGACCTTTGTTCGGAGCTGCAAGGACTTTTGCAAGGCCCACGGCTACGTGGAAACGCTCTTGGGGCGTCGGCGCTACCTGCCGGGCATCCACACTTCCGACGCTGGGGATCGCGCGCAGGCGGAGCGACAGAGCGTCAACTCGGTCTGCCAAGGCTCGGCGGCGGATTTGATAAAGCTGGCCATGGTCAACATTCATCATGAGCTGGAGCGCTTGCAGCAAGGGGTCGGGGACGTCGCTGGTGGTGGTAGTAGAGCTGGGGGCAAAAAGGGCGGGGGCCTCGGCGACCTACGCGATTGCCGGCTGGTGCTCCAGATCCATGACGAGCTGCTGTTTGAAGTGAAGGAGTCGATGGTGCCTGAGGTTGTGCGAATCGTGAAGCGGTGCATGGAGGGCGCGTTGCGTCTGAAGGTGCCTTTGAAGGTCAACCTCAAGGTCGGGCCATCGTGGGGCGCGCTGGTGGAGGATAATGCGGAGGCTAATTAGTGAGAGGAGTAGAGTAGTGTAAATGTGTATATTCGTGTAGTTAGTTATCAACAAAGAAACAAAGAAGAAAATGTAAGGGTTTGCGTTTATAACCTTGCGCTTTTGGTTCTTTTGTTGTTGTTTTTCCTGGAATGTGTGTGTTTTCACTCCTCTTTAATCGCTGGAATCAAAAATATTTTCTTGCCTGTGTGACAAAAGAAAGACGCGTAGGACTTGCTGCGCAAAACCAAAGGGCAAAAACATATCATGTTTTTGTTGTTACCATCAGAGTGAGAAATGCATGCAAGCAACGAAAGACACTCGAACAATGAGGAGGAAAAAAATAAAATATTTGAGAGCGTTGGCTAGCGAAACAAGATTTTTGGTCCATTTTTTAATTGGTTGATCTTGTTGTTCTTTTTTTTGGTAAGACGCAAGGTCTCTGTTCGTGCTGTTGCTGTCCACAGACAAGATCTATTTTTTTTGGTTTACATGTACATGTATTTCACACAGTTCTTTTTTTTGTTTTTGTTTTTTTGTTCTTTCTGTGATTTTGTTTTCTCTTAGGTGCGCATTTCCAGTGTCTTCTCTTCCACCATCCAGACACTCCTCTTCTGCATCGCTGCGCCCTTCATCGTTTCCTTCTTCTGTTCTCTTTTTCTTTCCTCTCCTTCCTTTCCCATCTCTTCAACAGTATGGATCTTCTGTGCCCGTCTTCTAATCTTGCTTTACTCTCACATTTGTTTTTTCCCCCACCCATCCAACAAAGACCATTTCCCCCTACAAGCACGGTGATTCATATAAATACGTCGACGAGAATATAAAGACATGCGGACACAAACTTATCACTCATGAAATAAAGCCATGCACCAATAAAGAGACAGGAATAAACTGACAGGCACACACATCAACTGTGTGTGAGCGTGCACTAATCATTATGCTCTCGTAGAAATAAGAGGCATACATGTCAAAATATG
>Ga0209491_10007584_pt1 | contig 14249 bp, 11 predicted proteins | sample BON02_FD_187213 | JGI IMG/M metagenome (GOLD analysis project Ga0209491, IMG submission 187213) | Freshwater microbial communities from Lake Bonney liftoff mats and glacier meltwater in Antarctica - BON-02 (SPAdes) (version 2) | ecosystem: Environmental > Aquatic > Freshwater > Ice > Glacier... | reverse complement strand
TATATATATATATATGTATACATATATATACATTTCATGCCGTTTGGCGTGGTGTAATGTTGGCTGCAGCAGCTCCAAGAAGCCTGAGAGTAAGAAAAAAAAAGAATTTGATCGAACTTATTTAATTTATTGAACTTTACTAAAAACAAGCGAACAAAGAGTGTTAACGTTTGACCTGCTAGGACTACTACCAGACAGGCCGGAGCTTAATACAGCAAACATTGAAATTCTCACTTCTTTTGGTATTGTAAATCTTTTGAGTGGATGTAATCGTCGACTTGTGAGTGCTCGGAGTTGTTTTACTAGATTTCCTGACCGTGGCACCGGCAAATATGGCCGTCGTTGTCAGGAATTCAAATACTTGTAAGCACCAACTACTTTTCATTTCGTATTAAGAGTTAAGGACAATGTGTTGAACTCATTACAACAACAACGATTAAATTCTTGTTTCATGTTTGTACTGTTCATTTCGAGATTAAACAAGACAATTCCAGATTTGCCAGTACAAGAAATTCACCAAATCTTGGCCTTTGTAATGTTGACTCTTTCTTTAACACTGGCAAGAAGAATACGGAAAATAGATTTGTCAACAGAAGCAACATTTTCGTCCAAGTTGGGTGTTTAAAGTTGCTGTCTTACTAGTAGTAGTATACCTAACGTACTATATAGTCCGTCACGCTGTTTTCCGATTTTGATGGTCATACCACTCAGGCTTTCCAACTGTGTTTGAGAGTCGGAGACCTGAGCCGAGGAGACCAAAACTGGTTATCTGTGGCATGCCTATATATATTTAGAGGAAGGTCGTATTTTTGAGATTTGCTGTCTCAAACTGTCACTTTTTGGGTTAACTCCCCCCGGAGCCTCTTAACCCTCAGGAAACTTCTCGGGAAAATAAATTTGCACCCAATTTGAGACCCCAGGCCGGGGGGGGAAGGTCAAATAAGGTTCGGGAAGGAGATTCATTGTTTTGGAACCTTGAAGTCTTAATTAATATTTAGGCGGGGGGGAGCTCTTTAAAAAATCGACTCTGCGTCACGGTCGATCTCAAAAGCAAAGTTTTCGGCGATCTAATTTATTGTAATTACTGTACGCTGTATGTGTTGAAGACTGATTCTTGTAGATCATATATATGAGAATAAAGGAAGATGGTCCTGTTCCTCAAACAAGCTCACTTTCCCCTTTTTTCCCTCGTCCTCCTGTTCCTGCTTAGACGATCCCTCCAAAACCGTGACAACACCTTTCTCCACGATTCCCTCCCTCATGCGGTTCAAGACTGTTATCACCCACTGTGGGCACTGTGGGTAATAGCGGGTCCGCTATTAAATCTCACAGTCGATAACCTACTAGTATACGGACAACCTGTCTTTGCGAAAACTCAGGCTGGATACTTTTTCCCCTATCCGGTTCAAATTTTTTTCCTTTTTTTTCCAAAACCGAATATGTTTTTCCTTTTTAAACCGGTTGTAGTATGGTAGTGATTTGTCTGTGGGAGATTTTGCTAGCCAGAACTTGCATGACAGCCCACAAACATTTTTAACCTATCGAGGGATTGGCCATTGAATCCTAAATTCGATGATCTATACTAATTAGTTCGTATTTGACTTTTCGAAAATAATCTCGAAAATACCCACCCCGTCAAATATATCTAGACTGGTCTTACAATGTGATTCTCCAAAACACCCTCTTTGGGGGTCTTGAGTTTCTCCTGTATCACGTGGTAATATCAGGAGACTCTCGGATTCGTATATTTTTGTTCCAGACTCTTGAAAATATGAATGTACAAACTCGGAGGCGTCCCATTCCTAACTTAGAGATTTAACATTGAGATTGGACTCAAACTCGGGTATGTGAAGAGGTACAGGAACAGGATACCCTCGAAAACTTGAATCCGCAAAAGACAACAAAGGTCTGCCTGTTTTGGGGGAAACCACATTGAAAAGAACGGGTATTTTTTGCCAGTGAGATTCAAGTAGGCGTGCAACGTTTTGGGACAGTCTCTCGGGTCTTAAGGGGATTAATTGAGTTTTCACCACCCACTTAGTCCAGTGAGTAAGTTGGGTGTTTGCCACCCAAGAATGAAACAAAGAAAAAAGAAGAAGAAGGGACGAAAGAAGAAGAAATAGAAAAGTGATTGTTTATATGCATATACGTACGTGTTGATGTGCACGTATACATAAATATTTATATACATATATACATATATATATATATGTACATATGTATATATATATATATACAAGTATATATATATACATATGCATATGTATATATGTACATACATATATACATATGTATGTATATCATCATATCATATACACATATATATATGTACATACATACACACACGCACAGACGCTCAATCACACACACATGTGTATGTATGTATACATATACGCGAGAGAGAGAGAGAGAGAGATAGAAAGAGAGCCTGAGAGCTTGCGTGTGTGTCTGGAAGAACAGCACACTGTTTGATTGCACATAAACACATACACACGATTTTCATTTTTTTCGACTTGCGGCGGTCGCAAGTCGAATATTTGCGCGACTTGCGGCCGCAGTCGGAAGAAAATAGAGAAAAATGTGGGGAAAACACACGGAGAACAGGATGGAAAAGAAACAAGTCGGAACAAAAAATTAAAAATTGGAAAATGTCGACCCGCGCAAGAATGGAGAAATCGCACTCCAAACGCAACGAACTGAGTTTTAACGGTTTGGTTAGTATTCTTACAGTACTAATCGCGCCGTTAAAGTCAAGTTACTTACATTACTGGTAGAATCTATTTAGCCCAATATGCTTTTACAATTGAATTTCAATATGAAAATGACCAAAACATTGTACTATTTGTACTTATTATTGGACTCATTCCATTTTTGTGGAACATATTTTAAAACACATCTACGGTTCGTGCCCAACAAGAGTGCGATTTCTCCATCATGATGATTCTTTGGCGGTTGCGACGGCCGCAAGTCCAAAAAAAAAAAGGAGAGTTGGTGAAGAAACTGTCAAGCTTGGTCAATACTTGTTCAAGCACCCAACACCAGGTGCATTAAAAAGTACTATAAGGTGGTGAAGTAGGCATACACATACCAGTGATTTGTGGTTACTGTTATCGACACTTCGTAACAAATCCAGTAGCGTTACCGCTGATATACCGACGAGCTTCATGTGTCCGACCACGCGTCCAAGAAATTTTTGGGGTGGCAAGGATCGAGAAGTCGTATCCCTCGGACCCTTTCTACAAGATGTATCCCTCAGACCTCTCCTCGGAACACACCGTGACCTAGACCTATCCGAAGAGGTCCTGCCTCAGTGGGAGCGTAGCAACCTCCAAAGAGCGTCCAAGTTAACCCCTAAATCCTCCAAATCTAGAAACTCAAATTCTGCTACGTCCTGTAGTCCCAAGCTGTAGTCCCAGACATCCAGATACTCAAATTCCGCTTCGTCCTGTAGTCCCAAGGGGCAGGGGTATTACACTACCCTCTGTAGAGTCTGAGGATTTCATTGATTACACTAAAGAATTTTGGTGGGGACATTACACTACCCTACTTGGGGTCATCAGGTCAAAGGTCAGAACCACAAACTTGAGGTTTGTCATCGAGGATTCCGTTTTCTATTTCGACCACCATTCCGAGTCTGATCCTTTTAGGAACTGGCTGTAACAGACACCAACAGACATCTAACAGACAGTGACAGTCACTAACTAACACTCACAAGGCATCACTAACTAACACTCACAAGGCACTGACAGACTTGGCAGGCCTCACCCTCAACATTTTTTCCAGCCCGACTCCACCGCGCGCCCACTGCTTCGAACCATTGATTGACCTGAGACCCCAAATAGGGTATTTTTGAGACAACAGGACGCAGTGAATCTGAGCTTCTGGATTTTTGCCGTCGCGCGCCCCAGGGCGTCGGCCAGCAAACATACTGCGCAGAAGTCGACAGACTTTGATTGATTTGATTTCGTCTCATGTCGCACGTTACATTTATCGACACTCCTTTTGACTTGACAGTGTAATTTGCTTCTCAAGGCTTGTATTGTCGCCACGCACGGCTGATTTCGGAGGGCACGCGACGGCGTCAGGGCGCCCCACCCTTGCCAGGGTGGCGCAATCCTGGCACCGGGTTGTGAAATGCTTGTCAATGTGCGGTCATCAGCGCTTGTGTCAGACATTGGGGAGGGGGTGATGAGAGAGAACGACAAATTCAGAAACAGCTCTTGTACGCTCTATTGAAATGAGGGACCGACACCAACAACAAGAAAAAAATGTGCTATGTCGGCAAACTGCGGTATTTGCAGACCCGCCCGTCTTAATCTCCCGAACGAAATTTGAAGCCGTTCATCTTGACCCACACGTTCTGCAGAGGAGAGGGAGAGCGCAAGAGGGAGAGACCAAAAAAGAGTCACACAGCATCAGCATTCGTAGCATGCGTGGCGACAATACAAGTGTGCCGGCATATGGCGCGCCAGGCTATGCAAAAAAAATGGTATGCAGAGGAAACGAGAAGAGAGAGACCTTGAGCTTGGCACGCATCCTTCGGCGATCCTGGCGCCGGATCCCAACATCGCCCGCAATCTTGTGCTTCTCAGCTGGCGTCACGTGATACTGCTCAAGATCAGTCGCAAGCCGTTGAGCCACACATGACACTACACAATGGAAACGGACAGTATGAGATACACCTACACACCGATGAAAAAAGGACGCGAGGCAGCGAGGGGATTCAGCCCCGATGCCGCCGCGCGCCACTCGAAGTTCTGATTTCCATGCGGAGGACAACACAGGGGTGCGCTGTTGCAGATTGAGCGCCACGCGCCCACTGGATCGGACCATTGACATGAGGACACCCATGAAGGGGCTCCTCTGTGTTATATAATTCTCCGCTTGCCATGTTGCCGCAGCAACTTTTCTTTGCCGCCGCTAGCAAAGACTTTGCTGGCATGGCTTGCTTACCTTCATTTTCTTGAACTTTTTCATTGTTCCCTCGATCATAACCTTGCGACGCAATTTGCGCAACGCGAGTTCAGCGTTCCCGTTGAACACCGACACGTTGAGCCCGTGAGGGTGCACCGGGTCGGTGTATTGTACCACTCCGCCGGCGCCGAACCCGCCGCCGCCGCCAGCAGGCTCCACATCCGCCTCCTTGTCCCACCGCTTCTCGCCATCGGCATATCCACGCACCTGCTGCTGAAGCTGCTGGATTTGCTGTTGCTTCTGCGCCCTCCCCAGGCACGGCAGCCTGCACAGTGAGCCCCACCCAAGGGAGAGTGCGGAAGGCGAGTGCAGCGAGTGCGTGCGATTTCCGGGAGCTACGAGTGCAGCAGATCGCCAGATTGGTGCTGCCGCTGCTGCACCCTGCATCCGCCCCACGTCCATGCCCTGTCGCGCAGCCGCTCTCGCGACCACACTCGCAATCCTGGACATTGCCATTGGCTCTCTCCACAGTTTTTTGTACCATTCTTTTTGAAGTATATATTTGTACCTGTTTTTAAATTCGTATCATAATTATCCAGATGCAAACTTGTCAACCCTCGCTCTCGAGAGCGATAAACAGCGCCGGCCAGACAATGGTAGGAACGAAGCGCGAAGCTGAGGTCTCAGGGCCCGATTCGCCATCCAAACGCCAGGCGCAGGCAGCAGGTGATATGACGTGTGACATGACGCGTGCATCATGCCCGCTGCACTCCTACAGAATCCGCGAGACACCTGCATGCTTTCCGCCAGTGGCGGAACAGCTGCTGGTGCAGCCCAGGAGGTCACACGGCAACACACGCATGTGCGACATAGTGTACAGGGGGCTAGCTGGCGAGCAGCCAGTAGCCTATGCGTGCAGCACAGTCCTCGAACAATTGTAGTATGCGTTGTAACCGTTTTGTTCTGCTCTCCAAAGCAGAGGGGGGCACTGGTGCAGCGACGGCCAATGATGACCGCCCGGTGAGCAACATTGGGCCCCGTGAATTGACCTGTTGCGAAGCACAATCTTACTGAGCCGCGTTACACTTGCTTGAGCCACCCAGGCATCTGTATTCCTTGCACACTCACATCGGCCTTTCTTGCTCTGCAGGCTTCGCCGCCCGGGGATGGTGACCTTCCCCATGTGAGCCCCTCTTTGCACGCTCTCTTACTGCGTGCGGCGGCAAAGGGGCTTGACGCTGCCGTGCGCCCTAGCAGTCGGACTGCTGTTGCACGGATCCCCCCTCGATCTCCTTTTTTTCTGCCCTTTTCCCGAGATCACCAGTCTGAGATAGGAATATGAAGCGAGATGTGGCATGGGGTGTGTCGCATACATCCGATCTTGCCAGTTCGCACATGTGCTGACGTCCGATCTCATGTGAAAAGGGTAGTAAAAGTGGAAAGGGTGGAAAGGGTAGAAAAAGTGATTTCCCGAGGGTGCGGATCCATAGGGATGTACCCCTCCTGTATGTCCGGCCGAAGGGCCCCACACTAACTTCTATGTGCGACAGCCATGGCAGGCACACACATCCAAGCGTACCAGAAAGGTGAGACTCGCTCCTATTCAGGTCCCAAAAGAAGTCGCCAGTAGCGCCGGTGCAAGATTCGCCCTTTGCCGAAAATGGAGTCGGATCAGTACCAGGACGTGCGCCCGCGTCGGCTGGAGGGCTTTCGCGCAACTACAGTTGATCCGAATTCGGATCACATTGTGACTTTGGGGGTTGCAACGTATTTGTGTTGCTTGATGGTGGTCGGACAGCCGGGGGAAGAATCGATGTTGCACGGAGCCCTTTTTGCGTGCTGAATCTACAGGGGCTGCGTTTCAATAGTCTTTTTTGTTGCGATTATGGAGACATTGCTTGCTTGAAGAGTGAGGATCTGACACTGTGTGTGGTTTGCAGCAATACTGGTACAACCCAGACACCAAGGAGACAACCTGGTTCCACCCCGTCACCAACCAGCCCTCGGTACACTTGCTTTTGGAGGCGTGTGTGTGTGCTGGGGCGGGCTGCTTGCGGCAAGCCTCCTTAGGGCGCGCGGCGGCCCACTTGGGTGACCTCTGCGCACCGGAGAAAGTGGCGGTTCTCTTTTTAGAAGAGCGCGCTGAAAAGTGGACCGACCACCAATCAAAACGACTTGGTGCACGGCGGCGTAGGGGCTTTGGCGGGCTTTAGCCCCGAAACCGCCAAGCGCCATTCGGGATACCATTGCATTTTTTTCGGGACATTGCACTGTGTTTTACTACCCACAATTCTCCAAAATATACCGTGACTCTTACTTGTCCCTATATCTGGAGAACGGACACGACCATATCCTTTCCTAAAAAAATTGTCGTCCGGTTCGGACAAAAGGTGACTGGTATGAGACCTTGTATTGGGCGCGCGGCTGCCGATCACTTTATGTCGCCGCGCGCCACTCGGGTTACCTTCACGGCCGGTGCATTTTTGAGAAAATTGCACCGAGATAAATTTTTAAAAAATTGTACCGATAAGAGGCGTGGACTAAAAAAAATTGAACTCAATTTTTTTTCTGCACAAGTTTGGACCTTACGCTCCCCTTTGGCGCGCGACAGCTTCGGCACGTTGCGTCTCGCCACCGCGCGCCTATTGAGACAGCTTCGACGAAGCTAAAGATTGTTTGATGTGTGCAATGGCAGGGTGGGCCAACGAGTCCTTCTGGTGGAGGACCAGGCGGCACGATTGGCGCGTCAATGCCTCCTGGACACAGCTCGAGCACCAATTTGCCGTCGCGCCCTGGCGCCCAGAAGTGCAACCACTATCTGAAGGCGGGCTCGTGCAAATTTGGCGAATCGTGCCGTTACGATCACCCGCCAGGCGAGGCGGCGTCGGATCCGTCGGCCGGTGCCCGTGTTAAGACAGCGGCGCAAGGGCCGTCGGAAAGTGCCGCCAATACCGCTGTCGGCCTTCCTGTCCGGCCAGGGGAGAAGGAGTGCAGTTTCTTCATGAAAACCGGCAACTGCAAGTTTGGCGAGGGGTGCCGCTGGCATCACCCGCCTGAGCGCCAACAGGATGGCGGCATGGCTGCCCTCATGAAAATGAGCATGGGCTCGGGTGGCGGTGGGATGGGAGGCATGAACCCCATGGCTATGATGGGCGCGCTCATGGGTGCTATGACTCCCGCTGCTCCCTCGCTCCCTCCTATGTCTCGCCCGCCTCCTCCTCAGCCTATGATGGGGCATGCGGGGGAATGGGAGACTCATTTCAGCGACAACGGCCGCCCCTACTACTTTAACGTGCGAACCAATGTGTCCTTGTGGGACGCGCCTCCTGAGGTGCTTATGCAGCAGATGGGTATGATGGGCCAGCAGATGGGTGGTGGCATCAAGACGCCTTTTGATTCCGGCAGTGCTCAAGGCAGGAGCGGCGGAGGCCCACACCCCGTTCGTAAGTTTTGCCCTTGGTTTCACTCGTGCCCTTTGTGTGACCCGTGTATGTGTGTGTGCAAAACGTTTTCATGCTGGCCAGTTGTGGCAGGCCCCTTGCATCTTTGTGCGTGAATGACTTGTTCTGGCGTCGTACTGACGGTGTCTTGTGTCTTTTGGCATGGCATTCTTTGTATTACGCATTATGGCATGTTGGGTATTACGCGTATGTCACATGCCATCTTGCCTATTGCACCTTGTGCCTCACCTATTGTGCCACAGGACCAGGGGAGTCAGACTGCCAATTCTTTTTGAAGACTGGCAATTGCAAATTCGGTGATGGCTGCAAGTTCAATCATCCGCGTGACAAGGTGCGCTTCCCCACTTTGCCCACACCATTTGTTTGCCCCCGACTCCTTTGTTGCCACGGACGGCATAGTGGCACTCTTTGTCATGGAGCCAACGCATTTGCTCGTCAAGTCGCGGCAACGCCCTTGATCGCAGTGGGTGCTCAAGCACATGACGCCGCAATCCTTACGCGTTGGTAGTGCCCAACTCCTCACGGCTCATGGCTGATGCATCACACCTGACGCGTTCGTGTTTTTTGCGAGAAGCGGCTTGTTCCGGCGCAACTTTTCATTGCTCTTTTGAAAAATCGACTTGAGCCGGCCAACCTTATGTTTGTTTTCACAAATTCGAGTTGAGCCGGCTCAACTCGCATTGTTCAGAAATGTCTTGAAGCTAGTTTTCTGAGTTTTGGATTTGTCAATCGTGCATTCTGCCACTGTAGTCAGATGCTCGAGCACCACGGATCAGCTCACCTGTTCTGTTTTTCTTGTTGAGCCTGGCTCAACCCGAATAGTGTTGGGAAAAGGGTGTTTTTTTGGATGTGTGTCCGCTCTTCTCGTCGCAAGGTAAACGCTCGGCTCACAGCTACATTTGACCCCCAAAACGTTTATCCGTATGGACCGCGGCTGAAAGCGAGTGGTGCGCGGCAAGTGGAGGGGCTTTAGCGCGCGGCGGCCAAAGCCCCTCCGTTTGCTGCGCGCCCCGTAGGGACGGAATGGACGGTGACGGAGTGTGAGAGGCAGGTGGCGGCGGCAGATGAGCACCCAGCACGCGAAGGCATGCCTGATTGCTCCTTCTACACCAAGACTGGAAGCTGCAAGTTTGGCGCTTCGTGCAAATTCAACCATCCACGCAGCAGTGGTGGCCAGAGGGCGGGCTCTTTTTCCAACAACTATGACTCTCAGTCGGTCTCTCTTGCGTCCCGTCAGTTGAGAGTCCTGTGTCGAGAGGAGAGAGTGTGCCTACCCACTGCTTGTTTCATGTCGTTCAACCATCGTACGTTTGATGCCAAGATGAGGCTAGGCGTCTTTCATGTCGATTTTGGGTCTTGCATCTGGGCCTAGTCACCGCGTCTTGCATGTCCATTACGCGTCTTGCATGTCCATTACGCGTCTTGCATGTCCATACTTGCTGACCCAATTCTGACTTTAGATGCCGTCCTGTGCTGTGTGCACGCATTCTCGGTGGGGTGACTCAGGCGTATCATTGAAGGCAGCCACATCATTCAAGGCAGGCACATGATTCAAGGCAGGCAAGTCATTCAAGGCAGGCAAGTCACTGACGCCACTCCTGTGAGCGGCATATGAGTGCGTCGTGATGATTGGCGGCATCTCGTGAGGGACATGTCACGAGTGGTATAGCATGCAAGGCTACCAATCTGCATGCCAAGCCAAGTTGAAGCAGAGGTGGCAGGTATCAAGATTCATATCCTAAAAGCCAAGTGGCACCTGTGATATAGTGGCATTGCTCACATTATTATGCAAGCCAATATTTCTTGATTTTAGCGTGGTGTGTGGCTTAAAACGGAGCAAACCAGTGTGCTGAATGAAAGGTGATAAGAGGATGTGCCCATCAAGACGCCTTGATACCCATGACCTAGTTAAGCCATGACATAGGCAAACAAAGTAATGCAACAAGACAGAGTAGAAGAAACAAAGTAATGCCATTGAATGCAACAAAGACATAGAAAGAGCGCAGTAGCAAGCTAATGAAAAGGGCCAAAGGCGAGGACACTAGACAAGCCCGAGCATACTTCCTCACAAACGCTACTACAAACACAACTACGTTAGCCAAGAAACAACGACGCCAAACCACACAAACCCAAAAAAATCAAAGTCAAAATGGTGGCTAGAAGCCGAGAGAATATCAAGTACCATATCTACTGGACACACATGTAGCAATATCTATGGGATATACACGCCTCTCGCCTACCTCCCTCGTCATATCCTTATTTCATTACCAGTTTTCTCCTTTGGCGAGGATATTCAAATGTAATGATGGATAGAATACAGTCCTCGCGCAGGACTTGAAAGTATTCATTAAAGTGGGTGTGATAAAAGAAGCCTAGGTGACATCAACTGCCTGTGCAGACTTTGCTATTTCTTGGCGCAGTCTATGGTGTGTCTTTGTGCAGACTATGGCATGTCTTGGTGACTAAACTATATGCTATGCCCTACGCACTGCAACGTCTTGCTCAAAAGTCTCTATCGCCTACCCAAGACACCTAGACAATCACTCACAGTCACGTGACCTAAATGAAAACAACGCCTCATGTATGACAGCCACATAGCAAAGCTACGATGTTGCAGTCGACCTGGCATGATTGAGTTGGCCCTCCTATTTCAAAATGTATTCAATTTCCCAGAAAGTGTGTGAAGTATCCAAGTGGAAGAAAGAAGGGAGGAGTTGCACTAGATCTTAAGCATCGGCCTCACCTGAGTCTCTTGAAAACCACAAACGACCCACCATTCGTGATTATTGCAACACAATTGAAGTGTGTTTTTAAGATCTGAAAGATAGCTTGCCAACATGCAGCTAGTTCTCGATACATTCAAGGGCCAAAAAGGAAGATAAGGATTCCGTATGTCGGCAGTAACATTGCATTGCGATGCGGTATTATCTAGACATATGAAATATTGCTAACATTCACTTGGTTGTGCAGTTTGTCATGTGATCTGCTGCTTCTTTTTTGTACACACAGTGAAATGGTGGGAGATGAGGCAAGATGAGGTGTGTGGAGCGCATGTGGTATTGGCGTCTAGACTCCCTCCTCGCTTTGCTTTCAACTCATTGTTGGCAGCGCAAATCCTGCGTAGCCGCGTGTGAGTGTGCCCAAGCTAGCACGACACTGTGCAATATGAATGCACGACTGTGACATGGTGCGATATCACCGCCGGGTCGACCAGCCGCAAAGTCCTTTGAGCACATGCACACCAAAAGGCCTCTGGCACCCAACTGGCGGCCAAGGCTTGTTTGCGCATAATAAACTACTCTTCATCAAAATGCAATCTGTCGAATGAAGAGCCTGAAAATGCTGGGCCTGTACGTAATGCAGTTTGACTCTTATGACATGATTGTGATACGACACGTATTCAATGATGATTATGCGTCTCCTCTGTCATGCGTCTCCTCTGTCTTGTGTCTCCTCTCCTCTCCACGGGTCTAAACGTCCTCGCTCAAAATCGACGAAATTGACAAGTCAATTTCATCGCTTCAGGCCTCGAAGTCGCAAAAACGAGATTTCAGACATTTCTCCGGGGCAAAAGTGTGTTATTCAAATGGAAATGTCAGATTCGAGAATTTCATGCACATGGAATGAAGCGAGGAGAATTTCTTAAAAGGTATTGTGGGTGACAAAAGGAGGCTACGCTTTTGAAACAAACACCAAAAGATAGAACTTTTATTTATGCAGCTGGCGCGCTACAATAGAATGCATGAATGAGTGTTGAAGTATCAAAAAACAATATCAGAAAATTTGGCTAATAAATAAAATCTATCAAGACATTAAGTTGATATTATATGTTCCTTGTTAGCACATATCTATAGCTCGCCAGCTGCATGAGCAAAAGATCTGTCATCTGAAGTTTGTTTCAGAAGCATAGCTTGATTTGGTGACCCAAACTACCTTTCAAGAACTTCTCCTCACTCCATTCTATGTGCATGAAATTCTCGGATTTGAAATTTTGAGTTCAGAAAAACACTTTTGCCACTGAGAAATCTCTGAAAGTTTGCTCCGTGTAAGAGGTTTAGACCCGTGTCTCCTCTCTGTCTTGCTCCTTCAAGTTGCCTGTTTCTCACCCTCCCTTTTCCCGTTGACGCCAGAGCGATAAAGCATGGTGAAACCACGCCCACGAACAAGATCTGAAGTCGCCACGCGCCACCTGCAAAAGAGATCAGGTCACCGTGACGAACGAAATAATTTAGTCTGGATATGGTTGTGGCCTCTTTATCCTCTAAAAAGAACCATTGGGACTGAAGAAAAGAAGCCTAAACCATGTCTAGAGAAAGCTATCTCGTTTGTGATCCGATCTCGTTGGTGGGCTGCCCGAAAACCCTTTAAGCACAGGTTTCAAACATTTGCTGGGTACAGGACCCAACTGGCTATTCACGAGCCACTCCCGATCCCAAGCACCACCATGATGATCCAGCCATGCGCAGCTCCATGCGTACGGAATAAATTAAAAGCCAAAACCAACTTGAAATGTAATGACTTTGGAGCCGTGGCGTTTTCCAAAAGGTTTTGCGCACATCCCTCGGCCCTCAAGATAAGATTGTCAGCACCCGCTTTCACTACAAATGTAAGAGAACGAGGGGAGGATTTGACAAGTGTTGACAGGTGTAAAGTGCGACTTGTGGTACAGGGTCACCGTGACGGTCAACACACTGGCATGACGAAACACTGATGATGTTAGTGATTACAACTCGGATGATGCTTTTAGCCGTGTACCAGCTGCAAGTGGTTTTCCGAGTCGGACCATCCTCAGTTTAGCCACACAAATTGACATGTTGACAGACCATTTTGACATCTTGATCTCTCAAGCATGCGTACAAGGCCAACTGTTACCAGGCGACAGCTACAATGGTACATATCTGGTAATGTGTACATATCCGCCCCACCTGGCTATGAGGAAGATCCCCTCCGCGTGTATTGGCTTTTGAACTCAATGAAGCCACTGTACGGAATGCCATCAGCAGCTCGTGCGTGGCACACTACACTACCATCAGTGCTTTCCTTCAACGTGAAGGTGTCAAACAGTTGGATTTGAAAAGAGTATGTGGAACGTGGCAATTGATGGACACTGCATCCTCCCGGAGTTGGTGCACACATTGACGATTGTGTCATAGCGTGTGCCAAACGACCAGTCCTCGACAATTTTCGCAAACGGCTGCTCGAGGCATTCGATGGGACATATCAAGGCCCTCCGGAGCACTACCTTGGATACGAAATTTGCCAAGACCCAGTCGCAGGTACTACACAACTCTCTCAAATGCATTACGCAGAAGAAGCTTGGCGTACCTGGGATGACCCTCCACGTATCACACCCATAAAACCAAACACACCAAACATGTGGTGGCGCCTTGACCCTTGTTGTATGATGCGTGCGTTGTGCATAGTGTCGTGACTGCATGTTTTCCGCCACATCTGAATGCTCTTGTTTGGCCTCTGCCAAACGTATCACACCCTTTTCCTCTTTTCACTGTGACCCGTCCCCAAAATCCGATTTCCACAAACGTTATCGTAGGAAGTCTAGGCTATCATCTGAAAATTACACGTGCATGTATATGACGCTTAATATTAAACGACAAATAAATTTTCTTATACGACATATAATCTATTGAGAAAGCTTAAACAACATATAATTTTTCATAAGTGTCATATAATTTTTTTGAAAATTAAACGACATATAATTTTCTTATACGACACATTTTTTTTCTTATACGACATTTTTTTTTCTTGACATATGTATGTCATTGAATTTTTATTATATGTCATTTAATATTTTAAACAACATATGTATGTTGTGGAATTTTTATTATATGTCATTTAATTTTTTAAACAACATAT
>Ga0209491_10007583_pt1 | contig 14252 bp, 15 predicted proteins | sample BON02_FD_187213 | JGI IMG/M metagenome (GOLD analysis project Ga0209491, IMG submission 187213) | Freshwater microbial communities from Lake Bonney liftoff mats and glacier meltwater in Antarctica - BON-02 (SPAdes) (version 2) | ecosystem: Environmental > Aquatic > Freshwater > Ice > Glacier... | reverse complement strand
GGGTGGGGGTGGGGGAGGGAGGGGGAGAAGGAGAAAGTAGTAGAGAACAATAGTAAGGTTAGGTTATTAGGCATGTCTGTGTGACTAGAAAGTTTCATTTGCTCTGGACAGGGAAAGAAAGGGGAGAACCAAAAGCAACAACAACAACAACAAATAATTAAATAGAGCAAAAATTGATAAATACATAAATCACACTGATCAGTGTTCATCTTCCTTCTTTTTGTCTCTTTGTGTGTGTCTGCCTCTTCTTTGGAGGTGCAGCGTTCTTGCGTTTTTATTCTTTGTTTAATTTTTATGTTTTTGTGTGCGTCGTCGTCATCATCGTTGTTGGTTGAATACCCTTTCCCTCTCTCTCCAATTGCGAACCTTCTGCGGGCTGGCTGGGCGGATAACAAATGGGATTAAATTGCTTCTATTCTCTGCCTGCTTCTGTTCTTTTCTGCATCTTTGATATGGTTCTGCTACTGCTGCTGCTGTTGCTACTGCTGCGGCTGCTGTTGCTGCTGCTGCTGCCATCAAGTCGCGACGACGACAAGGACGATGGCGTGGTGTGTGTATGTATTGATTTTTTACTGACTATTCTACTACATGCTTTTCTTCCTCTTCTTTTTGATGATCCCGCCAAGAGCTTTGCTTTGACGGGGGCCACGAAACAGACAAATTCTAATTAATTGACACTACGCTTGCCCTGTGCGCAATGTCCTAATCCTCACATTTCCTCTTCTCTCCTTCTTCTTCTTTCTCCTCCTCCTTCTTCATCTTGCTCGCTCGACAAAGAATGGAAATCCAAAGAACAAAATACAAAAGAGAGAGGCCCATACACAGGCACTTGGCTGGTTGACAAACTTGTCCCCCTCTTTCTCTCCTACCTAATTTTCTGATACTACTACCTTCGTAAATAATAGAATTAAAAAGAGTTTGTATGTAATGAAGATCGCTCTTTCCCCTTGCCAACAGGTGAAATCATGCCTGAAAACAGAAGAGGGCCCGCGCAACAAGGCGGGACGGACACAATTTCCTGTTCTTGACACTAAATGCAGTAAGGAAAGCCAGAGAAGAAGAACGAATACAAACACACACACACACACACACACACACACGAGGAGGGGCAGGGCTCTCTCTCTCATTGACGAGTACATTTTGCTATCCCGCCCCTCCACACACACATACTCTTCTCTCTCCCTCTCTTTCTCTAAAAGACATAAATCACATCTCTCTCTCCACCACGAACAAGAAAATAGAGAACTCCTCCATTCCCTCCCTCCCCCCCTCCCTCCCCTCCTTCTAAGCTCTAATTATGCCCATTCGAACTCCCCACCAACTCCTCCCCCCCCGGCATCGGGGTATGCCACACCTCCTCACATCCATACGCGTGCGGGGTCAGCTGGATGACCGTGTGCAAGGGCACGGGCAAATCAGGACATTCCTCCGGCCTCTTCCCCGTCAGATACCCATATAAAATCCTCAAAATAGCCTGATGCCCCACCACTAACAAAGGACCCGTCGACCGCAACATCTCAAATAACAACGGTTCCAACCTCAAAAACAAGTCCTGATAACTCTCTCCCCTAGGATAGCGATAATTGTACTTATCCTCCTTTCGCTTCCTATACTCCTCGGGAAACTGATCCGCTACTTCATTATACGTCAACCCATCGCACATCCCCGCGTCAATCTCATCCAAACACCTCCACTTTATCACCTCCCAACTCTGATCAAGCCCCGCCACGGTCATCCCCGTCCTCACCAACGTCGACGTCCAGACAGTCAGACTCGGGTTCGCCCTATCCGAAGGATCATCAGGCTTATACACCGAATGCACAAACTCCTCCAACTTCTGCGCATACAGCATCCCTCGCGCACTCAACGGCGAATCCCCCCCTATCCTCCCCTGACGATTAAAAACCGACTCCCCATGCCTACTAAACCAAATCGGCCGTGGCTTCGTATGTATATTCGCCAGCAGCAACAACAACCTCCCAGGCACATACCCATTTATCCGAAACGACACAATTTTCTGCCCCGCATCCACCAACTTCAAAAACGGCACCTCCTCCCCCTCCTCCAACGTCTCATATATCGAAAGATAATGCTGGTTTTTCCGTTCAAAATCAGCCATGGCCTCCGCCTCGCTCAAATCACTATATTCCGGAGACCTTAAAATAGTCTGGTGAACGTTAGTAGCAATAATCTCAGGCACCGTACAAATCGACTCGATGAAGATAATAGTAGCATACAGCCCACTCGCCCGGACCTGCTCCTGGATCCACCCTCGACGGGCCCGGGTACAATTAGCGGCGTCCAGCACAGCAATATCAATCTTCGACTCTAATGCAGCCAGGGTATCTTGCAACACACTCGCCGCAATCTCCTTCCGACACTGCCAAGCCTCCCCATCCGTCGGGTCAAAAAAATCAGGCGTGATCTTCTTCCCCCCCAACGACTGCCTCCTATACTCACTCGAATTGAAATAACCCACCTTCATCCCCATCCACTCCAAATGCCGTCTAATCGCCCTCGCGATATGCGTCTTCCCTCGTCCAGGTAACCCCACCATCGCCAAAATCATCTTCCCCTCCCTCCTCACCGAACTCTTCACCTGACACGAACCCACCGCCGCACAACACGCCGCCTGCTTCTTCTGCAACGTCCACACCACCCTCCCCCTTCCTCCCTCCAGTCCTCCCTCCCTCCCTCCCCCCCCTCCTCCATGCAACGCAAATTTCAACGACGAAGAATTGCTGTACTCTCCTCCCATTGTCTCTAAATCCGTCAAACTCCTCGATCGTGTCATCCTAAGCCCCTGGCCCGTGCCACTGTTGTTCCCCAAAAAGGAAGCAGCGAGGCACGAACCACGACGAGAGACGCCTTTTTGTAGAGTAACGGGTGTAACGGGTGGATGGATGTCGTCATCGCCCGAGGGGCGGGTAGGGAGGGAGGGAGGGACGGACGGGGAGGAGGAGGAGGAGACGTGTTGTTGTTGGTGCTGGTGCGGGGTGAGTTGCTCTTTTTCTTCGGGTCGGATTAGGGTGGTGATGGTGCTGCTGCTGCTGCTGGTGCCGTTGCTGCTGCTGCTGCTGCTGCTGAAGGGCTTCTTGTTGGCCTCAGTTTCCACAACGACGAAATCGGCGACGAGGGAGGGAGGGAGGGCGTCCACCACTTTAAGCATCGGAGCTGCAGCAGCAGCAGCAGCAGCAGCAGCAGCAGCAGCAGCAGGCAATATAGCGTCCGTGGCCGAGGAGGAAGAGGAGGAGGAGGAGGAAGGCAAGAAAGTCAAAGACGCCGACTTGGGGATCCGCGCACCACTGCTGCTACTACCGTTGATACCCTTGCTGCTGCTGCTGTTGTCCAGACCATGACTGGGGGTATGCAGCCCGTACTCTTTCAAATTCTGATTGACCTGCTGGCGTTCATGGACAGACAACCCAGCAATTACCCCTTCGACTGAATCACTCCTCGTCACATGTAATCGTTCCATCGCCTTCGACGCATGGAGCCACTTACTCCGCGCCTGCTCCCCCGACATGGTCACCCACGACAAAGTCGGCTTAGCCGCATGCCGCGGGTCCACCATCATCGGTCGCGAATTCTTACGCTGCAACAACTGCTGCTGCTGCTGCTGCGGGGAGTGTCCATGCTCCTCTTCCTCCATCGAGCTGTCCGACGACGACGCTTCCTTCACCTCTTCCTGTCCTCCCTCCTCCTCCTCCCCTTCCAGGCCTTCCTCAATCCCGCCCTCCCTTCCTCCCTGGACCTCGACTACATTATTAATATTCCCAAAGTCGTCCGCTTCAAAGGCACACTGAGGGTCATATTGCCAGGCTCCATCCACAATGAATTTGTACTGATGCCGACCTGCGGGCAAAGTCACCATGCGTGAAAACAAGTGTCCGCGGCAGAAGGCGTCGGCGGTCCGTTCGAGAGCTAGGGGTTTGCCCCATCTGTTGGTCGTTGGGGGGTAGAGTGGAGACGTGAGTATGAGTGCGGGCACGAGAAAGAGAAAGGAGGAGGGCGGGAGGATTGAGGAGGCAAGCGAATGTCAAGCAGAACAAGAGGGCATGCGGGCATATATAAAATAAAATGTGCGGGAGCGGTTGGCGTCTTGTCAAGTGCAAGTGCCGTTGCGCCAGATGGCAAGGACAAGGACGACATACCCATTCCAACTCCCCACCACGCTCACGGCCTCGCCGGGCTTGGTCCATCGGAAGAGCACGTGCAGCTGGAAGGGCTTGCGGACGCGTGAGCTGGTGGCGGTGATGTGGGCGTGGTCGGCGGTGCAGGAAGGGCCGTGGGACGTGGAGGACGAGGAGGACGAGGACGCAGAGGTGTTTGAATGTGGCGTAGGGAGGGAGGAGGAGGGAGGGACGGACGATGCGGTGGCAGCACTCATTTGGTTGTGAAACAAGTGGAGGGAGTCACCAGGGTCTTCTGCGGGCATGCAGGGCGTGAGTTGTGCGTCTTGGGTGTCGAGCCTGTGTCGTGTTTTGTGGGTGTCGAGAAGGGGAAGGACGTGAGATGGGCAGCTTGCTAGGCGGCTTGCATTGTGGTACAATCAAAAGCAGGCAGGAGAAGAACGACAGGCAGATTAAGGCAAGGACCGTGGGTGTTAACAAATCTTGTCCCACCTTTGCGCCCTGTATGCACACGATAAGGCCTTGTAGCGAGGCGAGACGCCAAGACATGCACGGAAGCATATGACGCCCGAGGAATTGAGCCCGAGCCGTTGAGCACTTCTGAGATTGATGACCACCGCAGCCACCGGCAACATCCACCCAGTGGCTCTGCTTTGACCTCAACAATGCCTGTCTTCTCCTTGTTTTACTGCCCTTGTCAATCCGGCACTTGGGGCCTTGGCACCTTTTCTAATCCTCACAAACATCATCCCAACCACAGGAGGTCAATCATCCATCAGGAGCCCGGATCCCCGACCGCCACTCTGCCACAATGATTACCTTGACCGAGGGCGAGCTGGCCTTGCTGGCAGGGGCGAGCGGCTTGGCCCTGTACGCAGCGAAACAAACGCCCAAATGCCCCTTCCACCGCCTGGTGTTTGGCATCTCCAACGTAGCCGTGCTGGGGGGAGGGCTCTACATCTTGTGGCGCTCCTGGTCCGAGGCCCCACCACGCTTTGTCCGTGCCTTGACCACAGCCAAGAAGAGCAAGCAACGACCACGCGGTGGCGCAGGAGGAGAAGAGGAAGCGGGGAAGGAGGGAGAGCAAGACCCGCGGGTGGCTGCTATTTTGGGGTTGGTGCGACAGAACATTTTGGAGCTCGAGCCTTATCGTTGCGCGCGGGACGATTATAGCGAGGGCATCCTGCTGGACGCGAACGAGAACTCGTTTGGGTCGGCTTTGCCCCCCGCAGAGCGCACGCAGCAGCTGGAACGGTATCCTGACCCCTACCAACAGGGGTTGAAGGAGAAGATTGGTGCGTACCGTGGTGTGCGACCCGAGCAGATTTTCGTGGGGGTGGGAAGCGATGAGGCGATCGATTTGATCATGCGTGTGTTTTGCAAGCCGGGGAAGGACCGGATTCTGGTGACCCCGCCGACGTATGGCATGTACAAGGTGTCGGCCAAGACGAATGACGTGGGCATTGTGGCCGTGCCGCTGACGCCTGATTTCTCGGTGCGGGTGCCCGAGATCCTTCAGGCTGTTGCTACCACTCCTCGAATTAAGGTCATCTTTTTGTGTTCCCCGGGCAATCCGACGGCGAAGCTGGTGCCTTTGGAAGTGGTCGAGCAGGTGCTGCAGGGCGCGGAGGGGTGTATGGTGGTGGTGGATGAGGCGTATGTGGATTTTGCGGATGCTAATGTGGTGAGTGCTTGTCGGCTTGTGGACAAGTACCCGAACTGCCTGGTGCTTCAGACGTTGAGTAAAGCGTTTGGGCTGGCGGGGATTAGGTGTGGGATGGCCATTGGACACCCGGCGGTGATTCAGGTGTTGAACAATGTGAAGGCGCCGTATAATGTGAGTAAGTTGACGAGTAGTATGGCGCATAAGGCGTTTGCAAGTGAGAATTTGGCGGTGTTAGAGCAGAATGTCAAAGACATTTTGAAGGAGAAGGAACGAGTGGTGGAGACTTTGCAAGGGTTGTCGGTTGTGAAGAAGATTCATCCGTCGGATACGAATTTTATTTTGTTTGAGGTGCCGAAAGCAAAGGAGATTTATCAAGACATGGCGGAAGGGGGGGTGGTGGCGCGGTTTCGCGGGCATGAGTTGCATTGTAAGGATTGCATTCGTTTGACGATTGGCCAGCCCCACGAGAATGACTCGTTTTTGGAGTTGTTTAGCAAGACGACGGAGAAGTATTTGGGGAAATACACGTAGAGAGGATGAGGGGGAGTGGAGTGGGGGTAGGGCAGGGGAGGTGGCTTGGCTGGGGAGTGAGTGTGGTTGCGGAGGAGGAAGCAAGAGACGTTCGTGCGTGCCGACACATAGAAGAAAAGCACCCACAACTATATATAATCATTAAAAATCAGATTTCTGTCTAGTGTGCGTATTTTTTTAATCTTTTGCTTTTGCGAGGCCGTCGCCGTCGGGTTGCGGAAGGGGGGGGGAGGGCAGCGAGGAGACACACACACCCATGGTGGCTCCCTCCATTTTATGACAAAAGTCTTCACTCACGCCCCCCGTTTTTCACCCCAAGCAGTCAAGCACACCCTTGAGCTTGTACCAGTGCCCTGGGCCTGCCTTCCGAGGGTCGTTCTGGCGTCCTGAGGGTCTTGCAATGTCATGCCAAAGGAAGGGAAGCTGATAACGTTTCTACTCACCCTAAGTTCACACACCCCACACACACACCACACGCCACAGCCGTCATGGGCAACCGGAGCAGTGCTTATCCTGCAGACCACCTGGCGGTACGTACTGAACTGTGGGAAGGGCATGGGGAGGGTGGGGTGTGTAAAGCCAGAGGCATTGAAGGAGCTCCCTCTTCCCGTTATGCTTTCCATCATCCGCTCCTAACCACCACACCACCCCACCCCTTCTCCCTCCCTGCCCACCCCCAGTCGACAAGAGGCGGCGCGTCGTCCTCGTCTGCGTCTGCAGGGACGGCCTCAAGGAGCAACAGCAGCAGCAGCGGCAGTGGGCATCAAGGCAATTACCATCGAGCCAGCAGCAGCAGCAGCGGGTACAGCCGCCCCCAAGACCAAACCACCTGCCCACAATGCCAACGCGTCCTCCTCATCCCACCCAACGCCCCGCTCTTCCGGTGTCCGTGCGGCGTGCTCTTTCGCACCGAAACCCTACAACAAGAACAACGGAATCGGAGCAGCCTACTAGAACGAGCGGGGAACGGGCTCCTGGGTCCCGATGGCCTGATGGGCCGTGCTGTGATCTGCCGTCGATGCCGCCGTCTGTCCATGCTCCCACAAGATGGATCAGGAGGGGGTGTTGCGGTGTGTAGGTGTGGTTCCCCGGCGTTGCCTTTGAATGATATGGTCATGTCGTTGTTGGCGGAGGGGGAGCTGGGCTTGCTTGCGGGAGGGAGGAATGGGTTGCTGCGGAGGGGGGAGATGGAGGGGGCTTCGAAGGATTTGATTGACGTGTTGCCGACCTGTAAATTCTCGGCGGCAGCAGCAGCAAGAGTAGCGAGTGCGCGCGCGACGGAGTCAGCTGCGCCTGTGAGTAGTATTACGATGAAGGAAGAGGAGGTGGAGAAGGAGGAGGGGGAGGGGGAGGGAGCGGAGGAAGGGCTTTCGCCTGCTGCTGCGGCTGCTACGGATGCGGCGTGGTCTTCGTGTTTGCCGGCGGAAGGAGGAGAGGCAGCTGCATCTGCAGCACCACCACCACCTTTACCAGAGAAGGGGAAGGAGATCGGTGGTGGTGGTGGGGGTGGGTGTTGTGGTGGCAAGAGAGTCGAAATAGAACGCAGCTGTTGTCTTGGTGAAGGAATTGAAGGAGTTAAAGCTGCAGCGTCTGTAGAAGAGACAGCTGATATACCAAAGCAATTGGTCTCGCACAATGATGATTTGTCGTGTCGGATTTGTTTTGAAGATTATGTAGATGGGGATGAGTTGAGGGTGCTGCCTTGCTTTCATCGTTTCCATGCTGAGTGTTCTTTTGATTGGTTGAGTCGGAAGAAGACTTGTCCGTTGTGTATGACGAGTATTGATGTGATTATGCGGAGGCCTGAAGATTTGATGGCAGGGGAAGGAGAGGGGGAAACGTGTGGGTGAGGCATGGAGGGAGGGAGGGAGGGAGGAGTAGAGGAAGGATAAGTTGAAGGAGGAAGGAGACGGAAGAGGAGGTGGATGCAAAGGGAAAGGTAAAGGGTGATATCCAGAATGAAGAGGAGGAGGGGGAGGATCAGCAGAAAAAAGAGGAGAGAGAAGCGATAGCTCGTTTTGCCTGGACGAGGCAGGGGAGGGAGGAACAGGAGGCAGTGTGCAGAGACATGAACGAAATAAAACGAAACTCACAGGCACAGGCGAACATGAGAGCAAGAAAGAAGTCCTTATTTCAACAACAGAAATGTTGTCTGTATATACACAAAGAGGCAAACGAGAGAAGAGGGCCACAGAGAAGGTGTGAGGTGAGAGGGGTGAGCAGCAGCAACAGCAGCAGCAGCAGGAGGAGCAGCAGCAGAAATAAAACAAAGACTAGTAATTCGAAAGCAACAAATAAAGGAAGAAGCGCACAACAAAACGATGCTGCGACGCTGTTAGCAGGAGGGGTACGGAAGCTAGCTTTATATTCATTACTTATTCGTTGTGTTTTCTCCTTCTTTTCTTCTCGTTTCCTTTCTTCCCCTTCTGGTTCTTTTTCTTCTTCTTCTTCTACTTTACACACTGCTGCTGCCTCCCTTTCGGGATCGGTCAATCATTTTTCTGCTGCTTTTTCTTTTCTTGCTTTTCCTTGCTGCTGCTGGTGCTGCATCGTCGTCGCTCTTCTCATTCACTCCTCCCATCCCGGAAGGTTGGAAAGCCCGCGATTCGAATTGGGTTTGCTCAACAACCCGCCTCCTTTCGACCACACTTTCGTACTCTCTTGCTCACTCAATCATTTTCTTTCTTTCTCCTCTGTGGGTCCAACACACACACACACACGCGCAATATTATCACGGAAAAGGAAAAGGAAAATTACTTTCTGTTGTCATGATAGACGCTTCTTCTTCACTCTCCACCCGCTCATAAACTCGGCTCTATGTCCTCCCCCTCCTCCCTCCCTCCCTCCCTGCCTGACATCCTCTTTCCTACTGTACTGTTCCCGCTGTAGCTTCTAATCCCAACCCTTCTCTCGCTCGTTTGCTTCCTCCTGAATAGCTATAATTATCTCTCCTTCCCTCCCTCCCTTCTTCCCCTCCCTCCCTTCATCATCAATTCGCGCCCGCCGCCTTCAAATACTCAGGCAACTGGCCCGACGCCGCCAGAATCAACCCCAAGAAAGGCGGGGAGGGCTCCAAGGGCCTCGATTGGAATTCAGGATGGTACTGGGTGCCGAAAAAGAAGGGATGCACCCCACGGTCCAACTCGACGATCTCCATCCTTGTTTTTGTCTCGTCCTTGCCCACAAAATGCAACCCGGCCTCCTCCAAGCTTCCGACCAATTCAGGGTTGACTTCATATCGATGCCTATGCCTCTCCCAGACCTCCTCACTCCCCTTATACAACTGCCCCGCCAACGTCAACTCCTTCTTGGCATTTCTCAATGACACATGGGTCAGCCTTGCGCCCAACCTCATCGTCCCCCCCATCACCGCCTGATCGATCTCCGGCATGAAAACCACCGCATGCAGCTGCTTCTGCTGCTGCTCGCCCTCCTTCCCTCCGTCCTCGGCCTTCGCCGCGAATTCCTCGCTATTTATCCCCTTCATCCCCAGCACATTCCTACAATGCTCAATCACCATCACCTGCATCCCAAGACACACCCCCAAGATCGGCTTCCCCCTCTTCCTCGCATACTCCACCGTCAAAATCTTCCCCTCCACTCCCCTAGTCCCAAACCCCCCAGGCACCACAATCCCATCCACCTCCTCAATGACCTTCCACGCCGCGAGCCACTTCTCCTTATCCCCTTTCTCAGTCTCCTCCTCCAAGTCACTAGCCTCAACCCAACAGATCTCCAGCGCCCGCTTCCCTGCAATCGAGGCGTGTTTCAACGCCTTCAACACACTTAAATACGAATCCGACAAGCCCGTATATTTCCCCACTATGGCAATTTTAACCTCTTCTGTAAACAAATCCACGCTGGTGGCAAGCTCCGTCCATCGTGCCAGGTCAGGTTCCGGGGTCATGACAGCTTCGAGCTGCAGGTGCTTCCGCAAGAGCCCGTGCAGATTTTGCTCCGCCAAAATGATAGGGACGTGATAAATATTACTCACATCATGCACTGACAACACATGCGAAGGCGGACAATGGCAAAACACCGAAATTTTCTCCCTCGTCGAGAGCTCCACTCGATTGGACGACCGGCAGATGATCACATCAGGACTCAATCCCACAGTCCTCAACTCCTTCACTCCATGCTGCGTCGGCTTCGTCTTCTGCTCCCCCACCGACCCCAACACCGGCACCAAGGACACAAACAACAAGCAGAAATTCTCCCGGCCCACCCTAAATTGGAACTGACGCAAGGCCTCGAGGAAAACGCTGCTCTCAATGTCACCCACCGTCCCCCCCACCTCGACCAAACACACATCAGGCGGCCCCTCACTCCCATCTACCGGCAAAAAGGCCACCCGCTCAATCCAATTTTGAATCTCGTCCGTCACATGCGGCACGACCTGCACGGTCTTCCCCAAGTAATCCCCACGCCGCTCTCTCAAAATCACTTCATTATAAACCTTGCCCGTGGTGATATTGTGATGTTTGCTCAGAGTAAGGGAGAGGAAACGCTCGTAATTTCCCAGATCCAAATCCACCTCTCCTCCGTCGTTCAACACAAAGACCTCGCCGTGCTCGAAGGGGGACATGGTGCCGGCGTCCGTGTTGAGGTAGGGGTCGATTTTGATGGAGGTGACTCGGAGGCCGCTTTGCTTGAGGAGGCGGCCGATGGAGGAGATGGTGATGCCTTGTGTGTAGTAGGGTAAGGAAGGAGGGAGGGAAGGATATGAGAGACAGATGGCTAGAAAGAGGAAACGAAAGAAGGTGAGGGCTGTGATGGTGTCCCAGGGGATGCGTTGGAGTGTAGGGGTGGTGGAGGCAAGGGAGAGAGGGATGGACAAGAGCTTTGCGGCTTGGGGGAAGAGGATTTGGATAGTAAACCATGGCACCGCCTGCTTGTCACGTCAACGCATGCACACCGTAAAGGGAGGGGAAGGAAAGGGCATGCAAAGCTAGCAGCAGGTCGGCGCGTTTTTCTGTCTCTTACCTTTGCCCAAGCCGCTCACCACGCCGCCCGTCACGCAGACATACTTCATCTTCTTCTTGACGCTGGCACTGGCACTGGCACTCTCGGTGCCGCCGTTGCTGCTGCTGGTGCTGCTGCTGCCTTGGCCACCGTCCATGGCTTTTTATGTGCGTGTGCTGTGGTTTTGTGTGTGGTGGGAGCTTGGGAATGAGGGTCTGATCGGTGGAGGGCGGGAGCGGAGGCAGGGAGAGATTGAGGCTTGTAGGTCATGCAGCACGCCCACAGCACGCAGCCCCACGCCACGACAAAGCAGGCAATAAAGGCGTCGTCCCCGTGCCTGGCTTGTGTGGCTTGGCATAGTTTGAAGCCAGTAAACCCACACCCCCAAGGAAAGGGGAGCGAGGCCTCGCTATTCTGCCAATGGACGCGGCGTCGAGGCTCGCTTCGCGCGCAAAACGCCAAGCCCCAGCCCCACCAGGCCCACCAGCAGTGGTAGGGCATCCGAACATCTGCGCGGATCAGGCTAAAATGTTTTGCAGGCGACCCGTGAGTCCAAAAGAACTAGGCAAGGCTGCTGTTCATCCAAACAGAACGAGGCTAAAGGCGACGGGGCGCTTTTCCATACTAGGGCTATCGAGCACCAGGTCCTCCAAAGTCCACCCCTTCCCCAGCCCGACACCAAAAGCAGACCACTACACGGTGGTCGAGTGAGCTCAAGGGCTGCAAACACCCACCACCCGTGGGCCAAGGCATACCCTCGGCGACCCAAGCACGGCTGAGCTCGGGGACGCCCCTTAGGACGAGGAATAAATTCCAAGGGGCGGCCAGCTAGCGACAAACATCAATTGGCAAACCACTTACACGCTCGAGCCGCCAAAAACGGCAAGCTTGCGGCCCTAGCTCCACGCACGTGCACGCTAAAATTTTGTTACCCGCTTAAGGTGGCTTCTTATGTGTCCAAATCGAGATGGTGGCGAACAGGCCGCTCTTTCATACAAAGGGTTTCAAGCACGAGGTCCTCCAAGTTGCCCGCCCAGGGGAAATGGGCCGCCGCAGTATTTTTGAGTGCGATTAATATCGTACATGATTCTTTCATCAATTTTGGTGACGCACCAACCCATTTGTGCAGCCACTTGTTGTGTATGGTACCTCACAACCACCAACCCAAGCAAAGGCACGTTAGCTAGGAGAGGGCGAATGAAAGCGCCCTTCTATACATTTCTTTTCATTTTCATCAATCGGTTTCGTCTTCTTTATGCACAGCTTCTGTCATCCCACAACCCTCACCAAAAATCAATCGACGGACGAGGCGCCTTCAAAGCACCATCACATCCCTCATTACTCATCACCCCCACGACACCACCCTACACTACTCTTCCCTACACAACCAAATCCCGGTACGGCAACATACACACGGGCACTGTCAAACTATATAGCTGAATATCTGATATCACCACGCCTTCCGCCGGCATCTCGCGGCACCTCTCCACGTCGGGTGAAACAGGCGCCCGCAACGTCCCTCCACCACCACCCTCTCCTCCGCCTCCCGCCTGCTGCTGCAAGGCACGAAGCCCCTCAATCCGACTCTGGATCAATTCTTGTGCATATTTGTAAAGCTCCATGTCGTACTTGTTGAGCTTCTCGAGGTAGGTGATAATAGCATCATCAATCTCCCTTGAGGGTCGCTGCAGCTTCAGAGTCTTGTCATGCGCACGAGGGAAAGCCACTACGTCTAAGCCTAAGATGTAATTAAACAATTGCAATTGCCCCTTGCTTTCTCCTATATGTGCTTCATCCTCCGAATCCATCCATTCCGTGATCAACAAGACGTCAATATTGTCCAAAATTCGCTTGGCTAGTGTCAAGTATTCCTCGTCGACAGGCGCAGTCGTATTAGGCCGATACCGATTCGTCAGTGTTTTGACATAGAAAAATTATCTACGCCTTCCCACACCTGGTTCGTCCGCAACAACTCGGGGTCCTGGGCATACTTCGCTTGAAGTGCTTGGACGTGTGCCTTGAAATGCACGGGCTCTTGCAAGTATTGAGCGCGGAAACTTTCTTTCGGAGAAGGAGCTGATGTTGAATGTTAGGCTTCGCCTTGGTAGGGGGTGAGAGGGAGGAGGGGATTGAAGAGGAGGGAGAGGTGAGGAAAAAAAGCTGATATGATATCAAAGAAGTGGGATGATTATAACAAATGAAAGGACCTTATCTTGTGCCCAATGATTATCACTTTCCGCACCCCACACCGAGCCCAACGTACTGTGAAAAAGCTTGAGCGGCAGACGATTCTCGCTACTACTGCTGCCCCCGTTCTCCCCCAGCAGGACCTCTTGCAAACTCGTGCCGCCGGCCTCCCGCATGTGCAGCAAATGTACGTAGCCATGACCGGCTCGCACGCATGCCTGGTCCTTTTCCATGAGATGGACGTCACGAAAGCTGTGTTGCCAGTCCACCACATAATGCTGGTGAGGGTACTGCGGTGGGGTCTTGGCGGCGAGTTGGTCGCCAGCAGTGGCCTCGTGGACGTACTGCCGCAGGAATAGAAGGCAGGCCAGGGCGAGGGCACACATCGAGAGTTTTCGAATGATGGACGAAGTAATGGCATTGGGATGGTCTCGGTCTGCTCCTGCTGCTGATGACGATGACGATGATGATGCTGCTGGGAAGTAGTCATGCTCACGGCGCCTTCGGATCGACGACATGGCTAGAGGCACCGAGTGCTCTTGATGCTGCCTGTGGTTGCGATTGGGGTGGGGGAGCGGGAGGGTTAGGTTGGGATGCGTGGGGAGGGTCAAGAGACACAACACAAGCCCATAGCAAGCAATTGTGGGTAGGATGGCGAGGGGGCGCGGGGTGGATTGAGTCCCTTTCCCCCGCCCTTTGTCCCCAGTTCTTTTTTTGTCCCCCCAGTTTTTTCTTTTTTTAAGCCAATTGTGGGTAGGATGGCGAGGGGGCGC
>Ga0209491_10007580_pt1 | contig 14255 bp, 19 predicted proteins | sample BON02_FD_187213 | JGI IMG/M metagenome (GOLD analysis project Ga0209491, IMG submission 187213) | Freshwater microbial communities from Lake Bonney liftoff mats and glacier meltwater in Antarctica - BON-02 (SPAdes) (version 2) | ecosystem: Environmental > Aquatic > Freshwater > Ice > Glacier... | reverse complement strand
CTTGACTCATTATTTCCTGCAGGATTTTGTCGCAGCCAACGAAGGCAAAATCCTTAATGTGTCTTCCACCGCCAGCCTCATGCCTGGTCCTATGCAAGCGGTATATTACGCGACCAAGGCGTACGTAACTTCTTTTAGTAACGCAATCGCGGAGGAGTTGCACGATACTAACATCACGGTGACCAACCTGATGCCGGGAGCAACTGAGACCCAGTTCGGCAAAATATCTGGCATGGATAAAACGGTTCTATTCAAGACTACCGCCAGCGCCAGAAGCGTCGCTGAAGCTGGCTACAACGCAATGCTAGCCGGGAAATTGGACGTTATCGCCGGCGTCACAACAGCCCAAAAACTCACCATGCGGCTGCTACCATTCTTGCCCAAAAAACTGCTTTTGAAACAGGTCAGACAAATGCAGGAAGTGGAGTAGAGATATCGTATATCTATAAATACAGAAGATCTTCAAGCTTTGCTTAGGCCTTGCCTAGGCGAAGCTTGAGGTTATGGTGGTGACAAGAGAAAAAGAGAGTGTGTTTGAAATAAATTACGAAGACAACCAGGAAAGCGGCGTTGCGACTACGGCGGTAATGAAAGAAATAAGTCTTGAATTGGCAAATTTAAACCCAGACGATGCATTGCTTGATTCTGCTATCACACAACTATATAAAGAGTCTGGTGTGGCCTCAAGTATATTCTGTGAACATTGTGATCTGACGCGACTCTATGTCTCACCATTTGGAGATTTTATTTACTTTCGTCAACTTACTTATTCAAGTGCAACTAGGCCTGTTGTACGTTTTAATATATTGAGCGGAGTTTTAGATATTGTTGGTAACGTCAATCCTAATTTTTCGTACGGAGAATCTTTTTCACCAGTTGGAAATAGATATTCAGATATTGACGAGGATTTTAAAACCATTTCAATTTATGACTACTATACAAATGAGTCGTCAGCTATAACAGTAGCCGCTGGTGAGTCTTTGGCAGCTGACCATTGTGGATATGGTGGTTTTGTGGCAAGTACAACCTGGATTTCAAACTCAATTTTAGAGTACGGCGTGTATGACATTGAAGTGGACGTAAATGACCGCTGCACTCCAAAGCTGGTCGATATCCGAAAACTTGAACTATAATTGATAAGGGGTCAGTTACACTTATCTCACTAAAAAGGTTACCTGAACCCATTATCCCCGGGTAGGGAAGCGTAGTCTGTCGGTGGTGATACCAGCTGACATTGCAAGAGAGCTGGGTATTCGTAAGCGCCAAAAGCTCGTCGTGCGCCGCTCAGGCCAAAAAATAATCATCGAAGACTGGAAAGAGTGAGTTGCACAATAATGGCTCCTGATTCCGGTTACTCATTAATTGCATAGAAAAAAGTATTGTATAATAAATCAATAATATTAATTTTCACTATGTCTTTCACTAAAAATCTGTCGCTTGCTTTTATTATTATTCCTTTCGCATTGTTTTTTAGTTTTGCTCAAATTTCATCTGCGCAAACCGCCCCGTCTACACCCACAGATCTGACTCCTACCCCCGGCAGTACACAAGTCGACCTCACGTGGACTGCGCCAGCAGACGGTGGATCCGCTATTACCGACTACACAGTCGAGTATCAATCATCCAATGGAGTTATCTATGTTACAAATGCTGCCAACAATACCATCCTCAAATCTACCGACGGTGGAACAACCTGGACTGACACTACTAACGGTGGAGCGTTTAATTCTCCACGAGATCTCACCACTGATAGTGCAAACGCTATCTATGTTACAAATCTTAGCAACAACACCATCCTCAAATCCACCGACGGTGGAACAACCTGGACTGACGCTACTAACGGTGGAGCGTTTAATAATCCAATAGGTATCACTACCGATAGTGCAAATAACATTTATGTTGCAAATGCTGACAACAACACCATCCTCAAATCCATCGACGGCGGAGCAAGTTGGACTGACACTACCAACGCTGGAGCGTTTAATGGTCCACGAGGCATCACCGTAGATAGTGCAAATAACATCTATGTTGCAAATGCTGACAACAACACCATCCTCAAATCCATCGACGGCGGAGCAAGTTGGACTGACACCACCAACGGTGGAGTGTTTAGTACTCCAGCAAGCATCACCACTGATAGTGCAAACGCTATCTATGTTACAAATGCTGGCAACAACACCATCCTCAAATCCACCGATGGTGGAGCCAGTTGGACTGACACTACTAACGGTGGAGCGTTTAATTCTCCAATAGGTATCACCACCGATAGTGCAAATAATATCTTTGTTGCAAATTTTAACAACAACACCATCCTCAAATCTACCGATGGTGGAGCGACCTGGACTAACACTACCAACGGTGGAGTGTTTGATAATCCAGCAGGCATGGCAGCTTCGAAGTGGCTCACGTTCTCTGATGGTACATCGACCACAGTTTCAGCAACCGTTACAGGTCTCTCCAACGGCACTTCATACGATTTCCGAGTCAGAGCTATCAATGCCGTTGGTACTGGATTGCCGTCTGGTGTGGTAAGTTCGATTCCTGATATGGCACCTTCATTACTCTCATACACGTCTCCTAATGTCTATACAGTAGATGCGGTAATCACACCTCTTTCACCAACGGTGACAGGAACAGCGGTAAGTTATGTAGTTTCCCCAGCTCTTCCTACTGGGCTTTCTCTAGATGCAACCACAGGAATAATCAGTGGAACACCAACAGCTATTACAGGAGTGGCTACATACACCGTCACTGTAACTAATATGGTTGGTAATACTACCTTTGACTTGGATATAACCGTTACTAATGCGCCTCGTAACAACAGCAGTTCTGGTGGATTTAGATATGGGTGTAAAGATACAAATGCAAGTAATTATAATGACCGTTCAAGACACAAGCAAAGTTTATGTGAGTATGAGCAAAAAATTGTAGATACAAATACAAACTCTACCGATATTCTGGAGCAAATACGTGAACTACAGCAACTACTAGCCGAACTCCAAGCACAAGCCGAAGCAGTCGTTACAACAACTGCCGCAATCCCAGCAAACTGCAGCTTCACCCGTGACCTAACCACCGGTAGTAGTGGGCAAGACGTCACCCGCTTGCAGCAGTACCTCACCACCACCGGTGACTACACGTTCCCCGAAGGACCTACTGGCTACTTTGGATCAGTCACCGAACAAGCCGTGCAAAGCTGGCAGGCACGCAGCGGAATCCTACCAGCTGCCGGCTACTTTGGCCCAATCTCGCGCAGTGCTGTTACACAGTAGAGTTAGAAATTAAGCTAAGAGAAATAAAAAAGACTAGCTTCAACGCTAGTCTTTTTAGTATGTTACGTAGCATGCTACGTAACACGCTGCGCAGCATACTGAATTAGCGGAAAAACACCTTCGTACCGTAGCCTGCGCCTTGAAGCGTGGTCTATCGGTGATGATACCAGCAGACATTGCAAGAGAGCTGGGTATCAACGAGCGTCAAAAGCTCGTCGTGCGCCGCTCAGGCCAAAAGATAATCATTGAAGGCTGGAAAGGGTGAGTTGAACAGAAATGGCTCCTGACCCCATTTATCTATTCGTTAGGAGTCTTAATTTGCTATTTTCATAGCATTTCTGCACAATTCTAAATATGAAACCCGAATTACTAAAAAAGGTCGAATTATGGTTGAACACTTGGCGTAGCTTTTTATGGGGCTTAATAATATCTATAACAGTAGGATTGGTATATGAGTGGTCAAGTATCCTGGCGGTGCTAAAGAATTGGGAGACTTTGTTGGGTTCAATTATTGGGGCACTTCTCCCTGTGCTTGTTGCAATTCTGTGGAACCCAGCGGCTAATAGAATTAAGAAATATGAAGCCCTTAAAGAATCTTTGAGAGAAATTGAAATTGATACCACTCAGATTATCAATGATATTTGTGACATTAGAAATATATATTTTGGTTTCATTAAAAATATACATGATCTGGTTGCGGTCTCAAAGAATGATGAAAAGATTGGCCCACTTTTATTTAATGCACCACCTAAGATTTACGTATATAAGAATTCTCAATTACTAAAATACAAGACGGGTAGTATTTATTTACACAACACCTTAATTGGTCTAAATAAGTGGACGCTTCAGATTAATGCCGTTCTAGATAATATTAGTGAAAACACGCTAGGTATTCAAAAGTCTTTTGGAGACAGATTCCATAAACTTCCTCACCCAGCCCTGCGTACTGATTTTAATGATATTAAGGATAATTATAATATAGAACTTTTAAGGTTTGCAGATGAACTTTCCTCTATAGAGGAAACATTTGATAATGGCCTTGAGGCAGCGGTTATCGCAAAGGTGTGTGGTCAGAAAATGAATAATTGGAATAGGTCGTTCGTTTACTCGGTCTTCCTTAAACGTTTTGATTCGGAGTATCAAGCTTTTTTGAGTGCGGAGAAAAATTCGGATAGTGAACTTACTCTTAATCTGTATGAATCAGTTCAAACCTTAATTAAAGAAGATGTAGAAGCAATGATTAAAAAAATAGAAGCAGCAATGAAAGATTAATATTATTTACTTCTTCTTCTCGTTTAACTTCATTGATTCGCCTATCTTTGTCCTAGGTGAAGCAATGCATTATATTAAATCAGCAATATATAAACCAATTACTGAACCTGCCGATGTTAGAATCATTGTTTTCCAAAACATATCCTTTCTGACCCAGCCCTTTTTATCCAGTGTATCTCTAAAGAAATAGGCTACCACAATGATTATTATGAGGGGAAACAACATTCCTAGTAAAGATGCCATATAATATATTTATTTAATAATCAAAACCTGTGTCTAGACTTAAACAGGCGTCTTGGTCTCCATCACTACATGCGTCCATTATTTTCCTCTCATTAATAGAGGAGTTTATGAAAAGGACTAACAATAGAGCACTTACTACAAATACAAGTAAATTTGTAAGCATCTGATTCTTATCTTCATCTAGTTCTTTGATCATTATATTAAACATGTATGCAGTAGCAACAGGTATGCCAAGATAATATGCGATACGCTCGATTGTCTCGATAAGATTAATATCTATAAAAGTTAACAATAAAAATGTTGCCACGCCTATAGCAATCAAATTTTCAGTATCTATTCCAGTTTTAGCTTTTTCCATAAAATAATTATAACAAAATTAGCGGAAGATAATGGGGAGGGGTTAATTAAAGCCTCAACCGCACAATAAAACATATCCACTAAGGTACGCTAGGAATGTTAACAACCTAGTAACCAATAGTGGATATGTATACACAGCATAAGTCTTTTAGACACATACGGCAAATAGAAAGGGAAAGAATCGAAGAATTAATCCAAGCCGGTCACACGCGAAAAGAACTAGCGGTTATTCTTGGTAGGCACCTCTCAACCATCACTCGAGAGATACAGAGAAACAGCAAAAATGATGGTTCATACACAGCTGCACACGCCCAAAAGAAAACGATGGAACGTCGATACACAGCCAAGGAATCATCAAGAAAAATAGAGAATAATCCAGAACTAGAAGCAGCTATCATCGCTCTCATGTCTGGCAACGACCCGCTGCACGGAGACTGGTCTCCGGAAGTTATTGCAAATAGTACGCTCAAAGGAAAAATCTCACATACCACCATCTACGCCTGGGTTAAAAGGTCACGTCCAGAGACAAAGAAGCTCTTGCACTTTCAGGGACGCAGACGCGCAAGATACGGTTCTGTGGCTACGCGATTGCATCGTGAGATGTCATTGCCTTCAATTGAAGATAGACCAAGGAGTATCGAATCAAGAAAAAATATTGGTCATTTTGAAGGAGACACCGTAATCGTTAACGGTGGAAGAATACATACGCTGGTAGAGCGGAAAAGCCGGTTTTTGATTGGTGGTTTAATCACTCATAACGGGGTTGGTTTAGCTATGAAAATTTCTGAGGATGCGGTGGAGAAACTATCTTTTTTACCACCGCGATACAGGCAGACTATTACCTATGATCAAGGTGGTGAATTTGCCTGGTGGGATGAAATTGAAAAAGGTCTTGATGGTACAAAGATTTATTTTGCTCACCCACATTCACCTTGGGAGCGGGGAACTAACGAAAGACACAACGGATTGATGCGACGATATATTCCTAAGAAGAAGTTTTCTGATATCATTACTCATGAAGATGTTGCGGAGACGGTTAGGAAAATAAACCATCGTCCGCGCAAGATTCTTAACTGGCGTACTTCTTGTGAAGTGTTTGGAAGGTGTTGCAGTTGAAGCTTTAATTAACCCTGTTCCCATTACCAGAAGGTATACTACAGTGTAACGAGAGAAATTACCTTACTCTCTGCACCGTCGCGCTAGCGCGAGACATTGATCATGTTGGAAAATATTGAAACTATTACAGGTATAATTTTTGCCGTCACAGCAACTGTCCTTGCAATACTTACTTATAAACGAGCAAAAGAAACCTTTTTACAGCCCGTTAGGAGTGAAGTTATTAAGAAACAGACCGAGTTACTGATTGAGCTCTATAGTTTATTGGGAGACGAGAATTCTGTGCATGAGGATATTGATTATCATGAAATCGTCACAATTAATATTTTTGATTCCTTTATAACTTGTGGTGCAATCTTTAATGACGAAGAGTTGCTAAAGAAAATAATGACTGAGAAAAAGGGCACGGGATTAATGTTTATGGGAGATGATGGTCGAGTAGATGGAATAGAAAAGCCTGGACTTTTTTCTGAGGACGAAAGTGAAGATGTCCAAAACTGCAAGAAACATTATACGAGTGCTAAGAATGGAGTGTATTCAATAAGTATTTTGTTACTTACTAAAAAACACGATGAGTTTCAAGCGAAAATTTTAAAAATGTTAAACAATCCGTTCTTGCCAATTGAAATCAAAACACAGTTGGAAAAATTTATGGATGAGATTAGGTTAAACTTAAAGAACAGTCTGAAGAAGGCAGTTGAAAAAGCGGTCAATTCATCTTTTAGTGAAAATCGAAAGACACTTCCTGACACAAATGCAGTGTTTAATATTTTTAATAAGAGCAAATTATCTCATAAGATGATAGTAGAAAAAATAAATGCTGAAACCAGAAAGTATTTGAAAATTGACTCAATGCCATAGCAGTCAATTCTATTCCAGTGCCTTCTCTGGGTAATGGGAAGGGCAATGGGGAGGCGTCCGTTATTCTTTGGATTTCTGTGGTATAAAAATAATAAAAGGGAATAGGGACGACAAGGGTAAAAGGGGACGGGGACAATAAAATGATACCTAGTTTGTCCTGATTAAATCAGGAGTTTCGTCTAATCCCTTAAGAAAGACCTCTAAGAGCAGGGCGTTTCAAACGAGTTTTGCTATAATTAGCGTATGAAGACTGACTATCAAAAAATAATGGTGGATTTGGAGTTTCTTTTAAAGCGGTATTCAAATGAAAAGTGGGCAACTGTTAATCCATTTAGGCTAGTGGAGAAAGGGTACCTGACCCCCTTATCTGACCTCATTTATTTCTGGAGGGTTTTCCTTCGGAATTACTTATATGTTTAGCATCGACAAAAATAGAATACCTATCAGTATAAGAAGCACTGGCCACAATCCAGAGATTATACCCGCTCCGATTAGGGCAGGCAGCCAACCAATAGCAAGGCCAACAAGTACACCCCATTCAACGAAGGACCATATCCAAATACCTATAAAACAAGGTACGGCGACTATGAGACGTCCCCAGTGATACCAAGCCCATTCTCCATCCAGATCCGGTTCAAACATTTATAGAGCTTAGCATAGAATTTGGGATAAGTTGTAGAGGGGTCAGGTACCCTTTATGTAGCTATGAATTAGTACATGCTTCGCCAAGAAGGGTCCTTGGCGAAGCTGAAGTTCAGCTAGACCTAAAATTAGTTAGATTGGAACATAGAATTTAAGTCTCGCTTACCCCCCCATTTACCTTAGGAAAAGTGATGTCAGCCACCATTAATTCTTGAAACCCTATCTCCAAGACGCCAACCTGTTATAATCCATTTATGGATAAGGACTTTATTTTAGTATCTATTGCTGGGTTGGCTGTCTTGCTCACGTTGGTGTTTGTGGCGCAGTCTTATTTCAAGGGTGGAGGTGGTAACGTGACGGTTGAGGAAATAGCTGTGGTTCCAGGTAGGGTTGCTACCACGTCGCTCACTACGGCAGAGCAAGCAGTCCCTGGCGAAGTTGCTGTCGCAACACTCTCAGAGGCCGAGGCTGTCGTTCCAGTTGCTTCGGTACCGGTCGTACCAGAGTGTGTCATCGTTGATGACTTTACAGGTGGATCTTCGCGGCTGTCGTGGTTTGCGGTGAATGATGGGGTGATGGGTGGATTGTCGCAGGGGACGGTTTCGTTGGCGTCGGGCGCTCTCTTGCACACTGGGGTTATCAATACTAATGGCGGCGGGTTTTCGTCGGTGCGAGCTGGGCTGCCTGAGGACGCTTTGGTTGGGTATACCCGGCTGCAAATCCGCCTGAATACTTTTGGTCGCCAGTACGCGGTCAATTTTGGCGATAATCGGTACCGGAATGTCTCTCATCGGGCGCTGCTGCCGGCTAGCCCAGGGGATACGTGGCAGGAAGTGTTTGTGGATTTTGATCAGACAGTACCAACTCGGATTGGGTTCCGCGTAAACGCCGAGCCGTTTGCCGCCAGCGCCATCAACGAGCTGAGCCTGATACTAAGCGACGGAGCCGATGGCCCGTTTAGGATGGAGGTGGCCTGGATTAGGGCTTGTTTGTAGGGATACGCTTTGGCTGGACCCTGCCTAGATTGAACTAACATATTTTATGTTGTACACTATTATCAATGAAATCAACTATCCAATTCTATATTTCGCATAACTCTGAAGGATATACCGCCGAGGGTGCGGGGCTTGGTATTGTGACGCAAGCTGACAGTCTTGATCTGCTTATGACCAATATTCAAGAAGCAGTCCAACTGCACTTTGAGGGTGAAGCAGTAGCAGACTTGGGATTTACCCGCGTGCCAGCGATTATGGTTAACTACGAACTGACCGGGCCAGCCCATGCCTAAACTCAAGTAATTAAGCGGCGCTGATTCTGTTAAAATCTTGCAGTCATTTGGGTTTGTAGTGGTTGCGCAAAAAGGTAGCCATATAAAATTAGTCAGGCGAACAGTTGCCAGCAAAGAAGTGCTCACAATTCCAAATCATAAGAATCTAAAAACTGGCACCACCAAAGCCATTTTTAATCAGGTCGCGAAATATATTCCAACTGCTGAGCTACAAAAAGAGTTTTACCACGAGTAACACCAATCAATTGCAACTAACGTAATATATGAACTCAGTTTAATACTAGCCGACGGAGCCGATGGCCCGTTCCGCATGGAGGTGGAATGGATTAGAGCTTGTTTGTAGCTCCAGCGGGCCTTCCTGGGGGAATAATGCCTACCCTCGACCCATACCTGTAGACATCTTGGGTGAAAGGTGTAGAGTAAATTATTGCTAGATAACTTTTACGGTATGAATAAAATTACAGCGTTGTTGGGGGTAGTACTGGTTTTGGTGAGTGCGGGGTTTGTTTATTATTTTGTGACGTTGCCAGAGGCACCGGTAGTGACTGTGTACGAGGAGGAAATATTTGTGTTTGTTGATGCTGAAGGTGCTGAACTAACTGTGCAGTACGATGAGTCGGCTGAGTTGGCGCTTGTGACGTTTGCTGACACTGAGTACGAACTAATGCGCGTCACTTCTGAATCAGGAGCTCGGTATGAAAGTCTCAATGAATTGGTAGTATTTACCGAACAACAGGGGGAAGCTCGACTCGAAGTTGCGGGTGAGCTAGTGGCGGTTGGCGTGTTATTAGAAACTGTTCCGCTCGATGAGGGTGTTATCGGGACGGTCACTGATCAGCAACCGGTGGTGCTGGACGGGATTGCAGTAGTCGATGTGCCAGTGCTGGGCCAGCGTTGCGTTGATAGTGCGACGGTTAACTGTGCTGCCCTTGAAGTCGCCGCTCGGGAATAATAACGATTTGCTCTACCCGCAGTGCGCTCGGCAAGCGGCGGGTGAATGATGATTTGGTGGCTCGTTGCGATAGCTATAGTTAATAACTTATTGGTTAGAAATTAAACAGTTCAGCCAGTTCAACCAGGAAAGATTCTCGGTTTGATTGTGGTTGGTCTGCTTCGTGGGGGTCCTGATTGGGCTGTGTCCGCGCAGCCGCTGGTTTTTGCTGTGTTACTGCGGTCTGGTCGCCCGCGATTAATTTGTCTAGTTCGCCTCGGTCGAGCCACACACCACGGCAGGTAGGGCAGTAATCGATTTCAATATTGGTGCGTTCGGTAACAACTAAAACGGTTTGATCAATTGGGCACAACATGGTGAGTGAGTTAGTGAGTGGGGTAATGATATACAACGGAACGTGGTCCTACTGGTACTTAGTATACTCTGCATTGGGAGTTTTATTTCACTTGGTAATCAGGTCTAGCGGTCTTGCAGTAGTAAACACCTGACAGTTGTAGTGTATACCCCCTGGGGGTATACTAGTACCACTGTGAACCAAACCCTCAAAACCAAAATTGGCCGCCAGCTCAAAGTCATTGAGGGGCAAGTTCGTGGTCTACAAAAAATGGTCGCTGAGGATAAGTACTGCATTGACGTGATAACTCAAACCTCAGCTATCCGCAACTCACTTGGTTCGGTAGAGGAGAAAGTGCTTGAAAACCACCTCAGTACCTGTGTGGTCACACAAATGAAGGGCCAGAACCAGGCGGTTGCTGTCAAAGAAATATTAGCAGTCTATAAACTCGCTAAGCGAAAGTAGTATGCCAAATACAAAACACGCTAGTCTCTACCGGATGGTTATGCCTGGGCATACGTGCCCATATGGTTTGAAGTCGCTGTATCTATTAAAGAAGCATGGCTACAAAGTCACCGACAATCAGCTGACCACGCGCGCCGAAACCGACGCGTTTAAAGCCGAGTACGGGGTTGAGACCACCCCGCAGGCATTTATCGGTGAGCAACGAATTGGTGGTCACGATGCATTGCGTCGTCACTTTGGCGAAACTGTATTAGGGCCCGACGACACTTCATACCAGCCGGTGATTGTTTTGTTTGCAGTCGCGGCTCTACTGGCCGTGGCCATTGGGTTTATTGTGGGGTGGGAAGGGGGCTACTGGTTGACCATTCCGCGCTTTATTTCGATTGCGATGGTGCTCTTGGCGCTCCTAAAGCTCCAAGACGTCGAATCGTTTTCCACGATGTTCTTGAATTATGACGTATTGGCTAAACGCTTTGTCCCGTACGGCTACATCTACCCGTACGCTGAACTAACCGCTGGCCTCTTGATGCTGGCCGGGGTGTTGAGTGTGGTGTCTATACCGCTGGCTCTCTTTATCGGGGGTATTGGTGCCTGGTCGGTTTTTAAAGCAGTCTATATTGAGAAACGAGAATTGAAATGTGCCTGTGTGGGAGGGAGTTCAAAAGTCCCGCTAGGGTTCGTGTCTTTGACTGAGAACTTGATGATGGTCGGGATGGCAGGGTGGATGCTTGCGATGACTGTACTATAAAATAATTAACTAAAACAACATGAAACAAAATACTATTTTAATCGCTGTTATAGCACTAATCGTGGGGTTGATTGGTGGGTACTTTATTACTGGTAGTGCTAGCGACCATGATGAAACGCACGGGATGATGTCAGAGGAGTCGAACGCGGATGGAAAAAAGCCGGGCGATATGGCCGGTATGCATATGATGGCAGATGGCACGATGATGAGAAACGACGGTGGTGCAATTGGTAACATGAATGGCATGGATCACTCGATGATGATGGTTAACAGTGAGCGAGAATTTGTGACTGGCATGATTCCGCATCACCAAGAGGCAGTTAATACAGCGCAAGAGGTGCTAACACGCGGTGGGTCGACAGCAGAAATCCGTACCCTGGCGACCGAGATTATCGCGGCTCAAGAAACCGAAATCGCAATGCTTATGCAGTGGCACCTGACGTGGTACGGCGAAGCGTATGTCGCGGATGGCTCCTACCAACCAATGATGCGCGACCTGTCGCAGCTCTCAGGCGCTGCCCTCGATCAGCGATTCCTCGAAGACATGATTCCGCACCATATGGGAGCCATTATGATGGCGCAAAGTGTGCGACCATACATTACACAGCCAGAAATAACCGATATGGCGGACGCAATCATGACCACCCAGACCGCTGAGATCGAAGTGATGCAGGAGTTGCTCGCTGGACTATAAGCATATAGCTACAATTAATCATGATAGAAAATAAAGCAGGAAGTGTGGCGACACCGGAACCATCGTTAGGTCGGTCTGTTAGTAGATACTTGGCGTTTGTCGGAATGTTTGTGGGTGCTGGGTTTATTGCGGGAAGTATTGTTCATTTAGGTGAAGGAATAAATACGTGGGATGTATCCGTGCTTATAGTTGGGGTGCTATTTTTTCTCACTAGTACCTGTGTACAAGAGTTCGTGTTTAACCAAAGGAGTATTAAGGATGTGGAAGTACTACAGTTTTTGGTGTACTCGATTGTCTTGGCCCTCGGTGTCGGTATGGCCAGTGGTGGTGTACAGCACTTTGTCGATACTCCCGGATACTCTTCATTCTTGGTACCAATTGGTCTGGGACTTGGCGTGCTGGCCTTCTTTTTGAAAGAACGAGAGGTATTCACGGCAAAAAAATGGCTACAGATTATAGTCGTGGTACTGGCTCTGACAATGGCTGCAATCTGGATTCTGGGAGAAATAGGAAAAGCGCTACCCGAATCATTACTACAACAAGCGGGTCATAACCATGATTCACACGCTCATTAGTCCTTATGGTGAGAAGTTCTCCGTATGTGGCTGGTGCAATCATGACAACGCAAACCGCTGAAATACAGTTGATGCAGGAGTTGCTCTCAGGACTGTAGGGTTACTACCAAACCAAAACACCGCACGGATTGTGCGGTGTTTTGGTTGGATCGCTGATTCCACTGGTTTTCCGTCCGTTGTTACTCAGTGGTCACGCCGTCGAGGGTTCTTATTTTTTGTCGGTGGTTGGTACATTTTACGTAAAAAGTGAGTGAATTTCACTGTCTCCATTTACTATAGAATAGCCACACAAAGAAATTGAAGAGGAGTAACAGACTAGTCCATAGTGCGTAGAATACCCACGGTGTAGATTGATCAGCTATTGGATCAATCTCCATCGGAGCTACTTGGATATTGAATGTGGTTTCGGTAACCCGAGTAGATTCCTGTTGAAACCTAACGTATATTTCATATTCACCAGGCTCAATGAGTAAAAGGTTAAGGGCTGCTGGTCCAAAGTCAGGTTGATTTAAGTTTGATGAAAAATGCAGTTTGTCGTTTTTGATAATCTGCACCCAGAGGTCAGTGAATAAATCTTTAGAAGAGGTGGTGGCCGTAAGGGAGTAGAGTGCAAAATCGAATCGAGCGCGATCTCCTGCGGTTAAAATTTCTGGGGTGTAGCCAATATCTATCAAGAATCCACCTTTCTCTTCTTCGTATGATGTTCCACCAACGTGGGCAGTGACTAAGCTAGGGACTACTAGTAGCAGAAAACAAGCTAGTGCTATGCTCGTTTTTCGTACTGAATTAGTATTCGATAGCATTACGTGTGCTAATTTACCACCCGGGTGTCTTGAATTGGATTATTAAGATAGGTCCATTCACCATGGGTATTAGCGTTCAGGGTAACCGTAATTCGATTGGGGCCGGTCTCAGAGAAGAATGAAGCTGGGACGTACATCCACTCAGAATATTCACGTCCCACTTTTTCGTTGTTTACGTAGATGTGTGCATGGCCTTGGTTAGGGATTGGTTCGTCGTCTACCCGGTCCGGGGTGAATGTAAAATTACTAGTTTCAATTTTGACCGAGTATGCACCCATCATATCTCGTTTAGCCTCAACAATCTGTACACTCGGAATTGGTAACCGGTCCAATGCTGCAACTGGCTCAGGATCCATATTCATGCGGTGATTCATTGCCTCATCATCTGCAAGAGATGTCCCAACACGATTATTGGTGGTAGACATTTTCGCGGAATGGTTTTCGTAGCCCGGTAGAATATTGTATGCCCGTCCAAGATCGTTAGCGAAATAACCAATGGTTAAAGATACAAAAATAACGATTACCAGTGTTGTATATGAATGCATGAGAAGTGTTTTAAATCTCTTGAAACGTGGGAACTACTTCTACCGTTACCGTGCTCTCTCCGGGTAGTCCGTCAGTACAAGATATAGA
>Ga0209491_10007578_pt1 | contig 14256 bp, 9 predicted proteins | sample BON02_FD_187213 | JGI IMG/M metagenome (GOLD analysis project Ga0209491, IMG submission 187213) | Freshwater microbial communities from Lake Bonney liftoff mats and glacier meltwater in Antarctica - BON-02 (SPAdes) (version 2) | ecosystem: Environmental > Aquatic > Freshwater > Ice > Glacier... | reverse complement strand
GCCGTTGGTTTCGCCCCGTTGGGGCTTTGGCGTCTGTGCGGTGTGATCTTTCCTGGGGCGTTGCCCCAGGCTATCACATTTTGCCCCGTTGGGGCGGAATCGCAGGGCGCGGACGGCGGACTGGCTGAAACCCTTTACATCGCCTCTTTGCCGTGTTGGAAATGCGGCACTGATGTGTCGCACTCTAGGTTCGCTTACGGTCGCAGTACCTTGAACTCCGGTTTTCGGTTCCTGCCACCTTTTGACGCTTTGCCACCTTTTGTCGCTTGCCACCTTTTGTCGCTCAACTCCCTCAGCGATTTTTTCTCTCAACCTTTCACGCCCCATCAATAGTCTCAAGCCATCAACGACAGCGGCTTCCTCGGACGAATACCTTCCCTGCGCAACAAGGCTTCTTACGAAATCATTCACTTCGACGGGCAAATTCAGATTCATAATTCGTCTCCTTCGCCACTGGAACACGCAACGATAGAGGATTCAACGTGGTTTTGTCGCAGACGCTCTTCGAGGACGTTCAGCATTTTAGAAGGCGCGGGCTGATATTGGTAGGGGGGTTCACAAAAGAGTGGACTCCTACGCCTCAGCCGTGCGATCAAGAAACGGGCCAACCATCTTCGCCAGCGGCTCTAAGTCGATCAGGAACGAGTCATGGCCATAGGGGCAGGGCAGTTCTACAAAAGAAACGTGCTTGTGAACGCGAAGCAGTTCTGAAACAAGCTCTCGGCTTTGGCTGGTTGGAAACAACCAGTCCGTGTCGTACGACGCCACAAGAAATCTCGCCTGAGTCTGACGGAGTGCATCGGCCAGTGAAGGAAATCCATCTGACAAATCATAGTAGTCCATCATTCGAGTCAGATACAAATAACTGTTGGCATCGAAAACCGTTGCACAAACCGTGCCCTGATAATGCAGATAACTTTCAATCTGAAACTCAGTCTCCTTCTGCATACTAAACGCGAAACGATCGCTGTCCTGCAACTTGCGGCCAAACTTCAGCTCAATCGAATCTTCCGAAAGATATGTGATATGCGCCACCATGCGAGCCAGCGCCAGACCATAGCGCGGACCTTCTGAATCATAGTACTCACCGTTCAGAAAGCCGGGGTCCGCGTAGATTGCTCGCCTGCCAACGGCATTGAACGCAATCCCCTGTGCGGAAAGTTTTGGAGCGGATGCCAGAACGATCGCGGCTTTAATCTGGTCCGGAAAACGAATGGCCCATTCCAGAACCTGCATGCCACCAAGGCTGCCGCCAACGACGCCCACAAGCTGCTTGATTCCAAGATGCCTTACTAGTTCCGCATGAACCGCCACGACATCACGAATCGTCAGGAACGGAAAGTTAAGGCAGTGTCGTTTGCCCGTCGCCGGATTGATTGATCCCGGACCTGTCGTCCCCTGGCATCCGCCGAGCAGATTGGCACAGATCACGAAGTATCTATTGGTGTCGAGTCCTTTCCCTGGCCCGATGAAACCATCCCACCAACCCGGTTTACGGTCGTCGGCAGAATGAATTCCTGCGGCATGAGCATCACCAGTCAGTGCGTGGCAGACAAAAATCGCATTGCTGGCATTTGAGTTCAGCTTGCCGTACGTTTCGTAGGCCACAGTAATCGGGCCAAGCTCCTGGCCACTGGCGAACCGCAGCAGGTTGGGAGGCTGAAACAACTGCACAAACTTAGTGTGAACAACTCCGACCGAGCTGCTTTCCGGAACAACGTCCTTTGGGATTTCGACCGACATTCCATCACTTCAACGAAGTACGATTCTTTCCGACATTGACACAGACTCGACATGGTAACCAATGTCCAGGACTCTGTCAGTTCAGAATTAATCGTTTAACCCGACTCGAAGAGGCGGTATTGAGTGCCCCGGCTCCTCTTCGAGTCGGGTTAAACGGAAGAGATTTCAGATGAGACTAAATCAACACCTTCGCCTCACGGCTCACAATTGTGACGAAATCAACATGCCGCTAGACTGCGGTTTTCTACTCAAGACCAGAAAGTCCAGGCATGTCGAGCAACGATCAGGACCCGTTCGGAACGAATATTCACAATCCCTATGCGTTCAGCGAGACCACTTCGCCGCAGCCACCCACAGGATCTCAGCGAGGCATGGTGCATCATGTCATGGCGTTGAGCATCCTGATGATTGTCCAGGGATCCTTGAGCGCACTCGTTGGCCTGGGCCTGGGGGCGATGGCTCTGGTGGTGCCGGCGATGATAAAAGCTCAGGGTGGTTTTCCACAGCGCCCCGGAATGCCCGCTCAACAAATGCCGGCTCAAATGGAATGGATCATGTTGGCCGCCTATGGAGGAATTGGTGTCGTCCTGCTGAGCACCGGCATCCTGGGAATCTGGGGCGGCATCCGAATAATGAAGTTTCGTGGCCGCACCTTGGGCGTTGTCGCGCTGTCCGCCGGGCTGCTTGGAATTTTTGGCTGCTATTGTTTTCCAACCGCGATTGGACTGTTTATCTACGGCCTGATCGTATTGCTGAATCCACAGGTCAAACAGGCGTTCGAAATGGGAGAGCAGGGCGTCACGGCCGCCGATATTCAAAGCCACTTCGCGCGGCTTCCGGGTTAATTTCAGCGCATGGCGGGTTTGATGTGGGGGGTTCGTGACTGATCGACGCGGCGTTGTTGGATCGGGCGACTGACGTCGCTCCGCTCGCCGTGCTTGATAACACAAAGGCGATTCTCTAATTCACGGGTTTCACCTTCCAGATTTCGTCTGCATACTCCTGAATCGTGCGGTCGCTGGAGAACCAGCCGCTCGATGCGGTGTTGAGGATGCTCATACGATTCCAGTTTGTCTGATCCTTATAGGCCTCGTTGACTTCCTTCTGGACGTCAATGTAACTGCGGAAGTCAGCGATCGTCATCCAGGGATCGTATCCACTTCGCAAACCAGACGTCAGCAGATTGAAAATACCGGGTTCCGATTGATTGAAGCGTCCACCTTCAAGCATGTTCATAACGCGTTGGATATCTTCGTCCTGAGCAATGATTGCGTTGGGGTCGTAGCCCTGTCGTTTTTCAGCGACACCATCTGCGGTCATGCCGAACAGGAAGAAGTTCTCTTCACCCACCTGTTCTCGAATCTCGATATTCGCCCCATCCAGAGTACCAATCGTCAGAGCACCGTTCATCATGAATTTCATGTTGCCTGTGCCAGATGCTTCTTTACCAGCCGTTGAAATCTGTTCAGAAAGCTCAGTAGCCGGACAAATCACTTCCATCGCTGAAACTCGATAGTTGGGCAGAAAGACCAATTTCAGAAGTTTAAGAGCTTTCGGATCAGAGTTAACAACCACTGCCACGTCATTGATCAGCTTCACAATCAACTTGGCAACGTGATACCCCGGAGCCGCCTTTCCACCAATCAGCACACAGCGTGGAATCATTCCACTGGTGTCGCCACGCAGGATGCGGTCATAAAGATGAATTACATGCAGAAGATTGAGTAACTGCCTTTTGTATTCGTGAATACGTTTTACCTGCACATCAAACAGCGAGTTCTGGTCGAATTTCACACCAGTTCGTTCATAGACGTACTGAATCAACGCCTGCTTGTTTGCCAACTTGACTGCATGCCAACGCTGTCGAAAGGCGGCATCATCTGCATAGGACGCAAGTTGTGAAATCCGGGACATGTCATCCTGCCAATCGCAGCCAATCGTTTCTGTTATCAGATCGCGCAGGCCGGGATTGCAGTGACTTAACCAACGTCGTTGAGTCACACCATTGGTCTTGTTGTTGAATTTTTCCGGCCACAGCTTGTAAAAGTCTGCGAACAGGCCGGATTTCAGCAACGTTGTATGCAGCCCGGCAACTCCGTTCACTGAAAAGCTGCCGACAATCGCCAGATAGGCCATGCGAACATGCGGATGATCGCCACCTTCAATCAGAGACATGCGTTCTCTGATAGCAATGTCTTCCGGCCAAAGCTTCGCGAGCTGGATTTTGAACTGTCGATCTATTTCTCGAATGATGTCCATGAGCCGCGGCAACAATCGACTAAATAACGATACAGACCAGCGTTCCAGCGCCTCAGGCAATAACGTATGGTTTGTATACGCCAAACATTGGGTTGTGATCTTCCATGCATCATCCCACTCGAACCCCTGTTCATCCATCAATAGTCGCATCAGTTCGGGAACGGCACAGGCAGGATGAGTATCATTGAGCTGAAAACAATTGAAGTTTCCGAATTCACTGAAATCATTTCCGTATACCGAAATCCATTCGCTCATCACATCCTGTAAGCTGGCGGAGACAAGGAAGTACTGCTGCTTCAGTCGTAGTTCCTTCCCATTTTCGCTGGCGTCATTTGGATAAAGCACCATCGAAATCTGCTCAGCAAGATTCTTCTCTGCGACCGCCTCTGAATATCCGCCTGCGTTGAACTCGGCAAGATTGAACTCATCAGTCGCCGAAGAACGCCAGAGACGCAACGTGTTGATTGCTCCGTTCTTGTGGCCCGGTATCGGCATGTCGTACGGCACGGCCAAAATGTCCTGGGTGTTTGCCCAGCGAGCGTTAATCTTTCCGCTGCTGTTCACGAAATAATCGGAATGGCCATAGAAGTGAATTCGTCGCGTATCTTCGGGACGTTCGAGTTCCCACGGATTGCCGTCTCGAAGCCAGTGATCAGGATCTTCAATCTGCCGACCGTTTTCAATATGCTGATTGAACATGCCATATTCGTATCGAATACCATACCCCACGACCGGCAACTGCAGGTTAGCGCAGCTATCCAGAAAACAGGCTGCAAGTCGTCCCAGACCACCGTTTCCAAGGCCGGCATCCTGCTCCATCTCAGCAGCCTCTTCCATACTGATGCCAAATTTTTTCAGGGCGTCGCGAACGTCTTCTTCCAACTCCAGATTCAGAACCGCGTTTGTCAAAGATCGCCCGACAAGAAACTCTAACGACAAATAGTAAAATCGCTTGCGGCCAGAAAAAGTAATTTTATCGTGTGTCTTCTTCCACGGCCCGACCAAGCGATCTCGAACAGCAATCGCCAGCGCGCGATAAAGATAATAAGGATCAACCTGACTATCGTGATGGCCGAGTGTGTAATTCAGGTGTCGATAGATCTCCTGTTCGATGGTTCCAAGGCAGCAGTCGCCTTCAGGGGCAGCGGATACGGGTAATCTTTTCCTGATCATTTTGGACATTGCTGTTTTCTTTTCGTTTGTGATTAAAGTAGCCGTCAGTCTCTGAGTGACGAACGCCAAGTGCTGCGTTTTACGGCCCGCCTCACTCGGAGAGTGAGGTCTACTATAGGAAACCGAGCGAAACTGGTGACTTTATAGCTGACTTGACCTACGTCAAATTGCTTTTCTCTCACTGAAACACGGGCACTAATTTTCTTTCATCCGAGACGCCTCATCCAGTCGTTTTAGCTCATCTCGCTCTGGCCTGGTTTTGTAGAACGGATCAAGCGGATAACAACCGGAAACCATGCCGTTTCTGGGTGCAGTTGTACAGTCACTGAAGGTTCGACAGATCTTTTTACGAGCCATCACACGGCCAGTCGAAACGTCTGCGGGTAATTCCGGATATGACAGAACCATACGTCCAAGTCCGATACTGTCCGCCATTCCAAGTCGCACGACAGCCTGACCGACATGCGGCAACCATTCCTGCAGGTATGAATATCCGGAACCAACGACGATCATTTCCGGCACAAGGCGTTTTAGCTCGGCCGTAGCGGAAATTTGCCGGTGGACTCCCACGAGAGGATCTTCTGGTGGTTGATATCCATCCGATGGAGGAAACAATGCTGGCCGCTGAATGTGTGGGTTGTAGTACGGACTTCCACAAGTTGAGCACATGAGATCGATGCCCAGCGAACGTAGCAGTTCCAGAAACTTTTGCGGTTCACTCAAATCAATTCCGAGCCCGCTTCCGTCTCCACCGAATGCATTCCGATAGTCACCAACGTTCGATGGAACGCCAGTCTTGTCATCCGATGTCCCCGGTTGAAATGGTGCATAATCGAAGACGCTTAACCTCACGCCAATTCCAAGGCCGGGGACTTCCGCACGAATCCCGGCAACAATGTCTCTCAGGAATCGAGTTCTGTTTTCGAAACTGCCACCGAACGCACCAACCCGATCAAAGCCAGACAGAAACTCATGCCCGAGGTAGCCGTGGCAATGTTTGATATCCACCCACCGATAACCCGCCGCGCTGGCCAGGCGAGATGCGTTGATAAAATCGTCAATCAACCGTTTGATATCGTCATCTGAAAGCAGCGGGGCACTGTTGGTGATACCAAATTTTTGATCAAGTATTGGATGGTGATACGCAATCTGAGGCTCCAACTGCTTCTTGTCGCGAGGCCTTGCAAAGCGACCGGAATGTGTCAGTTGCAAGCCAAGCAGCAGATCGTCGGTTGTTCCGAAATGCTTCTGATGCGTCTGCTCAAGAATTTCCCGCAGTGACTCCAGGTCACTCACAGTGCTGGAGTTTATCAGCAGCTGATTCGGGTTCGCTCGACCATCGGGGTTTATTGCAACCGCTTCGCCACCCCAGATCAATTTCGCTCCGCTGAGTCCAAAATTCTTCCAGCGGCGGCGTGTCAAATCTGTTGGACGACCATCAGTTGTTCCGTCCCAGCCTTCCATCGGCAGGATGCACCATCGATTACCGATTGGACCACAAACCGATGTCAGTGATTGATCAAGCGGTGCCTGAACGCCGACTTGCAGCGTCTCATCGAACGGCAGTTCAAGGTTCAGCTCATCCAGTCTCTGCTGGAACTGGAGCGGCGTTTTCAGGGAAGAAACGCGAGGATAAGACATGGGTGACTTTCGGATCTCAGTTCAACAGCCAGTCCATCAATCGCCAGTCCATCCAACGACGATCTGGATCAACACCGCTGCGCCCCAGGAATCCAAGATGACCACCGTGCTGAGTCAAACATATTGTGACATTCGGCGGCAATTGCAATCCATGAAACGCCTGCGTACTGACGACAGGATCATCCATTGATGCCAAAATTGTGGTATGGACCCGAATATTTTCAATGACGGGCTTAGATGATGCTCGTTCGTAATAGTGATCGGCCGATTCGAATCCGGACGCCGGAGCTGTATACAGTTCATCGAAGTCGTATAAACGTCGCGGAGCACGACGCACATTGGCCAGCGGCACATCATCGCGCCACTGCGTCGAATTGGAAAGCTGTCGGACAAGGCGTCGAGTGAAATACATGTCGTACCGCTGTCCCATACGAGACGCATTCAGCATCGACGAACAGTGTTGCAGATCTATCGGAGGACAAACGGCAACTGCACGATACAAACTCAGCGGCAGATTGGGCCCGAATTCTCCAAGATATCGCAGCAACAGATTTCCGCTTAGCGAAAATCCTGCGAGCGAAATCGGGGAGCCGGGACAAAGCCGCTCCACCATATTGACCGCAGCAGCCAGGTCTTCCACGCGCCCTGCGTGATAGGGATACTTCGCGAGACTTGTCCCCGCGCCACAGCCACGATGATCCATTCGAAATGTACGCACGCCTCGTTGCTGCAACTTAGCCGCCAAACGAACCATATAGCCACTGCGATGCGAGCCCCCTAATCCGTGCTGCATCAGAACGACGTGATCGCCGCGACGCCAACCAGACGGACTGTCATCGTGCATCACAACTAAATCGCCATCATCCAGCCGCAGTCGGCGCTCGGTTGTGCCAATCAATGGTAAAAGTCCGGGAAACACGGTCGCCCAAGCCGTCTGCGCATGCGCGCTGGATAACCACCGCGCCGGTCGAAACGCTGGAACACCAGGTAAAGCTTCCCCGTGGAGCGAGAACAGATGAGAATTGCAAAGCGCATTGCGGTGCGATGCATCGACATCATATGTCGGAATTGTTTGTCCCTGAACGCCGTCCATGAAATCCGTCCGAATCTCAGATGAAAACACGTCAAGCGACCAATGACTGACGTTGCAAAAAACGATGCATCCCCTCAAATGCGGAAGAAATTCCGCCTTAGATTTCGCCTTTTAGACGTTTTTCAGAGTTTCGCAAAGTGCCAATCCCTTGTTTTGCCGATTTCCTTCCGCCGGTGAAAAAAAATTGCCCGCAAACTTCGCTCATTTAGCTCCTTTGCGGTGAAGTATTTCGATTCCCCTGCAGACAATGCATCGATCGCCTCCTCGGTCCATCCATTATTTTGACTGTCCAAAAATCGATCGTTTTATCACGATCACCTGATGTTTTGGTGTCGGCAAAAAAATGAGATTTGAATCGCAGTTGGACTGAGATGCGTGAGATGCTAAAACATACGGCATAAGAATCTGGGGATTTGGATAAGAAAAATTTCACGGCAGGAGAACAACGATGATGAATCGACGTCAATTATTGCAGTCCTTCTTTGGCTTCACCGCAGGATGCTCTGTGGTGTACTGTCAAACAGCAATTGGGCAAACAGCAAGTGCCGGATTATCAGCCCTGTTGCCGCAGGCTGACAATTCCTCCCAAACACTAATCGAACTGTTGCAGAACACAATTCAACTGTGCCACAATGGTCGGCACGTTGGGCTTGCCGCTAATCAACGCGAAGCCGTCGAGACCCAGGAACTTTGCCAGCTGGCAATCACTCGAGTCCAACGTTCATCGCGGAACACTCCTGCATTCTGGCAGGCCTGCAGCGATTCAGTCTCCCGCCTGGAAGCAGCAGTTTCTGCGCACGTGAAAGGAACCCTGGCCGAAACTCGATCGTCATCCGACACTTTGCGTCAATTGCGCAGTCTGAAGAAGCAATTGGCAATTCAGACAATTCAGGCAATTGGCACGCCGAGTCGGCTTGCCTGACGTTGAATCTGTTCTTGATGTCTCGTCGTTACCGCGAAAACCGGTTGCGCTAAAGATCACGGTTGTACTCGTTCGATGATGACACGGGGGAAACCGCTTGACGAGGGCACCGGCAAAAACTGCCGGAACAACGCCAGCATCCAGGGACGGATTGGTTATGTACGAAGCACATTTTGGATTCCATCGACAGCCATTCCAATCTGCAGATGCGTGCCGCGCATTCTTTGTTTCAGAATCCATCCAGGAAATTCTGCCACAGTTGCTGCATGCATTACGTTCAGACTTGGGCATCGCGGTCTTGACCGGAGTGCCGGGCAGCGGCAAAACCTCCCTATTGCGACACATTCAGCAGCAACTCGCCAGGGAAGGCCGTGTCATCGTCTGCTCAGGCGCGAATCTGGGAACGTCGGCCGATCTGATCGGTGCGTTGCTTCAGGCATCTCGCATGACAGGTGGCACGGACACCACAACGAAACCAGTTGCCATTGAACGCGCGATGCAGGGATCGCGGTCGTCTGCACTGGACCACATGAAGCGAACTGCAGAACTCTGGGGCCCAGTCCTGCTGCTCATCGACGATGTGCAACTTGTGCCCCTGCCGGTGCTGAACGAATTGCGAGCCTGCACCGAAGAAGAATGGAACGGCCGCGATCTTGTACGGTGTCTGGTATCCGCACCGATCTCTTTCGAAGATCAACTTGCGCGACATGAGTATGCTGACTTCGCTCGTCGAATTCGCTGCCATGCATTTCTGCAGCCACTGAAATCCAGCGAATCCATCCTTTTCCTGAAGGACCAGATCGAACTTGCAGGCGGACGGATTTCAAACGTCTTCACAACTCCGGCGTTGGAATCGATCACCGCCGCAGCGGGTGGAAACCCTCGTTGCCTTGGCTTGCTTGCCGACGAAACACTTGTTGTTGCCGCGATGGTCGGTGAAAAGATCGCTTCGGAAAAATCCGTTCGTACGGCCCTCAGTCGCTTGCAGCACTTGCAGTACCACTGGAACACATCGCCTCACATCAATGTTGTCGAGACGCCAGAATCAGATTCTGAGCCGACTGATATCGATACAAAATCAACCGAAACCCAAAAGATGACTTCATCAACTTCGTCGGTGATACCAAAGTCGTCGGTGATATCAACCAGCACGACTCCAGCAGCGACTCGATTTAACGCACCAATCCAGGCCACAATTGCGCCGGGCGTCATTGAATTTGGTGGCCCCGCAATTTCGACCACTCGCCCGACTGCAGAAACATCGTCCGCGACGACAACGCCGCCTGCTCCGATCCAACGAATCCCGCTGGTTGATGAAAATTCGGACTATGTCGATGTTTCAGAATGCGTCGAATTGCCGGCACACTTGCTGCCCCGTGAACTGACTGATCAAATTCAAGTCATACGCACGACCACAGCGGCTCCGTCTGCAAGGTTCGAAGACCGTGTACTTAGCGACATCAATCAAACCGCGCCAAGAAACGCAGTTATTGAATTCGGTTCTACCACCTCCGGGACTGAACCTGCCCAGGCATCAAATGCCCCGAAAGTCGGCAATCTGATTCCCCAATTCGAAGTTGGTCAACGTTTTGTCTCGGAGTCCACGCAGGAAAGCATTTCGATTGACGATGTCGAGGATCGCGAAATTCTGGAATTGTTGAATCAGGGCGCGGAACTGGACTTCGCCAACAGTGCCAGCCCATCCATGAAAACACCTCCTGCACCGGAGCGTGGCGAAGTTCCCGAAGCGACAATCGTGTGGTTTGATGGAAATGCAAACGCCGAAGAAACGCGGGCACTTGTTGAAATCAATTCGTTGAACATCACTTCAAACATCGGCAGGACATCACTGTCGATCGCGGAAGAAACTTCTGCAGAACCCGCTCCGCCAGCAGCCGAATCGCAGAACACACACTCTGAACGAGAATCTGACAACCGCGTCACGAGTGGCAAGTTCTTCAATGCCGCCAGCGCCAAACTCTCAAACCGCTCGCCGGTTTTTGATCGCTACACATGGCTCGCACTTGGGCGTGAGGTACCGGCCGGTCGTAGTTCAGTTGTCTCCATGTCTGTGTCAAGACAACTGATTCAGGCGGACTATGGCATGCTCCCATCCGGACCACTCACAACGGTCTCCTCATTGTCACCATACTCGCAACCCACCTCGTCAATCGATCAGATTCCGATCAGCACAACCACAGACGCGGCCCTGATCGACGAGATCGTTCGAAATTCCCTGAACGTTCAATCCGGAGTTTACCTGGCGATTAACGCAGTTGAGAGCTCGCATGACGAAACTCACTACGCAGCTTCCCAGGCAGTTTCAAACAGCGATATGATCGAGGACTCAGAAGATGCAAATTCGAAATCAAATTCCGGCCTGAGAATCTGGCGGGATGGAATGCTGGTCTTTTCGAACGGCAAAGCTACCGCTGACTTCAACGCACCAGATTCGCCCGCGGTGTCGGACGAATCAAATATCGCTGAACATCAAGCAATTGAAACATCGGAAGAAGTCACTTCAACGCTATCGGCATCTTCCGATGAGAGCTTGTTGAACCGCAGCTTGCTGCAACTTGGTCCAGGTGGATTCTTTACACTTCCTGAGCCCAAGCCGCAGCACGCAGATGAGTTGAGTTCGTTAAAAATCTCTAAAGACGAAGATGTCTACCCGTTCGTTGACGCGATCAACAACATGCGGGCTGACGTACGGAGTTTCCCGGACACTGGTTCCGTTTCCGTTGAGGATTCAGTTGAGGATTCCACCCCAGTCTCGCGATTTTCTCAATCGATCGACTCTGCAAATCAATCAGACAACGTGATCTCGCGGGCAAAACGGCGACTGGACGACCGAACAAACTCGGCGGATACAAAAACCGTGGCACTTCAAATCTCCTCGGAATTGCGCGGTCCGCAAAAGACACAGCACAGCAAAAAGACACAGCTGGAAATTGAGTCCGTCTTGACAACCGACGGAACACTGAACACAGAATCAGCACAAAAATTCGGAAGCCTGTTTACTCGACTTCGGCAGACTCGAAAGCGTGCTGCCGATCAGGCACAAACAGACGTGTAGTTCGGAACGGTCCTTGATCAGTTTTAAAAACGACTCAATCGTCTTCCGACTTCCGGTTGTGTCTCTGAGGAATCTCAGGGACAATTCTGATGTCGGTCGTCATCACGGATGTTCGATCGCACACAACTCACCTGTCCAGTTCGGCAATGTCTAAGACGCCATGTCACAAAAAACAATAACACTGCCAGCATCTGCCGCCGAGCCTCTGCCTGGTACATTTGATCAGCCCGCCGACGCGACCTCTCTTTACCGTCAATGGGGCGCACATCTGGTGGAAGGTGGTGTTCGATTCGCCGTCTGGGCTCCGAACGCTCGCGAAGTTTCTGTCATCACAGACGGCAACGGCTGGACCGCCGGACGTGACTGGTTAAAGTCCAGCGACAACGGCGTCTGGTATGGGTTCATCAAAGGCGTTCTGCCCGGTACCCGATACAAATACGCCATCCGAACGCAAAATGGCAACCTGCTCGAAAAGACCGACCCGGTTGCTTTCTACCACGAAATGCGTCCGCAGACTGCGTCAATCGTCTGGAGTCTTCGCGACTTTCAATGGACCGATCAGCAATGGCTGCAGACTCGCGCCCAAACGAACTGGCTGAAAGCACCAGTATCGATGTATGAGGTTCATCTGGGATCGTGGAAAAGACCCCATGATGGCCGAACATATTTCAACTATCGCGAATTGGCTCATGCACTCGCCGACTATGTTCTGGAAACCGGTTATACCCATGTGCAACTGATGCCGATCACCGAACATCCGTTCGACGGATCCTGGGGCTACCAGACCACAGGTTACTTCGCCCCAACCTCACGCTTTGGATCTCCACATGATTTTCAGTACTTCGTAAATCACATGCATCAGCGTGGCATCGGTATCCTGCTGGATTGGGTGCCAGGCCATTTTCCAACCGATACGCACGGCTTGGCAATGTTCGATGGCACTTGTCTGTACGAACATGCCGACCCACGTCTGGGCTATCATCCCGACTGGAATACGCTGATCTTCAATTACGGTCGCCGTGAAGTCACGGAGTTCCTGATTTCCAGCGCCAGATTTTGGTGTGATGTTTATCACATCGATGGTATTCGCGTCGATGCCGTTGCATCGATGTTGTATCTCGATTACTCGCGTGATTCAGGACAATGGATTCCAAACCAGTATGGTGGTCGTGAGAATCTGCATGCAATCGACTTTCTGCGTGAATTCAACACATTGATCCATGCGGAATTCCCGGGCGCGATGACTGTCGCAGAAGAATCTACGGCATGGCCCGGCGTTTCGCGGCCGTGTTACACCGGCGGCCTTGGTTTCACCATGAAGTGGGACATGGGCTGGATGAATGACACGCTGCGATTCATGCGACGCGATCCGCTGTTTCGCCAATATCATCTGAATGACCTGACGTTTCGCGGCATCTATGCGTTTTCAGAAAACTTCGTGCTGCCATTGTCGCACGACGAAGTTGTGCATGGAAAACAGTCACTGTTGTCGCAAATGTCCGGCGACACATGGCAGAAGTTTGCCAATCTGCGAGTCCTGCTCTCAGGACAATTCGCCGCGCCCGGTAAGAAATTACAGTTCATGGGAACTGAAATTGGTCAATGGACCGAATGGAATCACGACGCTGAGATCGACTGGATTCTGCGAACCTTCGACACTCACGAAGGCATTCGCCGTATGGTCTGTGATTTGAATCGATTGTACATTCAGGAAGCCGCTCTGCACGAAGGTGACGTCGTGCAGGAAGGGTTTCAATGGCTGGTTGGTGATGACCATACAAATTGCGTCATCGCCTTCATGCGTCAGACGCCCGATCATCGCGAGACGATCCTGGTCGTCAGCAATCTGACACCAACTCCGAGAGACAATTATCGTCTCGGCGCTCCGTGTGCCGGTTACTACAAAGAAATCTTCAATAGCGACTCTGAATGGTATGGCGGGGCCGGGCTTGGTAATCAAGGGGGCGTCTATTCCAAAGACATCCCGGCTCATGGCAAGCCTGTAAGTATCGTCATAACAGTTCCACCATTGGCGACTGTCATGTTCAAGGCGGTGGCAGCTCCGGCAGCAATTGAAGCAGCGACGATAGAAAAAGCCTAGTTGCATTGTCTACCGGCAACGAAAAATGCAGCGAACTTTGTGAAGTGCGCTGCATCGGTAAAGTATCGTGGTATCAGAATTAAGCAACTAATGGTGGTGGTGATGATGATGGCCGTAACCACCGCCACCGTATCCGCCAAACCCTCGGTTGTAGCCACCGCCGTAGTAGCCACCACCATAGATCGGTGTTGAGTAAACCTGAACGCTGCGATAGGCAGGATAGCCGCCACCGTAGTAGCCGCCATTGC
>Ga0209491_10007576_pt1 | contig 14266 bp, 13 predicted proteins | sample BON02_FD_187213 | JGI IMG/M metagenome (GOLD analysis project Ga0209491, IMG submission 187213) | Freshwater microbial communities from Lake Bonney liftoff mats and glacier meltwater in Antarctica - BON-02 (SPAdes) (version 2) | ecosystem: Environmental > Aquatic > Freshwater > Ice > Glacier... | reverse complement strand
AGGAGGACGAGGACGAGGACGAGAAGTTTTATGAATGTGGGTTGGAAGGGTGCTACAAGGCGTTCATTCATTCGCATGTGGGGATGGAGGGAATAAATATGCCGAAGGAATTTGGGGCGATCGGAGAACTCTAATGTGATAAAATGAAAGCAAATCAAGACAAGAAAAAGGAGAGTAGAAGAATGAGTAATAAATAGCTTTTTGCTTTTCCTTCGTTACGTAGAATTGAGTGAGTGCTTACGCTGGAGAAAGGATTTGGGGTGATTGAGATAGAAAGGAAAGCTAGATGAATCTGGTTGAAGACGCAGCGTATTTCTTATTTCTTTGTTCATCAATTGTACATAGCTTTTGACCAGACATACTTTCTGTCCATGTACTGAGTGTGTTACCTGAGTCTTTAATTCCTTTGCCCACCGCATGCACATACTCAAACCACTACCATGGTCAACGCCACACACAAACACGCCCAAGCCCGTGCCCACAACACAGACAAACGGTCGCAAATTTTTAACACCGAATAACATGAGATAATTGTATAAATATATGTTCAGAGGTCCATGTAAGGGCCCATCGGAAGGTCAATGGGGTACATCGGCCACGACTGATCCACGCCCACCAGGACTGGGATGATCAAACCAAGCGCCATGTGGTATTCGAGATGACAGTGTATGGCCCATGCCCCGACTTGAGAGATGCGCGTACGGATTTTCAAGTAAGACGGCATCACGCCTAGGTCGTTTGGTTGGCCATCGACGGGCGGAGGAATCATGTTGATCACATCTAAGGGAATGAGGGGGAGGGAGGGAAGGAGGGAGGGAGAGCGGGGATAAATAGGCGCTCGATACATCAGCAGACCAAATAAAGAATTAAGACGTCAAACCTATGTCCACCTCTCCATCCCCTCCCTCCCTTCTCCCCTCCCTCCCTCCCTACCTCCCCAAAACACCGGCGTCCCTTCCTGGTAGCTCTTGTCGTTCAAGCACGCAGTCGCGTCGCCCACGCCGTAGCTAAGCATCCAGAAGCGCTTCGCATGAAGATGCATGGGGTGGCGATCCGCACTAAAGTTAATTAGGCACCAATCGACAACCTCGTCCACTCCAAAGGAGTATTGGGCAAGGAGAGCCGCGTCCTGCATCCCCGCCAGGCTGTTGTTCGCCAAGTAATGCTGCACGTACAAGGGAGGCATAAACACTGTTAAGGGGTGCGGGGTTGGGGATGGAGTGGGGTGGAGTGAGTGAGGAAGAGTTTTGTGAAAATAGAGGACGAGGACAGATGCTCGCCAGAAGAGACAGATTGACACGACAAAATGTAGGGGAAAGAAAGCGAAAAAGACAAACAAGCACAGAGACAGACGCTCCCGCTACACACACAAAAAGAAAGGAATAGGGAACCCCCACCCCCCAAAGCACACATATACCTGGTGTCTTCTCGCCGTTCATCGTAAAGCCCTCGACGATATCCACATTCACATTCTTCTGCAAAAGATTGGGAGGCGGAACGCCTTCGGGTTCGATGCTAAAGATTTGCGTGTGGTTTAGATCGGACGCAAACTGCTTCAAAATATTGCACTCGTCTGGATTCTCATAGCAGTCTTCGTCGCACAAACGGTTTCGGACCACGGCGTCACCCTGCGCCGTCAAGGCCGGCGTCATGGTGGCGTCGTCGTACAGCAAGAAGCCCACACCCTTGTAGCAACCTTCCAGAGAATCTACTCGGACCTCGAAGGCCTTCTTCTCTGCTCCCCGCCGCTTCCCCTTTCCGTCGTCATTATAATTTGCCGTGATCAAAACATCGTACCGCTCCGCGGGCGAAAGCTCAATGCCATTTTGGTTGAACGGCTGGTCAGCCGGCTTGGCGGGTACAAAGATGGGCTCCACGTCTCCGCCGGAAATACTGATGATGGTCATGTCATGGTCCTCAACCCAGAAGCGAAAGCCCCATTCAATCGCTGCGTTGAGCACGCGGAGCCTGTACGTCTTGCCTTGCTCCACGTTGACGCTAAAGTAGCTGCCCGCCGGCTCGCCCCAGCTTGCAGAAGTGGCGCTGTTCAAATCCGAAGAGTAGTCCAAAGGAATGGCCCGGCCTTGCCCATTGATCAATGGCCCCGCCCAGGGCTGGTCGCTCAACGGTTCACCGCCGTACGAGAGCGTGATGGAGTTCGCATCGGGGGCGTCGGGCTCGACGTTGGCGTTGGCTGGGTAGCAATAGTTGCAGGTCGTATCATTGAAATTGGACCAGTCCTCTTGCGCCGTGACGTGCCGAAGCGCTTGTGGCGTCGCGCCGCTCGTGTCCAAGAACCAGGGCAGCGAGGCGTCGAGCGCCAGCACAATCTCGTCGTCATAGTATCCGGCGTAGGGGTCGTTGCACGGCGTCTTGCGCACAATATGCATGCCCCGGTTGCCCGCGCCCTGGCAATACATGGCATGCCCATGGTAAAAGGAGGTGCCCGCCGGGTTGGCCGTGAAGGTGTAGGTGTAGGCGCTGCCCGGCATTTGTGACCCGCTTGTCAAAGCGATGCTCCCGTCGTTAAAATTGTACCCGTCGCCAAAGAGCATGCCGTGGAAATGCGTAAGCTGGTTCAGGTCCCCATTGTTCGTGATGCGGAACTTGACCAAATCACCTTTGTAAGAAGTGACCGTCGGGCCCAGCCACTGCGGCACCCCCTGGGCGTCCGTGTAGTAGTTGCCGGGCGCGTCGTACCCGTCCGGCTGCAGGGTCGTGGCCACCAAGGTGGTGTCGTGGACCAGGGTGCGGGATCGGACGGCGGAGCCCGAGGAGGAAAGCTGCACGTCCACGCGGTACTTGCATGCCCAGTGGGCGCCGTACTTGGCCATCAAGCGTTCGTTGACCTTGGCCTCGAGCTTCTTGCCCAGCCACACCATGTCGGCGTAGGTCGCGACGGAATTTCCCTTAACCGTGGCCAGCACTTCGTACAAGCCGCGATAGTTTTCGTTCTCGAACAGGCCAGGCCATGGCAAGCTTTGCCCCTGCTTTGCAGCCTTGGCATTGTCGCGCGCGCGCTTTGCCCCTGTAGGAAAGGAGGTGGGATAGAGGAGGGAGGGAGGGAGGGAAGGAAGAGAACGTGTGTGGTATATAGGGTACGTTATAAGGAGATAGAAAGGAGAGATACGCCTTTCTTCCTTCACGCCCCCTTCCCTTCCCTTGCCTTTTCCCCCTTCCCCTCCTTCCCCTCCCTCCCGATATTCACAGCCTCTCGCTTCACCTTCTGTCAACCAAAGCATTCTCGCTCTCCATCGCTTTTCGTGTCTGGTGTCGAAGCAATTATATACGTTGTTCTTCCCTCCTTCGCTCCCTCTCTCCCTCCCTTCTCTCCCCTCCCTCCCTCCCCAACCCCTCAATTCACATACATTCCTTGGACTTGATTTTCGGGCAAGCAATGCCGCTCTGCACCTGTTGCAAACCACAAATCTGCACCTCGTACTCGGCCAACACGGACTTCTTGAGCGTCTTGGCAATGCTCTGTTCCAAGTACATCAAAAATGCTGCGTCCTCCAAGGGCACGAAATCGCTAGCCACCAGCCCTGCGTCAATCTGACAGGCCGGCTGGCCCTCCTTGCTCTTCCCCACCGCCTTATATCGAATGACGAAGTCTTGGAGCGTGGCAGGATCGTCCACGTAATTCACCGGGCAGACGAGGTTCTCTTGCTGGTAAATGCTTTCGGGCACCTCCCCGTAGAGCACCGAGAGGGAGGAGGAGGCGAGTTTCTTGCGGAGGGCGATCGCGTCGACTGTTTGGTTGGGGTTTAGAGAATGATCAGTAAAACAGACACAGGGAAGACAAAAAAGAACGCTTAGGACCGCCCCCCACGCACAAGCCTACCCTCCGCCGTCCATGCTGTACTTACTGCCATTATTGTCGGGCGACGACCCCGAGGCCCCTGTTTTCTTGGTCCGGTCGAAGAGCAGGCTGCGGTCTTGCGTCTGGGCCTCCTCCGCCACGGCCAAGGTCGAGAACAGGGCGAGCAAGAGGGCAGCCGATGACAGGCCGAAATGCGCCTTCATGCTTGCCTTGCTGCTGCTCGGACAAGGCACGAATGAATGGGCTGTTGGGGTGTGTTGTGTTTTGGCGATAACATGAGAAGGAGGCGAGACGCGCAGTCAGGACGACCAACGTATTGTCAAAGCCCTCCAGCCTCTATTGGAGACAGGAATGGCGTATATGAGGGCCTCACCCAGCCAGGACGGTGTGTTCTGCTGAGATCTTCTCAAGTCGTTCATCAAGTCAGAGGCAGTTTGTGAACGAGTAAAAGCGATGGGCAGGCGAGTGTGCCCGGTGGTGTCAACTCGAAGCCTCATCCTTCGTCTTGTTCTGGCCCTTGTTGCAGCACGTACATGAGGACTTTTATCATCTCCTTGTGCTTGTGCTTGAACCAGAAGAGAGGTACATTAGGGGTTCAAACCGGGCAGCGGCGCGTGCCTCTTGCCCTGTCCTGGGCAATGGACCCGATTTCAAATCTGGCAACGGCTCGAACATCCGTGTATTTTTCTGCAAACCTCCTCCCCTTCGTCCCGTGGGCCCCAAAGCTCTTGCATGCTTGGCCTTGCCTCCCTCCGTGCCATAATCTCGCAGAAACTTTCAGTGGAAATATGCCTAGGAAAACCTATCTTTTTTCCTCCGACTTCTAACGCCACTTGAGCCCCCTGTGCGCGGGAGAGACAGACAAAAGAAAAGGTGTCGCATGAAGGCATATTTAAATTCGATCATTCCCACTTCGCTTTTACTTTGCTTTGCTTTTCCGTTTCCCTCTTGAAATTTTCACGTCATCCTGTCCTGCAGCTCTTTCGTCTTACATATTGTACCCAGCCTAGTTCAAGCAACTCACCCAAAATACACACGCCCAAAGCGGCTCCACATACAAACCCACTCTCTTCTCTTATTCTTACACCACCCTTGCTGACTGCCCAGCCTCGTCTTTCACTCCTCCTTCTCCTTCCCCATCACCCTCCCCGAACACCCCCCCGCCGCTGCTGCTGTTACCACCGTTGCTGCCACACAGGACCCCAAACCCACTCCCACCAATATTTCCCAGCACAGGCGAGGAAAGTACTGCCCCTCCCCCCCCACCCCCACTACCTCCATTAGCAACACCAGCAGCACCAGCAGCAGAAGGCGCCATGCTATCTCTTCGAAACAAGCCATCAATCAAATCATTATGCATAAAGCTCCCAGAAATCGTTCCCGTCGACCCCGTCCTCCTCAACCCCCCCTTACCCACCGGCGAATGCACTCCATGCCCTCCCTCCTCCCCTCCCTCCCCCCCTTCCTCCACCTCCCCCTCCTCCCCATGCCTCCCTGCTGCGTGCGCCGCCGCGTGCCCTTCCCGTCCCAGAGCCAGCTTTCGGTGTAAGAACGGCAAGAGATACCGTTGCTCGAGAGCGAGAAGCTTACTCTGATTGGCGCTTAGATTGACGGCATCGTTTGCGGGGATGCCGGTTTGAATCTTTAAAGTTTGGAGAGCGCTGATGGTGAAGGTACCGAAGGAGAAGACGGTGACGAGGACCATCACCATTGTGGTGGCTTCGACGACGGGTTGGTTTCCGTTGATGTTGGGGAAGCTCTTGGCACAGACGTAGGCCATGGCGCCACGGAGGCCGGCGAACCACAACCTGGGAGGGAGGAAGGGAATGAGGGAGGAGAGGGTGAGGAATGTGTGTGGGTTGACTTCCGTTGATGTTGGGAAAGCCCTTGGCGCAGACGTAGGCCATGGCGCCACGGAGGCCGGCGAACCACAGCCTGGAAGGGCTGGAAGGGAGGGAGGGAGGGAGGGAGGGGAGGGGGAGTTGGCTTGAAGAAGTAGGGGTTGGTTTCCGTTATTGTTGGGAAAGCCCTTAGCACAGACGTAGGCATGGCGCCACGGAGGCCGGCAAGCCACAGCCTGGGGAGGAAGGAGGGAGGGAGGGAGGGAGGGAGGGAGGGAGGGAGGGTGAGATTTGTATGTGTTACGCAATTGAAGTACCATACTATTCGTTATTTCGAGGGAGGGAGGGAGGGAGGGAGGGAAGACGTACATGTGTTGGATGTTGCCGGGGACCTTGAGGGAGGTGCATCGGTTGAGTACCCAGGAAAGGGGATAAATATTGGCGGCCCGTCCGAAGAGGATGAGAAGGAGGGTCCAAAAAATGAAGGAGGGGTGGAGGCTGCTTAGCTGCGTGCTGAACACAGAGAAGCCGAGCTGGAGAAAGACGGCGGTTTCCGACAGGACGGAGAGGAAGGAGAAGAGGAAGAGGGCGCGGGCTTGTCCATTCACGCTGAGATTTGGGTGGGTGTAATGCCGCGAGAAAAGACCGGTGAAGAGAATGGTGACGATCCCACTGAGGGAGATCACATCGGAGAACAAGGAAGGGATGTACGCTAAGAGGAAATAGACCCCCATCTCATAAATCGTATGCCGCAAATCCACATGCTTAAAAAGCAACGCCGAGATACACCCAAACAAAAACCCGACCGCCATACTCCCCACCAGGCAAATCAAGAAATCCAAACACCCATGACCCATGGACGTCCAGGTCATTTCTGCGCCAACAAACTTCGTGAAAATTTTATACAAAACCAACACCACCGCATCGTTCAACACACTCTCTCCGAAGCAGAGGTAAAACATCAACGGATCGACTTGTAAACGCTCAAAAATACTCAGAATGGCCACCGTATCAGTAGAGGTGATCAAGGCACCGAAGGCCAGGCATTCCGGCAGAGACATGTTCAGCGACACACCCGCCTGCCCCAGCCCATAGAGGGAGAGGCCAATAATACTGGTAGTGATGATAGTACCCACAACAGCGTACAACACCGAAGGCACAAAGTAGAAGAGGAAGACCTTGCGTTTCAGGGTGTAGCCGGAGTTGAAAATGATGGGCGGGAGGAAGCCGATAAAGAAGACGGTGGGGCTGATGCTGTGGGCCAGCCATTCCTTGGCCTCGCCGTGCGTGGAGAGGATGACGATCCCGCCCAACACGGCGCCGACGACGATGATGGCCCCTGCTTCCGTCACGTACTTGAGCTAGGTATTGGAGAGAGGGTGGAAAGAAGGGTGGGAGAAAGGAATGAGAATGCCGAATGACCGAGCGGGCAAGAAGGGCGAGAAGAAGAGAGCGGTCCAATACATTAATCTGCCCTTGAGCTACCGGCAAAAGCATGGAGGGGAGGAAGGAAACAGGAGAGAAGGGAAGGGGAGCAGGCGTGGACGACTTACATGGAATTTGTGCCCAAGGGTGTGGTTCATGACGAGGGTCGCGGCCAGCACGCACATGAACACGAGGATGAAGCCATTCATCAGGGCTTCCGCGGCCTCCGTCCCCTCCATTCCCACCTCCCCGCGGAGCTCTGGGGCTGCCATGGTTGAGTTAGACCTGTGCGTATTGTGTCGTGGGGAGGGGGGAGGGGTGGTGAGAAGGCATGCGTATGGTGCGGGGGAGAGCAGGAGGTGCCGAAGCAATTCAAAAGTCGTGTTGGGGGAAGGCAAGAAGCGGGTTGGCATTGGCATTTGACAAAAGGCACATTATGCCATGCATGCTGAGCGATTTCTTACGATTGCCAAGAGCACGGTCTAGGCTAAGACGCTTGTCCAAATGTCGGGGGTTGAGGGGCATTGGGCATTTGAATTGTGTTGCTGCTTGCGGAAGCGTGAACGAGCAGGCAACTTGAAGACTTGAAGCGCCCATAATCACGTTGGCGATGGCCCATCTCACACCGTAGAGGCTAGGTGCCGCAAAAAACTGCCAGACACACGCGCAAGACGCTTGTGGACTTCTACTAAGTGTGTTTGTGCCGGAAGCTCCAAGTAATTTGTTGCTTTGAGCGTCTTATACATATAGAACACGCTTTCAACCTCCCCACCCCAAATACCATGCCCCCAAAGCAAGCTCCTTCTTATTCCTTTAATAACAACAGAAGCAATTCGCATTTGTTCACAAACTCTGTCCATTCTTCCTTTCCTTTTTGGGGTTCTTTTTTCCCTTCTTTTCTTCATTTTGGGCGTGGAGGTTGAACCCGACAGACGGGGCGACGATTGGGTCGATCGGTTAATTCTACTTATCCCTGGTCTGCTCTCTCGCCCCCCTTTGTTTGTTTGATTGATTCAACAGTGTCACTTTCTTCTCTCAGACTCCTACTTCTGTGTGTGCTTTCTCAAAAGGCACAACAAATACATGTGTTCCTGCCCTAGTGGCCTCCTATTCGTTCGGTCGTTAGTGTACACACACATACACGTGGCAAAATACATTACTCTCCCAAAATGCACCTTGGTTTTCTCCTTCCCTCCCCTCCCTCCCGGCATTCCCTATTCCCTTTCTTTAGAGTTCGTCTCTTTCTCCAACCTCATTCTGTCCGTGTCCCTATTTGATCCTTCCCATTGCCATGTACCCTGCGCTCCCTTCCCTCGAGCCCTCCCTCCCATTCGCCCACCCACCTACGTCATCAATACAGGAAAGAAAATATGCAAAAGCTACAATACTATCCCTACAAATTTATCTCTCCCACTTCAACCCATTTTGGTCAAAATATGAGCACCCGCCGTCATGACCTGATTCCTGGACAAGTCCCCCTCCCTCCCTAAACCAACCATCCCTACCTCTCTTCCTCCCTCCTTCAAATTCAATCCATCTGCATCAAAATATGCGCATACGTCGGCATAGACCGATAAACCAGCACAGCAACATTCAAACTCATTCAAACTCAGAGAAATCTAATCTGCACCCCTCCACCACCACCACCCACTTACCCCTCCCTCCCTCTCTCCCTCCCTCCTTCAAATCTAATCCATCTGCGTCAAAATATGCGCATACGTGGGCATAAACTGATAAGCCGGCACAGCAATATTAGGGTAAGTAGGATTATAATCCGTAGCCCTCAACAACTTGGTGTTGCTCGGCATGACGTGTGCTGTATTAATCCCCACGACATTATAAGAAGGATCGAGCATCGCCCCTCCACTCGCCCCAGCGGCACAATCACAATTATGGAAATAAACCCCTTGATAAGCATCTTCCAAAGAGCACTGCGGGTCCTTCCCCGCCGTCTGGCTGTACCCATCCTCCGAGTACCCAATTAATTGGAATTTATTGTACATAGGCAGCTGCTTGGATAAATCTGTCGGGTTGAGACCTACATATCCCTGCGTCTCCCCCAAAGGCTCTTCTAACTCAATGATCGCCCAATCACTATTTCGGTACACTTCAGGATAGGTGGTTCCGTACCAGAGACGACCCCACGTAGAGGAGGCAGCGTAATAGTGCTGCCCGGCCTTGTCGGTGTGGTAGGCGGCGCGGAATTGGGAGTGGTACATGTTGTTGCCGTCGATTTGGTTGCCGTTAGAGTAGAAGCAGTGGGCGGCCGTGAGGACGTATCTGAGGGGTTGGAGGGAGGGAGGGAGGGAGAGAGGTGAGAGAAAGAGCCAGAGAAGGATGGTTATCCTTTCTAGATTATGTAGGGGCAATCGTCGTTCACAACGAGCACACAGATCAAACAATCCTAGCGCAAAGCACCTACTCGAGAAGGGAGGGAGGGCGGGAGGGAGGAAGGGAGTGAAGGAGGCATGCACAAACACAAACACACAAACACCAAAAATTCAAGCAAACGTACCGCTTCCCAATCAACTGCCCCGTGCAGTAATACGACGCCGGAAACATCAATTTCCCAAACGCCCGATCCGGGTAAACATCCCAATTAAAATTGCTCCGTTGGTCCTTAGCATACACATTCAACTTCCGCTGATGCGGGTGAGGCGGGAGCTGGTTACCACTCCCCTGCTTCTGCCCGCCCTCCGCCCCGACCTCCACCGCTGCTGCTTTCTTCCCACGCAAGCCCCGCCCGAGGTTGTCCCTCAAGCCTTTGAAGCTGAGAGACTCCAAGAAAGCCTCAACGGAGGGAAGGTCGCCGTCGTCGTCGTCCCGAATCAGGTCCGCCAGCTTGCCTCCACCCACGGGGAGGGTGCCAAGGAAGGCACGGAGGCTCACGTAGTTGGCTTGGTCCACCGAGACGTTGAAGCTGTGGGTGTGAGTGGGGATGGATGGAGGGAGGGAGGGAGGGATTGGGGTGAGTGGACTGCAGTCAATAGGGGGTTGATACGACGATCAGCCCCTCGGTGAGCCTGATCAGAGAGAATTAAACCGTACCAGGCTACCAATTTTCTATGGCAGTTTGTAGAAAGAATAAAACGCTGCCGCGGTAGTCGTACAGCATGCACACCCCTCCCTTCCCCACCTCTCCCTCCCCTCCTATCCCCAACACCCCACACACTTACAGCTTGGGTCGTCCCCCCGCAGCCGGCTCACTGTCTGCACTCATGGTGCTCATCTTGCCAAACTTAGAATGCGAGTTAATCTCGTAACCCACGCTCTGGAAACGCGCCCCCAATCCTTCTAAAGGTCCCCTCTGTGCCCCGACGGCCTGCGCACCCAGCACTGCGGCTCCCACGACCCAAAGGAGGGGCAGCCCGCTGCGGCTGGTACGTGTCATCTTCATGGTGCTGGGAGAGAAGGAAAGAAGTGTCTTGTGTAGTAGTAGAGCAGCGACACACGGCTTGGCCAGACCTCTTGGGGCGCCTGTGGCTGCATTTGGGGTTGGGGTAGTGGGAGGGGGTGGATTGGACGACGCCTTGAGTGTGTGGGGAAAATATGAAAGTGCGACACAATTTATGTAGAGCCCTTGTCCTTGCGCCAGGTACTCATCTTGCCTTGAGTGTGCCACCACCCTGTGTACCCTGCGTAGGAGGGAGGCTCTGGAAATAATCGATAAGCGAGCGAGGCGCAAGGGAAGAGGAGAGTTGAAGCGACGTCGTGTTGGGGGACACTTGGGCTGCTTTGACGGAGGCCACAGGGTGGTAAAAGAGTCTTGATGCCGTGAATTTTACAAGGAGTACAACAAGCACGCTACTTTGCAATGTATCGAATTACGAAGGCAGAGCACGCTTGGGTGGCGTAGGAGGGCAAATGTGCGATATTGACAATAGAAAGGACGTCATGCCCTGGAGGAAGCTCGGGCCCATCTGCTTCTGAATCGCTGAATCTCCAAAATTGAAAGCCCGTTTGGACACATCCACACACACTCTACACAGCCAAGGTACCAAGGACACCAGCAAAAAATATTTGTAGGATGCCCGTGGTCTCTTTGTTGAGTAAATGAAGGAAAGCCGACCTCAAGCAAGAAATTGCGCGTAAAGCAGGTCGCAGCCCGCAGAAAAGAATGTTGCTGACGACGATGCCTCTAGCGAAGAAAGAAGAAAAGTGAAAGTGTGTGCTTCTTGGGTCGACGTGGCTCGCATTTATTCCTTGTTAGGGTCGCACTGCCTGCCACGACGTTTGATGTCTGTCCTCACCACCCACGCGCCCACATCTTCATCATGCCTCCTGCCCCCCCTCCCTCCTTTCCCACACCTGCCCCTGCATCAGCCACTTTTTCGGCGCAGCCAGGAGTGCCCATGAATTTACGTGCCGCGCCCTCTTTCTGCAGCCTTCCCGTGGTTCTACTTTTCATGGCAGCTTCTCTTTTTCGCTTCTTCGGCCCCACCATCCCTTTCGTTTTTCTCCCCCAAAATTCACGCCCCACTCCTGCCTCCCCCTCCCTCTGCCCCACCACACACCACACACACACAGAAATATCCACAAACGATGAAGAAGGAGAAGACCACGACACCACCGCCGGCAGCTCGCGGGGGCCGCGGTCGAGGGCGGGGATGTGATGGTGCTGCTGCGCGTGGCGGCCGCCCTTCTTGCGTCCCCACCGGCACAACGAGCGACAGCCAGGCCTTGCATGCCTCTGACCAGCAGCGCCATGTACCACTACCACCCTTCTCCATTTTCTTTCCTCCTACCCCGCCCATGCCGTCGCCGCCTGCACGCTGTAAAGCTGATACTCCCATTCCCCGCTGCGGAGGTAGAGGAAGAGGGGGGGGGCGAGGGAGAGGACGAGGCAGGGGTGGCGGGCGGCAGAATCTGCAGCGGAGCTTTGAGCAGGAGGAGGAGGAGGACAAGGACACCGTGGCGATGGAGGGGGAGGGGGAGAAGGAGGACAAGGGCAGGAGCGGCCGTAGCCTTCGCCGCCTCAGCAGCAGCAAGTGCGGCAGCGCCGGAGGGGACGGGAGGGAGGGGGAGGTCAGCGACCACAGCAGCGAGGTCAGCTATGACGACGACGACGTCTGCCAGTCCTCTTCCTCCTCTTCGGACAATGAGGAGGAGGACGACGACGAGATCAACGATAACAATGCTTTGTGGCAGCAACAGCAGTACCAAGCCCGCCTCCATCACACGGTGGAGGCCCACGAGGCGAAGCATTATCAGACTCTCTTGCGACGCACCAATCGCTTAACCCCCTCTCAGGCCGTGGCTGAAATGAAGGCCATCCCCCTCCCCAAGGCCCGGCTACGTCGTTTTATTCGTGCCGATACCTTTGGAGGGAAGAACAAAACGGTCATGGGCGAAGTGCAGTTATTGATGGCGAAGGCATGTGAATTGCTAGTCGAAGATTTGTCCAATCGCGCGTATGTCTGCGCGGAAGAAGAGAAGAGGAAGTGTGTGCAGAGGTGTGATGTGGCCCGGGGTATTAGTATCAGTGATATGTTTGACTTTTTGGTCGATTTGGTCCCGAGGGAGTATATGCATATTAAGAGTAAGCGGGGGACGAACAGGAGCAGGATCTGGTTGGCGGTTGCCTCCTTGGAACGGGCGTGTAGAGGGACGGTAGGGGGGGGAGGGAGGGAGGAGAGGAGGGAGGAGGAGGAGATGAAGGAGGTGGAAGGGGTTTTGAGAGGGCAGGGGGGGTCGCCGTCTTCTGCTTCGATGAGCTCTTCCTCGTCTGCGTTTTCGTCGTTGCCGTCGTCGTCGTCCTCCCCTCCCTCCTTCCCTCTTGGCTCCCATGGTGGCCGGCAGCAGCAGCACCAGTACCATCACCGGTACCAACAGCAGCAGCAGCAGCAGCAGCAGCAGTACCAGCGACATTCTTCCTCTGTTGCCACGGGATCAGGCGCGATGAAGATGCCGCCAGCAGCAGCAGCAGCAGCAGCAGCAGCAGACTTCACTTTTCCTTCCCTGCCTCCTCCTCCTCCCCATCCTCGGTATCAGCAGCAGCAGCAGCAGCAGCAGCAGCATCGACAACAACAGCAGCAGCAGCAAGAGCAACAGATGCAGCAGCAGGGGAAGCGTCGGGGTCGTCCGTTGGGCAGTAGGAACAAGCCCAAGAGTCAGAAGTTGCAGCAGCAGCAGCAGCAGCAGAATGGAAAGAAGAAGGGCAAGCAGCAGCAGCAGCAACCACGAAGGCAACGCAGCACGAGCTCGACGACGATGATGGAGGAGGAAGTGGAGGAGGAGGAGGAGGGGAGGGAGGAATTGATGGAGGAAGAGGAGGAAGAGGAGGAGGAGAGTGATTCCATGGCTATTTCCTTGTTGTCCTTGGCTGCAGCCCCTCCCCCTCCTCCTCCTCCTACTTCCGGACGCACACCTCCTTCTCTCCTGCGTCTTCCCTCCCTCCCTCCTCCTACTCGCAGCCTCCGCCAGGTGCCTCGACAGACGTACGCGGACCCTGAAAGCGAGGAGGAGGGGGAGGAAGGGGAGGAGGAGGAGGAGGAAGAGAAGGGTGAGGGAGAGGTGCGGCAGCATTCTACCAATGGGGAGGAGCAGCTTTATCGTCAGTGTCACCATCGCTACCAGCAGCAGCAACAGCAGCAGCAGCACCAGCAGCACCAGCAGGACCGGGAGCAACAGACCTGGTCGCCGCCGCAATGGGAGGAGGAGGAAGGGAGGGAGGAAGGGGAGGAAGGGGAGAAGGAGGAGGAGGAGGAGCAGGGTGCAGTCAGTGCCTTTCCCGCCTTGTCTTCCTCCCCCCATCGCTGCAGCAGCCTCCTCATTCCCGATTTGCTTCGCCCCATCTCCCCCATCCCTCCCTCCCTCCACCTCTCCCTCCCCCCCGCCGTCTCTCCCTACACCCCTACCACCACTGGCGCCAGCAGCAGCAGCACGCCCAGCACCATCAGCATGAGCCCTTCCTCCCCCCCTTCCTCCCTCCCGTCCTTCTTTCCTTCCTTCAAGTCGCTTTCGCCGGTAGAGGCGCGTCTCTCCCCACCCCCCCACGGGGCAGGCATGCTTCTCCACCCTCCCTCCCTCCATCCCTCCTACTCCTTCTCCGCCTACGGCCCGCGCGACATCCACTTTCCACGATCGCACCCGCAGCAGTACCACCACCACCACCAGCAGCAGCAGCAGCAGCAGCAGCAGCAGCAGCAGCAGCAGTACCACCAGCAGCAGCAGCAGCAGC
>Ga0209491_10007574_pt1 | contig 14272 bp, 9 predicted proteins | sample BON02_FD_187213 | JGI IMG/M metagenome (GOLD analysis project Ga0209491, IMG submission 187213) | Freshwater microbial communities from Lake Bonney liftoff mats and glacier meltwater in Antarctica - BON-02 (SPAdes) (version 2) | ecosystem: Environmental > Aquatic > Freshwater > Ice > Glacier... | reverse complement strand
CGGTGCTTGCGTCATCAACCAACAAGACTTCATACTTGCGTGGCAATGCAAGACAAGTTCGCTGAATCTTCGCCAGCAAGCTTGGCAAACCTTGCTCTTCGTTGTAGGCCGGCAGTACCACGATCACCCGGCCTAAAAGAGTTTGCAACTGCGATTCTGCCGAAGCAAAACTCGCATCCGAAGGAACTGCGCCGACTAGTAATTCTGTGTTGCTCATAGTTTTAATTGTCAATCTTACTGTTTTCGCCTGAACGACTAAATTCTGCGGTCCGGAAAATTTTTAATTTCGCAGCGATCAACCACAAGGTGTTGAATCGATTAACTCCAGTCCAGAGCATCCTCTGCTTTTTACGCGGCTTCTCACACCGGGGTGGGTCTTCGAACGATCACGGGCAACCTACCCGCAGGGCGAGCATGCATCCGATCAAAACTCGCCTCTTCAACCGATATCTGCCGCCAAACAAAGTTCAGCGCCTTGCCGTTTGGTCCTACCTTGGCAGATTCCGCCTCACCTTCAACGAGCCTTCCCTGCTTAACCCTTCAAGCCGATTTCGCGGATTTTGACAGGATTAACGTTCCTCAAAGCACCGAAATCGACCCGTTCCGCGTTACCTACTCGTCGTTGTAATCGTTATCTTAGTTGCGACCACAAATCATGACTACCGGCAGATCTTGCGGCATTGGAATTTTCCACAACATTGTTTCGACAAAATTTAAACCGCATCCAAAAAAGTGTTGGCACTCGACAAATGCTAATTCCGCCAACTTGAACGATTGTGCAGATTTCAAACCAAAAACAGGAATTCCAAGGAAATCGCTTACCAAAATTCGCCACTCACCCTTGGGCAAAGAAAGTCGAAACTTGACTTATCATTCTACCGCCGCAAACCAAGAATTCAAAAATCCACAACGGATCACTTTCTCACCTTAACCTTTTTCACTGACCGTCTGAAAGTGGAACGGAAACGGAAAAACGGCAGCCCCAACCTTGCCTGGGGAACGCCCTGGTGTTTTGCCCCAAATGCACCTAGGTGGCACAGTTGCAAGACCATCCGATTGCCTTACCGACCCTGGCATAAGTAGAATTTTCCGAAGATTCGTTGTTTATCGCTAGATTTCGCCGGCGATGCACAGAATTCGCTTTGCTTAGCTTGCCATACTTCGGATGGTGATAATAATGGACTGTTCGCGGTTTTTCCCAGAACGTCCTCTGGGAACAAGTTGCCCTGACCCGTTGCCGAAACATGCCGGAGCGAACCTAAGGTGATTCAGCGGATCGGGTGAGAATACGGTTGCAATTCCAGAAGCGGTTACAGGAGAAAAATTCCCGTCATTTTTCGCTTGTTGTATTGCCTGCCGAACAAGATTTAACCGGAATAAGTTAGATTGGAAGCTTGCCAAAAGTTCGAACGCTGGTCGAAGAATGTTTTGGTGCCCGAACCCTGGGACATTCGAAGCCTGGGACATTCGAAGCCTGGGACATTCGAAGCCTGGGACATTCGAAGCCTGAACGGGCACCGGCGAAATATCGCTGCAGTATTTTGGACCGTTGGGCCTTGGCTTGAGGGTCAGCAGAGGTTTGTTGATAAGCAGATGGCGGCAGCACCTGTTTTCGCACGGCCCCGCCTAAAATCGTTTCTTTAAAGGCGCTAACGCACCTTTAAACCCTCCATAAAAATCACTCTCACCTTTCGAGATCGATCGCCAGATGATAACTCGCTCGCAAATGAAGTGGATCTTTTTCTCGTTGGTCGCGCTTCGCCTAATCATCGGGTTTCATTTCTTCACCGAAGGCAAAAAGAAACTTGATCAGGGGAATTGGAACGCTGCCCCGTTCTTTAGTGCCGCCCATGGGCCTTTCGCACCCTACTTCAAATTAATGTTGCCCGATGCTGATCGCCTGACAACGTTGTGTGTCTCGGAAGAAGAAATTGCCGACGAAAATCAACCGACTGGCGAGGCCGTGAAGGCTCGTAAAGTATCCAACACGTCCAAGCAGACGGTTGCCCTCTTGGATCCTTCGAAGACGTTTGGATTCTGGGAATTGTTCCTTGAAGACGTGTTGGTGGGCTACAAATTGAGTCAAAAGGAAATCGCCAGTCGAATTGATTCACTGTCCCGTGAAATTGACGACTTGGAAAAAGCAATTGCGAAGGTTGCCAGCGACCAACCCGACGCTGCTGGGTTACTGAAAACCAAACAAGAGCGTTTGAATTCGCTTCGTGGCCGACTTCAGAAAGCGGATCCACTGCAGGACATGTTGAAAATTGTGCAACGCCGTAAGCAGCAGCTAACCAATTACCTGACCTTCCCAGTGCATAAGAGTGAAATCCTAAAGTCGGTAGATGATGAGAAACGACTTCGAGGCTTCATACGCGATGGAGAAAATCGCCAGAACGCTGCCGTTTATGTCGAATCGCTGCGCGACCAAGTGGATTCAATCGAATCCGGCATTAAGTCAATTCGCTACAAGCACTCTTCGGAAATCGAAGGCATTTGGAATGGTCTGGAGGAGGAACTGAACGAGTATGGTTCTTCTCTTCAATCGCCACTGGAATCCAGCTTGTCGATGGAGACGAAAGTCAAACTGGATAAACCTTTCGCCATCAACAAGAACACGGCACTTTTCTGGATCAATTTGATAATCCCGTACTTCGACTTTACGGTTGGAATTTTGTTGTTGATTGGTCTTTTTTCACGGGTAGCTTCACTGGCAGCGGCAGGATTTTTATTAGGCATCATTCTCACCCAACCGATTTGGGTGCCGGGATATGATGCAAAAATCATTTATCAAATTGTCGAATTCGGGGGCTTGCTGGTCTTGGCAGCCACGGTTGCTGGGCGGTTTGGCGGCTTGGATTATTTTGTTTGGCGGTTACTCACCCCAACGGTCCGAACCAACACTGACGATGCGGATTTAGAATAGTCAGACGCTTGATAACCGTTTGAACCAGGAATTAAGAATTCGGCAATTGAAAACAGGTGTGGCAACTGGGCGCTGCTGGCATGGTTGTTTTCGGGAGACGGGTTATGCGAAAATAGAGTGAGGCCAGAGACATAGAGCAAGTCCAGAGAAGATCACCAGAAAATAGGGGGCGGTGGAGACAGTCGCCACCCCCCAGGTTTCTTCATCCAGGCTTCTTCATCCAGGAACCTAGCTAGAACCCCATCGGTGAATTTCATACGTGAGGTTGATTGGTTTACCTTGCTCAGGCTAGTTGCAAATTTGTGTTTTGGAATCGTTTCTGAGATACTAGTTCGTTCAAGGCCTGCCGTGATGGAAGGCTTTTGTTGCCAAGAAATTTTGTTCGATTTGTTTGAGTTCCCTCCCGGCTTCGAGTTTCGTCTTTGTGTCCGTAGGACGCGGTCAACTCTTGGGCGTGATGGTTAGACTTTTGGGCGTTAAATACGGAGTAAAGTGGAATGAATCTGACACCGGAAGAAAAAGAAATTGGTCGTGACAACTACTATGGGGCCGTCAATTCCTATGACCAGTTGAATCGACGTGACTTTTTGACCCGTACGATGGCGGGAACTGCAGCCTTAGGTGCTGGCGTCGGTGCGATGTATTTCGGATACGCCAAACCCAGCCGCCCGGTAAACATTGCGGTTATTGGAACCGGCGACGAAGGTAGCGTTCTGATCGGGTCGTTGAACCCGGATTACGTGAATGTAAAAGCGATTTGCGATTGTCGCCCGTCAAGCCAATTCCGAGCGTTTCATGGTGACTGGACCACGTACAATACCACCCAGGTTCGCCCCGGACTGATGAAAGTGTTTGGCTGGTCTTCGGAAGAAATTGCCCGCCGAAATGTCCAGGTCTACACCGACTACATGGACGTGATGAAAGACCCGGACATTGAAGGGGTCATCATTGCGACCCCACTATTTCTACATGCCCCAATCGCTATCGCTGCGATGCTAAATGGCAAGCATGTGTTGTGTGAAAAGTTAATGGCGCACAACGTCGCTGAATGTAAATGGATGACTCGTGTTGCAGAAAAGACCAACACGTTTTTATCGATAGGACATCAGCGGCATTACAGCATTCTGTATGATAATGCGGTCAACATGATTCGCTGGGGACTTCTAGGTGAGATCCATCACATTCGCGCCCAGTGGCATCGCGGCAACTTGCCGGGGAATGACAGCTGGGAATTACCAATCCCTGGTCAAACCGAGCGAGCCCAGCGACGTGGCAAAGAAGTAATGGTTGATCTGGTTAAAGAACAATTGAACCGGTTTAAGGGTTCGTTGAAAACGGCTACGGGGAAAGAAGCCGAAGCATTGCGGATGCAAGTCGCGCAGTGGACCGCGCTTGACAGTGATAAGCTAATCGATCCGAAGGCCTTCGGTTACGTCGACGACGCCAGTATTTTTGGCACGTCGAAGGTTCGAACCGCAATGGAAGAATTGGTTCGCTGGCGTCTGTGGGACAGGACCGCAGGTGGGCTAATGGCAGAACTGGGAAGCCATCAAATTGACGCCGCAAGCATTTTCATCGCTGCCCTTAGCAAGGATGTCGGCAAAAAGGTGCACCCACTGGCCGTGCATGCGGTTGGTGGTCGCCAAACTTTCCCAAACACTCGTGATGCCGACGACCACGTCTATTGCACGTTCGAATTCCCAGGACAGGGTTTCGATTCGGACAAGGTTGGATACTACGACGAAGCCAACCAATACCCGCCTGCTTCGGGCGTTCCATCCTACGAACAAGATCGCAACAAGAAAGTTGTGGTCACCTATTCGTCGATCAATGGAAATGGGTACGGCGGTTACGGCGAAATCGTGATGGGTACCAAAGGCACGTTGGTTCTGGAAAAAGAAAAAGAAGTGATGCTGTATCAAAAGAGCAGCACTTATGCCAATGTCGGTGTCAAAGCCGATGGCAATGCAGGCACCTTGGACACTTCCGCCAGCAACGATCCTGCCCCCGCAAAAGCTGCGGAATCCAGTGCTGGAGTGAGCCGCGGGTACCGCGAACAAATTGAACACTGGGCTTGGTGCATCAGCCAAGACGATCAGGACAATCAACCTCGCTGCGATGGTGAAGTTGGTTTGGCCGATGCGGTCATCGCATTGGTGTCACGCCAAGCGATCCAGAATTCGAATAAGGTCGGCGGGAACGGGTTTGTCCAGTACAATCAGGAATGGTTCAACTACAAGTCCAACGAAGTGCCAGAACCGATGATCGGTGGCAATCCGAATACCGATATGGAATCCGTTCGCAAGGCTCTAGGTATCCCAGGCGAAATGGCCTAATTTCCCAACAAGCCGCCGTCAGATACTGCCTTAAGCAAACGCTTTGGCCCGGACGCGTAGGCGATTGGATCGGCGCAGAATTGCGTCTGGATTCGATTTAGATTCAAAGGCAGCGACCCGTTTGGGTGGCTGCCTTTTTTCGTAGACGCACCTCGCCAAGCTTTCTCCACATTTCCGGTCGCAAGTCGCCCGCTTACCTGCTCATGCCCGATTGGTCGCCAACATGACCCGAACTTCAGTTCAGGCACCAGGCGTTGGCAGAGCGACACGAATGCCGGCCCTTTCCGATTGCGTGGGGGAACCATTTTCACGCAAGCCTCTAATTAAGTTTGCTCCAGATGAAGTCGTGGCAACATGAAGTCGTGGCAATGGGCGCCGCTGTCCAGGCCGCGTTGATCAACGACGACCGAACCGTCGAAGACACGGTGATGACGGACGTTTGTCCCTTTACCATGGGCGTCGAAATCGTAAAACCATTTGGCCATCAAACCACCGCAGGTTTCTTCCCGCCGGGTATCCATCGCAACACAACCACTCCCGTCTCTCAGGAACAGACCTTCCAAACGGTTTCATCCGGTCAGACTGAAGTCAAGCTTCGCGTGTTTCAAGGCGAATCGCGTAAAGTTGCGGACGACCTGAAACTGGCGCAACCGGTTCGTACAATTAATAGAAGCCACGCCAACCACCAACGCCGCTTTAGAAAATGCGATGCTCGTGGCAGTCCAGCAAGACCAGGGCAACTTAAGCTTCTCCACGTTCCTTTGCGAAATTGTCCCCAACGACATTGGGCTGGCCTCTCTTGACCTCTCCACACGCTACACCAGTTAGCCTCGAGGCTTGAACTGAGACCCCGTGAGCTAAGCCGCTGCGCGTGCCAACGTGCCCAATCGTGCGCGATCCGATCACCACCCCTAGGCCTGTCTGCCTAAAGAATCGCCAGCGGGTTGCGAGGCTGTTCCAAAGTACCCCGAGTGACTCCGACTCGGTTCTGGGCCTTCAATTGCTGCCATACTCGCGCGCCATCGATTCGCCCGCAAATTAAAGAACGGTACAGGCCGATTAACTGCTCGACTTCCGCCTTGGGTGCGTCCTTCAACAATTCGATTCGAAAGTGCCGAACGCCTTTGTCTATCAGTGGCTTCACGGCCTCGGCGCCACTTTGAGCCGCTCCGTTATAAAGCGTATTTCGACAACCGATGTCGGCATGCAAAACATGAAGCGCCCCCACACGGTCCCTCAATTGCACATCATGCCTGTCGCACGGGCGACCACAATTGGTTTTATTAGTGCCAGGCGACAAAACATTGCAAAATACACAGTGCTCCATATGAAACATCGGCATATGCTGGTGGATCACAACTTCCAGCCAAGCAGCTGGGGTGGCATCCACCAATTCCAGCAACTGGTCACGATTCAGATCGTAAGACGCCGTCACACGTCGCGCTCCTCGATTAATCCACCACTGGGCTGACAACGGATTGGTCACGTTCAAGGAAAAATCTGCCGTCACAGGAATCTGCAACTTTGCGGCATAATCGGCCGCTGCAATATTACGAACCAACCAACCATCGGCATTGTGTTTCGACATGGCTTTGAACAGGCCGTCTTCCCCTGGCTTGTGAATCCGCAACGATGCCAAATCAATGGTTGCGCCCAGATCATGAGCAACCTGCACGGCTTCCCGGTACTCTCGAATATCGTGAAAGTCAGCGACCAAATTCTTGGCACCCGCTTCCAGTGCAAACCGCAATTGTTGCATTGAACGACAAAGCACTGAAAGTTTTGGCAAGCTACCAGCGGGCGTATCCGTTGGGCCGACCCCTTCACTTTTGCTTGAAGATTGATCACTTCCGCTGGACACCGAGGTTGCAACCGATGCCAACATACCTCCCAAAACATCGGCATCGCCAACCACACGCCGTTTAGATTTCGGCAATTCGGCCAACAACGCAACCATCGACTTTCGCAGACTTCCCAGAACACTCAGCGGCATCATCGCTTGGCCTACAATATTCGCTTCTAAGCTTTTCAAACGATAGATCGTCCCGCCCAAACGTCCCAATTGTTGTTGTAAAACTTCTTGGGAAACGGGATGCTGACGAGCCACTTCTGGGACATGGTCGCATGGCACTATTATCTCTTGCCCACCGCAGTTGGCCACCAAACGAACCGGCAACCCTACGCCGATCGAGATTCGCACGTCCACATCGATCAAACGCTGCGGCGTTTCACTGGAAAAGGTCTGACGCAAACGACGACTTAACCTTGGATCATCGGTCTGCCAAATTTCTTGGCCAGCGAACAAGTCCGCATCCTCCAGCAGACCGCGGGCAAACGAAAGTTCAACTTGCCCTTGAACTGGCACCTCCACTGCCTGACCATTCTGAAAAATTTCGTAGACACGCCCGCCAACCTCAGTTCCCTCTACTCGATCACCTTCCAAAACGATGCCGTCGCCCTTGGCCAACGGCATTGCCAAATCAACCAACAATCGCGAACCCTTGCGACGCACAACCGTCCCCACTTTCACGCCCCGCTTGGCACTAGATAGCCCAGGAGAGAGTCGCTTATGATCATTCCCTTCCAACCAACCTGGCGTGAAGCCTCGTGAAAACGACATTTCCATTTGACGCCGATCTTCATCCGTCCACTGCTTTGGCATTCCTTCCATCGCACAATCGATCGCTTGCCGATAATTCTGCACAATGTTAGCGACGTATTCGGGGGTCTTCAGTCTACCTTCGATCTTCAAAGAAACCACTCCCGCTTCAATCAACTGCGGAACCAAGTGATAGGCAGCCAAGTCTTGGGGACTTAACAGATAGCGAACCGGACCAAGATCCCTCTCCTTGCCGTCGCAAACCATTTCGTAAGGCAAGCGACAAGCCTGAGCACATTGGCCTCGATTTGCACTTCTCCCGCCTAAGGACTCGCTGGTCAAACACTGCCCGCTGTACGCAACACATAAGGCACCATGCACGAAAACTTCTAGCGGCATCGTCGTCCCGGCTGCAATCTTGGTAATTTCCTTAATCGACAACTCTCGAGCCAAAACCACTCGACTAATTCCCAGTTCCGCGACCGCATTGATTGCATCGCAGTGGGTCAATGTCATTTGAGTGCTGGCATGAATTTCCAGGTCAGGGCAAATTTTCTTGACTAACCGAGCGACCCCGACATCCTGAACCAAAACCGCGTCAACACCATCGATCGCCAACTGCCGGACGTATTTTTGAAGTCGCGGAAGTTCGTCAGTAAACGCTAGAGTATTAAGAGTGACATAGCCCTTGACACCTCGGCCATGCAACATTGCCATCAGTTCAGGCAGTTGGTCCAAAGTAATGTTTTCAGCTCGAGCCCTAGCATTAAAGCCAGCTTCCAAGCCAAAATAAATCGCATCGGCACCGTTTTCCACGGCGGCCTTGGCACACAGTACGTTCCCCGCTGGGGCCAGCAGCTCGGGCGCTGGCATCCGCTGGGTCACAGCTTCGCTGGTTGTCATGTTTTCGTTCTTCGTTAAGAGGATTCGCCGTTGAAAATCACCGCGAATTCAAAGCATTAGTTTCAGCCCTAACGCTCGCGTTGACAATCCCTTTTCGTCCAGGGACGGGCAACTAAATTAAAGTATCACAGTGCCCATTGACTTAAGCTCAGCTGCCCCGCCGCCTTTGCCCCGGATTTCACAGGTTATTGCCGCAAAACGCTACCGCATCCCACCCAAACGAATCTAGTTCTCGGCCCAACAGGTGCCAACAATTGGCAATTTCTCGTGAACACTGCACTGACCAAGCCGGACGTTTGCCAGCCATCAATGGCCGCTGATTTTCGGTAGCATCACCCGAGACACCCAAAACTTCTGCTGTTTTCTAAGTCAGATAGCAACAATCCAACAGAAATAGGGTTAAAATTTCGTAGCAAGGGCTGAAGAAAATGGTTGGGTTGATACGTTCTTTAACGGAACCAGAAACTGCCGGCCTTCATTGGCGAACGGCCAGAATAAACAAGTCATGAGAAAATGGATTTCATCTGTCAATGAAGATCAAAGGACGAAAAATGAAACGATTAATCACTGGGCTATGCTTCGGCTGGGCCGTGCTAGGCTTGCAACCCAATTCAACGGTGACGGGCCTTTGCATCGCCGGCGAACCCATCACAACCACTTCTACCAAGGTGAACCATCCGCCGACCGTCGCCTCGGATGATGTCCCCAAAGATAGCTGGCTGCAATGGCGTGGGCCCAACAAGAACGGCTCAGCAATGGATTCGAAACCACCGACCCAGTGGAGCGAATCAAAAAATATCAAATGGAAGTCTGAAATTCCAGGCAAGGGCAGTTCGACTCCGATCATCTATCAAGATCGCATCTACATTTTGACCGCGATCCAGACGAACAAAGAAGGATTGCCCCCCAATCCGGATACTCAGCAACCCAACGTGGCACTGGGCGATGAATCTGCTGATGCGGCAGGGCGAAGAAACGGACCGGCTTCTTCGTCGGCGGGCGCTGCAAGAGAGCGGCTAGGCCCACCGCTAGGCCCACCGCCTGGACGACCTGGCGCTCAAGGACCACGACAAGAGCGTGGTGGAGAGCAAGGGCGTCCACGCCCAGGTGGTCGGCAAAGTGGTGGCCGGCAAAGTGGTGGCCGGCAAGGCGGAGGTGGTGGTCGAGCGCCAACTTTGGTCCATGACTTTATCGTCTTGTGCTACGACAAATCCAGTGGAAAAGAACTGTGGCGTAAGACGCTTGCGCAAGAGGTGCCTCACGAATCGGGGCACAACACTAACAATTTTGCGTCGTCATCACCATTGATCGCCGATGGCAAGCTGTATGTTTACTTTGGGTCGAGAGGCCTCTTTTGCCTTGACCTTGAAGGCCAGGAATTGTGGAAAAAAGACTTTGGCCAAATGCAGACACGAAATTCTTTTGGCGAAGGCAGCACACCCGCGGTCTACAAAGGCATGGTTGTGGTTCCCTGGGATCACGAAGGCGATTCGTTCATCGTGGCGTTAGATGCCACCGACGGCAATGAGTTATGGCGAACCGCTCGGGACGAACGAACGACATGGTCGACGCCGCTAATTGAAGAATTCAATGGAAAAGCCCAAGTCATCACCAACGGTACAAAAGTTCGCAGCTACGACTTATCGACCGGAGCATTAATTTGGGAATGCGGCGGGCAAGTCATGAACCCAATCCCGTCACCCGTCCGCCAAGGCGACAATGTCGTTTGCATGACAGGCTATCAAGGGTACGCCATTGTCTCGATGCCTTTGAATGCAAAAGGGGACATTACCGATTCAAAGGATGTCACCTGGAAAGGAGGCGGTGCAGCCCCTTATGTTCCCTCGCCGCTGCTTTACGACGGCATGCTGTACTTTAATAAATCCAACAATGCCGTGATGGTTGCCCGTGATGCCACTACCGGCGAAGTCATCATCGAAGAAACTCGGATGCCAGGCCTAAAGTCAGTTTACTCGTCACCCGTTGGCGCTAACGGAAACGTCTACTTTTGCTCTCGCGAAGGCGTTACCCTAGTGCTGAAACACGGAAAAACGTTTGAAGTGATTGCCACCAACGACCTTGGCGAAACCATCGATTCCTCGCCCGCAATTGTAGGCAATGAGATCTTTATCCGAGGCGAAAAGCACTTGTTCTGCATCGCCGAAGAATAACGGCACCGTTGACCGGCACCGTTAGCCGTTTGAATATAACCGGTTAACCACCAACCATTTTTCGAAGTAGAACAACCAGGGCAAACGCCGTTGAACGTGGCGTTTCGCCCTTTTTTCATTTCATGACCTAGCTGCCTGAACTAGCAAACTACACTGGCCAACTGCGCTAGCAAACTACACTAGCAAACTACACTGGCAAACTACACTGGCAAACTACACTGGCAAACTACACTGGCAAACTGCCCGGGGCGTCCATTGGGCCAGTTGTCTTTGCATATGCGATTCAACGAAACTGACGCCTCTAGCCTTCTGCCGACGGTTGAACCTTATTCTGACTTTCGCCCAACAAACTGGTAGTACGGCATCCGACTAAAAGGGATGTAAGGGATTTTGCCCACTGATTCATTTAGGCTGACCGTTTCGAAGTGCTTTCGTAAGAACGGCAGATGGTCGGGGGAAGGAAACACATTATCGTTGGCAAACCAAGAAGGCCAAAAGGTCCTAGTGAACCAACCGTGTCGTTTCGTATCCTCGGCTGGAAATTTACGCGACACATAAAAGTCAACAACCGCAATCACGCCGCCCGGCTTCAAGATCCGCTTGGCGTTTTCAATCGCGGCAAACCAGTCCGGGATCATGGTCAGTGAATACGAAAAAGTCACAACGTCGGCAAACCCCTCTGCCGGTGTAAACAAAGTTGCATCAGCCTCGGTCGATTCCACATTTGTCCACCCTTTGGCTTCGGCTCGCTTTTGACAAACCGCCAATAGGCTGGTTGCCAAATCGACGACATACACCTTGGACAGTTGCCCGATGCTGTCCCCGAAATACTCCAAGTTATTTCCAGTACCACCTCCCATATCGACCCAAACGCCGCCTTGGGGCTTATCAATTTTCTCCCATAACTCTTGGCGACCTTGAAGCAGGCGTTTGCGGAAATCATCGTAGTCGTCGGCCTGGCCCCCGTAAAAATTGTCCATTCGTTGCGCATGAGTGTTCCCTTTTACCCGCTTAAACGCCAGATGATAAATTACTTTCAGATCGGATAAAAAACCCATGAAGCGATCCCTAAATCAACAAAAACGGTTTTGAGTAAAAGCCAATATCCCCGCCAGCGGAGGCGAATTCGAATTGCGAGAGAAACGCCCAAACTACCGTTCGCATTGGCTGGGCCATGATTGTAACCGTAAAGTTTGCATTTGCTAAGTTGCGATAAATTCAGCGCATTACCTCACTTGCTTGGTTGCCACCACACCTTCCTTCATTCAAAATGGGGACTACCAGTGGTCCGAAGAACAAAATTTTGATTGTGGAGAACATAAAATGCGTCATTTCTGGTTCAAGAAACTTTTCCTGGCCGTTGCACTTTCGGGATGGATTACCTCGCCAATTCTAGCTGTCCAAGATCATGGTGATGCGGTCACCGATGTCGCCAAAGCGGGTGATGACTACAAAGTTCAAGGCGAATACCTTGGCGAGAATGCCGATGCGGGTGTCACCCTCGGTGCTCAGATTGTCGCATTGGGCGAAGGGAAATTTAGTGGCCGATTCTATATTGGCGGCCTACCTGGAAAAGGCTGGGATCGCTACGACGAAATGGTTGAAGGCAGCGGCAAGCGTAGTGGCGATTCGATAACCATAGTTCGCAAAGATGGTGACGGTGGCAAAGCGATGATCCAAGACGGCATGATGACCGTCTACGATGCAGACGGAAATCAAATCGTTGAGATGAAAAAGTTCCAGCGAGAAAGCCCAACCCTTGGCGCAAAACCTGCCAAGGATGCAATTGTTCTATTCGATGGAACAACCGCCGACAATTTCGAAAATGGAAAATTGACGGACGAAAAATTCTTGGCGGCATCGGGCTGCAAGTCGAAAGAAAAATTCGGCGATCACACTTTGCATATCGAATTCCGCACCCCGTTTATGCCCAAGGCCCAAGGGCAAGCTCGAGGGAACAGCGGCGTTTATGTGCAAGGTCGATACGAAGTCCAAGTCCTAGATTCGTTTGGCCTTGAAGGTGAAAACAATGAATGCGGTGGAATTTACTCGCTAGGAAAGCCTGCCGTTAATATGTGTTCGCCGCCACTCACTTGGCAGACCTACGATATCGACTTTACCGCTCCGAAAAAGGGAGACGATGGCGAAACGGAACCCGGCAGAATCACGGTCAAACACAATGGCGTTGTGATTCACAATAACGTGAAACTAACCAAAGGGACTCCCGGCGGATTACCAATGGGAGACGATGTGGAAGCTTTGTTTTTGCAAAATCACGGCAATCCCGTAGCCTTCCGAAATATCTGGGCCGTCAAGAAGTAAAGTGCAATGCTAACTTGCTAACTTGCTAACTTGCTAACTTGCTAACTTGCTAACTTGCTAACTTGCTAACTTGCTAACTTGCTAACCTTTCAAGCCTTGACTCAGGCCACCTAGGTCGGTCAGGATTGCAAAAACAAGAAGAGGCACTGGATTACAAATCCAGTGCCTCTTCTTTTTCTTGCCTAAGCAGAATGTCTGCCTAGATACCATGTCGATAAAGCAGTTCCGATTACGCCCTAGCCACAGAACCACCAAACGCAATGGCTTCGTCCAAGGCCAACCCAGCCAGTCCAAGGCTCCACAAAACATACGCCAGGACATTCCTTTTCGTTTTCGTGCTCGCGTCCGCACTGCCGTTTGGCGTAAACGAATGAATCAAGCCGTAATTCAACGTCCCGAAGATCTCCATGACGTCCAGAACCAATGGCAGCGCGGCCGATCGCGGTTGATGGTAAAACCCAAAGGCTGGTTCCAAGCCAACGGCGACTAGCGACCGTTCCACCAATGAATAGATCATCCCGTATCCACAGGACAACAAGCTATTAATTCGCTCGCGCGGCGGATGTTTGGTGCGCTTTGTCATTCGCAACGATTCAGGAACCCGTAAAACCAACAACTCCGAAAAACTGCCAAAGTAAGACTTGGCCGCAATCCCTTCCAAACCGCGAAGGCGATCCAAAGAATCCGCTTTAGGGATATTTGCAAGGGCGTTTCAGATTGGCTCCAGATGTTTAGCAATGTTTGCGCGGGCAACGTCGCTGGTGCGTGTGCCTTGCATGAGATATTAAAGTTGGAAATGAACCTTTGCGATTACTGTTCGGCGGGACAATTCAAGGCACTGCTCGGATTTTGTTAACGCTTCGTACTGACGAATTCGCTAGTGAACACGGAAGCGTCCCCAAAATTGTTAAAACTTGAAAAGTGGTCTCCCACTGAGCAAACTTGCTCAGTCGGAAAGTTTCAAGTTTTAGACAACGGTAAACAGCCGTTGGGGAGACCACCACGAGTGATTTTA
>Ga0209491_10007573_pt1 | contig 14272 bp, 14 predicted proteins | sample BON02_FD_187213 | JGI IMG/M metagenome (GOLD analysis project Ga0209491, IMG submission 187213) | Freshwater microbial communities from Lake Bonney liftoff mats and glacier meltwater in Antarctica - BON-02 (SPAdes) (version 2) | ecosystem: Environmental > Aquatic > Freshwater > Ice > Glacier... | reverse complement strand
ACACTTCAGTGAGTGCATCCATAGGTTGGTCAGGATATCGAAATGATACTTTTTTGAACTCGATATTACCTTTAAAATCAGGGCGATGTAGAAACTCTCTACCGGATGGCCGTTCTACAGGTAAACTCATCAAATGATTTAATGAGCTTAATGCCGCTTTTGATTGGTGGTAGCGTGTCAAAATACCCGCCATCTGACCAAGCGGAGCTAGAGCCCTACCTGTCAAAATTGTACTGGCAATTAAGGCACCCATGGTGATGTCGCCTTCGGCTATTTTGTAGACGCCAAATACCACGACACTTACTGAGGCCATTTGCTGTAAAAATGCAGTAAAATTTACCGCCATCGATGATAACAAGCGAGATCTTTGGCTATATTTTGCAATAAACCCTATCGTTTGTTCCCATTTACGCTGAATTTGTGATTCTGCGCCAATGCTCTTGATTGTTTCTAATCCCGTTAATGTTTCTATTAGGGTGGCACTTTTTTGTCCAGAATGACGGAATAAATGCTGGATTGTTTTACTAAGTGGCACCTGAATGATAAGGCTCACTAGAATGCCTAATGGAATAGCAACTAAGGGCACATAAGCTAATTCACCTGCTATCGTCGAGATAACGAAGATAAAGAGGAACATAAATGGCAAATCAATCAATGTGGTCAATGTCGCAGAGGTAAAAAATTCTCGAAACGACTCAAACTCATGCATATTGTTGGCAAATGAACCGACTGAATTGGATCGAGAGGCCATTTTAATGCCCATCACCTTTTCAAAAATAGTCGCAGATAGAATAACATCCGCTTTCTTCCCCGCCATATCAATAAAATAACCACGCAGTGATCGTAGTAGCAGATCGAAAATAAATACAGTTGCAACACCTATCGCTAACACCCACAAGGTTTCTATAGCACGATTAGGTACAACACGATCATATACATTCATCACAAACAATGGTGATGCTAAAGCAAATGAATTGAGTAAGATTGAAGCAATAAACACTTCACCATAAATCGGCCAAAACCGTAATATTGTTCCCCAAAACCAGTGTTTAGTCTTAGGTACTACTGAAGAATCTGTTCGTTTATCAAACGAATGAACTGACTTTATAAAAATTACATAGCCTGCATAGGCGGCATTTAAGTCTGTCAAAGAGATCTCTGACTCACCCTCTCCCGTTTCAGGGAAAATAACCCTTGCTGTTTTTTTGTTGAATTCGAGCACGATGCAGGCATTACTATTTTCGAGTAACAGTACGGCCGGTAATACCAAATTAGATATTCGTCGAAGAGGACGTTTAACTATTTTTGATGTTAGGCCAGCTCGCGCCGCCGCTCGTTCGAATAGCTTAGGTGTTAACTTATTGTCAACTAATGGTAAGCCATGAATTAACGACTCCGCACTATGTGGTTTATTTAACAGTTTACTGAGTAACGTAAGACAATTAAGTAATGGATCATCTAATGTCTCCTGACCTTCATCAGCTTGCCACTGCTTTTTTTGTTCTAATGGTAATGGTTGTTCAGACATATTTACATTGATATCCTTGGCAACGAAGTTTCACATATGACTAAATTTAAGCGTGAACTTTATCACAGAATACAAAAATTAATATCATCATTGTAAGCGATTTGATAGATTATAAATTAACTTAGGTCCCATAGGCAGTTCGACGTTAATATTTTATCTCCATTTAAACTCAATTTAACAATTGAATACCGGTGATAGAATATCCTTATCAACTTTACAGGTATGAAAATGGCCTATATAAATCGTAATATTAATGGCGAAATCACTGAAATTTTTGAAACGCGGCAACATGATGCTCAGGAATACATTTCCCTAGAGAACGCTGAGCTTATTGATTTTATCAAGCAGGCAGCCACTCATGACGATGTTAAAACGGTTCTATCCTCTTCCGATGTGGCGCTAATTCGTGTTCTTGAAGATCTAATCAATACGCTAATTGATAAAAATGTCATCCATTTCACTGATCTTCCTTTAATAGCACAAGGCAAACTAGCAAATCGTGAAAAAATACGTGACCATTTGACAAGTCTTGATAACTTAATGTCGGATGACGAAGGTATTTTATAAAAAATTCAGAATTCATTCTGACACAATCAAACAATTAGTTTACGAAATTAATAACATCGCATCACCATATCTACACCAATCAATTAGTCTTTAAATATTAGAGACTCTATCGATCCGCTGTAATCATGGACCGTAATTTTAGTGTGTCGCGCCTACGGTTCAGAAAATTAAGTTTTTGCCTAGGTGAAATCAACAAGATAGCACTACATTACTCGATATGAGTCAATTTATAAGACATGCCTATCGAGTGGTGTTGATAATGGACATTTTCTAGTATTAATGTCGACTGACTTACACTCTTCCTAATAGTGGTTGTCTTACCACTTGGCTAGTATATTCGCCCCCAGGCCCATAAGCACTAGGCGTCATCTCACGTCCCCGCAAAATATTCATGGCTTGCTGAAGATATTGGCGATTAACATTAACAATGCCACCATTAACTTGATTATGCTCTCGGCAAGCCTTGGCGGTAATTTTTAACGCATCCACCATGCTATTTAATACACGAGAATGTTGTTCTGTTTGATTAGCAATAAAAGCTGCTAAACCATCTTTACCTGCTGAAAAACCTTCTATCTGTAATACGGCTTCACGCTGACGACCCAAATTTTCTAAAGTGACGACTAAAGGTTGTTTTTTAGCCGTAAGCTCTGTCATTGCATCAACATCTGACTTCGTTAACGCACTACGTTCATATTTAAGCATTGCAAGCAGTTGAGAAGCTGTCGCCTGTTCTGTCTGTAAAATGTTATGTAGTTGCTGTACTGAGGTCATTGTCATGGGTATTCACCTAACCGAGCTGTTGCTCGAACTTGATCATATTATTGGCTAGTTCAGCAGGATCAACATTATAAGTGCCTTCTGTAATAGCTACTTTTAAAGCTGATACGCGGTTATTATCGACCACAGGCGCATCGGCTAAAGTTTGTTGTAATGACTGCAACTGAGTTGCAGTATCGGTTAAACTCACCGTATCTACACGTGATGAATTTACTGGAACACCTTGTGTTTTATCCTTACCAGAATTGGCCTGAGTGTTAATATCCCGGTTAGTATTTAGCCCTAGTTGGCTCGTCGTTTTTATCGTATTTATTTCTGACATTATTGTTCTCCTTCAGAGTCTGATCAATACATCGGCCAGAATTATAAAAACTTGAGTTTTTATGTACACTTTTTATCTCAATTATTTACAGTGATACTTTTACAATTCCAGGTGCATCAACGATGCCTTCCACAATGCGCTTAGAAGTACTGTTTTTTACTTTTACGCGTTGCCCTAATGTTGCGTCATCTAAAGCAGTTCCGCTCATTCTAACTTCCATTTGTCCCGCCATCGCCACCAACATAATCTGCTGACCACGATGCACTATTTTTTGAGCTTCAAGGCTATTCGGCTTAATCACTGATCCCATCGAAACGGGGTACTTTAATGTTTGCCCAATCACTAATTGGGTGCTGTTCAAATAACCGTGTTGCAAGCCACCAATATCCAATTGCTGTAACTTGATATCGCCCTGTGTGATTAATTTATTTGATGATAAAGGTCTATTTGCAACCACAACCAATTTAAGTACTTTCACCTTAACAGGCACGTACACTGTCCATGCCACCGGTGAGTTACATTTAACCCCTATTGTCTGATTACCTAAACCAACAACTCCCTTAGTGGAAAATACATCAAGCACACTATCACAGGCTTGAAGTCGCAATCGGTTGTCTAGTGAGTCCATGGCAATTTGTGGATTGTCATAACTAGCTTGCGCCTGCTTCATAGCATATTCATAGGCCACTTGCTCAATTCTATCCAGTGCTTGTAAAGTATCGGCAGAAAGATTAAATGACACAAATATGCCACACACTAGACTTAGTTTTTGCTTCCAATTGACAGTCATTACGTTACCCTCATTATTTATCGTGATGTCAATTTTATGACATCCAACAGATTTACAGTGAACCAAGCAATTAGTATGCCTATCGTCGTTATCTATATTTTATTAAACAAATGTTGAAAACAGATCAACTAAGCGATAAACATAATAATGATCTCAGAGCGGCAAAATATAATGCTCAGCATGACTGAGAGTGTAAATCAGCAAACACAGCTAATAGGTCACTATCGCCTTGAGCTACTATTTTTTAAGTTAGGCACAACGTAAACATTTAGTATAAATGTCTTTAAGGTACGTGAAGTTATTCCCTGCCCAGCATTAACTAAACTACCTTTTTCACTCCCCGTCGTCCGCGGCGAACAAGCTATTAGCATTTTTGACTTAATCATTGGGCATTGGTGGCCAACCAATTGACGATCTTAGTAAAAATTTTGTGATTATTACTAGATATAATCGTTTAGTTCAGGGGTTTTTAGTCAGTAATATCGATCACATTGTTAATACTAGCGGAGTTGATATCTTATCGTCACCTTCGACCTTAGTTCATGACAACCTTCATTAACTTTGATAATGAAATTGAAATTATCGATGTAGAAAAAATCATGTCTGAAGTAGTGGGTGCCGATGAAACAATATCTGATGACTTAGTCGATAGTTTTACTAGTCAAAATGCTGACTACCACTCACCTATTTTAGTGGCAGATGATTCTAGCGTTATCCGTAACCACATTAAACCTGCGATATGGTTGATATCGTAGCGATAGATCAAAGTCATCCCAAAATTTTCACCTGCTGTTCTAGCCACCACCGTGCAAAAACTAATTAAACAATGGAAACTAGAATGATGTACATCATTCAGTTATAAAAAACGTCTGTTACGGCGTTTTTTGCAAGCAATTTTTATGAATACGTTATGATCCAAAGCCCATCACATCAGCTGGCATCGGAATAACATTCTCAGATTCCGTTACCATATCAGCTTTTGCGCGCATCATATTAGTTCCAACAAAGCCACCAAAACGATACACCCAATCTCGCAACTCTTTATTAATCGTTGCCACTTCTGCTTGTACTTGTTCTGGTGTTTGTAACACATTCAATTGTTGAATATCACTTGGCGCGGCTTTAATGGTTGAGGCATCAAACTCAGCTTGAAAAGTAGTAAAATAAGAACCATCATTAAATGATGTTTTCGTGATAACTTTCAAACCGTCAAAGGTAATAAATTCTGCAGTAACCACTTCTGCACCATCTCTTGAGAAATCTTTGGCTGATTTTACGTCTTCCATTCGTAATTGAAACAAAGTACCTGCGATGTCGTACCCTAATTGCTCATATTTAAACACCGTTTTATCCAATGCTGTTGGTGTGCCAAACTTGTCTTTTACACCCAGATTCACCAAGGTGGCGGTTTCACCAGTAGGCTGAATAATATTCACCTCAGCAATGCGTTCACGGGCAATGTTGATAACTTCACTTTTAATCCAGTTCAACATTAATGGATTAATGTTCAAATAGCCTTCAGCTAACCATGCCCTTTTTTCACCTTCTCTTCGGACATAAAACTGTTTTGCACCCATTTTCGCCGTGGTTTCGCGTTCATTACCTAGCACTAACCCCGCTATGATCTTGTCACCATTTAGCAGAGTTAAGGTTAATGATTCGCCACCTTCTTCAAGGCCAGCGACACCTAATCGTGGATATTGTTCAGGATTATCTGTCTTACGTTCAAGAATTTTAGTATCACTAAGATCAATCAATGCACGCTTGACCAAATCAAAATCCGCAGGGTAGTTTAATCGCTCCTTAATAAACCAGTCTTCACCCTTTTTAAACAAGATAAATTCATCTTGTGCACTTTTAAACTGAAGCGTATCAACCAGATTCAATTGCCCAAATAAGCCAGGGAACAATAAACCCTCATCATCATTATTATCACTAGGTCGTTGGATGGTAATTAGCATTAAGACCACCATTACCATGGTGATAAGGAACAATATAGTGAGACTATTTAATTTTTTTATCATGTTTACAAACCTAGTAGAGTATCGAGTCTAACTTACTGTTGATGCCGACCTTTAGTACGTTTACGAACACGCATCCAGCCTGTAAGCACGGCCAAAAATGCGACCAGTATAGGTACAAGACCAATATTAAAGAATTTAAGTTGAGTATCAAGCGTATCAATGTCCTGACGCAATTTACCCTGTACTTCACGTAATTGTTGTTGGGTTTTATTCTTCATCATCCGTAGATCAGCAATTTCTTGCTTTTGATCTTCATTCAGCAGTTCTTCGCTACTACCACTACGTTCAACTTGCATTCTGGCAATGTGCTGTTCCGTCTCTGTTAATATTTTTTGTAACTCACGTTCTTTAGTACGATAGTTTTTTTCTGCCTCGCGTTGTAAATCTAAAACACGTTCAAATGGCCGAGAAAAACCAACACGTGAGCGGACACTAATCAAGCCATGACTATCCGTTAGTTCGTCAATAGCATTGATTAAAAAATCAATATTATTAGAGGTGCTGTAAGCAATCTGCTTGCCGTAAAAGTCTTGTAATTGCACCCAGAATCGGTCTTGCAGCATGTCTACGTCAGCAATTGCAATAACGTCGATATCCTGTTTAGATTCACTCAAAAAACCCGGTAATTTTTCGGCAACACCGGCCTCATTTTTTAAACCATTAGGAAAGGCTGATTTAACCGCTCCTATCACCCGAACAGCAATAGGGTAACTCAAGGTGCCTGCTTGATACTTCGTTAATAAAGCCATCGGATCATTACGGAATTGTACTACCCGCTTATCAACCATCATAGCTTCATTACTCGATGAGATAAGTGGAATAAACTGCGTTGTAGCCCCGTCGATTACTTGGAAGTGGCCAGCAGTGGCCATTTCTACTTTTTTCAAACGATTGGTAATTGCTTGTTCTGCATTCATCTGTTCTGATGGAATAGCCTGCCACAACACATAGTCGATGGGTTGATTATTAGTGCGAGCACCAAAATCAACTTTTATTGCAGTTTTACGATCAGCGACTACATCAGTAGGCGAACGTTCAAAGCCCCAAGCCTTAAATAACTGCGGCATATTCGAACTGTGTGATGCCAACATGGCATTCATTGGGTTATCTGGGTCTTTTTTTGGAATATCAATCTCAGCATAAGGATCAACAAAGGTAATCAATTTACCACCCGCTAAAACATACTGATCAATAGCATACAAAATACCATCTTTTAATTCTTTAGGATGAATGACCATCAACACATCAATGCTAGATGGAATCCGTCTGATATCTATGGGTAATACTGTCACATTAAACAACTGCCGCAATTCAGCCATTACAGCCCAAGGTTTAGGACCATCATTTGTAGGTGCATAACCTTTTAAAGGATCAAACCCTTCACCATCCACTGGCAAAGAACTCAGAATAGCAATGGTCTTTTTATCGGCACTAGATAGTTTATAAACCAGTTTGGTTAAATCATATTCCAGTACGTCTTCTTTTTCCGGTTGGAAAAACGAAATATTTTCGATACCGTCTAACAAGTTACTGCCTACTAAACCGAAATACAGTTGATCCGTTTTACCATCGATAGGCACCGCTTGTAGACCGTATTCTTCAGCACGTTGTTCATTATCAGAAAACGGTTCAGGATTAATTACAATCAATTTGATCATGCCATCAGCCGCACGCTGGTATTCTTCTAATAATTCTTGAACACGTTGTGCATACGCTTTTACACTTGGCAATTCCTGTGCGACTTTATCTGAGTAATAAAATCTCAATGTAAGCGGTTCTTTTAATGACTTAATAATATTTAAAGTACCTTCTGACAAGGTATACAAATTATCTTGAGTCAAATCGATACGTGCTGATTTTAAATTACCATTTGTCACAATATTAAATGACAAAAACAAGATAATGGCCAGTACTAAACCTACAGTCGATAGTAGTTGTTTATTCATATTAGCTTAAATTCCTAATCGGCCTTACGGGCATTAACAACAATGGCATTAGCGAATAGCCAAACCATGATGACTGAAGCGAAATACAACATATCGCGTATATCTATGACACCCTTTGATATTGCATCAAAATGGGTCAAGAAGCTGAACGAGCTAATCGCATGAATCAACGGTGTTGGTGCCCAACTACTAAAAAAGTCCAATACAATGCCATAGCCACTTAATACAAAGATCAAACTAACAATCAAACTCAATACAAAGGCAATAACTTGATTTTTAGTTGTCGCAGAGATACAGGCACCAATCGCTAAAAAGCCGCCCGCCATCAATAAGCTACCTAAGAAACCAGCAAAGATGACACCGTTATCAGGGGATCCTAAATAATTCACCGTAATCCATAATGGAAAATTCAACACCAAAGCAAGGCCTGTAAACGCCCAAGCGGCAAAAAACTTGCCTAATACTGCTTCGAATACCGAAACTGGCAAAGTCATCAATAATTCAATTGAACCGTTTTTGCGTTCTTCAGACCATAAACGCATTGATATCGCAGGAATCAACAATACATAGATCCAAGGATGAATGGAGAAAAATGGATATAAATCTGCTTCACCACGTTCAAAGAAATTACCTACAAAAAAAGTCGAAAAACCTGTCAACAATAAAAAGATAATAATAAAGACATACGCAACTGGTGTAGCAAAATAGCCACCTAACTCGCGTTTCATAATAAACCAGATGTTACGCATATTCATTAAATGCTACTCCGTAAACTGCCCTTTGCACCGGTTGTAATAGTGCGGAAAACTTCATCTAAACGACCATTCTCAGCGTAAAGCGAATCTATTTCCCAGCCATTACCACGAATAGCTTGTGATAATTCAACGGTAATTTGTCGCCCATTAGCAGGATAAACACGAAAGCCACGGTTTGATGTTAATGCTTCAACTTTAGCAATAAAATCGAGGCCATTGAGAAAGACAGGGAATGCATCACCATCAACATTCGCCACCGCTACACATACCGCATTATGATAATCGGACATCGCTTCGAGCTGACTCGGTGTGCCATCAAATTGGATCTGCCCATTTGCAATAACCACGTTACGCGTACATAAAGCGTGCACTTCTTCGAGAATATGCGTTGAAATAATGATCGCTTTATCGTGTGCCATTTCATTAATCAATGTACGCACTTCATATTTTTGATTAGGATCTAGACCGTCGGTAGGTTCGTCTAAAATTAAAACCGGTGGGTTATGTAATATAGCCTGTGCGAGTCCAACTCGACGTTTGTAGCCTTTGGACAAGGTTTCAATGGGTTGAAACATTACCGTTTTAATTTGGGCACGATCTGCAGCAGAAGCGACAGCTCTTTTTTTATCCGCACCCGATAAACCACGAATATCGGCAATAAAGCGTAAAAAACCATCTGGTGTCATATCCGCATAGGCTGGCGCACCTTCTGGCAAGTATCCCAAACACGCTTTGACAGAAATGGGATCAGTTAAAACATCATGACCACACACTCGTACAGTGCCTCGGGTAGGTGCCAAAAAACCGGTAATCATCTTCATGGTAGTTGATTTTCCTGCACCATTAGGGCCTAAAAAGCCTAAAACCTCACCCTTTTTGACTGAAAATGACACGCCGTCTACGGCTTTAATAGCACCAAAATGCTTAGCCAGATCTTCGATCTCAATTCTCAACGTCATAATAAAAACATCTCCCCACCCTATCAATATTATTCGTAACCGCACATTATTCTGAGGTTAGGCACTGCAAGTCAAGTTAGATTTGCTAATTATCATTATATTAGTATTGCTATCATCCACTTAAGGGCATAACCTACTTATTCAAACATTTTTGTATTTGGGGCAATAAATCTAACATGGCATTCAAACAATTTATTCAACTTGGACGAGATATCAGCTACAACATTATTGGTAATTTTAATGACGCCAGCTCACGTAAAAAAACATTAAAATTCTCAGTACTCCTTCTAACTGTCATTACTTTAGTACTACTCATCATTATGTTGTGGTGGGATCGTCGCCCTAATGATTTTGATCCTGTTGAACAAGCAAAACAGTTCGCAGCCGAAAAGCATCAACAGATGGTTACGGGTTATGTCTCTACTTCGACCTTAATTGCACTGGGTAACTCATTACTAGATAAACCCGGTGGCTACCTCAGTAACGATGTTATGCCGCCGTCAATCTGGATGGATAACGTACCAAACTTTGAGTTTGGCGTATTAGTACAAATACGTGATTATGCTCGCGCTTTGCGCAATGATATTAGTCGTTCCCAATCTCAATCTCTCGAAGATCCTGATCTTGCGATTGCCGAACCACAATTTAATTTCAACTCAGAATCATGGATGTTTCCACCAACTGAAAATGAGTATCGGAAAGCGATTACCGCTCTTGAATCTTATCTAGCACGACTCAGTAATAGCGAACAAGATGATGCTCAATTTTATGCCCGCGCTGATAACTTAGCTGCATGGTTAGCCATTGTAGAAAAACGTCTCGGTAGTTTGTCACAACGTCTCAGCGCAAGTGTAGGCCAAATTCGCATTAACACCGATTTAGCAGGTGATCCCAATGCCAACCAATCTACACCAACGCCTAGCGAATTAACCACTCAAACACCATGGACTCAGATTGATGATGTTTTTTATGAAACTCGCGGATCAGCTTGGGCATTAATCCACTTATTAAAAGCAGTTGAATATGATTTCTCCGATATTTTAGTTAAGAAAAATGCCCTAATCAGTTTACGCCAAATCATTCGTGAACTCGAAGCAAGTCAAGAAGCTATATGGAGTCCCGTTATTTTAAATGGCAGCGGCTTTGGTTTAATGGCAAATCATTCATTAGTTATGGCGTCTTATATCTCGCGCGCTAATGCTGCAATAATTGATTTGCGTAGTTTACTCAGTCAAGGATAAGCTATGCGAGTTAAAACGTTAATTCTACAAATCAACCTAGGAGATTTACCATGAACAAATTAACATTATCAGCATTACTCGCTTCTTTTTTACTTATCTCTGCCTGCGATCAAAGCTCTGATGCCGACAAGTCAGTTACGGAAAATGCTGCGGAAATGACTGAACAAACAACCGGAGCTGTAAGTGACAGCACATCTAGTGCTTTAGATACAACAAAAGAAATGGCTTCAGATGTCGTTGAGAGTACATCAGAAGTGATAGATGATGCTGTCGATGCAACCACTGAAATGGCCAATGATGTTGCTGATTCTGCTATCGAAATGAAAGATAAAATGATGGAAAAAGACAAAACAGAAGATTAAATGCTGAGTGAGTCAGATATGATGGGATTGCTATACATGAGGCAATCCGTAGCTAAGTTTTAAGCTAACTTAAATCCTGTCTTAATAAAAAAGCCGGCAATGTTAAAACATTACCGGCTTTTTTTAATTCAATCTAGTTTTTTACGTCAGGATAAAATAACTGTTGACCCGATTTATTGAAGCCAGCAATAATTGATTGCCCTTCTTTGCTAGTCACAAATTCAATGTATTTTGTAGCCAAATCATAGTTAACATGTGGCTGTTTTGCCGGATTAACGGCCATCACATGGTAGGGGTTAAACAATGCCTTATCACCGTCAAACAAGACTTTTAAACTCATTTTATCAGCGTATGCAATTTGAGTACCGCGGTCAGCTAAAGTATAAGCCTGTTTTTCATTAGCAATGGTTAACACTGCCCCCATTCCCTGACCCGCTTGGATATACCAACTGCCTTCTGGTTTTACATTAGCGATTAGCCATAATTGTTTTTCCTTTTTATGAGTACCTGAATCATCACCTCTAGAGATGAAGACTGCCTTTACTTTTGCAATCTTCTGTAAAGCTTCACTAGCGGATTTTGCTTGAGCAATGTTTGCGGGATCAGTGACCGAACCTACAATCACAAAATCATTGTGCATAACGGCCTTACGGTCAATAAAATAACCTTGTTCAACATATTTCAGCTCCGCTGCTGCCGCGTGTACAAAAACTACATCTACATCGCCATTACTACCAATTTTCAATGCTTTACCTGTACCCACTGCAATTACGTCGACCTTAGCATCATATTTGGCTTCAAAGACTGGGTTTAACACAGCTAATAACCCTGAGTTTTCGGTACTCGTTGTAGTTGACATTTTCAGGTGTTCAACTGCTTCAGCTGTTACAGAGATCAATGCCATTGTTATGGCAGAAGCTATAAATAGCCATTTTCTTTTCAGTATCATTATTTTTTCCTTAATATTACAAAGTAATCTATTAAAATGCCCATTGGCTACGTACTTGGAATAAATTTGGTTCTTGATTATTATATGCACCACCTTTTACATTCAGTACATCTACATAATTTGCACTGAAACGTAAGCTAGGCGTGGCAAACCAATTCAAACCTACCGTGTATGAATCGACATCACCACCGTCGATATCTTTATCGATTAAATCAAGAGTACTATAGCGTAAGGCTAATTCCCACGCACCAATACCACCGTCACCTACACTTGCTTTAGGTGTGATACTCCCAAATGCACCTTTTTTATAATTACGTGATTCGCCGGTCAAAAAATAGCCTGCTTGGGCATACCAGCCATCAAAATCTAAATTATGGGCTGTATTGCGACTTACTGACGTCATTATATATTCAGCTTGTGCCGATAATGGCCCCATAACAGTGGCCAATTCAGCACCCACTTTATAAAAGTCTTTAACATTTGCAATGGTACCTGTATCAACAATATTAATACCGCTGATATGAGTTTCTGCCTGCTGGTTAAAGGATGTTGTACCTAAACCTCCTGTATCGCGATAATTCAAACCTAAACCAAAATGCACGAGCCTACCTTTTTCATTAATAGGTGCATAGGTTCCACGAGCCCCTAAACCCCAACCTTCATCTTGATCGTGTGAAGTGCCATTTGTTGCTGTGAGCGAATCGCCAAATACCCCACCCGCTAATGACCAATGTTGTTGTTTTGTACTTGCCATCACACCAATATGACGACCTGCCGCAAATGCTGAGGGCAAAGCTCGTTCCATAAAAGTCGTCGAGTTTGAACTCGTTTGTTCTTGCAAACTGAATGGATCTTTAAAGTTTCCAACTTTTAACTCTAAGTCATCAAAACCGTTGTAGGCAATAAATGCATCGGCAATACCTTTACCATTCCCCCCCGTACTGGCAAAATCATATTCCAGTTTATACGCCCAGTCCTTGTACATAATACCTTCTAAATACATACGGGCACGACGGATTTCTGTACCATCTCCCATTGCAGGATCACCACTATAAAAGCCGCATCAGCTTGTACTCGACCACCTATTTTAGTTGAAAACTTGCCATCACGTGTTTTGACCATCACGCCATCTTTAAGCTGTACATCTACATCGGAAGGTTTAGTAGCTTCAGCTAATTGCTTTTGTACTGCTTGTTTTTCTTGGCTAGCATTTGTCTGATTCTGTTTTAATTCTGCTTGTAATCGGCCAATTGTGCATCATTGACCATGCCGTTTTCATGCAGCATAATGATCAAAGTTTCTATTTCCGAACCTGCATAAGCAGATCCGATACAAGATGAAAATATCGCGCCCGCGATTAACGTTTTTCGTAACATCATTGCCTATTTTCCTATTTGAATGATCAATCTAGTCTTAATTATCATTAATACCGGCATTAATATGCCTATATAAACGATTTAAATAGCAGTTTAAATACTATTTATCTAATTGAAAATATGTTTAACTATGCCTATTATGAATATCGAACTCACTCTTAACTGGCAAATCACTCGGTCCGAGCAACAGAATATAGATCCTGTGTTATTTCCTCTTCTCACGGCAATTCAACACCTAGGTTCATTAAGGCGTGCGACTGATGAGGTCAAAGTTTCATATCGTTTTGCTTGGGGTTTACTTGCCAAATGGGAGCAATTGTTAGGACAACCCTTAGTTATCCTTCAGCGAGGGCGGGGTGCTAACCTTTCGCCGACCGGTGAGAAACTACTCAATGCAAATTCGCAACTACTAGCACGTTTTACACCGGAGTTAGATAACTTTGCGACTCAATTCAAACGAGAATTTGAATTGTTATTAGATAAATCTAAAACGCCTTCTTTAAATATCTTCGCCAGTCATGGGCTTGCAATCAGCACGCTACGCGACTTAATAAACCAACAATCTAATTTTAAGTTGGATTTACATTTTCACGGTAGTTTGGAAAGCTTGCGAGCACTTAATAATGGCCACTGTGATATCGCAGGATTTCATATTCCTATCGGCCCATTAGCG
>Ga0209491_10007572_pt1 | contig 14273 bp, 14 predicted proteins | sample BON02_FD_187213 | JGI IMG/M metagenome (GOLD analysis project Ga0209491, IMG submission 187213) | Freshwater microbial communities from Lake Bonney liftoff mats and glacier meltwater in Antarctica - BON-02 (SPAdes) (version 2) | ecosystem: Environmental > Aquatic > Freshwater > Ice > Glacier... | reverse complement strand
TGTACTCGACTACCGCCACAGGGGGATTGTCGCCGTTTACGTACCTTATGTGCCAAGGTTCAGACGGAACAACTTCCCAAGAAAAACCGAAAGTCTTCACATTGGCAATAAGCCAATTTAATCTTTTAGCCTCTGACGCAGAATGGACATCAACTGCTAAGCCAAGATTGTGCTGGCTCTTCCCCGGCGTAGCAAGCATCGCCATGCCCTTCTTTAGATACCACGTCTTTCCCTCAAATGATTTAGTGCTGGTTCCTGCAATTAATGCCAACTGGTAGCGTTTTAGAAATCCGGCCTTTTGTAGGTCGTAACTTCTATATGTGTCTCCAGATGACGTTGGTTTGAGGACAATTCCGTCGGCTTTGGCTTTTAGAACCATAGCGTTCCATGCGGCGCAGGCAAGCCAGTGAAGTTTTCCACCACCCAATGCGGGCTTAAGCAGGTTTTCTGACAACTTACCGGGCGTTACCCCCTTCAGGTCGGACGGCAATTTTACCGCAACTATATAATTCCATGCGACGGGCATCAGTCAGGCTCCTTCATGGCTACGAACATTTGGGCAATAAGGGCCAGTCCAAAAGCGGTTACGGCAATCATTTGGATGGTTCCCGAAAGCGTGAAGTAAAGAACGACCGCGCCAGCGATAGTGAACCCCATGTTCAGCAACGCGTATGTAAATTTCTTCATAAGTGCCCTCCAACTAAATACGCGCCTACCGTCAATTATAACAAAAATACTCAACTGGCTTAACCAGTCGGAGCCATCTCCGGCTATTTCTCCACCCTCTTGCTCTTCTTCTTCTTTTCTTGCCGCAATATTTTGTTGCATCGGGGAAGAACTAGGACTTGGGGTACTTGGGGTATTTCCGCCGCTTGCGCCCATCGCCGCCGCCACGGCGACACTCGCTACCAAGTTTACCGCAATCACGCTGCGACGAACCCCAACACTGATGGTCGATGTTGTCGGAACATATTCATCAAACACCCCGGCGAAGACATCTACTTCTTCCTCAAAGGCTTCTCTGACTTCTGTCGGCGCGTCCTGAACGGCATCCACGATTGCTTGTCCGTCTTCTGCGGTCAACTCGCTTACTGATACCGAGGCAAACACTTCGGTTGCTTGGTCTCCTGAGATGGATTCCAGAACCTTGGCGCTAGAGGCGAGTTCGGTTGCTTGTTCTGATGATACGCCTGATTTCAAGACCTCGGTAACGACTTCCGCAACCTGCTCGCTAGAGACAGATTGACTTTCAATTGTGCTAATTCCCGCCACTATGACGGGGATAATGGCTGGGACAGTAGTCGTGGGCGGGGTGACTGTCGTTGTTGTCGGGGTTATTGTTGTCGTTGTCGTTGTCGTGGTCGTCGGAGCAACGGTCGTCGCACGAGGCACGGTTGTTGTTGGCGCAATTGGCGGTGGTAGCGTAGTTGTCGTATCTATCGGAATCGGAGGAGGCTCGGATGTTGTCGTTGTTGGGACTTCTGTCGTTGTTGTGGTCGTTGTTGTGGTTGGGGGGACTGTTTCTACTGTGGGCGTTGTGGCGACCGGAGTTGTGGTTGTTTCTGGGGGTAATGATGTTGTCGTTGTCGTTGTGGATGTTGAAGTCTCAGGGGGCTGAGTAGTTGTAGTAGTTGTTTCAGGGACAGTAGTTGTAGTTGTAGTCTCGGGAACGGTCGTAGTTGTAGTAGTCAAAGGGGTTCCAACTTGAATTGATACAACATTTGAGTTTGCAGAGTACTTTGAAAATGTGTCGTTGTCTGAACGAATATGGAATAGCCAAGTGGTTCCGCTTGGCATCAAACTTTCAAGCAATGAGTAACTGATTGTGTAAGTCGTATTCAAAGCATTTGTACCGCCGACATTTCCAGTAGCAACACCCCAGCCGTTTTGTCCCGCTGTGTTCAAACTTATTGCGTATCTTTCGGGCAGATACCCACCACCCGACGGTGCACTCCAGTCAAGACGAATAGCAGTTCCGATATCAGTTGCCGTTAAGTTAGTTGGCGCACCGATATTGTCTAGAGTTGTTGTGGTTGTAGTCGGCGGGCTAACAGGTACTACATCTAGCGCACTTACGGTAAATTGTGTCCCATAACAACCATCCCAACCAACAGAATCCTTGCCATAAATTGATATTGTTACCGTTTCATTGTCGGATGTTGTTGTGATGGGGCCAAGGCTTCTTGATACGCCGCTTGTAGGCGAGGTTATCAATCCCGTGTTTAGACTCTCATTAGTGTCGGCAAGCGTGACTCGTGCGGTAGCCCCAGAAGCATCACCACGGTTTATAGACGACCAGTCAAAAAACACCGTAGACGGGGTAGAGATGGTGATTGCCTGAGTTACCGTTGACCAGGCATACGAGAAGGACAGCGCATTAACAGTCCAAGTTCCGATATTGGGGAGTCCACCCGAGCAGGCCGGGTTGCCTACTCCTGCTGTGTTTGCTCCAGTCCAACCGCCACCGTCAAATGCAAAGTTCGGGTTGATTAAGACATCAGCAGCACGGGTCGCCCTTGACGTACACATAACTAAAACCACGGAGGCAATAAGAATCGTGGCAAAAACCCGAAACCCTGTAATATTTTTAGACATGCGGGTCTCCGGTGGACTAACTACGATAATTGATAGGTAGCTATTAAATAATACTACGTTTTATAGACTTCGCCCTCGATATTCCATAAAACGCTTTACTTTCAGGCCGACACCCAGACGAGCGCACGCACCACGGATAAACAAAAAGATGTATGATTGGAGAGGTCGTATCCATTTGAAACAGGAGACATTATGAGCATCAAATTTATTAAAGAGTTGGCAGAGAATGCAGTTACGGTATTCGTGGCGGCATGGTTCGGTGCATCTACGGCGGCGGGCTTGTCATACGAGTCATTGACGGATTCAGCAAATCTCAAGGTCGGTGTTGTCGCACTGGCGGTATCGGTAGCGGCTGGTCTTGGGTTGAAGAAGGTTGGCCCAAACAAGGACTCAGCTTCTATTCTTTAGACAAACTGTCCTTTTTGGAGGCGCTTCCTAGCATATAATTCATTGAGACGATGACTAGGAGTAACTTTTGATAGCTGGGACATACAACATTTTATGTGAGGCCGGCTCTACATTTGGTCGCGTACTGGATGTCCAGGAACCAGACCTGCTTGTTGACCCCACTGGGGCGACATATACGGTCATGAACCTTGAACACTTTACCGCCCGGATGCAGGTTCGTAGAACTATTGAATCGACAACCGTGATAGTCGAGCTTACGACCGAAAATGGGAGAATTGCGATTGAGGGCGCGATAGGCAGGATTACCCTCAGCATGAGCGACACGGTAACGGCAGCTATTGAAACTAGTGGCGTTTATGACCTGGAAATCCTTGATGTTAGTGGCAATGTGTCAAGACTTATACAGGGGAACTTTACTTTGGCACCCGAGGTGACGCGATGACGGTGCCAAATCAAATTCTTATCGACCAAGATGCGGCCAACCAGGTTATTATTGACCAAGATGTTGCCAATCTGGTCACCGTTAGGCTCGCCGGAGCGGCCGGAAATACCCGTCGCCATGTTCACGCGCAGGGTTCCGCTTCGGCGTCGTGGGTTATTGACCACGTTCTTGGCGGACGTCCGTCAGTCACTGTTGTGGATAGCGGGGGAACAGTCTGTGTTGGGACAGTGGTGTACAATAGTGATATTCAGGTTACCGTAAATTTTACGGTGCCCTTTTCTGGTTTCGCATATCTGACTTAAGGCAGGGTCCATGGCACTAAAATTTGTAACAAATATTGACCTTAATAAGAACCAGATTGTTAATGCCACATTTGAGGTTCTGCCAGACCCACCAGTATCCGGGCTCTTTGAGGGGCGGATGTACTACAACTCCGCGACAGACTCAATTGAGGTCTATTCGGGGAGTACGTGGAAGCTTTTTGTCAACTCTATTGTATCGGGGGGCTCCTATTCAACAGCGTTAACGGTTAACGAATCAAACGGCGAAGTAACTCTTACACTAAACCTTGCTTCGGGTAGCGCCGCCGGTTTGATGACCGCGGCAGATTTCACAAAACTCGCCGACGCCACAGCGTCCGCAACCGCCAACAAACTTGTTCTCCGCGATGTTAACGGGAATATCTCAGTTGCCATTCCGTCGCAAACTGCTCATGCCGCTACGAAGGGTTATGTAGATAGCGCCCGTCAAGGTCTTGATGTTAAAGCGTCGGTGGTGGTTGCCACAACTGGAGACGTCGTTCTTGCAAACGAACTAGAAAACGGCGATGTAATTGATGGCATAACGCTTGTTACCGGTGACAGAGTTCTCGTAAAAAACCAAAGTACAGCATCACAAAACGGCATCTATGTCGTTCAGGTAACCGGCGCAGCGGTTCGCGCTACTGACGCAAACGGAACAGTTGATACTGGCGAAGTTTCGGGTGGGACATTTACATTCGTAGAACAGGGCACAATAAACGCTGACTCTGGTTGGGTTGTAACCTCTAACGGAACCATCGCGGTAGGAACAGACGCAATTGATTGGGTACAGTTCTCTGGTGCGGGTCAAATCACTGCTGGCGCGGGTCTTAACAAAGATGGCAATACATTAAGTGTCAATGTTGTTGCCGGTAGAACGGCAATCACTTCAGATGCGGTCGATATTGCTTCAACCTATGTTGGACAGTCATCCATCACGACACTTGGCACGATTACAACAGGTGTATGGACGGGTACTGATGTCGCAGTATTAGACGGTGGTACCGGTGCGTCAACTTCTTCTGATGCTCGTACAAACCTTGCCGACGGTGGGTCGCAGGGTGGCGGTGTTAGCGTTCCCGTTCTTACTCGTAAAGTTGTAAAACTATGTGCCGCTGCCACATCAACGACCGTTATCCACGCTTTCAGTACCACCGATGTGATGGTTCAAGTGTATGATGTTGTTACTGGCGAGACAGTTATCGCCGACCAGGCAAGAACAGACAGCAACACGGTTACTGTGACTTTCTCTGTCGCACCAGCCTCGGGCGCTTACCAGATTGTTGTTATAGGTTAAAACACACATAGCACCTTGAGGGGTGCGAATTATTTAGAAAACAGTTGAGGCTGAATTCGCATGGCAAAATTTGTAGGTACACCCGTAAGCGTTATTGACTTACTGAACGCCGGGGATGTCGCGGTACAAACAAGGGTTATCAATGACACCCAAGCCAGAGTGCGAATTGATGCGGGCGGAAAACTTACTTGGGGTTCTGGGTCGGCAGCCGGGGATACGACTCTCTACCGAAGTGATGCCGACACCCTTGCGACCGATGATGTCTTTGCTGCGCTCGCCGGGCTCGTTACCCTAACAACCGTTGGCACGCCAACCGAGGCGCTACCCAATGGCGCTATCGCCGTTGACGCGGCTAATGATGTTTTCTATTTCCGGTCTAATGGTACATGGAACGAAGTAAGTGGAGGTCGTGCCTCGGTCGCCGATACAGCGCCAGTAGACCCAACGGTAGGTGACCTGTGGTTTGAGTCAGACACGCTTGACCTATTTATTTATTACACATCGGCGTGGTTGCAGTTAACTGGTTTAGACGACGGCGTTGTTGATATAGGGGACTTGGCGGATGTCGTCATCACAAACGCGCTCGCAAATCAAGTTCTTACTTACGATGGCACGGAATGGGTCAATATCAGTGGCGGTGCATCGGTAAGCGTCACGGCACCGACGAGCCCATTAGAGGGCGGCCTGTGGTTTCAATCAGACACGCTTGACTTATTCATTTATTTTTCTTCGGCGTGGTTGCAATTAACTGGTTTAGACGATGGTGTTGTTGATATAGGGGACTTGGCGGATGTCGTCATCACAAACGCGCTCGCAAATCAAGTTCTTACATTTAATGGTACGGATTGGATAAATGCCGCATCGGGGGGCATCACCACAGGCACATATAACACTGCTACTGGCTATCTAGCCCTCAGTTCAAATACCACAGGTGCTAGCAATACTGCTCTTGGAGCTGAAACCTTAAAAGCTGTTACTACTGTTAGTAATCTCACCGCTGTTGGTGCGTTTGCCCTTACTGCCAACACTTCTGGCACCGATAACGTTGCTGTCGGCAAGGATGCCCTCAGAGCCTGCACCACTGGCTCCAACCACACCGCTATTGGTTTCAATGCTCTCACTGCTCTCACTGGTGGTGCTAATAATACTGGTGTCGGAAACGGTGCTACTGCCACAACGACAACGGTATCCAACGAAATCACTCTAGGAAACTCGTCAATAGCAACCCTTCGCTGCCAAGTAACATCCATCACCGCACTATCCGACCAAAGAGACAAGACCAACATCAAAGAATCGGTGTATGGGCTAGAACTCGTGAACATACTAAAACCAGTTACCTTTGAATGGAATATGCGTGACGGTGCCAAAGTTGGGGTCCCAGATATCGGTTTCATCGCCCAAGACCTGATGGCAGTTGAGGATGCGATAAACGCCCATGAGACACTAGCATTAACCTATAGGAGTAATCCCGAGCGTCTTGAGGCATCACCTGGTAGATTAATACCAGTGCTAGTTAAAGCAATACAGGAGATGTCAGCAGAAATGAAACAATTGTCTGCTAAGGTAGCAGCACTAGAATCCAAACAAACATAGGAGCAATCATCCCAGAGCAAGAGACAGCAGAGCAAATCGCCCAGCACATTTCGGCAATGGGTGACAGCGTCATCGTCATCAACGAAGAAAAAGCCAAGCCATATACAGTTGAAGTCGGCTTGACTATCAAGAGAAACACCGACCATCTTGAAATCATGCTTGCGAAAGATTCCATCATTGCCGACACGGGTAGCAAGACTGCGTTCACGGCATCAATCAAGGCGGGTAAGGCACACATCGCCGCCAACGCCTAAATCAAAGGGCAGTATGATGTCATGACCAAAACCTTCTTTGCCCTCGCCGGACTTCAGCGCTCTGGCGCAACTTTACTATCTTCAATTCTAAACCAGAATAAAAATATACTTGTGTCCCCGGCATCGGCACTGTTCCGATTGATGTCAATGGAAACAGCCGCTTTTGACGCGGCAGAAAACATTGACCATCGCAAAGACGAAGGTATCGCTAGGGCTATCGCCAATACGCCCCATGCGTTCTATGCTGACAGCGAAGCCGAGTTCGTTGTGGACAAAAACCTGAACTGGCAAACCCCAAACGGCGTGTCGTTGCTCAAAACATACATTGCAGAGAAGCCTAAAATCATCTGTCCAGTGCGTTCTATCCCTGATATTCTCGCGTCGTTCAACACCATTATTACTTCCGTCAAAGGCAACGAAGGGAACTCAATAGACAAACAGGTGCAGATAGAGACAGTTCCGGTTGGTGCTCTCGCGGATAGACGAGCGGAGTGGTTAATGCGCCACGACAAAGATATCCCTATCTGTCTCAATGGTATGAAATTGGCGCTCAACCCCGACTTACGAGATATATTCCTGTTCGTTGAATATGAGGACCTGATATCAGATACCAAAAACCAAATTGAACGAATATACAACTTCCTTGAGATTGATGCGTTTGACCACGAATACCAGAATATTGTTGACCCATCGGGAATATCCGAAATGTCTCCAATCACGGGCATCAAAGACCTCCATAAAGTGCGCCCCAAGATTGAGAAGATTTCGCGCAAGACCGAAGATGTCCTTTCAGAAGACACAATCCGCCGCTATTCGGGCTTGGAATTTTGGCGCAAACTTTAGCGAGTCCGTGCAGTGTTAAATATTTCTGGTGTTACAAGCCCTATAGCATGGTATAGGCCAGCAAAGTCTTTGAAACCCTGCGATTCAGGTTTCGGTTTATATGTCATAATGGGAAGGCTATGGTCATAACCTTTCCTGTATCCCCATCAACAAATGATAAGTTTGTGGCGGGCGGGAAACTGTGGTCATGGAGTGGTTCAGTATGGGCTAGGTCTCAGGCAAATGCCGTTATAGAGGCAGGTTCCGCTACCACGGTAATAACAGATGATGCGTTAACTATTGACGGAGGAAGTGCTTAATGGCTTTTAAAAGAATTCTACTTCGACGGGATACAGCGGCACTTTGGACTTCAGGCAACCCTACTCTTGCATCCGGCGAAATTGGCTACGAGTCAAATACTGGCAAATTCAAAATTGGCAACGGTTCCACAGCGTGGACGTCATTGTCGTATTCCAACGCCAACCTTCCAGGTGCGTCAATCAACGACCTCGGCGATGTCACTATTACCGCCGCTGCCGACGGAGACTTTCTTCGTTGGAATGGCACGGTATGGATTAACGATGCCGTAAACCTCTCAACTGACACCGTTGGTTCGTATGTCCAAAGTCTGGTTGCGGGCACTGGTGTAACGATTACCAACAACACCGGCGAAGGCGCAACCCCAACGGTCGCCGTTGATACAGCCGCGATTCAGGCAAGAGTTACAGGCGTTAGCGACATTGAAATTGGTTATCTGGATGGGGTTACTTCTGCCGTTCAAACGCAAATTGATACTAAGGCACCACTTGCTTCGCCAACCTTAACCACCCCGGACATTGGGGTGGCAACCGGCACGAGCCTTTCTCTCTCTGGTGCTGCTACTTCTTCCAGCCATGCGGTTACTAAATCATATGTAGATGCCCTAGCCGCTGGAATCAACTGGCACGATGCGGTCGTGTATGCAACAGCGACCGCATTACCGAATACCCCCATATATTCCAATGGAGCATCTGGGGTTGGTGCTACCCTTACGGGTGACACTACTGTTCGTTTACTCATTGACGGGCTGAATGCCACAACTGGAAATAGAATACTTGTAAAGAACCAGGCGCTGGCTATCCATAACGGTATTTATACAGTTACGGCACAGGGAAGCGTAAGCGTTGCGTGGGTTATTACCAGAGCGACGGATTTTGACCAAGACACCGTTGTTGGAGCCCTTAACACCGGCGAAGCGGTATACGTTACAACTGGGAGTACCAACGAATCAACGGGATTTGTATTGACATCCGTCGGTACCGGCACCAGTGAACGACATATCCCGGGGACGGATGATTTTACTTTTACACAATTTAGTGGAACATCAACGACGCTCGCCGGAAGCGGACTGGTAAAAAATGGACTAGTTTTAGATGTCGCAACAGCCTCGTCTGCCAGAATTGTTATTAACGCTGACAGCATTGACCTTGCTTCTATTTCGCAATCAAATAGCACAGGGACAACTGGAACCAGTTTCGCACAATCGGTGAGCGTTGATTCATACGGGCGGGTAACTGGTGTTGTCACGGCGGCTGTTGACATGTCGCTAAAAGCAAACCTCGCTTCACCTACTTTTAGTGGAACTGTGACTTTACCAAACGGACAAGCACTCGTCGCCCCCGTCCTTGGCACGCCCGTTTCTGGCGTGATGACAAATGTTACGGGTATTGTTAACACTGGTATAGACGCATCTGCTGCTATCGCCCTCTCAAAGTTGGCAACTGGTGCGCTGCCAACCGCAATCACGGTTGCCTCTGCGAATATCGTTGACGACAGTATCGTAAACGCAGATATCAACTCCGCCGCAGATATCGTGGATACTAAACTTGCGACGATTTCAACGGCATTAAAAGTTTCAAACTCTGCTACTACCGCCACGAGCGTCAATACTGTTTCCGCTATTGTTGCCCGTGATGCTTCGGGGAACTTCGTTGCGGGTACTATCACTGCGGCATTGACTGGTACCGCGTCAGGAAACCTTGTTTCTGGGGGCGCACTGGGGACACCATCATCTGGTGTGGCGGACAACATGACATCCAACACGGAGGCAGCCGGGGATAGCACAACTCAACTTGCCACCACGGCGTTTGTGACCACAGCAGATGATTTAAAAGCAAACCTTGCTGACCCAACATTCACGGGAACTGTCTCTGGCGTAACCAAAACAATGGTCGGTTTAGGTAATGTAGACAACACTAGCGACGCAGGAAAACCAGTCAGCACTGCTGGACAGACCGCACTGGATTTAAAGTCCAACCTTGCCGGTCCGACATTTACTGGCGTGCCTGCTGCGCCTACTGCAACAGCAGGAACGAATACCACCCAGTTGTCCACAACAGAATTCGTGACCGCCGCTGTTGCAGCGGGTGTCGTCACGGCTAGTGCCGATGCAATACTTGAAGCGCTTATTGATGCTAAGGGCGATTTGATTGTTGGTACGGCTAATGATACCCCAGCCCGTTTGGCAGTCGGCATTAATGGTTACTTCCTCAAGGCTAACTCGGCCGCAACAACTGGCGTAGAGTGGGGGGAAGTTGACCTGACAACAAAAGCAAACCTCGCTTCACCTACTTTTACGGGAACCGTTACCGTACCCACCCCGACCAATGCTACGGATGCGGTGACCAAGAGTTATGCGGATGCGATAAAACAAGGGTTAGATATTAAAGATTCTGTCCGTGTGGCATCTACTGCCGACATCGCTATCGCCACCGCACTTATTAATGCTTCGGTAATTGACGGCGTGACAGTCGCAACTGGCGACAGAGTCTTACTTAAGAATCAGACTGCTGGTGCCGAAAACGGAATTTATGTCGTGGTTGCATCTGGTGTGGCTTCGCGCTCAACCGATGCGTCAACCAGCACGGACGTTACATCGGGCATGTATACATTCGTTTCAGAAGGCACGGTATCTGCGTCAATGGGTTTCGTGCTAACCACGGCTGACCCTATTACACTCGCAACAACTGCGCTTACACTCACTCAATTTTCTGGCGCTGGGCAAATAACAGCAGGTGCGGGTTTAACGAAAACAGGCAATACACTCGCCATAAACACCGATGTTGCCACGCTAACAGGCTCGCAAACGTTGACGAACAAAACCCTAACATCCCCAACCGTCAACTCACCCACCGGAATCGTTAAGGGTGATGTCGGTTTAGGTTCAGTAGATAACACGACAGATGCTGCTAAGCCTGTTTCTACTGCTGGACAGACCGCACTGGATTTGAAGTCAAATATTGCTTCCCCTACGTTCACTGGTGTACCTGCCGCTCCTACTGCCGCCGTCGCGACAAACACGACCCAACTTGCTACCACTGCGTTTGTTCTTGCTAATGCTCCTGCTGCCGTAGGGTCTGCTGATGCTGCAACCCCGTTCAACACGACTATTGGTTTTGAAACCCTCAACGCTCTCACCACTGGTACTAATAATGTTGCTGTTGGCTACCAAGCCCTCTACTCCAACACCACTGGTCAGACTAACACTGCCACTGGCTACTACGCCCTCTTCAGCAACACCACTGGCAGTTATAACGTTGCTGTTGGTCAAGTCACCCTCGTCAACAACACCACTGGTGGCCGTAACACCGCTACTGGTTCTCATGCCCTCCTCTCCAACAGCACTGGTAGTTTCAACACCGCTACTGGTGTTGGTGCCCTTCGTAACAACACCACTGGTGACAGTAACGTTGCTGCTGGCTACTACGCCCTCTACAACAGCACCACTGGTAACAAAAACGTCGCTACTGGTGATAGTGCCCTCTACGCCAACACCACTGGTGGCAATAACGTTGCTGCTGGTGCTAGTGCCCTCTACTACAACACCACTGGTAACAAAAACGTCGCTACTGGTGATAGTGCCCTCTACGCCAACACCACTGGTGGCAATAACGTTGCTGCTGGTGCTAGTGCCCTCTACGCCAACACCACTGGTACTAGCAACACTGCTACTGGTCGTGATGCCCTGCGCAACAACACCACTGGTATTAACAACGTCGCCATTGGTTTTGACGCAGGAAAAACAAACGTCACTGGTTCGGGAAGCGTATTTATTGGTTATAGTGCGGGTTCGGCTGAAACTGATTCCAACAAACTTTACATCGCAAACTCTTCCACATCTACGCCTCTTATCGGCGGAGACTTCTCTGCCGCTACGGTCACAGTAACTGGTACACTTACCGTCACTGGCAATATCAAATTTCGCGCAACAATCAATACGCAAGCCGTCACCGCTTTGACTTTAGCACTATCGAATCTAGCAGAAACAATTATGATGAATCACGCCAACCCCATGACCGTAACGGTTCCGTCAAATGCGACGGCAGCATTCGCTATAGGTGATAAGGTTGAGATTGTGCGACAGGGTGCCGGTGCGTTAACAATTGCTGCCGCCGCTGGCGTTACCGTTAATGCCACTCCAGGCTTGAAGTTACGCGCCCAGTGGTCATCTGGGACACTGGTAAAGACAGGAACGGACATCTGGCTATTAATAGGCGACTTGGCGGCATAATATGGCTACTGGTGACAAGTCTGGAACTAGAAAAAAGGAAGCTCCTACAGTAACTGGAGTAAAATCTTCAACGGCTGACACCACTATTACTAATGCTGGATTCGTTGTCGGAGCGGTTACTAACGTTACAACTGCTGTTTCGTCGGAAGAGAACGACGTAACCGCACAGGACCCAGCGACCGGCGTTGTCGTTCCGCTGCTTTCGGCTATTAACTACACCAGAAAAAGTCCATTCTTCCCACCGTTCTTCCCGCCATTTTTTCCGCCATTTTTTCCGCCATTTTTTCCACCGTATTTCCCACCGTTCTTCCCACCGTTCTTCCCGCCGTATTTCCCACCGTTCTTCCCACCGTTCTTCCCACCGTTCTTTCCACCGTTCTTTCCACCGTTCTTTCCACCGTCCTTTAAATAGGGATAACAGATATGAGCAACACCGACTACTGTTGCCTATTGGCATTTGAGTAAAGTCAATACATGGATGACATATCCGAATTTAGACTTGACGAACTAGGGAATATCCACTACACAAGAAATAGTGATAATTTAATTAAAATAGCGGTAGACGGTCACCCAAGGCAGGGGAATCAATATATTAGGTTGCTGTTGTTAAATAGTTTTCCTAAAATAGATATTCCAGAGCCTCTAAGTCACAAAACAAAAAACATACAAAAGCAAATAGACCAAGGTCTTATCGTTTTTATGACACTCAGAGAGCCGTTGGGGTGCATGACATCGCTAATATCCGACTTGCTATATAGTACAAATTGGCAATTTAAACCATCCACTCAATTATTCCAAAAGTACACTTATCAAGAATATGGCTATAAGTATATAGAAGAAAAATTTATGCATTATATAAAAATGACCCAATTCTTAATTAGAAATAAAGACAATATTTTCATCATAGACTTTGAAACTATCAAAAAACTTAGCGAATATGACCTAGCGCAGTGTATGGGCAGATGTATGGGGCACACTGAAAAACCGCAACCCACAAAAGCATACGAGAAAATAAATAGCACATCCAGAACTGAAATATTGTCCTATCTATCAAGTAACAAATTTTCAAGAGTTTTAGAATTAGCGGGAAATATATATGATAAAGCAATGTATGACTGTGAGGATAGATTAGTCATATCAGACCGCTACTGATGATAGGATGCGAACATGGACATAAATACTCAAGTCGCTGTAGGGAAGTTTGATTCTGAGTTCGGAGCATGGAATATCAAACCAGGTCATTTTGGCACATCGTCGGATAATATCCACATATTAGAAAATTTTGTTGACATTGATGACCTGAAGGTAATACAGGCCTTCTGCCCCCTAATAAACGAGTGGAATAATGAGGCCGAAAGCGTGTTTGCCGACGATGGAACATGTCTGTATAACGCCGACTATTGGAATGATAGAACATGTAGTTACGACATACTTTCACGCATAAGCCCGCAGGTTTATGACATTATAGATAGATATATTTTAAAAATGAAACTTGTTATTGAAGATATTTTTAAGGTTAGCGTTGAGAGTCGTCGCCCAGTAATTATGCGATGGTTCCCAGGGAATGAACAAAGACCCCACGCCGACAAACAGCTCAACGACGGTCGTCCTAATGCGTTTGTCAATTATGATTTGAATTCACTGTTTTACTATAACAACAATTTTGAGGGCGGAGATTTGTACTATCCTCAACATGATATCGTTGTTAAGCCACAACCGGGGCTTGCGGTTCTACACCCCGGGGATGTACACTACCTACACGGAGTCACCATGGTCACCTCAGGAGAACGATTTACAACTCCTGCGTTTTACACGATTATATAACGATTGGAATAGGGATATGAACATAACCGGCGAATACATTGACAACCCAAGATATGGCATAATGATTTGGAGAAACGCACTTCCCGAGTCTCTCGACATAGTCGGTCGGCTTGAACGCACCATCGGAGAAAGTGCCACTGCTCCATTCATGTGGATGGATGCGCTTGTTGGGGACAGCGAGAAAATGCCC
>Ga0209491_10007569_pt1 | contig 14275 bp, 12 predicted proteins | sample BON02_FD_187213 | JGI IMG/M metagenome (GOLD analysis project Ga0209491, IMG submission 187213) | Freshwater microbial communities from Lake Bonney liftoff mats and glacier meltwater in Antarctica - BON-02 (SPAdes) (version 2) | ecosystem: Environmental > Aquatic > Freshwater > Ice > Glacier... | reverse complement strand
ACCATAGTATTTAGCACCTAGTAGACAGTAAACCAAGACGTACCGCCACCGAGGCGACGCTACGACTTTAAGGCCGACTACAGGCACGGGCACGACGAGGCGACCTCTACAAGGCCAACTCGACGTATAGGAACAGGAAGGCGCAGAGCGCCTTGAGTACACAGTAATATCCCCCTTATATAGCCGTTGATGACCGCGCGAGCTGGTGTTCTTCCGAACACTGACCGCGGCCACTCAGCTTATGTATATAATGCCGAGATGTAATCCGGGCAGTCAAACCCGATGATGAGACGCAGTCAAACCCGACGACGAGTAAGGATGTAAGAATATAATGATTGGCACCCCGCTATATGTTGATAACGAATGACGATGACCTCTCCCGCTAAATAACGACACATATAACGATCCCGTAACACACACACACACACAAAAACAAAAAGACGATCGATATATATCGATATTCCATTCACATATCTTATATTCACTATTTACAGGCTATTCTCGTGCTTAGCAGGGTTAGCTCAGACTTTTAACCTGTGGTTATAGTCAAATATTATATATGTGTTGGGGCGCTGCTTCCTAGTGTTAGTGTGTTAGGTGTGCTAAGGTGTGCTACGAGTTCTTGTATAATGACTCTGGTGCCCTGGTGGGAACATTCATTCGTGTGTATAAAAAAATCGAGTTAACCGCCGGGGCGTCGCTAAATGAGATGACGGATAACGGTGCGCATACCGCTAAATAACGTCGTCATGTTGATATGTTGAGCGGCGCCTACAGCGCCGCTAAATAATGATTCGTTATGTTCGTTATATTTGTACATCCTTAACGACGAGGCCAGTGCGCACCGGCCTCAGTCATCATCAGCACAGGAATCAGTAACGGTTTACAGGCACCCATACCCCCCAGATTTATTGTCTATCTTCCAGAGTAACGACTAAGGTTAAACCTTATTCCTTACTCTCTAAGATAACGACCCCCTCATAATAGATAAACACCCAGATTCTCGTGAATGACCACTGCGGATGGGCGACAGTTCAGCCGAGCGACGGCCTCAGCGTGCCGACCAATCAACCATTGACGAACCCTACCAAATCACCAAGCTCAGCCATTGTGACGCGTGCCCCGGCCAACATGCCGGAGGCACCCCAGCCATTCGAACCAGCGGGCTTATGCCCGGACCAACCCCATGGAGACGTGGACCTCCAGCCGCAGATCAACCCGCTCGCGTCCTCTGACGTGGGCGGGACGGCTGGCCATAATGCCGCGGCGTGTGTTAGCGCACGCGGCAAGTGTGATGGCGCGAGCGTGTGCGACGCGCGCGATGCCAATATCATGCTTTCTCCTACAACCCTGTCTCTACAAGCGCGACAAGTCGTAGCTCCACAAGCACAGAACTCCGGGACCGGCGCCGCGGCTATCGCGCTCGTACCGCAACCATCTACCATCGAGAACGCGGGCACCGACGCGTCCGAGGTCTCCATCTCCAAGCGCTCCGCCCACTTTTCGCCCGCTCCTCCCGTCGACGACAACGAGGGCTGGATGAAATGCCTCGGGAAGACCGCACGAGGTCGGGCCAAGCGGTCTGCCGAGTGCGGCACTTCAGTTCCTTCCGCTGCCGTCCCTGCCATCCGTTCTGCCGTCTGCCCTCCCATCCATTCTGCAGTCCGCCCTTCCACACGCTCTTCCATCCGTCCTTCCGCCGGCGTTACCTCTCTTGACGCTGTCGCTCCCCCCGTTACCCCCTCCGTCCCTTCCGCTGCCGTGCCCCTCCCGTCCTGGGAAGGCTCCTCCTACGACAGAAACGGGACGCTGATCCCTCCGTCCGTTCGCGCGTTTCCTTCCGCCGTCGCCCCGTCCTTCACCCCCGCCGTGGCCCTGCCCGCCCCTCCCGGCGGCGTTACCCCAGGTAACGCTGCCTCGCCTGTCGTCTATTCCGTTTCCCCCGCAACCATTCCTCAGGCTGCTTCGACGAACGACTCGCCCATCCCGATGGGAGCGGCGGCCGCTTCAACGAACGACCCCAAGAGCATCTCTTCTATCAACAGCACCCCGCTCTCCGGCAGAAACCCGTGCGCGTGCGGGACGAGCCCATCTCCTTCGCCCTTCGAGCGTCCCGTCGAATCTGGTATTAAGCTAAACGTAGCTGCTGGGACTAAGGCCCAGCCTGCTAATAATACCATATTTACCGGCTACACCTCTTCCGACCCCGCTCTCTCGGCCACGAAGGTCAAGGGGTCAAAGAAGAGGATGCGCGAGAAGAAGAAGAAGAATCTTACCGCAGATGACGGGATTAATGCCCCGCCTGTGCTAGCACCCTTCACCTACCCAAGGTACAGATACGACGCCCCCTTCGTACTTACCGCCAAAGAGGATCGTGCTTACAGATACGCGCAAAAACTCAAGGCATCCAAGTATTTTCACCATGTCTACACCTTTGCCACAGGCCCCGAGGCCGCTCCCACTCTGGATGGGTCAGAGCCTTCCACCCCCGAACCACTCACCCACGCTCCCCGTCGGATTACACCACAAACCCCTTGTATGAGCCGGTTAGAAAAGGAGGCTGCGAAGAACGCGCGCAACACCCCGAAGGCGGGTTCTATTTCACCCACCCTTTTGCCCCAGGTCGTCGAGGCGGACCAGGCACCCACCGCGGGTATCCCACCCGTGCCTGACACCCTTGAGCCCACGATCTTATCCCAGGTCGTCAAGGCGGGTGACGTCCGTGGAGCAGCAATGCCCCCGGTCACCCCCGAACCGATCCTTCCCCCGCTCGAGGCCGTTCCCCCGGCGCCGATTCCTCTCACCGGTGCCCAAACTGGGTTAACACCATCCGTAAACGGTCACTTAACACCGCTCGCCTATCCCGTTATCAACAGAGTCTTAATAGCCCGATACTCCCGATTTCGGAAGCCATGGCGTTAAATATCGCAGCCCACACTTCCATTACCACTGAAACCACTTTTTCTCGACACGAACGCCTTCTGGAATGTAACCTTGCTGCACTCTCCTATGCTACAAGGAAACTTTCTACATTAAAGGCCACCACGCTCAAGGACGCCCGGATCTTAGCCATCCACGTCTCTGTAGCGCGTCGTGTTAGCCAAACGGCGCCTTCCGTCTTACGCACCTCTGCCGTGCAGGAGCTAAACTCTCATTTGCTCTTTATTTCAGAGGATCGTCTCACGCCCTTTAGCTCGAAGAAACTCTGACATCATCTTAGCCAAACGGCGCCTTCGTCCCTTAATTTAAGCAAACCCTGCCTCCCCGCTAAGAAACCAGCTCGGAAACGCATGCAAGCGCCCGATCCGATTCGCCTATACCGGGTCGCCAAGCGGCACGTTAAGACCGCCGCCCTTAACCATAACCATCTGCTTGAGACGCAGAAGCGGTTAACCGCTACTAAGGATGGGCCTTTTATGGTCCCCGGATCACCCCCCCGGTATTAGCTGTTCCCTTCATTCCACCATCTTGGGCGGCGATAATGACCGGTGGCTACCGCCACCATCGTATCCGACGCCAACTCCGCGCCAACCATCCACCTTCTCGCAAGGAAACGCGTAGGGCCAACCACACGAGCCGTCGCAAGACCCCCCGTAGCTGTGCCGGTTTCGTGCCCCAGGTCGTCAAGACAAGTGACGTCCGTGGGGCAACAGTGCCCCCGGTCACCCCCGAACCGACCATCTCCCCGCATGGACCCGACCGACCCCTTTCTGGTTCCCTTCACTCTGTCCTTCGGTTCATCCCCACACGCAAGGAAACGCGTAGGGCAAACCATTGCAAGACGCCCCGTAGCTGCGCCGGGGGCGACCCCGGGCCCGGCCGTCGACCTCGTTCAGCTGGTGCACCTCACGCCACTCCTTCACGTTCATCAGACACCCCCTCTAGGCCTTATCGCCACAACGGCGGTTATAGACATCGAGAGGGAGACAATGACGGTAGGGGTAGACCACCACCACCACCGTCCCCACCGAATCCCCCCCGTGGAAACCTTCCCCCCCTTAGGATTCGATGTCACTTTTTGGACCACGCCGGCCAGTGCGAGAGCCATTGCAGGCCAGGTCATAACGGGAATTTCCCTTTCAGAATAGTTAGGAAACACACCACCCTCACTTTTTGCTCTGATGCCTGCATGGGGGCCTTTCTGGTCAACGAGCAGGATACATTAATAAGCCAACCTTGGCCGCCCCATTATCAAGCAGCCGCCGGCGAGATTCTTAACACGTGTGTTCTAGAGCTCCTCCGTGGCCCGTCCCGATAACCCGATGAAGGGACACACTTGGCCACTTAGGAGCATATTAAAACGGACGGTTTACGTTACGGAGAGTATGAACCTACAGGATAGGTCGCAGTGCGCGGTCCTCTCGCGGTTCTTATATGACGCTATCGATAGCATTATCGATAGCCAAGTTCCTAAAGACTATCTGATTAGCGTGAGTTTACTTTGTTGGGCTACCAGGTATGCCCATCAACACCTTTTCAGATTAGTTGGTATTTTCACCGACTCGAAAGCTCACTGCGATAAATGGGGCCTTGAGCTACCCAGCATGGCTCCCACTAAAAGGACCTATGTTCCGGAAGCAAGATGCGGCGGGAAACGTCGCCAGGAATCTCCAAACTCCTCTTTTGGTCGCTCCCCTCACTTCTCCTCTGCTTCCTCCTCCTCCTCTGACCCACCACCTCCACGGGAGCCAACAGCTGATTTCAAGAATAAGGGACAAAGTCGGGGGGGAGCCAGCTCCTCCATCTCAGTCCATCCACCACCCGCGAGCAACTCGACACCTCCGGTATCAAGTGGTTCTATTCCACCAATTCTTAACCAAATTCCTACGTTCCAGCCCGGCGTTGACCCTTCACCCGAAGCCAGCGCCAAACTCCATTCTAAAATATTCGAACTGCTGAAGCGCCCATCGGCTAAGCATAAGCATTCTTTGGAATATTGGCGGTCGATTACCGCAATCATAGGACACTGTATAGATTCTACTAACGCGCCGGAAAGCAAATTCCTAGCCACCTATCTGCACGCTTGCGCTGGGGCCAACCATGTCTCACCTAACAATGAGGATGCTATTGAGCATACCGCTTGCTTAGGATTGATAGCGTGGGCCGATTTTCCTGGTAATAAATATCTCTTAACTTCCTTCCAATTTCGCGCCACGCAGATCCCGGCGTCGTTATTGGACCATCACCCGGGAGATATTATTACCTTGGCCTCTCCTCGCACTATTCGGCTACTTCCCTACCCTCTCCACCTAATCCGCAATTTACTGGGATTGCACTAGTTCAACGGAGTTTACCGAGGCTGATAGACCTATACCATCTTCGGAGATACTTTAATGCCCTCGAACTTTAATTCCTCACCCGGGGCCGGAGCCGTCCTTTGCGATAGTATTCTCCAGCTGCTGGTCCGGCCGCAGGCCCCCAACAAACGTTGGTGGAGCATTACCGATCTACTAGAGCAGTTATTACAGCTACCCGCGTCTAAAGAATCCAAAACCGCGGAAGTCTTAGACAACTACTTGCGTGCGGTGGCTAAACTCGGAGACAATCATCCTACCGGCGATCATCAAATTCTTTGCGCAGGTTTGTTGACTTGGACCAGACTACCCAATTATAGGCATTTAGTGGTCACATTCGAGACCGGTGACGCCCGTGGGGCAACACTGCCCCCGGTCACCGATGTCGGAGAGAACTATTTTTTAAAGCTCCCTAGTCTTACTCCCAAGAGTAACCAGGTTCGACCCACGGCCCATCCTGACCCCTACCCCGCGGTCAACAAGCTCATTAGTGAGATAGTTACCGACTTAGTTTGCTTCGAAGGGCCAACGGCACTTTATTCCTATACCGTTAAGGAGCTTCTAGTACGTCTCACAATATTATCCGTAAATATGGGATACGCTAAAAGGACCGAGATCCGCCTATTTCGCAATTATCTCAGGATGTGCGCCGCAGAGTACTCCTTACCCACCGTGGATGATCATTTCGTATTTTGCATTGAATTGCTTCGATGGGCCAAGTTCCCTATAAATAATCGTATCTATGTTACTTTCGAGTCCAATCTACCAGGTTCTCACCCAGGAGACAGATGGCGCCTCAAACTTAACGATAATTTCGATCTTAGTGAAGATGCGACACCCCCCGCCGACTTTCCGGTCCCTATTGTCCCATGGACGGTTCCTCCCACTGGTGACCCATCCCCCGAAACCGACGCTATCATTAGTAAACTCATCACGGATTTACTAAGAACACCTTCACCCTCCAATGATCGTTGGTGGACTGCTGGTGAGCTTCTATTGGGTATGGATATGGGCCCCGCTCAAATAGAGAGGGGTACACTCCTCACCAACTACCTGCACTCGTGACGCGGCTACACCTACCCAATCCAAGACTGGGACATCCACCGCGAATCGTGCTCAGGACTAATTCGTTGGGCCGATCAACCAAGTAAAGAAACTATCTACTTGGTCAACAAAATTGTTGATGACGACGGAGAGCTCGGACCAGAGGATAGGTATTACCTCAGTCTTATTGAGACGGTCATCCTCTCCAATCCTGCACCAGCCACCCCTGATTCGCCGCCGCCACCTCCGCCTCCTCGAGACGATAAGGAGCCGCCCATTAATATTAAAGGTAACAAGGGTGTCCCTGCGACCCCTTCGGACCGCTTTGCCTCGCACCCCGATCCCGATCACACGGTCAATCCACTCCTGGGTAAGGCAGTTACTTCTTTACTCTGTTTTCAAGGGCCAACGGCACAGGATTCCTATACCGTTAGCGAACTTGTAGAGCAACTCACGGAATTATCCGAAGGTATGACAGCGGATAAAAAGTATGAGGTTTGCTTATTCCGCCGGTACCTACAGTTGTGCGCCGCAGAGTACTCGGTAACTACCGGAGACGATCACCGCATCTTATGTATGGGTTTGCTTCGATGGGCCAAGTTCCCTAAAAGCAATCTTATTTACATTTGCTTTGAATCCTATCCACCTGCTTCTCACCTAGGGAAAAGATGGCGCCTGAGGATTAACGATTTCAATCCTGACGAGAGTTCACGTTCCACTCCGGTCACTACACCCACTCCGTGCGCGACTCCCCCTATGGCTTTATTTGCCGACGCCATCCTTAGTAAAATCGTCACCAATCTGCTAAAGAAACTATCACCCGAGCACAATGATTGGTGGACTGTTACTGAGCTTCTATTTCACGCCAGAGAGGAGTGGACAGTAATGGGCCCCATTCAGGTAAGTAATCACACGTTCTTCACTTCTTACCTGCACTCATGGGTGGGCGAAGCCGAACCAATCCAAGGCGCCCCCCAACCATCGTGTGCAGAATTATGCGCGGTGGGATTGATTCATTGGGCGACTCAACCAAATAAAGAGTCCATATACTTGGTCTCCGAAGGCCTGCGTCATATGGACCTAGCGGAGGATGGCGGGACCGGCTACCCAAAGAAACTGTGGTGTATTAGGCTTATTAGAGCAGACACTGACTCCAGCACTGCATCCCCACCTCCACCTCCCCCTCCGCCGGACGACGACCCACCGGAGGACGAGAAGAGAAAGGATAAGCCAGGAGGAAACCCAGGCCCTAGCGAACTATTTCGAGCCATGGAACGGCTATCTAGTGGCCTAAAGGGTTCCACGTCCCAAAGCGGCACTACGGCCCCCGTTCGCCAATCCTCCACCCTGCCACAACACTTCCTTGGGTTAAACCCGGATAGTGTTCATGCAAATGAGCTTGGTAACAAGATCAACATACCTCCTGGTTTTATTGACCCAGCCGCTCACGTGGAGGAAGATGTTGATTTTTGGGGAAGATTGTTCTTCGAACGATAATTGTGACGACTTCGTGCCCTCATTTCTTTCCCCTGATTCACCTCCGCCACCATCGCCTCCCGGCTCACCCCCCGATATGCAAACCTGTATACCGGGCGGGAACCCTGTGGTGAACCCCCCCACACAGCCTACATCCCGCCGCGTTACACCTGTAGCGCAGACGGAGTCGGAGATCGAATCTATTCGACGTCTCAAACTCACTAGGGAAGCTCGTGATGAGGAGGATAAGTATGAGGCGCTTCACGGTGAAAATGACCGCAGAATAAGCAAACTTAACGCGATCACTATGGCCGAGGATGCTGAGCTTGCGCGCCAGATAGAGGAGACTATCGTGCAGCTGCACATTGACCAACTGCCGAGGCTCACCGTGCCACGTAACCACGCTATGTCCACTCGACACCATTCACCCCCGGAGGTAGCTCAGTGCGCACTCAAAGACTGCAACAAGGATGCCCTCGTTATCGGGGGTACAGCGTCCCTTTGTTATAGCCGTCGCCACCTTAAATACCTACAGGCCATACGCTCTAAAACCAGGTGCGCCCTCCCGGAATGCGAATGCCCGGTCCACTTTAGACCGGACATACTCCTTGCTTACAATTTTTGCTGTATTAACCACGCCAAAGTGGCAAATAAATACGGTAATAAACCTAAAGCAGGACCAGGAGAAATCAAGTGTGGCTTTCCAGGATGCGACAACCTTGTCTTTTATTACTCCACCACGGGCCACTACGATTTTTGTGGTATGACCTGTAAGGAAAGAATGGCTAACCTTCCAGTCGCTCCTCCCATGTTGGAGTTAACTTGTATTCGGTTTACCACACTTGCCGACGGCGCTGTGCCCCCGTCTTCTAATCCTCCTTCCGCTCTGGAATCGATTACTGACAACGGCACGCCACCAGATTCACCCTCTATCTTAACCACACTACCAGCGCCTCTGACGATCCACCCGCCCCCACACCCAACGCCTCCGGCGACCACCGATACACCTACCTACATTCCACTGGCTCTGCTGCCTACTCCAATGCCAGAGGCCTATGTTTCCAATTGGGCCGCCCATTACGTAACGGGTTCATCTAACCCGTCCCCGGTTAGAACCCTTTCGGTAGCTGACACACACAGTGTACGCAGCACGCCACCAGCTACACCACCCCTACCACATACAGAGGTAGCTGTTTTCATAGTTCGTATGGAGAATGAGCATGGCGAGACCCCCTCCTCTAGCTCTCATGTTCTCCCCCGTATGGACTACGAGGACGAGGCTCCGCCACCCTCGAACCCAGCCTCGGCTCCAGCCAGTGATTACGACGAATCCGAGAGCGACTCGCTCTCTGACTCTTCCTCACAGGGAGGTTCACGCGCTCAAGCCTCGGTCTGCTCAATGTTTTTCCCCTCGATCAGTCTTTTGAGTCGCGCCCGTTACGCCTTTAGCGCCGCTTCTCGAAGCTACTCGGCCATATTCAAAGAAATAGATGATTCCCCCGACGTATTTCGTCGCGGAGCTACTAGAGTCATCACGGACGCTCGCTCTAAATTCGGCCTCGACTTGCATGCTCGTCATTCCAGGCGGGTAAACAAGTCGCGACGTACATATTACGGCGATCTAGACTCTGACCCTATTTCACTTCCACCTTCCACCTTCGGCAGGAGGTTCTTACAATAACTCCGAGGACAAAGCATCTCCATTAAGGGGGAGAGAAGCCAGGACTCCTGAGTTCGCTCCTGAATATGGTCCTTCTGACACACCCGGTGTTCCACCAGGACCTCCTAGGAGAACTTTCAATCCTGAACAGGGCCACCTTTTCTCTTACCCTATTTCCGCTGCGCCAGCCGAAGGAACAGCGTCACCTGTAGTAGCGCCCTCCATTCCACCTCTTTCATCTACGGCTCCCCCGGCTTATAGAGGGTTGTTATTCCCACATATTAGACCTTCTACTCCTGCTCCCTACCCGCCTCTAAACCCTAATTTTGGGATGAATAGTGGATATGATGCTTTCCACCCGTGGTATGACCCTAACGGCGATCTTGCGGACCGCGCCTCCCTTTCGAGCGCCAGATCGGAACCCGTCGCCGCCCCAGTCCCGCCATGGTTGAATTTAGGGTTAGAGTTAGGGTTAGGGCCTGTCCCCCCTATGCCGGTAATCTTAGGGCCTGTCCCCCCTACGCCGGTAATCGCCACCACCCCACGCGTGCCCGTAATCGCCACAACTCCACACGTGCCGGTATTTGTCGCAGCCCCATACGGGCCTATTCCTACGGTGCCACGCCCCGCTAGTGCGTATGCGGAGAGTAATGCTTCTGCGTTCAATGACCTGCGGTCAGAGAAGAACTTCCATGCTCGCGAACAGGCGGTTTACGATCAGGAACGTAAGCTCCTAATTAAAACCCAGAAGTACGAAATCCTAAACCAAGAGGCCGCACTTATAAACCTACGGGTAGTTCACGCGGAGCGGAAGAGAGTCAAGGACGTAGAACTAGCTCACATGCACGCTCAAGACGAAACCGCCGCTAACCCTCCACCGCAGCGCCAACGCGTTTTGACTCGCACGAGCCTGCACGCCATCATCAGCGGACCTCCACGGTCCCTTTTGTCCCCGCCTCTACCCACTCGGCTGAGCTCCAGGCTTACTTTAATGGCCTAGACACTACCGGAATGGCCGCCTTTGGTAACCTCAATCCCGTGCCGGCTCCTTTGCATACACCCGGGCCGAGTTGGTTCAACGCCCCCGGCACTCCCCAAACTCATCTGCCTACCCCTGGCGTATCAAGGAAGAGAGTGCCCTATGGATGAGACGAACCGGAGATAGAGTCTTACAAAACGCCTTGCCCACGGGACCCCTACGGTAAAGTATTCCACCCGGGGGACCCTAAAGACCAAAGGAACGTCCCCACCGACGTCAATTCCAGCCACTGGATAGCCCTCTTTGAGTTATCCGCCTCAGAACACGCCGCCGTCTACATAGACTCGGAAGATTCAGAGTGGGTTCGCCTAGTACTATCTATGATTAAGAATAGATCAGGCGATAAATGGCATAGTAACTCTATCTATTTGAAAGAGATCTTGACACAATGGATAGAGGCGCGCACTCTACAACGCACCAAGGGTAAGTCTAAGGACTCGACCACCGCCCTAAACACGCTAGAAAACCTTAAATTTCATAGCGATTTACGGGCCGGTGACGATACCACTAAAATGGCGGAAGGATGGGAAACGGTTCGACTAACCTTTATCCGCGCCATTACTAACGCCCTCACCCACGGTTGCAATTGGATGGAGATCCTCGCCTGTTTGCATGTTTGTAGCCGCGCTCTCAAGACCGGACAGCAGCGAGTACGATCCATCGTAGTTACGGCCACAAAAGACACGTCCCTCTGCTGTAGCCCCGTCCTGCACGCTATGGTGATAGTTGCTAAACTCGATAGCTCCTCTTCACTGGGCGTCCCTGGCTATTCCAGAGAAACACCTTCCGCCGCATGGGAAGCGTGTGTCTCCCGCCTGCCAGGCGAGGACGCTCTTACCCTAGCCAACCACGTCTTTGATAGCTATTTGCAGAAGATAGGAGACGACATCCACCACCGCACCATTTGGAGTAACGAGCAGTATGCTAGCGAGATCAACACCCGTACCGCTAACTGTCTCGGAAACGACGTTAGTGACCCCGCCCGTGGCCGTGCTAACCATCACCAGTTCACCCTCCGTTGGCACAAGGCCCAACAAAGGATTCGCTCTGGAGGTGGTAAGGTACAGGAGATGAGTAATACCTACATCGCCTCTCACCACATTCAGACCTTTGAATTGGCTAATGACGCTGTAAATGTATTTAACGCACAACACCCAAGCAGCTCTACTCCCAAACGCGTAGCGGCCGTTCAACCTCCGTCCAGTACCTCTCCAGCACCGAGCCAGAGGGATGACGGAGACCTTCACAAAATAGTGGCTGCCTTATCCAAACAGATGTCTACCTTACAGACCAGTACGAAGAAAACACTTACGCCGACTGTTGCAGTAACCACCCCTCACATACCAAGCGCCCCCGCCCCACAGCGCGGAGGCGGTAAGGGGGATAGGAGCACCAACACTGGTCGCGGAGGAAGGAGACAACCCTAGAACGCGGTCCCCTAGGGTAGTCATAAGTGGGGGCGTAAGCGGATTGCCTCCTCCTAATAGTAGGTCGCACCCACGTGAACGCACATACTCCAATGGACGCAAATGCGCGCATCCTGAGGGCGCCACTGGTAATCCTAGTAACGTTAACTGGACACCGGAACTCTGGGAGTACGGTATATTCGTTGATTTCGATGAGTGGCTACGTCTAGGCAGTTATGACGAACTCACTGCCCTTCTGGCCCAAGCTAGACCCAGCGATGACACTTGTTCTACCCACCGTGTAGGTCGCGCTAAGAGCGATAACGGAACGTGGACCAACGATAATGGATGCGCTTACTGTCTATTTAGGCCCCGAGCCCCGGCTGGTACCGCTGAATCTGACAAATGGATGTACGGCACAGGCCAAGGAGCTCACTCCCCATACCGGTGCCAGTGCTTTATTCGATTTCTCGCCGAGGGAGGAGGACCAGACACGCCGGATAAACACCGACCTTATCTGCAGGAAATTCTCCTTAAACGCTTCGACAAGCATTAGGAAGCCGGCGAGTTATCCCCTTTCATTGGCGATAGGGAGATCCCTAAGACGCCACTCCACGTACATTTTTCGCCTTCGCCTCCTCCGTCCCCGCCAGGGCACGGAATAGAATTAGAATCACTTCTTACTAAGGTAGTAGAATTAAGCCTAGACGCCGAAACTAGGCCTAATTATACCTTTTGGGAAAGGATCACTAGTTTTATACACAAGCCTAAACCTTTTAGGCAGCATGGGTACATTAATGATATGCCCCCATGCCCCCCCTCGCCGCCACCTGAGGCTCCTAGCCCCCCTGCTTCCCCCCCGTCTCATGCCATGGCGGACCCTATTACCTCCGTTCCAAAACTCCAACGCACCCTGAACCCCACAGAGCAGCTGCTCGGGAAACAGCGCAGGAGTAATAGTGATGGAGACGGTCCCCCCGAGACCCCTGGTAAGCAGGACAAGGAGCTCCTCAGAACATCACACACACTCCCTTCCACAACCACACTAGTGGATGCGCTATCCATAGCTTCTGGAATAGCGTATCCTTCACCCACGCATGAACACAACCCCTCTCTGGTAAATCGGCTTATTGATAAAGCACATAGTATATCCCTTATTGGGAGCTCTCACGCCCTTACCCCCACATCGCTAATGGAAGCAGCCTGGACGTTAAATCCAACTGCCACCCCGCTAACGCCATTAGTGGAGGTCTTACCTCTCCACTTCGATGCTTTGTTTTCAAGCTTATCCGACATCCATCAGGATAGCGCCGCACTCGAAGCTAAGGATATAGGTAGACCTCTCGTCTTAGTAGTAGGAGATACTCACGGCGTTATCGCGTCTATGTTTCGCGCCGCAGGGGCGGACGTCGCTACTAGCGATCCTCTCCCCTCCACGGTATCTCACGTTCCCCATTTTGTAGGAGCCCCTGACGTCCTTCTAGACGCAGGATTTGACCTAATTATTAGGTTAAATACAGACTCCAGCCCATCCACCTATAGAACGCCCCGGGCGCCTAAATTTGACATCCCGTACTTCGTTTACGAGACCTCTTATGTAAACCCCGACCCGTTTACGAACCGGTCCACCACACTTCAAGTTGTTGGTCCCTGTGACCACGGCACTAGTTCAGCCCAACCTATGGGCCTTAATCTTAGTGCCGGCCTTCCCCAGATTCAACCAACTTGCGTCACTGCCACCAAAAATATGCACCTATACTTCCACACCACGCCCCGCGTGCCAAAAACACATGGGCTAATTATGGAAGTGCTATAGCTATGGCAGCTCAGTGGACCCCTTTCCTAAACGAACGGCGTAAAAGTAATCCTAAACTTATACCCCGTACTGTAACAGATATATTTAGTTTGATCAGCGCCCCTAGCGATATTGACTCCACGATAAGCAAACCCGAGGAAGCATCTACACTTCCACTCGGTCGCGTATTTATAGAGTCTGATACCCGAGGCCTTCCCAAGGTGTTAGGTTGGGTGACCCCCAAGGTAGCCGCAGGTATTGCCCAGGATAAGCTCGTTAAGGCTCAACGCAAGGGTCTACCCGTCTTCACTTGCTCTACTCACACCGGCCCCTCCGTTAGGTACGAGCCCTGGTTAGACCATACACCACGTATACCTCTACCCCTGCGACCCGTTCGCCACGTACGCAACATACGAGGCACGTGGAAAGCTTGGCAAGTAACTCACGACGGACCGGAGGCTAGACTTTACGGTTGGGTAGCCCTCTCTGATTCCATTAATATAGAACTGAATGCAGCCCTTATTCCCGGTTCGGTTCTCACGGTTTCCCCTTCCTCGGACG
>Ga0209491_10007568_pt1 | contig 14275 bp, 20 predicted proteins | sample BON02_FD_187213 | JGI IMG/M metagenome (GOLD analysis project Ga0209491, IMG submission 187213) | Freshwater microbial communities from Lake Bonney liftoff mats and glacier meltwater in Antarctica - BON-02 (SPAdes) (version 2) | ecosystem: Environmental > Aquatic > Freshwater > Ice > Glacier... | reverse complement strand
CACCGATGCAGGCCCGCCGATCTGCCAGCGCGATTGTCAGGGAAGCCTTAGAGGCGCACAGGGCCGCGATTGAAGCCGAGATAGAGGATCTGAAATAATGGAGGGTGTAGCCCTGAATCTTGTATATTACGCGGGACTTGCCGTTCCGGCTGCTTTGGTCGGTTGGTTATTGGCGCGGAAGGCCGAAAAGCCTTGGCTAGTTTTTGCTTTAGTGTTTTGCGCCATGCTGGCGATCATGGCCTATGGGGCTAACGCCTAAGCCCGCGATCACCGCAACATGGGCCGGGGTGGCATAGACGATGCGAGGAAAGATCACCTCGCCCTTACAGCCGCAGGACCGGCACCGTGCCCCGGCCACGATCTGCGCAAAGGTGGATTGCCCGCGTCCCTGATTTAACAGGCGATCAACAGACACCATTGCCGCGTGACCGCAGGAACACTCAAGGCTTAGGAACTGGCCCGCTATGTTGGTTAATTGCGTCATGCCCGATCATGTAGCGCGGGCGCGCCTCTCTCAATCCAGAAAGGCCCCTGATCTACTGACCAGGCACCACATACAATGTCCCGCCGTTGTAGGGGTTCCCCGCCCCGTATGGGTTGTTGATGCTATCGGGAGAATACGGGTTTCCATAGCGCCCATAAGGGTTGCTGGTCGAGTCCGGCGCATAGGGGTTGGCACTTAGCTGCCCCCGGTAATTCCCCGACTGGTCATAGATTGCCGGGGGATTGGTGGCGTTGGGATTTGTCCAAGAGTTGTTGCTGTATTGGCTTCCCTGCGAACTGTAAGGGTTCATCAAGCCGTCTGACTTGTAGGGGCTACCAGCGCCATAGGGGTTGTCCAGACAGTTGTAATCATAGGGGCAGATTGCCAGCGCAGGGCTGGCAAGGCCGGTCAGAAACATCGCGGCGAAAATGGCTTTCAACATATCAGAATCCTAAATTTGATACGTTCGACCATGACGGGCCGAAGGTGCTGTGGCAACGGCCTTAGGCCCGCCCCTGCAACCGGGCGAGCGCAGCGGACCCGCCACGCATAGCGTCCGTTTCCTTGGTGTATCGCCCAATCATGCTGGGGCTTTTCCACCCACCCGATTGCATGATCTGGGGCAGGGGCACCCCGTTTTCGTTTTGCTCAACGGCATTGCCCACGCGGGTTGAGTGAGCCGAGAACCCGACACCGACCCGGCGCTTGTAGATCCGGGACACCTCGTCGGGGGTCAGGGCGTCTTTTATCGCGCGATTGCCTAGAGGGATGAACAACGGGCTTTCAGCATCAAGCCGCGCCGCCTCGACCCAAGCCCGGACGCGGGCCAACGTGTCGGGCGTCAAAGGTCGATACATGCCTGCCCCGTCTTGGTCTGTCTTTGATCTGGCGATGTAGGCCACACCCCAGCCATCTGCAGCTGGCGCAATGTCTTTGACCTGAAAGCCGACCAATTCAGAGGCGCGGGCAAGGGTGTCGTATGCCAGCGCGATCAAGGCCGCGTCCCGTAATTCCGGCAACGTGCCGCCAAGCTTGCCGAGCGCCCCAGCGACCGCAGACCAACGCATCGGGGTTGCTTGCTTCTGCGCCGTCCCTTTCGACCGGCGCAGCCGACGCAGGGCCAGACTGACCTGGACGGACTTACCCACGGGCAGGACACCCGCCGCGCGTTGCAGATGGTCGATTGAGGAAACGTAACGGGCAATCGTTGCCGGGGCGCGTGCGCGATCTGTGCCGGAGATTAAGTCGACCGCCATGGCATCGACAAAGGCCGCGACAGTTTCAGGGTAAGCAGGTGGGCCACTGGCATGGCCGTTGTCTGCGCACCATTGCGCGAAAAGCGCAGTGTCCGACTTCACCGCCTTACGGGTGTTATCGGCAAAGGCACCATCTGCAAGACGGTCATACTCTGCCAGCCGCGCGGCGATCTGGTCAGGCGTTGGCGTGGCCGCGATCTGCGGCGGGGTGTCGCGGTTGTGAACGGACGGCAGATTGCGGGACATGCGGCGAACCTCTCTAGGAATGATACCTGTCATTATCCAACATAGCTATCCGGAGCAGATAGGCAATAGGTTGTGGGCAGAATGATAAACAGTCAACAATCCGTGACAGGTTGGTAGAATGATTATGGATATTCCGGGTTCTAAATGTAGTGCTGCCGACAGCACACCACCCCTTGTGGTGCCAAAACTACCTTTTTCATAGGTCTGGGACATTTTACTAGTGGAAAGAGAGAACAAGAGGCTTGAGGTTTTCACACGGCCCGCTGATAATCAACTATATGACACAGACTCGCATCATTCCAAATGAAAAGACCCCCGCCGTTTGCAGCGGCAAGGGGTCTTTGGAATATGGGAACCGGGCAAGCATCCCGGCTGTGGTCATGGTCTCCCAAGGGGCGCAGACTTTCGTTGCACCTCTTGCTCCGGATTATCCACACCAGATAGTCGGGCGCAAGATGGTTTCGTGGTTTATTCCACAAAAACGAGATCAGCGCCCTTTCAACCCATGTTGGAAGGACTTCACTAATGGCCGAACGCCACCCACTCACTGACCTGCCCCGCGCACTGATCGAGGCTGGATACGACGCCGCCACATACCGCACGTTGTATGTTGCCGCCGTTGACGGGCGTATCCCCGTCACCAAGGGCAAAAATGGCCGGTGGACTTTTGAAGCTGCCGATTTGCCAGCCATTGCCGACGCGATGGGTTTGGCCGATGCGCCTGCCGATGTTGCTGCGGCCTGACCTTAGAAGGGCGAACACCCCACCGTTGGCATCGGCGGGGCGCTCTAAATGTCGTTGGCACACGACACGGTTACGGCCCAGACAGGATACCCCAGCGGCAGCGGAAATCCTAGCCTAAACGGTCCGACCGATAAGACACACATAGACCATACCCACCCTCGGTCACGTCCGGGGCACTGGAAGGTATTGCGCGGCGCAGCCGAGTGCATTGCGACACATTGCGGGGTGTCGCGATGATCAACCGCATGAACAAAGTGGACAACCGCAACGCCTTTAGGGATGCCGTTAAAGAGGCTCTGACCGCAGATGCGGAAGGGCTATTCCGTCGCGTATGGGGCGATTCTGTAAAGGCAGGCGCAGCTGATTGGCGCGCCAAAGCAAGCGGCGCGCGCTCCATGTCGATGCGCGGGCGCAAGCGTGGCCTTTGGCGTGACCATACAAGCGGAGATGGGGGTGACCTTTTTGACCTCATTGCAGTTGAGATTTTTGGTCTAGCCAAGGCAAAAGATAACTTTCCGAAAGTGCTTAACGAAGCCGCAGCTTTCGTGGGTATGGCCGAAGGCGAAGCGATTGATACGCGGGCGATGGATGCCCGCCGTGCCGAACGGGATGCCAAGGCCCGCCTTGAAGCCGCGCGGGATGCGATGGCAAAGGCCGATCTGATCGCAGAGCTCCAAGCACGGGCCAGACCAATCGACGGCACACCCGCCGCCGCTTATCTCGCAAGCCGTGGAATTGTATCCCTGCCAAGTGAAGGGCTGGCCTATGCCGCCCCAGTTCACGGCATGGCGGTTATCGGCGCAGCCCGTGACGCCCTGGTTGTCTGGGGAACGGACGACAACGGAAGCGTCACAGGCGGGCAGCGCGTCCTGATCTTGCCAAACGGGGCCAAGGCACCCGACGACATCCGGAAGCCGTCCTTTGGCTACATCGGGGGAAGCCCTGCCCGCTTCCCTGCCCGTGTGACAGACGGGCCGCTTTGCATCTGTGAAGGCCCTGAAAGCGCCTTGTCCGTTTGGCAGGCCACGGGCTTTGAAACATGGGCCGTGTTCGGATCGTCCAGTTGGGCAACCGTCACTTTGCAAGCGGGCCGCAAAATCATTCTATGCCCGGACCAAGACGCAGCGGTTGGAACCTTCCCCGAGGGGTCACAGGATGCCAAGCGCAAAGAGAGCGCAGCCCGGTCCTTTGCCGCCGCCGTAGCCTATCACGTCGCAAGCGGTGCAGACGTGTGGATCGCCCGCGCCCCCGAACCTGAGGGCAGCAAGCGCGATCTGAACGACACCTTGCAGCGGGCAGGCAACACCGCCGTTGTGGACGCTATCGGACGCGCTACACCCGCACCCAAGGGGCCAGACGACAGCACACGAGCAAAAAGCGGACGGTTCACCGGCACGGGCCTTGTGCCGTTCACAGGGGCAATTCCTGACACAACCGCCCCACTGCCTTTGCGTGAGGCGCGGGCCAAAACAGACAGCGATATTTGCGATGCTTTCTCTGCGTTTAGAGCATGGGACGACAAGGGTCCTGAACTGGCACCAGTTTATGCGATCAAAGCAGATCCTGGCATTGGTAAGAGCACGATGGGTCGTCGGCGCATTGCCGAGATGGCACGAAAGGACCGCCTGACAGGAGACGTGATATTCTACCTTCCAACGCTGGCCCTAGCAGATGAGGCCGCAGCACATATGGAAGATTTAGGTGCTGAGGGTGCTGTGAAGCGAGGGCGTTTAGCAAAAAATCCTAAAACAGGCGAGCAAATGTGCGAACGCGCGGCTGAGGTTGAACGCGCCGGCAAAGTGGGGCTGCCGATCGCTCCAACTATGTGCCGAACGATTGACGAAACAGGAACTGAGCGCCGTTGCCCCTTTTATGACAGTTGCGCCTATCAGGCACAGGAGCGCGAGCTCGGTGACCAACCCGTCATTCGCTTCATGTCCCACGCCTACTTGAACTTAGCCGACAAAAAAGACCGGCCCATCATGTTCCGCGTCATTGATGAATCATTCTGGGCAAAGCAGACAGGCGATGCCGCCGTTACAGCCGATGAACTTTGTGGCCCCCGCTTTGAAGGCACGTGCAAAGACGGACCTGAAAGAGACGCTCGTTTAGGAACAATTGCCGACATGATGGAAGCCGCTGGCGCGATCCTTGCAGGAGTGCGCAGGGGTCAAACCATCGGGCAGGCGACCGCAGCCTATACAGCTGCGGAATTTCGAGCATTTGCCAAAGCCGAAGGCTGGGGCCGCACGATGCCTCTGATTTTCCCTGACACATCGGAGCAAAACGTCGCGAAGGCCCTGACCGCATTAGAGGCGACGCCTGTGAAGAAGACCGGACCTAGATCCGCGTTCTGGAACCTACTCGCCGAAGCTAAAGATGCCGGAGTCGATGAGCCGCAAAACATCATCTTCACCTCGGGATACCAGCCAACCAAAGACAGTGAGCCGCGCGACGTTGTTCGTGTTTTTTGGTCATCCATGCCACCACGGGACAAACCCGTTCTAATCCTAGACGCAGATGCAGACACTACAATTTTGAGCCGCTTCTATCCCGGCCTGACGTTGAGCGAGACGCAGGTAAAGCCTAACGCCTACGTGCTGCAAATTACTGATAAAGTTTTCAGCAAGACTACCCTGCTCAACAGCAAGGCAACCCGGCAAGAATGGGTCGGCGTGCTGGCGGTTGAAGCGATGCGCGATGCTGCCCACGGCAAGGGCGGCGTCTTAGTTGTCGCAACGAAGGGCGTGGTCCGGACATTTTTCGAAGATGCCGGGTTTTCCTTCGATGGGATGGAGCCTAACCAGATCAATCAGGTGATGATGAACACCACCCTACATGGGGTAAGTTGGGCTTGGTTTGGAGCCGCAACGCTGGGTTCTAACCGCTGGAAAGACTGCACCACAGTTGCCGCAATCGGGCGTGAGGAATGGCCGCCGCAAGCGCTGGAAAACTTTGCCCGAGCAATCTGGGGGCATGGCTTGGACCTGCTAAAACCAGACGACACCGGCAATGTCCTAATGCCAGACATGCTGGCTCCGTTCACCATGTCAGACGGGACGATCATGGGCGTCACTATCAAGGCGCACCCTGACCCCCGTGTAAGGTCGATCCAGATGCAGGCGCGGGAACTGTCCAGCCGCCAGACGATAGAGCGCCTGCGCCTTGCCCAAGCGAAGACACCCAAGCGGGTTATCATCGGTTGCAGCGTCCCAATTCCTGGCCTTCCTGTGGATGAAGCTACCACTTGGGAAGCCTTTAAGCCGTCGCGCGCGATGATCGCCCTGGCAGAATCTGGCAGCGCGTTGCGCATATCGGCAAAGGGCCTGACAGCCGATGCCCCTATGACATTTGCGACCGAAAAAGCCGCTGCAGGATACCTTGAGCGGGGTGATCTGGTTGCGGACCTTTTTAACCCCCGCACCCCTAATATAAGTATTATTACCGGTGCGGGGGTTAAAAGGCCTGTTCTGGTCCAGTTCAAACTTGCGGGGCAAAAAGGGCGTTTCCCAACCCGTGCTGTGTTGCTTTGTGATCCGGCACATGCCGAGGCGATGGCGGTCCAAAAATGGGGTGCGCTGCATAGTTTTGAGATTTTGCAGGATGCAAACAGCCGTGACCTTAACGGGAGCCCTTCCCCTGAAATCGAGATAGAGGCGCTATCGCTGACCGCGCCCGCTACCGATAACGCGGCCCTGATTTTGGCTTGGGGTGATGGCAATATCTGCGCCTTCCCGCGCCGTCCTGCGCCACACGCTACGCCCCCCGGATCATCCGAACCGCCGCGCCGCGCCCTTGTGATTGACGTGGGGCCGGGCTGATGCAGCCCGCCGCCCGGTTTCTAACGGGGAATACCGGCCGGAAATTCCCCTGACCCTAACAAAACCCTAAGATTGCCCCGCAAGAAAGGACCGCAGGACATGCCTGATCTACTGACCATCCCGCGCCACAACCGGGAAGAATTGCGGGTGAGCCTTGACGAATACCAAGGCCACCAGTTTCTAAGCCTGCGCCAGTTCTATGATGCAGGGGGCGGGGATATGCGACCGGGGCGCAAGGGCTGCACCGTGCCGCTTTGGGCGCTCGAAGCCCTTCACGACGCCATAGGGCAAGCCCTGCGTAAAACGTCAGGACCAACCACTGCCACCGTCGCCAGCTTGGCTGCACACCGCGCCAGACTGGCCGCACAAGACGGCGCGCTTGTGATCGATCCGACCGATGGGGGCGCAGCATGATCAGCGCGGGTTTCCTGAATGCAGGAAAGGTTAGCGTCTTTTCCATTATCAAGGAATGGGGGGCCGCAAAATGACCGGGGCAGAGTTGCAGGCCCTGCGCCGCGCTGCAGGGATCAATCAGGCTAATATGGGGGCGATGATCGACTGCACCCGTCACAGCGTCAGCTATTGGGAAACCAAGGACCATCTAGATCGCCATGCGGTCCGTTGGGGCATACCTGCCAAAATGCTGCAAGCGATGGGCCACCCGTTGCCGGATTATCGGACCATTACGCGCGCGCGCGGGGATGGGGTCTTACCGTGGCACGGCTTGGAACAAGCGGCCCTTGATCGGCACGACGCCCGCGTTGCCGAGAGGATCGCGCACCACAACGCAACCCGCCGCGTGATCTGCGCAGCCCGAACCCGCAAGGGTCAGCCGTGCCGCCTGAAATCCGAACCGGGCCGCACCCGTTGCAAGTTTCACGGGGGCAAATCGACCGGCCCAAAGACCGCCGAGGGCAAGGCGCGGATCGCCGCTGCACAACGGGCCAGATGGGCCACCTATCGCCAGCAACAGAGGGCCGTTGCAACGGTTTGCAAATGTCAGGTTTTGTAAGGTTTTCGGGCCGCCGTAAAGCGTGGGCCCTTGTTGAAAATTGTTGAGGTTTCGAGCGCGCCGAAGATCTTGCCGCTGATGATTTTTGATAAGGTTACGGCCCAATCCATCGCTCCTGCCTTGCTGGCAAATGATAGCATCGGAACATCACATGGTAATTTATGGTATCGACAGATCATTAGTCAAAGTCTGAACGCCAGCAAAGGCAACGGCATAGCCCGTCTGTGGACCCTAATTTAACCAAAGGATTTCATACATGCCCGGACCAGCCCCACAAAGCCTCTGGATCGAGGATGGCCCGAACGGTGGCTTTTCGATCTACTTCGAGAAATACTTCTGGACCGGCAAGGCAGGCCACCGCGCGGCGCGGGCTACCACCATCGCCAGACGGTTGAAGGCGAAGACGTGGCGTTGCCTATGGTGCCGTGATGATCTGCCAGCATGGCGCAGGGCCGATGCGCAATACTGTTGTGATGGTTGCCGCAAGCGGGCGGCACGGGCGCGGACAATGTCCCGTTAAGAGCAATCACAACCCAACCTATGGAGTATAAAAATGTCAGACGAAATAAGCGTTAAGTTTGCTTGTCCCAAGTGCGGCACCGATCCCACCGAACTCAGCTTCACCGATGATCCTGTTACTGACAAAAGCGAGGCAACATGCAAAAGCTGTGGCGTGGCCTTTGGGCCCTACGGCAAAATAAAGTCTCAGGCTGCAAAATTCATAACAGATAAAATGGGCAGACAACTTGCGGCGGATTTTAGGAAAGCAGGCTGGAAGATCTAAGGCGCATACCATCATACCGGCCACTAAGGTTTCGTCGCTCAATGCACGGAGCAATTCTTTCACCCCATAAAAGGGTAGTCTCAGTAATTTTGTCAGATCCTAAAGGGTGGCGTTGAGGCACTTTGCACGCCTAAACGCAAGACAATGCACGCCACTATGTGTTATGCTATCAATAGTTATTGGCAGCATGATAAGGCTGTCATTGGTTATGGCAAAAGGGCAAGAAAATGGCACAATTAGACCCCAGCATCATCCTCGCAGGTCAATCACCCGATATTGTTGGCTCGATGGATGCGGGCGCTATCGCAGGTCAGCGCGCGCGGCAATTTCAGAGCCAGAACGCGCTCTCCGGCTATCTACAGCAGAACGGTGCCGACGTGATGGCAGGCAAGCAGAATGCGCTGAACGGCTCGTCAGCTTGGACCAGTCGCACCCTGCCCTCCAAAGGCAGCGCCCTAACCCTTAGATGCTCGGCCCGCCGCTGTAGGCATCTTCGGGGTCTGACATATCGTCTAGGCGGTCGGCTGTTGCATCAAACTTATGCAGCAAATCGCCTGCCTTGCTTTCCAGCACCTCGGCCTGCTTTCGCGACAGCAGCGGGGATAGATTGGCGATGAACGTCCACACGGCCTTTTTCAGCGTCTCTACGATCCCCGCAAGCCGGTGGATCTCGGCAGATGCTTCCGCGATGCCAGCGGCATAGCCTTCGGCCCGGGCGCTTTCGAGTATCGCCGCCGCGTCCTGTTCGGCCTTCGCCCGCGTCATTGATGCCTTTTCCTCGGCGTCCTTGGTCGCCTTGTAGGCTTCCGTCTCTTGGCGATCCGGTCGAGGATCATTCTTCGGGGTCTTTGGCGTCAGGGTCAGCCCCTTCTTCCCCAGATAGTCGTAAAGTTCGGATTGAAGGGCGATGCCGACTTGGCGAGGCCCGGTCGTGAATTTGCGTTCATCGTTCCGGCTCTTGATCTCGTCGCGGTGCTTTTCGCACAAATCCTTCCCATGCTTGGTTGTGGACATCCACCATGTCCGGACCTCTTCGCCTTTCCGCGTCTTGGTGACTTTTTCGTATTTGGGGGCATAGAAGACATCGACAACGTGCTGCCCTTCCTCGTCCCGATCAAGGCGGGCAGCGAAGACTGCACGGCCTCCGTGCGTGGTGTTGATGAAGTTTACAGCCGTTGAGAGCATCTTCTTTTCGTTGCTGGCATCGACCTTCAGTTCATTGGGAAACTTGATGATCGCATGCAGCACAGGTCGCTTCATGCTGGTGTTTGTTAGGACACCTATCATGTGGGTGTCGTAGGCTTGGCGAAGATTTAGGGTGTTGTAGACCAGCGCCTCAACATCCCGGACACGTCGCTTCTTCGACGTCTTGTCGTTCCGTTTGCCGTGATCTTCCATTGAGCGAAGTGTCTTCGAGCCTGATCCACCAAGAGTCAGGGAGTTGACGCGTATCATGGTTTTCATGGGCAGGACCTCTCATTGTCCTGACCTATCATCCCCAGATCTATGAAAATCGAAAACCATTTTTGCCCAAAAGGCAAAACCCGCTTTGCCTTTTCCGACATCCCCCGAGAGGGACATCATAAAAGAGCGGTGCCTTTCTGGCGATCCTCCGGAGGCTGGGCGTCGTTCCACACTCCCCAGACCCCTGTTCTCTACGGCATTGCCAAGCTGTCGCCGTGGTTCTGCCTGCGCGGGTCTACGCCCCTTGCCCGATGCTGTTGCGGCGACAGGTCACCGCATTGTCAGCCCGATTGTGATGATCAGTGCAAACGCCCCCCAGAGCCACCACAAGGCACATTCTAGGGCCTTCGTCGCTTTCCGGTTCCTCTGCCTCGAAATCATCGCCCTGCGCCTCTGTGCCGTCTGTCAGCGTGTCGCGGGGATGGTCTAGGCCGGGGTGGAATGGTTCACGTTTCATCGGTTGCGCCTTTCTCCTGATTGTAGGGCCAAACTGGTTAGCCGATGTTTGCCGACATTCGGGAACTGAACAAAGCCCGTGCAGGTTATCCAATCACAAGGTGCATGTTCCAGTGCCTTATGCGGCTGGCGGCTGGTGGGGTTCCCTCGCCATCATGGTCAGCCAGTCGCTCCCTCCCCCTCCCGTTTTTCATAGCGAGCATGACCGTCGCTGCAGGACTGTTTGAGTGATTGCCCGCCCCCTAAACGAACAAAGGGGCCACCATGACGGCAACCCCTTTGCATCTATCGCCCCTCACGGGCAGCGGTCACTCTTTCGAGGCCGTATCTGCAATTGAATATAGGCAACACCCTATTGCGAGTCAAGAATACCTAATCGCGTGGGGTTGGTATGGCATCGCGGACGATGCGCAATATGGCCTGCAAGGCGTCGTCCGGCACCTTCACAATCCGACCGCGATGGATCGAGAGCCTCGACACCGCAACAGTTGTCGGATGGCTGCACACGGCCCATGAGGTGCCTTCGTCGCTCAATACGCCGGGGAATGCATGGGCCAGCGGGTTGTCGGGCTGCGCCTTTGTGGACAGCGGCACTACCAGAACAACCCCGTAAAGATGCGCCTTGGGGGACAGGACAACGACCGGGCGTTGTTTCCAGAACTCGGGTAACTGCGCGTCGGTTGGAAAATCACACCAGTAAACTTGGCCTGTTTTTGGAGCCGATTTGATGCGCGGTTTTACCCGGGGCGGAGTTATTTCATCAGCCATAGCGGATGACCTGATAGCGTCGCGGCAAAACCGTCAGCAAGGGAACGCACCCATAAGGGCCCGCCAAATCTCAAACCGTGCAGGATCATGGCGGGTCTGTGGATTTTCCTGCAGATGCCTTAGGACGATGTCACGCAGCTGTTCGTTAGACGCGGTTTCGGGGACGCAATAGCGAAGAAAAGCACTGATGCGGGAGTTCATTTCTGTAATGTTATCCGCCTCCTGAATCTGACTTAAAACTGTGAATGCTCCAAAGCTTTGCCCTTCGATCTGGCTGACAATGTAGCCGATGCAGAAACCGGCAAGCGTGCCATCATCGCTCTGACATACCTCATGAAGCTGGTTCCCTGTGATTTGCTGAGCTTCGACTGAGGGTGCCCACAATAGAAATGCTACTGCCGCTGTAGATGCAAATCTACGCATGCTCACGATCAAGCGTAACCCCTGCCCCGTTCGCCGTGTCGCCTGCCTGGACGAACACCACCCCCGCCTTTTCAAGCGCAGCCTGTATTGCCGCCGCGTTGCTTTCGCGGATTGCGCCACCGCGTTCAAAGGCTGTGATGGCTGTGACCGACAGCTTGCCACCGGCTGCCGTGATGGCGTCCGAAAGGTCGCTTTGCTTCCATCTCAGCAGCGCACGGGCAGCAGCGGATTGAATACCTGTCAGCATATAACCTCAATTATTTTCAAGTTAGGTGTTGACCAAGGGGGCCAGATAAGCTAAATATATTTCAAGTTAGACGATACGACAACCCCCGAAAGGACGCCAGTCTATGCCCGGGTTATTACCTACGCATAATCTATCCATAGTTGCTGTCAGGCTAATAAGTCTGTCACGCATTCAGCACAAGGACGCCTTACCATGATCGATCGCATTACCGCCGCACTGTCCCGCCGCCATGTTCTGCTGGGGCATTGAAACTCCAGGACGGCGGGGCATTTTGGCCGTTATCGACCTCGGCACGCCGGAGTCCTTTCAGTCGCAGGCTGACTATTACAACGGGCTTGCAGCCCGAAAGGCAAAGACAAAGAGCCAGCGCGGGATGAAGCAATATCAGCAATGGGCCGAGCGTGAACGCGCAGCGATTGGGCCAGCCCGCGCCTACTGGTCAGAGGTTGAGCGCATTACCACCGCGTCAGGGATCGACGCTGCTACCGCGCAGCGCACAGCCACACTGGACGCCCTCCACAGCCACGTTGACGCGATCATGCGGGCTGACGATTATCGACCTTATGGGCCTGTCATCTGCGCTGGAAATCCTGACGCAGGAATACGCAGTGCAGACCATTATAGACCCGCACGACCGCAAGTGCCGGGAAGGTATTATCGGTGTATCGGATGCGATTGCTCGCGTCATCGAGGCCCACAACCCGGGGGCAGGTTGACGTTTCAGGACATCTGGCAAAAAGCCGCTTATGGCTTTGTCCACACAGCGACGACACACCTAGACAGATGCGGGCAGGGCAGGGGAAACCCTGCCCTTTTGCGTCATTTGACCGACCGTAAAATGCGCAAGAATGTTGCACCTTATGGACTACAGCTATCCATCCAAGGTATCTTGTAGGGATAGGAACCCGGCACATAAGCAGGGCCAATTTTTGCAACAGCCGAGGGAGTGCGGCGCAGGACAAGGTAAGGAACCTTAGACCATGACGATCAATCCCGCAGCGATCCGCACAGCCCGTCTTGGGCTGAATCTTTCACAAGAACAGTTAGCCGATCTGATTGGGTGTTCTGCCAAAGGGCTGGCCTATTGGGAACGGCAGGACGCCACCTATGCCGCCCAGGCAAAGCACCGCCCCAACGCAATCATGCCCCGCGCCGTGGCCGTGATGGAAAGCCTTGGGGCCATCATCACTGACGACGCAGTTACCATACGTCTGTCAGCAACCAGCAAGCCCAATCCCAATAACTGTTGACAGCCTGCCTGCTCTATCCATTAGAGATAGTGGAAAAGAGGACGGCAAATGGCGATCATCGCACTGGCAAACCTGAAAGGCGGGGTCGGAAAATCGACCCTGGCTATAAACGTGGCCGGAGTGTTGGCACCCAGCGTGGCCGTGATCGACGCAGACCCGCAAGCGACGGCAACCGCATGGGCCGAGGCGGGCAACCTGCCCTTCCCCGTGATCGAAAGCCCGCTGACCGGCGACAACGTGAAAGCGTGGATTGCCGCCACCTTGGCAGAGGCCGAGGGGCGCAAGTTTCTTGTAATCGATCTGCCCCCGATGCTGGGAGATGCAACCGCCGCCGCCCTTGCGATCTGTGACTTAGCCGTTGTGCCTGTTAGCCCGTCCGGAGCCGATCTAAGGGCCACAAACCGCGCGATTGACTTGATCCGCCAAGCCCGCACCCAGCGCGGCGCAGGCAAGCCCTATGCGCTTCTGGTGCCGTCTAAGGTAGACCGCCGCACCGCCGCAGGTGCCGAGATCGAGGCGATCTTGCACGACTACGGCGAACCCGTGGGTCCCGGAATATCGCAGCGCATCGCCCACGCAGACGCCTTCAGCGCGGGCCAGTGGATTGGCGACTACGCCAAGGGCAGTGCCGGCCATGCTGAGATCAAGGCGCTGGCAAGTGTCATCAAACGACTGGCCGGTAAAACGTGAAAGACGCCTGCATCATAGGGCTATTGCTGGCGTTGGCATGGTTTGGGTGGAGGTTGGCCGACGTAGAGCGTCAGCGTTACGCCCTAATTTTTGGCCTTTGCCCCTCGATAGAAGAAGAAGGGCCGCAGATATTCTCGTGCCTCGAAACTATCCAGCCCCGCACATCGTCGCTGTGGAATCTGTATTACGGAATAAAGGGATAACCGACATGGCAAAGCGACCATCACTTTCGGGGAACGTGGCAAAGCCCACAGACCACACAGCCGCCGCGACAGAGGCCGCAAAGGTGGCCGAGGCGTTGACCCGCAAGGCCGCGCCCGATGTTTACCAGGGCGACGACGAAACGGAAATGCAAACCGTGTCATACGTCCTGCCCGTGCCGATGATCGACCTTTTGTCCAAGCTGGCAGCGTTGCGACTAGAACGGGACAAGATGCAGAAACGTGCGCACCGCAGGGCGATTGCAGCGGCAAAGAAGGCAAACCAAGCCCCGCCCGTTGAGCCACCGATGCAGGCCCGCCGATCTGCCAGCGCGATTGTCAGGGAAGCCTTAGAGGCGCACAGGGCCGCGATTGAAGCCGAGATAGAGGATCTGAAATAATGGAGGGTGTAGCCCTGAATCTTGTATAT
>Ga0209491_10007562_pt1 | contig 14281 bp, 16 predicted proteins | sample BON02_FD_187213 | JGI IMG/M metagenome (GOLD analysis project Ga0209491, IMG submission 187213) | Freshwater microbial communities from Lake Bonney liftoff mats and glacier meltwater in Antarctica - BON-02 (SPAdes) (version 2) | ecosystem: Environmental > Aquatic > Freshwater > Ice > Glacier... | reverse complement strand
CTTTCGCTACCGCAAAAGACCTTGCAGGCCGAGTGCTGCGCGAGTTTTGACGCCCTGGGCTGATTGGCGCCAAATTGATAGAGGGAAAACGAAAAAACGCTATAACAGTTCGTTGCACCTAATCAACATGGCGCAGCCGCGAGGAGAAATGAATCTTGGGTGGCATCAAGAACGACTGCGCGACGAATCTGAGAAAAACTCGCAAAAACCCGATGACAACGCCATTCGTACTTGACACCTTTTAACGGTACTTGACACCTTTTAACGTTCGCGATATTCCCCCAAACGCTCCTTCCACCCGCCATTAATTGGCTCAACGATCTTCAAGCCAGCACAATTCGCGATCGAGTCCACACGCTTGATGCTCGCATTCTCAGCGACAGCGTTATCCCGTTTCTCGCGACAAGGAGTTTTATGCTCGGTGGCACGCATTGAGCGTGAACTGATCGCTATTTACTCGTCAATCACAGCTTGCTAATGTTCGGCCTCGCGGCCCAAACAGACAACACTTTTGTGGTAGACAATCAAAAAATGAACATCAAGAAATTAGTTGCTTTAGTTGCATTGGTCATTTGCCTTTCAGGTTGCGGCCAGCACTCTGAGAGATTGACGCAATTGCCAAACGGACAATACCGGATTGATACAATCACCAATGGTGTGTTAACAAAAACACGATTGTATGACCGCGAGGGCAAGCTAATTCCTGAAGGCTCACGTAGCAGTGCGGGATAACAAAGCGGTCAACCGAAGTCGCGGTGGCCGAATCACTTTTGCACAATCAATCAAACCCCGCGACTGCGGTTACCGCCAACGTTACCCAGTTCCTGCTCAGCACAGAACCAATCGCCTCACCTCCTGATATCGTCAAGTCGGTCAAAGGCCGACTGCAAACAATCCTTCGCCCCGAATTGATAGTCGCCTATCGGCGGAACTTCCGATTAACGTCAGTCGGCGATGCCAGCATCGAAGTTGTTGAAAACTATGTCGCAGCGCAATTGGCTCATCATCGCAGTTCATTCGCGGCGGACCCCACCAAGTTCGAGTCGCTTCAATACGAAGATAGATCTATAGATTTGAGTGTTCCAGTCAACAGCGCTCATGGCCAGTACTTGATTGCGCTGCACATTGTTTTGGTGCACGCGGAGCGTTTTAGAATCGGCGACCGGAAATTCTTGGGCCTGACCAAGGATTTCATCTTGAGACATGCGGTTGAGAATCAGCATCGCATTTCAAGGCTAGCGATATTACCTGACCATGTCCATTTCACCGTGGGGGTTGGGTATGGTCAGTCGGCTTGTGAGATTGTTTTGTCGTATATGAATCAAGTGGCCGCGGCTCACGGGGGATTGAAGCTTTGGATGGATAGCTTTTATGTCGGGACGATTGGACCTTATGATATGGGGGCGGTTCGGAAGGGGTTGGGAGTGAATCGTAGCCCACACCGACCAGGGTCGGAGTAGGGCTTTTGCTTCGCGGTTTTGTCTAGCTGACCAGTCTGGCCCACACCGACCAGGGTCGGAGTAGGGCTCGCTTCGCGGTTTTTTGTGTAGCTGACCAGTCTTGTTTCCACCGCCCAGGGACGGAGTAGGGCTCGCTTCGCGGTTTTTTTGTAGCTGACCAGTCTTGTCTCCACCGCCCAGGGTCGGTGGAGGGCATAGCCCCGTCTCGCTTCCACCGACCCCGTGTCGGTGGAGCGGCAACTGACCGGCTACAAAACCCGAAAAAATCTCGCAGCGACCGCCCTCCACTGACCCTGCGTCAGTGGAGGCGCGATTGACCTGCGACTTGGCGGCTACTCCACGCTTTTCAAATTGGGATCGCGTAAAAAAAGCGGACTCCAGCCCGTAAGGATCTCGGATTGGTAGTCTCCAGGGGCAGGAAATGTTCGGTTACCCTGTTCATCTTTAGATTGGCGGCTGTTGAATCGAACGTTATAGCGAACGGAGTACTCGCCTGGGGGCAGATCTTGTTGAAGCGACGGTGTCAGCACATCCAATTCTGCGACATCGCCCGGTTGCAATGTCCAACGAACATCGATTGGCCAACCGGTTAAGAACACGTCCTTCACATCAATGTCTTTGCCCGCCTTCGTCTTGATTTGAAGTTGATCTCCCTGACGACCGGTTTCGCTCGTTAGAGTGATTGGTTTGTCACTGACATTTTTGATATGCACGATTGGCACCAACTGCGTCGTAGTCGCGACGCCTGGAGCCCGCGTGGGAATGCCACTGTCCATTGATGCACGAATCTCGAGGGCTGCTTGCAATCCGTCTTTTTCAGCTCCCTAAACCAGTTCGGGTTGCCGATGACTATCGGGGAGGCTTCGCAGCGGTCAGACTTGGTTTGCGGTTTTCAGCAATGTTTCTTTAATTCTATGGTAGTTGTTTTTGTACTTTTTAGAATCGCCAAGTAGCTGCTTCGCCTTCTTGGCCAAGTTGGCGGAACTGTCTGGATGCGCTAAACCAAATGCGGTTGAAAGCTCGACTAATGAGGCGTTGGTCAATTCTCGGCAAAGCAATGCCGCGATCTCTCGGCCTTCGGAACGACAACGGAAACCGACATAGGCTTCGGAGCCAATGACCCAATCTTCCAAAGCCAACTTAAGGGGAGTTACGGCTGACTCTGCGGTTGGCTTGTTAAGTTCTTACTCGACATAACTGCGATCGGCGGAGACGGGATGTCTGCCACCGTATTCCGCTTGGCATACCAGTTGGCATAGCCGCTGAGCCCGTGCTGCATTCCTTTGGACAAATTGGGTTCTGGAGTCTTGATCAGTGCATGGATGTGGTTAGGCATCCAACAATACGCGATCACTTGCCAACCCGAACGAAGAACTTCCGCTTCCAGTCCCTCGGTGAACCTTTGGTAGTGGCCATCATCTGGTAGTGGCCAGCATCGTAAAATAATTTTTGCTTTCTATCACCCCGCGTCACGATGTGATAAATAGCATTGGGAAACTGTACTCGCGGTTTTCTCGGCATCCTCTCGACCCTGAATAAACGAAATCGGAATGTCGCCAAACAGCATAGCACCTAAAAACCGAAAACCAAGCCTGACCCCAGCGCCCAGCTGACAATACGCTTCGCCTAGTTGTCAGCTAACGCCGGCAATTGATTGTTTTACTGGTCTCTTTTATTGAGCGAATCACGAATCAATCCGGGAAGCAACGGATCCTCTTCAATTCAGCACTACTCATGGCTATGATCTGGTTGAACCCAGGTGACTTTGCATAGCTTCTTCGCTGGATCAAAGTACTTTCCGTCCCACGCGATCTCAAACGATTGTGCGTTCATCTTGAAGTTCGTAAACAGATCGTACAGCAAACAACCGTCTGGTCCCGCTTCTATCTGATGGATATTCTCCCGTGTGCGTGTTAAGCCAGTCGCTTGGCCTTGCTTCAACACCAGTGCCCCTTTCTCCTGGATTAAGAACTCTTCTTCTATGGCCGGGACCTCGCCTGCAGCAACATCCCATTTAGCTTCTCCCTCATGCGTGTGAATATCAAAACTGCGAACGCTTGCTCCCCCTTCGCGGACGCTCAAAGCGCCGTTGTGATGCCGATGGTCGTGCAACTCGATCACCGAGTTGGGACTCATTCGAATTTGGTAAAGAAGCACGGGCGGGACAAAAGCTTGAAAATCGGTCTCCCAACCACCGTTGCGACTCGGCATAAAACGGTAAGTCTCTAGCTTGTTAACCTTGATTAATTCCCGGATTGCAATTTCGATGTACTTCTCTTCATCAGGCTTCTCGCTCGCGATCAACCGACGTGCCTCGGGACGTACCCTGGCAATCAATGTCTCAAGCTCAATGGCATCTGCGTCGGGTATTGGCTCCTGGGTGGATAGGAGTTCTTGACCGAGAGTTTTTTGCGAGCCGGAGTAGAAGATGGCTGCTAGAGCACCGAGCCCGCAACCGAGCACTACTCGCCGCTCTAAAACGACCCCGGGCGATAACTCTCGATCGGTGAACTCAATTGAGCTTTCTAGCTCATCGAGCTTAGACGACAGACGGCTTTGAAAGAATTGCATGTTTTGCTTTTTGAATAGTGGAAATAGAAAAACGTAGACTAAGACCTTTGTGGCCAAGTAATAGCGGATCCCAATTCGTAGCCAGCCTTACGGAAGAAAGGTTGGGCGATGCTTGTTCGAAGCCAGGCATCCGATTAAAGTGACGATGAACACCGCTTCCGTTCGGCATCGTTGTGAGATTGACACCGGATCATCGAGACTCCTCGATGATATTCCGTTTGAATTCGATCCAACCCGACTTTTCTCCATCGAAAGTTACGTCTATGTGATCGCCAACGGACTGTGGGTTCCGCGGTGATTCGCCTGGATTTGCCTCGAAACCTATCGACTTGATGCTGGCTCGTGTTGCCTCGGGCTGAACGAATACCATCACGCTAAAATCAGGGCCTCGCAGAATCCAAGAACGCGAATCAAACTCTTCGCCACGCCACCCCAACTTTTCTAAGTCACCTCGCAAGCGAGTTGCTGTCTCACGTGGAAGTTCAATCGTAATGCTGGTCACATTCTTGAGAATCCGAGTTGCATCGTAGCGAGACTCGAGAAAGTCTCGACGGGCAATACGGTCGCGATCAAAAGTCTTGTGCGGGTAGAGGGAAGGAATGAAGTCGACGTGAGTTTCACTGAACCACCAGACGGCATCGGCAGACGCTGGCTGCTTTCGGAACAGCGAGTGATACCAATTGACGGCCCCCTCTCGATCAAAGTCCCATTGATTCAAAACTCGCGTAAGGTCGTCCGGTGTCTCTGTGGCAAGCAGCTTTGCGACGACGTCCAACTCGCCAACCTTTTCCACCGTCCATCCTAAACCCACTTTCCCGACGGGCTCTTGAAACTTGTTCTCAGGTCCAAGCAATTCGAGGTACGTATCGCGCCCCCGGAGATAAATCGACTGGCAGTGGCCATCTACAGGAAGAAACTTTGGGAACCCTTGGTCAGATGCCGCTAGGTGGTCGTTTACAAAGTCCGAATCCCGAATGGATTCAAAAACGTTTTGATTCAAGACGATATAAAGATGGTTGAAATTTACCTCGGGCCTTCGGGGTTCTGCCGCGCTCCAATTGGCGATTTCAGCATCGAGTTCGGTCTCGGACTTGCGAGGCAATTTGGCAAGGAGATGTTCCGGATGGCAATACCCATTACCATCATCCATCCAGTCACGTAACAGGCTGCCGGTGTTCTTCGATAGATCAATGTATTGAGGCCGAAGACGCTTGTATTCCGACAGAAGTAAAGCAGCTCGACGTTGTATCGCGAGCTCTTCAGCGTTAGTGGAACTAAGCTTGGGCACAGCGTACACAAAACGTCCCGATGGACTCGCGAAGGTTGGAATCTGTCGAAAGTCTCGCTCCACGAACTCGCCGGTGGTTCGTTGATGCATGCCAGCGGTGACAAAAAAATCGATGGCGTATCTCGGATAGCCAAAGACAAGTCCAAAGCCACGCCATCGATCATCGGGTTGGCGGCTTCGTTCGATAGCCAGCATGACCTCGCCTGGTGGAGTATTGGCGGTGATTCCCCAGCGCGCAAAGAACTCGCTCTCTTGCTCTATCAGCTTCCTAAAGCTCGGGAGGTGGATCAGATAGGCTGACGCATACCGTTGACCATGCTGAACCGACTCATAAACTAGCACATCCGCGAAAAACATGTTGGGCACGTTCCATGGCCGAAGCGCCGCTCGCACCTGTTCGATCTCCGTTAAATCGGCAGGCTCAACGCTGAAGTAGCCTCCCCAAAACCCCTCCGAGACCGGCTTCAATTGACCGACCAGCGTGTAGAAGGCTTCGCTATCCAATGCCTTTAGGAGCAGTTCTTCCGAAAGTTGCCTGGTGTGTTCGGCGAGCGATTCGAGGGGAAGGAATATGTCGCGCGGTACGGCATCGCTCAGTAACTTTGATGGTTCCCGGTCTGCAGCAACGACTGCTTCTTCCTGCGCAGGAATGCATTCCGCCAATGCACAATGCAGCCAGCAAGCTGCCAAGAGAAACATAGTACGTTGAAAAGCGAGCATCATTCTTGCCGTCGAGAATTGTTTCAGATGGCTACCCTGAATTCTTGCACTGTATAGCGATTTCATTTGGACACAATACTCTCTATGATTCGAGGGAGGCGAGTAGATCGGCGACGGTACGGTTCCACTTGGGAAAAGGGTCTGAGTAGGATGCCCATGCTGCGGGTCCGGCGGCTAGTTCCTGATCGGTCAACAGACACTCTTGAAGCGAATCGTAGATTTCCAACTCATCCAGCTCAATTCCGATGAACACCAGCTCCTGGCGACAATCGCCAACGGTGGGATCCCAAATCTTTTCGATTGGTTCGCGGATTTGCGGAAAATCGGGCCAATAATCTCGGGGAATCGCAGCCCACCAAAATCCGCCAAAATCCAAACTGACGACCTTGCCGGCCTGAGACCAGACACCGATTTTGTCGAGCCGGCTGGCTAACCAAAAGAACCCTTTGGATCGCAAGATACCATACCAATCTTGGCTGAGTCGGTCGTAGAATCGCTGCGGATGAAAGGGCCGCCGAGCGCGATAGACAAAGCTCGTAACGCCATACTCTTCGGTTTCACTCGCCCCCTCACCGCGGAGCGTCAATTGCCAGCCCTTCGACTGCTTGGCAATCTCGAAATCAAAGCGGCCGGTTCCGAGTATCTTGGCGGGTTCGATCTTGCCGAACGCGCTTCGCAGCCTGAGTGCGTAGGGATTCAGTTGCTCGATCAGCGATTCGATGATCTGTACCGTCGCTTCATCCACCGTATCGGTCTTATTGATCACAATGACGTTTGCAAATTCGACTTGGTCGATCAATAGGTCCGCGACCGTCCGTGTATCTTGCGCGCTAACTGCTTCCCCCAAACTTTGCAGGTCTTTACTGCGCTGCAAGTCATCTAGAAAATTAGCGCAATCGACGACGGTAACCATCGTGTCGAGCTCCGCGAGTTCCGATAGCGCGATTCCATCGCCGACAGCAAAAGTAAACGTATCTGCCACGGGAGCCGGTTCACTGATGCCGGTCGACTCGATCAGCAAATAATCAAAACGGCCTTCCCTGGCCAACGCTGCTACTTCGGCAAGCAAATCCTCGCGAAGCGTGCAACAGATGCATCCATTCGTCATCTCGATCAGCTTTTCATCGGTGCGACTGAGCTTGGCATCGCCGCCGGCAATAAGCTGTGCATCGATATTGACTTCACTCATGTCATTGACGATCACGGCCACGCGGAGACCCTCGCGATTGCAGAGTACATGATTGAGCAGCGTTGTTTTTCCCGAACCGAGAAACCCGGAAAGGACAGTCACAGGTAGTTTGTTGTTCATTTTCGACTTGCCTTCGCTTCGCTCGCCGCTCGTTCAAACCAACGGATGGTGGTTGCCAACTGTTGGGAACCATAGAGCTTCGCGAACTCGGATGTTCTGGGATGGTCAGATTGACGAAGCTCCGTCAATCGTTGTTCGATGTACTTGTCCGTCAACGTCAACCCGCACCGAATCGTGATGCAGTCGCGCCATGCTTCATAGTCTTGGGGAATCGGATTCTTGCTACTCACAATCAGATACCTTCGTGTCCCAAAGTTGCAGGTTATTTGCGGCGACGGCGAGTGACACACGTCGCCAGCGGCACGTCATCCGCTCGGCAGGTAAATACCAACGTTTGCCGTTGTTCCACCTTTCCAATGACTCGCGGCGATAGTCGATCCCCAAACGTGTTAACACATTTACCTCATACCCGATGATCCACTCGATCAGCTCCATCAGCATCAGTCGACAACGGATACTCTGCTCAGCGGTCGGGTCGGCCATCGCGGGCAAGTCTTCACAGGCCCAAGGCCCGACGGTCAATCTGGATTGCTCGGTAAACTGTGGGCGAAACACGTAGCGTTCCAGAAAGACACCACCTTTCGTGTCGTCTCCGAAGAAAACACCAAAGCCACGCAGCACGATACGCTTGGACTGCGACAGCGAGAGCGTGTAAACGCTCGCACAGTTTTTTTGGTTTTCGGGCGGCGGCGTGCGTGTGAAGCCTAACTCGAGCAACCAGTTCCCTTCGGCACGCTTGATGTCCTGGCCCCAACACCATATCTGTTGGCTCAGCAATCCGGCCGCTGCACGATTCACCGCATCAGCGTCCATATCGATTGTTCCCCATTGCGAGTCTGTCGGAGTCATTGTTTCGGTTGGAAAAATCATGACAACCACTTGCCTCCCCAAGCGAGCACTACTGTGAAGACGCTCGCGAAAGTCGCTTGCCGGAGTAAAATCAAGCTGGCGGATTTCCATGACGTTTCTTTGGCGATCGTCAGCGCGGTGACGAGACACGGTAGCAACACGCCTGCCAAATAGACCGCAGTCAAAACCTGGACTACATTGAGCGGCATCGCGAGCCCCTCATCGGCGGCGAACAGGAAGATCCCGTCTTTGCGAATCGACGCCAAGACGACCGGGAGCGCGGCATCGGCGGGAAGATTGAAGAGGCTCATCACCGGACCGAGTACCTTCGCGCACGCGTCCAAAATACCGAACTTGGCAAGCAGTGATGCGGTGACACAAATCAGGATGAAGATCGGCATCGCTTGCAGCAGAAACTGCTTCACCGTCCCCCATGATTCTCGCCACAGCCCGCTCCCTGTTGGCCACTGCAGAAACGGACGCGCCGGGGTCATCAGGACGTTCAGCGAATTGCGTGCTTGAGCCGGTGCGGTCAATCGCAAATAGATCAGCGTCGTCACGAGCAAGTAACCTAGGAACGCGAGCGAAAGCGTCATACTGCTGGTGCCGGTTGTCGCTGCCGCTGCCGCCAGTACCGCTAATGTCGCAGGCAATTGGTAACTGCAAGCACTGCCGAAAGCGACCGCCGAAATCGCGGTGTTGCGTGAACAACCACTGCACGCTCGCGTGCTGATGACCGCAGGCACGTTGCAACCGAAGCCCATCATCACGCGCACTAAGTCGCGACCGCTCAGTCCCAATGGTCGTACCAGCGGATGCAGTGCCCCGTTGATCCGTTCGACCAGACCTGTTGTTTTGTAGATTCCAAGGATCAGCGAAAATAGCAGCACGGTCGGTAATGCCCAGACAATCAAGAACGGGCCCATGTTGAGCAACCCATAGCCGAAATCGCTTTGCGTCGATGTCAAGACCACTCTCGCCCATGCGGGGAAATTGGCGTCCACATACGCGACGATCGGAATGACGGCATTGTTGACGGGCGAATTCAAAATGTCGGCCAAACGATTGGCACCGTAGATCGTCGCCAGCGCCGGAAGCAAGATTAAAGCGATCGCCGACAGCGGCCCGATGAGACGATGATCAAACAGGCCCGGCTTGGGTTCGATTCGCCAACCCGCCCGCATCGTGAGCGCCGACTTCGTGAACACTCGAGGTTCAGCTAACGCCGTCAGCAATTTTTCTTGCTGCAACGCCGACGGTCGCCGGGCGTCGATGGCCACCAGCGTCACGCCCGCATCTTTGGTCAATCGCTCGATCGCTTCGAGCGACGCTTCACCCGGTTGCACCTTGTCCCAAAAAGTAACTGCGATCGCCCCACGTTTGCCTTGGACCAGCGGCAACATGTCGGCCAAATCGTCATCCAAGTGCGTCGCCTTGACGACTAGCAACACAACGTCATTTTCGTCCAGTGCTTCAAACGCCAATCGTGTCGTCTCGGTATCCGAACTGCGCAGTATGCCAGGCGTGTCGATGAAGACACGTTCGTCAGCGGCGGCGTATCGCTGGACCGAAACGGTGGAGCCGCGAAAGTTTTCAATCCCTGGCGAGGCACCGGTGAGCGACGCGATCAATTGCGACTTGCCGACACTCTCTTTGCCAACGACCACAAAGGTCGCGGTTTGCGTTCGTAAAAGAGTTTGCAACATTTCAATGTTCCAGTCCAAATAAGATCAACACACGCACTCCTCGCCGCAACAAGATAGATCATCGAGGTACATGCCCCATTTGCGATACGTTTCTAGCTCTTCCGCCGGCAGCCCAAGATTCGTTGCGATCGCTTTGGCGACCACCGCGAAGCGTTGGCGATACTTATAGATGAAACAGAAAACATGATTGTCATGACGCACCGACGGACCGCATAGAAACATGCCCGGCGTGATCGTCGATTCGTCGTGTTGACTCAGCAACGGAAATCCATCGTCACGCCGAACGAACCATTCCGATACCATCCGCACACTTCCCTCAAATCCGCCAGCCAGTAGCGGTGGTGTGAGTGATTGAAAGCTTCGCCCGTCAGGTAGATGTGCCTCGTAAATACCCTCGCGAAGCGTAACCGATTTGACCGGGCTTTCTGGGAACAGTTCCACTTGATGCTCGAACCAATCTTCTCGCATTCGTTCGAGCGAGTAGGTGGAGAGCGAAACGCTCGGGTCCGACGAATCGCCTTTCCACGGACAGCCTTTATCGAACAAGCGGACAACCTTGTCGTTGTAAGCGAGGTGATACGCCGCATCGACCCCGCTCTCGTAACCACCGATGATGATGAAGTCATCGCCGTCGAGTTCTTCGTAGCTGGCGATCGTTGCAGTGTGGCGACAAAGTTCACTGCCGGTGAATCCGTTGAGCCTGGGATATTGAAACTCGCCCGCCGCCCAAATCAGATGCTTGCCGCGATAGGTTTCACCTTGAGTTTCAACAATGAACTGCTCGCCTGATTTGGTGACTCGCATCGCAAGTATTCCGGTCTGGACCGGCAACTCGAAGAACTCCGCAACACCGCGCAGATGTGCCGCGTACTCTTGACCGGTCGGATGCTCGACTTCCAAGCTGAACGCCGGTGACACGCCAATCGCGACCGAGTTCAAATCCAGCATGCCGATCGAATTGGTCGGAAAAGAAGGAGTGATGAAGCGAGTTTCGGCGGGCCAAGCGGCGAACGACGCGCCGACCTGATGACGGTCGAGGATGACGACATTTTCGATCCCCGCATGTTTGAGCGCGACACCCACTCCAACGCCCGCTGCACCCGCACCGACAACAATCACGTCATAAATCATGTTGTTACGCCTCCACATCGCGGACTGGGCAGCACCTGCACAGGCAGCCGTAGCGTCTGTTCAGTAGATGCGCGCTGACCAATAGCATTCCGCCCAATGGCGTAATCCAAAATGCAAAGGGTGCGATGAAAGCTTGAACGCCGGTAAGTTCAGTTTGGCGTGCGGTCAAGCTAATGCTGGGTTGCTCCGTTGCATCGCAATGCTCGCAACATATATCGGTGCAGGTCGCCGCTTCCGTGGCACTGAGCACCGAAGAATTGCAGGTCGCACAGCAGTCACCCGTCAAACCGAAAGCCGCGCCGGTGATCAGGATCAATCCCGAACTGGCGACGACGATCGGTATCAGCCGCCGATGCTTTCGCCAACCGGGAACGAATGCCACGATCGCGATCACGAAGCACGCCAACGCCATCCATTGATGAAACGACTCGTCGGCCAGAAAGCTCAAGCCGAGCGTTGGCAGAAACGCGATGACAAACGGCATCGCCGCGCAGTGGATCGCACAGCCAACTGACGCGACGATTCCGACCCAATCGCGCCAGCTCGAAACGCTTGCCGGTGCATCACTTGCCAGCCGTGGCATGCTCACAGGTTTATAGGGTAACTCGTTCATCACGCAGCCTCCTCCATTTCATTTGGATCGCCCAGCTCCACTGGCGGAAACGGGTCCGCGTAACTCGCCCAGGCGTCTGGACCTTGCACAAACTCGTCATCGGACAACAAGCAGGAGTCCAGGAGCTGGCGAATGTTTTCTTCGTCCATCGCGTTGCCGATGAAGACAATCTCTTGCTTGCGGTCGGCATGTTCACCGATGAAGTTCGCCTCGATCTCGTCGATGGTTTCTTGATCAGTCGGCCATTCTTCCTCCGGCGCGGCGGCCCACCAGAATCCCGCTGGATCCATGCGAATCGAGCACCCCGCCTGCGACCAGTCATAAGCCCAGTCGTGTTTTGATGCGATCCACATCAAGCCCTTGCTGCGAAGCACACCGGCGAGCATACCGCCCTCGAAGCCCGCGTCCATCGCATCGGACAAACGCTGGGCGTGAAAGGGCCGACGGGCGCGATACACGAAGTTCGCGATGCCGTATTCTTCCGTTTCCGTTGTTTCTTCGCCTCTTGGAACTTGCAGCCATTCAGGGTTCGATTCGGCATCTTCCATTGAGAACCGACCCGTCCCAATGATGTCGGACAATTCGACGCGACTCTCTGTTGAATGAATGATCTTGGCTTCCGGATTCATCTTGCCGATCAACGCTGTCAACTGTTCCAAGTCATACGGCGTCACCAGATCGATCTTGTTGATAATGATCACGTTGGCGAATTCGACCTGATCGACCAACAAGTCGACGATGTTCCGTTGGTCATCTTCATTCAGCCCCATCCGCCGATCGTTTAGGTCGTCCCATGAACCGAAATCCCTCATAAAATTGCCCGCGTCAACGACGGTGACCATCGTGTCGAGGTCAGCGACTTGCGAAAGGCTATTCCCGTCCTCGTCTTCAAACGTGAACGTCTCGGCAACTGGCATCGGTTCGGAGATGCCGGTCGATTCGATCAGCAGATGGTCAAAGCGACCCTCTCGAGCGAGCCGAGCAACTTCGATCAGCAGATCTTCGCGCAGTGTACAGCAGATGCAGCCGTTGGTCATTTCGACAAGCTGTTCTTCGGTGCGAGACAAATTCGCATCGCCGTTCTTGATCAGTGCCGCGTCGATATTGACTTCGCTCATATCGTTAACGATGACCGCCACACGAAGCCCTTCGCGATTGGCCAGTACATGATTGAGCAGGGTCGTTTTTCCGGCCCCGAGAAATCCGGAGAGGACGGTAACAGGCAGAGGTTTAGTGGGAGTCGTTGTCACGGAGCAAATGACCTAATGAAATGTGGGGATGATGAGTTTGAGAGTTTTCGTTTACAGAGCGGGCTGCAGGGATGCGAGTAGCGACGGTAACTGTTTTTGCACATCGACCGGCGACGCTAAAGCACGTCGCGAGATCGGCGAAACGTCAATAGCCTTGACGCCCTGCTGTGCAAGACGCTCGCGATACATTGCCTGCAGCCTTGATTCGCCACCGCGATGATAGGTGGCTGATCGGCCAAGCCCACCGTCGACGACGAGAAAAGTATCGACAAGAAGCTAAACCATCGCATGTTTCCAACGATCATCAATAAATCCCTCGTAAAAGCGTTCCACATGTTATTAAACCGCATCTGCATATAGTATGCAAGTGGAGGCTGCTTGGTTCATGCGATTTTTCGGAACTTAGGATTAAGCTAGAAAAAAGTTTCCGCCCGTTCCTTAATGATCGTATTCGTGCGAGTGGAAAAGGAGTTGTTTCCGCAGAGTGAGTCATTCATAACAGGGTCGACAACCGCCCACCCAGTTTGGCGAGTTAACGCACTTGCAAATGTATTGCAATCATGTACGATGCATGCAGTTGTCGTCCTGGTCAGATACAGCGCGAGTAGGTAGGGAAGTTCCGATGAGTGTGAAGAGCGACGAGCCTCCTTCGATGGAAGCGATCAAACAAGAGATCCGTGACGCGGGCTTGAGAGCGACACCTGCTCGAATATCGACGCTACTTTTGTTGCGCAAAGCGACCTCGCCGCTGACCCACGCCGTCGTTGCCGACCATCTGGCCAGCCGCGGAATCGACAAAGCGACCGCGTTTCGCAATCTTAACGACATGACCGACGCGGGACTTCTCCGACGCACCGAATTAGGCGGTCATGTTTGGCGATTCGAGGCGATTGCTCCCGGCGGGCATGATCAAACTGCTCATCCCCATTTCTTATGCGTCGATTGCGGCACCGTCTCTTGCCTCGAAGACGTCAAGTTGACCGCTGGCAGCCAACGCCAAAACGAGAGCGTCGGCGTCGTTACCGAGATTCTCCTTCGCGGCCACTGTAACGATTGCCTGTGACGTCATGGGTTTCCGTGGAGCACTGCCTAGAGTGTCATCATGGACCAATCGAATTGCGGCTTAGCGTCATCCAGGCTTTTGCCTTTACCAATGTATTACGTTGCAAGTATTGACCGCAGGACTGAATGGCACTGCCTAAGCCGCAGTTATCTAGATGTAGTGGTTTTGGCAATCGCTTGGCGCAACAGGTTGTTCAAGCAAAAGGCGTTCGAAATTGGACAGCACTTTGAGGGCCAATTTGGGTTTGAAATCACGGTGAAGGTCCGTTGAAATGGTGTTTTCAAACATCACTAATTCAAGGAGGCTCCACCGTGAACGACC
>Ga0209491_10007561_pt1 | contig 14282 bp, 10 predicted proteins | sample BON02_FD_187213 | JGI IMG/M metagenome (GOLD analysis project Ga0209491, IMG submission 187213) | Freshwater microbial communities from Lake Bonney liftoff mats and glacier meltwater in Antarctica - BON-02 (SPAdes) (version 2) | ecosystem: Environmental > Aquatic > Freshwater > Ice > Glacier... | reverse complement strand
AAAAAGAACATTGCGGCCCTTATCCACGCGCTTCGACCCGCCACTGTACAACTGAAAAAGGCAGCATAATGAATTCTGCCACCGGCTCAAACCTTCAACTGTGAGCGGGACACCGCCCTCCAGGGCACTGCGGATTTCAGCGAGCGTACGCTCATTCAAGTCATGCCGGAATAACGCCAGATAAGCCGCCTGCCGCTGCGGAGCTGTTTGTCCCAGCATTTGATAGGTGGCGTGATTCTGTGCCAGATCATTTGCAGCCCCCTGGGCATGGCAAGCGTGGCTGGACCACTGATAATCACCGGGGCGCGCCACCGTGCCGGTACGTACCGGATTTAATTCGATATAACGGTAACAGTTCAGCAAGCAGGCATCATCCACCATGCATGATTTGAAGCGTCCCTCCCACAAAGTGCCGCTGCGCTGGTAGACGGTATTCATGTGATACACGTAACGGCTGCCCAGATAACGCATGAGTTGTGCCAGGCTGTCTGTATGCGTCGGGGTGAGCAACAAATGCACATGATTTGTCATCAATGCGTAAGCGTGAACCGCGCAACCGTAACGGTGTGCCCCCTGCCTGAGGTAATGCAGGTAGGTCAGATAATCATCATCGGCGAAAAAGGTCGCCTGGCGATTGTGACCTCGCTGTACCACCAGGTGCGGAATTCCGGCCAGGGTCAGGCGTGCGCGGCGCGGCATAGTAGTCCCGGTTGTCGGTGTGGCGTGCTGCAGGTTGTGGCCTCAGGCCAGCAACCGCTGTTTAAGCCTGAATATTGGAATTACATCGGGAGCGGGTCAAATCTAACAAATTGGCAGGTTTTGCTGCTGCGATATTTGGCTGCGGATGAGCTGGAATCGCGCTGCCTAAAATATATTATAAAAATCAATCACTTGGATACTGGCTCCAGAATGCCGTTGCGTGGCTGCGATGCACAGGCCTGATGCGGCAGTCGGGGTGAACCTGTGACAAGGTCCAATTATTGCGCCAGCGCCTTGATCCGTTCTTCCGTGGCCGGATGCGATGCGTAATAGTCGCTGATGGAATTGCGTTCGCGCGGTTGAGTGCCGCCCTGCCGGGTGCGGTGTGCGGTTTCCAGTTTGAGCAGCATGTCGCCCAGGCGTCGCGGGGCAATGCCATTGACTTTGAGCATGGCGGCACCAAAACGATCTGCTTCAAGCTCGTGGTCGCGCGAATATCGCGCCTGGAGCAGCAGCACGGGCAATCCTGCTGCCACGCTGCTGACATCGCCCACATACCAGGCCACCACGAAGGCCACGATGGAGCTCTGGATCAACATGCGCAGACTGTGACGCCGGTTGAGATGCCCCAACTCATGCGCCAGTACGGCGATGATTTCTTCGTCGTCCGTGGCCAGTTTGACCAGTTCATCGGTCATGACGATGGTCCCGTCGGGGATGGCCAGCGCATTGGCCCCCATGCCTCTGCCCTTGCGGAAGTGGATGGCGTGCTGTGGCTTGATGCCGTCAGGTGAGACGAGATGGTCGAAGGTTTTGATCAACGACTGCTGGCGGGCCGTTGTCAATTCGCTCGGCTTGAATACGGCGCGGTCCAGAAACTGCAGCGTGCCGTGGCCGAGTTGTGCGAGCATGGGTTCCGGCACCTTGAAGGCGATCCACTCGGAGAGTGCCGGCAGGCCCCAGACATATCCCGCGGCCAGCGCCGCGATGGTCACCGCGACAGAGGCCAGGGCTGCACGCCAATACTGCTGTAATCGCACGACCAGGCTGTCGGTGTAACCGCTGCGGGCCAGCAACGCGGCAAAGGGGGCTTGGTCGCGCACTTCGCAGTGCGCGCCGTCGCTGAAGCTGATCAGTCGCGGCGCAGCGCCCATGGGCTCCGATACCCGCAGGGCCGACAGCGGTTCGCTGCGCCGGATGTCCTCGCCCTGCACCAGCAGCGCGTCACTGCTGAGGGTCAGCGAGACTTTATGTACCCGTGCGGTCCGTCCGTCGAAATAGTCGGCTGCAACTGATGGTGCTTCAGAAGGAGATGTCGACATCGAACACATCGGCTGTTTCTTCACCCAGTGCATTGACCGCGCTTTCCTGCGTGGCGATGAATTCATCAAGATCACTTTGCGCGCGCAAGGCCGTGTGCGCCAGACGGTAGCGTGCCAGGCGGATGTCGGCAAATGGTTTGTAGAGGCCCAGCGTCATGAGGATGCCGAGGAAGTTGGTCAGATATATCCAGAACAGGTCGCGGGCGCGGACATCGCTTTGGAAGGCGTGCGGCCCCAGTGCCGTGTGATTCCACACCAGGTTCTGCATGCGCGCCGAAAACCAGGGCCCGATGAACAGGAACAGCAGAAAATAAAATCCTATTGCCATGAAAAATATCCAGCCGATGTAACTGGCTTTGTCGCGCTCATTCCCATCAGGGGTGAATATGGACATGACGGGAGTCAGCAGCACAAAAGTGACTCCGATGGTGAAACCCGCCAGGAGCACCATACCCAGTGCTTTGAGATAAACGCCATAAAATTTTCCGACGCCGGCGTCGAAACTGAAAGCCGTGTCGCCGAAGAGGCTGTTGTTGTGCTGGTACGCCTTGATTTCACGATGCGCCATCGGCATCAGGATGAACAGGGTGATGTAACCGACGATGGGCCACAGCAGGAACGCCTGGTACGCCCCGCCGAGTGATCCGGTAAAACGGAAGCGCAGTCCGCGATAGCTGCTGTAGGTCAGTTTGAAACGCAGCGAGCGTTGGATCAGCCACGGCATGATGCTCAGCAGCAGAGCCAGGGCAATCAGCCCCAGGCCCCAGTGCACGCCGCCCATGACGTTGTAGCCGACCAGCAGCAGGATGCCGATTACCCGGCCCTTGAGGATGGCCATCGGATTGCCGTGATAATCGAAACTGCTGCCGGCGATGGTGGTGTTGCGGTAGAAATACTGCAGGCGCCGCACTTTTGCCCAGGCTGAGTAAATTCCCAACGTCAGTATGGTCAGGGCCAGATTGACAATCCAGATGCGGAAGTATTCGCCACCACTGCCGGTAAATTCGAACGGACGCACTTCCTCCCCGTGCTGTATCACAGTCGCCATCCCCGTCTCCCTTTAACGGTGAAGTTGCCGGTGGCGCGTGATTCTGGCGCCGCGTTCAGACGTCTCCATGCGCGGTGGAATAATACGCAAACGCGAGCGCGTGCTGTAAATATTTATACCCCTGTCATTATTAACTGCGACTGTTGCCGGCGCTGGCAGTCAGTCAGGATGGGCAGATGCGCTGCCCGAGTGGCGATTACGTCCCGGATTCGATATGCGATGCGGGGAGTTTTTTGGCAATCTCGTCTGCAGGCATGGGTCTGGCGAACAGATAACCTTGTGCTTCATTGCAACGTCGCTGGCGCAGAAACTCCGCCTGCGTTTCGGTCTCGACGCCTTCTGCGACAAGCTTTTTGCCCAGGCTCTGTCCCAGTCGGATGATCGCGTCACAGATTGCATCTGCATTGGCATTTTTTCCGATGTCATCGACAAAGGATTTATCTATTTTCAGCGTATCAAATTCGAATTTGCAAAGGTAGCTCAGCGATGAGTAACCGGTGCCAAAATCATCGATGGAAAGCCGCACCCCGATGTCGCGAAGTGAGGCCAGCACTGCCATGGTCAGACTGACGTCGCCCATCGCCGCCGATTCGGTAATTTCAAACTCAAGCAGATCCGGATCTATGGCTGCAGCATTGATCGCGCTGCGCACGATTTTCTGGAATCCGAGGTCGCGAAACTGCTGTGCGGCCACATTCACTGCCACGCGCGGTGCACTTAAACCGGCATCCTGCCAGCGCCGTATCTGCAGGCATGCCTCACGCAGCACCCATTCACCCAAGACGGTAATCAATCCGCAATCTTCCGCTACCGGAATGAATTCCGCGGGCGATATCCAGCCGCGCGTGGCGTGCGGCCACCGCAGCAGTGCTTCGCAGGAGATTACGGAATCGTCAGCCGGCGCAGGAGTGAGCGGGATTTTGGGCTGGAAATGCAGGAGCAAATTGCCCTTTTCCATCGCATTGCGCAGCTCATACTCTATTTCCCGGCGCTGTTGTGCTTCCATGGTCATTTCAGGCGAGAAGAACTGGTAACTACTGCCGGCGTCCGCATCAGCGCGTCGCATGGCGACCTGCGCATCATGTAAAACCGTCTCCGCCCCCATGCCGTACTGCGTTATACAGGTCACGCCGACCCGGACGCGCAACCGGATTTCATTCCCGTCCAGCATCAAACCCTTCTTTAGCGTAGTGATCAGCGATTCAGCGTAGCGTGCCGCCTGGGCGGCATCGGATTGTCCGGTCGTGACCAAAGCAAACTCATCGCCGCCGAGGCGCGCGAGGAACTGTTTGGCCAGGAGCGTTCGACGCAAACGCTGCGCTACTTCGCCAAGCACCTTATCGCCGATACCCTGGCCCAGCGCATCGTTGATTTGGCTGAACCCAACCAGATTCAGCACCAGCACATGAATTTCATGACGCTGTTTGCCTGCTTCCGGCAGTACCCGATCCAGATGCTCCAGGAAAAAATTTCGATTAGGTAAATCCGTGAGAGAGTCATGCATTGTCAGGAATCGCGCATTCTCTTCGGCGTGCAGACGGTCTGCGCGCTTGCTTTCAGTGACCCGGGACAGCATGTGGTTATGTGCGGCAAACACTTCACCCAGTTCGTCTGTGCTTTGCACCTCCAGCTGGAATTGTTCAGCGTGATCCGGATCGTTGGCTGCACCGACTATGCTCTGTCGTAATTTCAGAACAGGATCGAGTACGGTTCTGTACAGAACCAACATGGTGCCGATCGTGACTACGGCAACAATGAGTGCGACCAGCCCGGCAATCCGCAGCACATAGGCCAACAGCTCCGACTTGACCTCGGAGCTGTCCAGGCGAATGATAAAAATCAGAGCGCCATCACGAACGTTTTCACGCAACGCAAGCTCGTGATAATTTCCGGTGGAATCCGTCCGGCGCATAGCCGTCTCGGGGCCCTGCAAAAGCGCCTGCAAATCAAATCCGCTGAATTCAACGCTGCCGGCGCGTGCCAGCAAGTCTCCATCCGGCTGGATAACTGCCAGCCCCAGTATCGATTCATGACCTTCAAGTGCTTTTAAACGTTGTGCCCACTGATCGGGCGCATTCGGCAGGCCGGCAATCAGTAACGACGCATGGATTGCGGTCGTCGCCTTCTGCTCGAGCAACTGTATGGCATTGGTTTTGAAATTGTACGCCGATGGAATGAGGATAATGCTTTCAATGGCAAGTATGGACAGGAACACCGAATAGGTAATTGAGCGGCAGAGTCTGCATTTCCGCAAACGGGAAGCCGTGGTTCGCCAAATCGTATAGTCGACAAAACGGCCCCAGGCAGACTTCGAAGAGGTTGACACATCAGATAAGGATTTGCTGCGCGGTGGAGTCATTTTTATGCTGGAACTTTCATCAGAGAACGTCTCCCGGCTCAGCGTTATCGTCGGTCTCAGGCTAAGGTTTTTCGCGGCAGTTCTTCTTATTCGTGGCTGATGGTTGATTCCTTACAGCAAGTATGGCTTGTTTATACCCTGATGGTTTGGTGCCTGCCTGTTCTCAGGCCAGGAATTCAGTTGCAGGTGACAGGCCAGCGGCACAAATCCTGTTATTTACCGACTATTCGCTGCAGCACTGCTTTGCCACAAATGTTCGCGCCAGTACAGCGCAATCAGCGCCGTTACGGACACCCCGAAAATGCAGTAAGCCGAGGCCACGACGGCATAACCAAAGCTTGCAATCAACGGTCCGGCGAGCAGCAGACCCGGCAGGTTGCCGTAGATGGCCATCATGCGGATGCCCATGATACGTCCCCGATAACGCGGATCCGAAGTGCGCAGCAGCAACGTGTTGATGGGAATCAGACTCATGGTCTGCATGCAGCCGGCGAGCATCAGTGCCGGTATGCCGCTGGCGGTGCTGGTGGTGTTGGCAAAAATCAGCAGCACCGACAGCCACGCCGCGCCGAACATCAGCATGGCACGTGCCGGAGAAAACGCGCCACCGAAGCGGCTCATGATGATGGAGCCGGTCAGGGATCCGGTTGCCGCCGCCGCCACCATGGTGCCCAGTGTGGTCTGGTCTGCGCCATAGACCACCTTGGCGACATAGGGCATCAGTCCGTTGAACAACGGAAATGCGGTCAGGTTGAGCAGAAAAGCGAACAGCATGGTTGCGCGCAGGTGCGGCGCATGCCAGACATAACTCAGACCTTCGCGCAGATCACGCCAGGGCGTCGGTCGTTTTGTGGCGGCGTGTGTGGCAACTGCTGGTGCAGCGCCGACCTGCCCGGCTTTCAACGTCAGCAATACGCTGGTGACATAAAAGCAGACCACCACCGCGTATGCCGGTCCCATGCCCATGAAGGCGACCAGTCCGGCGCCGGTTAATGCGCCGGCAATGCGCGCCGAATCCTGGGTGGTGCGTTGTATGCCCATCGCCCCCATCAGTTGCGCCGGCGGCATGGTTTCGCCCACCATCGCCGTGCGCATGCCGATGTCCGAGGGCCGCACCAGGCCCAGCACCGCAGTAATCGCCAGCACGGTTACCGGTGTCAGTGCCTGCATGAAGGCCAGTACCATCAGCAGCGTGGCCAGCGTGGCGTAGAGCGTGCGCATCGCACACAGCACATAACGATGGCCGATCCGGTCGCCCATGACGCCGAACATCGGCGCCAGCAACGTACCCAGGTACTGGAGTGACGCAAAGATGGTCAGCATCAGTACCGAGCGCGTCTCGACCAGCACATACCAGCCGAGGATCAGCGTTTCCATTTCGAACGCCCACGAAGTAGCCAGATCGGCGGGCCACTGGTAGCGGAAGCTGCGAATGCTGAATGGCGCGAGCGTCAAGGCGCGTATGGGCGTTTCCATCAATCCAGCACCATTAGCCAGTCAACTGCAGTGATACCAGTGGGTCCGGCCAGCACCGGATTCAGATCCAGCTCGGCCAGCCGTGGCCCGGCGGCGGCACCGAATCGAGACACGGCACTGATCATTTGCACCAGTGCCTGCTGGTCCACCGGCGGTTTGCCGCGCATGCCGTCGAGCACCACCCTGCTTTTGAGTTCACCGAGCATCCGCAGCGCTTCGGCATCGGTCACAGGGGCAGCGCGGAACACCACGTCCTTGAACACTTCGATCAGTACGCCGCCCAAACCGACCATGACCACCGGACCGAAGGCCGCGTCACGTTTGAGACCAATGACCAGTTCAACGTCGCCCTCCGCCATGGCCTGCACCAGCACACCGCTGATGCGGGCGTCGGCCTTGTAGCGTTTCGCATTGGCGATCAGGGTGTCAAAGGCGCTGCGTACTGCAGCGGCGTCGGCGAGTTTTAATACCACGCCCTGGGCTTCAGTCTTGTGCAGGATGTCGGGTGATTCGATTTTCAGTGCCACCGGATAACCCAGTTCTGCTGCGGCTTTGACGGCATCATCCGCTGTGGTCGCGAGGCGCACGGCGGCGGTGCGGACGCCGCACTGTTGCAACAGCGCCTGCCCCGCCAGACTGGACACCGCGCCGGCAGTTGTGGGCAGTGTCAGCTGGGGCAGCGTCAGTGTGTCCCGCCCCGCCTGGTCACTCAACCAGTTGCGCCGAGCTGCAGCGTAATGCACCAGGGCAGCGACGGCATCCACTGCGGGTTCGGCGCCGCGTAACACGGCGATGCCGGCCTCACGCAGTCCGGCAAGTGCAGTGTCAGGAGCCGCCACCCAGCACACCACCCAGGGTTTTGTCACTATATTATTGATTTTATTGAATATTTTTATGAGTCTGTCGGCATGCGCATCCATCAGCTGCAACCACACGATACCGACATGGACCGCAGGATCGTCCATCACGATGCGTACGCTGTCGAGCAGCAACTGCGGATCAGCCACGAACTGCCCGGTGACATCGACCGGATTGCCGGTGGTGCCGAATGCCGGAATGACTTTGGCCAGCGCGTCACGGGACTGTGGTGAAAGTTCGGCAACTTGCAGGCCCATCTCCTCGGCACGATCGGCCATCAATACGCCGGCGCCGCCGGACTGGGTGACGATGCCGAGGCCGCGCCCTTGAGGCAATGTGCAGGCCGTCAGCACTTCGACGATATCGAGCATGTGTTCTTCATTGCGGGCACGGGTGATTCCCAGGCCGCGGATCACACCGTCGAACACCGCATCCGTGCCCGCCAGCGCACCGGTATGCGAGGCCGCAGCCCTGGCACCTGCGGTGGTACGCCCTACTTTGGTCAATGTCAGAGGCTTGCCCAAGGCCAAGGCGTGTGCGGCCAGTGCCTTGAGGCCCGCGCCATCGCGCACGCCTTCAACATAACCGGCGCCGACGCGGATGCGTGCATCATCCAGCACGGCACGCATCATTTGCACAAAATCGACGTCACACTCGTTGCCGGTGTTGATGAAATAGCCCAGGCCCAGCGTGCGCTGGCGCGCCAGCGCGGCAATGGCCGTGCCAAATGCACCGGACTGTGTCACAAAGCCGACGGGGCCCGGCGGTGTCGGCCCTTCGGCAAACTGACCGAATGTAGCAATGACCTGGTCGAATGCGTTGATCAAACCCAGGCAATTGGGTCCGCACAGCCTGAGGCCGGATGCACGGGCGGCATCGGCAATGTCCTGTTCCAGCTGACGGCCGGCCTCCCCCATTTCGGCAAATCCTGAACTGAAGATCACGGCGGCACGACCACCGCGTTGCGCCAGCGCCTGCACCGCTCCCAGTACATGTTGTGCTGGCAAGGCTATGACTGCTAGATCTGGCGTTTCCGGCAATGCTGCGATATCCGGATAACAGCGCAATCCGGCGATGGTTTCATATTTTGGATTGACTGGATAAATGCATCCGGCATAACCCTTCTGCTGCAGGAAATGCAGTGTACGGCCGTTGATTTTTCCGGGATCAGCGGATGCACCGAGGATGGCGATGGAACGGGGTCTGAGCAGGCCCTGCAGGTTGTCCATGGGTTCGTATTGTGAAATTGCGCAACCGATTTTTGTGTGCCCGTTAGCGGGTGCGTTCGGATTACACCACAACAAGAGTGTATCCACGAACTGGCGATACTGGACTGATGCCAGGCTTGTGCCTTTGTCAGGTCAGAGCTGGCGCAACCAGCGCTGTTCCTGCTGCACTTGCAGCAGATTTTCCAGCGTATCCTGCCCGGCGACGGCGGCCTGCGCCAATACCACCTGCAGCAGTTGTGCTGTTGCCAGCGCATCGGCCAGTGCGTTGTGGCGTGCGTCGTTGTTTATGCTGAAGCGGTGCAGCCACTCGTCCAGTCCCTGTTGTGGCAGCGTATTTCCGGGTTCAGGGAACAACGCAGGTGCGAGATAAGCCAGGTCCAGCCAGGCGTTGGTCAATGTGCATCCCAGTATCTGCTTGCAGGCGCGGTTTATGACCGTACGGTCGAAACCGGCGTGGAAGCCGACCAACGGTGCCTGCCCCGTAAAATCGAGAAACGCCAGCAGCGCTGCAGTTGGCTCCAGCCCGTCCAGTTGAGTGGTGCCATCGATGCCGTGAATCAGGATATTGTTGCGTGTACTGGCCTGTGACTGGCGGAGCACGACCTCAAAGCTTTCGTCCAGTCGCACCTTGTGGCTTGCTACGGTGATGGCACCTATCGAAATCAGGCGATCCGTATACGGATTAAGCCCTGTGGTTTCGACATCCACTACAACGAAACGAAGATTATCAAAGGACGACGAACCGGCGACGACGGGTCGGGCGTGGTGGGCAGCCAGATTCGCAGCCTGTCCCGCGCTTAACGCAGGGGCACGTCCGAACAGCCGCAGCCAGTTCATGCCGGACGGCTCACAGTTGATAATCCAGTGCCACGCGACTCTGCAGCTTGCGGGCTTGCCGGAAACTTTCCTTCAATATGCGGCGATCAACTTCATTGAGTTGCTCCGGATCGATCCGGTTTGCGCCCTGCTCGGCTGCGTCAACCGCCATCTGTCCGCGCAGCCGCAGCGCTTGCAGAAAAAAGAAAGCATCAGTAATCGATGAAATTTCAGATTCCGGCATTTTCAAGGTGGCCCCGGCCTGACGTAAACGCTGTGCGGTGTTGGTATGCGTGACGCCGGCGGCGAGTGCCATCACGCGTGCAGCATCGGTGAACAAGCGGGCACCGGATTTTTTCAGATCGATGGTGCCACGGAATTCACCATCACGCTCCGTAACAAAATCACTGATCATGCCCATGGGCGGACGGGATTCGAGTGCATAACGTGCGAGCTGTCGCTGGAACTGCCGGTTGTTCTTTGCCAAATCCGACAAATGCCTGCGCAGGATCTGTGCCATCGAGGCTTCCCCGTATACTGGCCGGAAATCGAAAAAAATCACTGCGTTGAGCAAAGCCTGGGGATTGGTGTTGGCTAGCCAGCCGTTGAATGCCGTCTGCCATTCCGTGAGGTCCAGGCACCATTGCGGGTTGCTGGCCATGATGTTTCCTGTGCACAAGGGAAAGCCGCAAAGATCCAAAGCTTGGTTGACCGCTTGTGCGAACGGCAGCAGCCGTTCCCGTACGGCATCTGGATTTTCACCGTCACTATCGAATATGAGCCCGTTGTCCTGATCTGTGCTGATGGTCTGTTCATAGCGGCCTTCACTGCCGAAAGCCAGCCAGCACCAGCGCAAGCCATCAAGAGGGAATCGGCGGCGCTCGATCTCTATCAACTGCCGCACCAGCGCGTCGTTGAGGGTGGAAATGATCAAGGTCAGCTGTTCGGCAGCCACACCCTGCCCCAACATGCTGTGCGCCAGGCGGTGGATATCGCGGGCCGCATCACGCAGGTTCGCGACGGTTTGCGCATCGGTTATGGTGCGGTTGATGGCCCGCACACTGACCCGCTGCAGCGCGAACAGGTCGCGCTCGGTGACGACGCCGATTACCCGGTTGCCGTCACACACTGGTATATGCCGGATGCCACGGTGGGCGATCAGCAGTGCGGCGTCGTATGCGCTGTCATCTGCCGGCATGATCAGCGGGTCTGGCGTCATGACATCGCTGATCGGCCGGGCCAGATCGTGCCGGGCCAGGGCAACGCGGTCGAGCACATCGTGCCGGGTAAAGATGCCCTGCGGCTGACAGCCGTCGCTGATGACCAGCACTGATCCGACGTTGTTGTCCTGCATGGTGCGCAGCACGTCGCCAATGGGCGTCTGCGGTGCGCAGGTTACCGGGGGGCGCGTTACCAATGAGCGCAGTGTGCGGTTCATGGTCTGCTGTTCCCCGGTTGTCGAGGTGAAATTGAGTTTGAGCAGCCGCCGCGATTCTTTCAGCATGCTGGCCAGGTAGCGCGTGGCAAAATCGCGGAATACCGGACTGCGCGTCAGCAGTTCCGGGAATCTGTCAGCAGGCAGCTCATAACAGAAGGTATCTGTCGCGGCAGTATAGGGTGCGATGACCGGGCGCTCCTCCAGCAGCGCGCTGACTGAAAAACATTCCCCCGCGCCCAGGCAGGCCGGCTGGGCATTGCCGTCCATGCCGGCACTGAATGGAATGACCTGTACGGTGCCGCGCTGGATGATGTGCAATACAGCGGGAGCGGCTTGTGCCGGATCCAGTATGACCGTGTCCCTGGGGTAATAACCGAGAGCGAGGTTGGCGGCGAGAAACCGCACCGCATCTTCTTCCATCTGCGCAAACGGCAGGTATTGCCTGAGAAAGCGCGCATTCCCTGCAGCCAGTGTTGCCGCTGCGTTGCCGGTTGCGGTACTGGATACCATCCTGCGCTCGCGGTTCAGCGCACGACAAGCACGGGAATCTTGCTGTGCGTCAGCACCTTGACTGTTTCGCTGCCCAACAGCAGCCCGGCCAGGCCGCGGCGGCCGTGTGACGCCATGACTACAAGATCACATTTGCGTCTGCGGGCGACGGCAATAATCTGCTGGTAAGGCAAGTCGCTGGCAACAACGACGGCTTCACTTCTCAGCCCCGCTCTGGTCAAGCGCTTTTTGATTGCAGCAAGCATTTTTCCGGCACGCAGTTTCGCTTCATTTTCGTAGCGCTGCTTCAACTCTGCGCTCATCGGCACAGCAAAACTCTCGTCAGCGATCATGCGGAATTCTGGAACCACGCTGAGCAGTGTCACTTTGGCGTGCAGCGATTTGGCGAGCCCGGTGGCACGGGTAATTGCGCGAGCGGCAAGTTTGGAACCGTCAGTCGGCAGCAGGATGTGTTTGAACATGCGCTTCTCCCGGTAGTGGTCGTAGGTGCGGGCGCGGCATTCAGCCGCGCAGCATCAACAGAATATCATGCGGGGGCAGCGCGTTTTTGATGCAGATCAACCTTCGGCGCGCCGGTTGGTGCCGGCACTTTCCGTAAGTGACGGCAGCTTATTGATTCAGTGCGGCTTGTTGGCCAGATGCGCAGGTACCGGCAGCGCAACGATATCGATGCCTTCGTCGCGTAGCGCATCCACCTGTTTCGGCGATGCCGTGCCGCGGATGTGGCGTTCCGGGGATTCCTTGTAGTGGATCTTGCGCGCTTCTTCCGGGAATGCGGTGCCGACATCTTCGGTGTTTTTGACGATGTGCGAAATCAGTTTGAGCATGCGATCAGCATCGAAATTTGCGTATTGTCCGGGCGTTCCGGCATTTTTACGGGATGCCGGTTCGGCCGGTTCACCGCGACCGGTATTGACACGGGCGGCGGTCAGCAGCCGGCTGATCTGCTGACTGCCGCACAGCGGACAGTTCAGCAAATCCTGCTTCTGCTGGCGCTCGAAATCCTCGGTCGAGGAAAACCAGCCCTCAAAGCGGTGATCATTATCGCAGCCGAGATCAAAAACAATCATTTTTCAGAAACTCAAGTATTGAAAGGTGGTGGGCGAGGCCGGACTTGAACCGGCATGGCTTGCGCCGAGGGATTTTAAGTCCCTTGTGTATACCAATTTCACCACTCGCCCCGCAAATCATGATGGCTGCAGGGATCGGGTCTTTCTGCCGCATGTTGGTTGCGGGGTAGCGGAATCGAAGCGGCTTCGAATTTCGGAGCGTCAGGCCCTAAACAGACAATTCTAAGTTGCACTTACCACCACCGTTATCACATGCCCAGAACAGGCGGTCTGGCCCGCCAAATAGGGGCAGAGATTAACAGAAAGCCGCCTGCCGCGCCGCGTCAGGATGCGACCACCCTTCCGCAATCTATCGCTTTGAATCACCCCTGCCAATGCGGAGTTTTTGCCCGGAACAGGGTCTCGGGCCATTTATGGCGCGGCAGGGCCGAAATTCAGGCCGTCCGTGCCTTGAATTCATCCACCGTTTCATCAACCCGCTGGAAAATCCCGCCTTCATCCATAACGCGTTGGATCAACTTCTCCAGCATCATGATGCGGTGGCCGCGCCCGATAATGAATGGATGGCAGGTAAAGGTCAGCACGCCCCAGTCCATGGTCTGCTTCATGTAAAGAAAATCCTGCACCCAGTTGTCCAGCACATCATTGGCATTCTGCAGACCCTGGCGAATATTCGCCTCCGTGCGCACAAACTCGAAGTGCGGAGAATCATCGGTGGACCAGTGTATGGGCATTTCCAGGATCTGACTGCGCTTCCCGAAATCGGCCCGGTCTTCCATGCTGATGCAATCACCCTGGCGTGCGAAATACGGTGTGTAGTCATCGCCCATCATGCTGCTGTCGTAATCGAAACCGTGCTTGAGCATCAATTCTATGGAGTGCGGAGACAGATCCCATGATGGGGACCGATATCCCCGCGCAGTTTTTCCCGTGATGCTTTTGATTGCCTCATTGCCGCGCACCAGTTCTTTTTCTTCCTGCTCTCTCGTCAGGCTGGCGGGCGGACGATGAGTCCAGCCATGATGCGCAATTTCATGGCCCGCCTCGACTACTTTACTGACCGCATCCGGAAATGTCTCTATGGTATGGCCAGGCACGTACCACGATGTGCGAATACCGTATTTTGCAAATAATGCAATCAAGCGCGGCGCACCAACACGCGGCCCGAATTCGCCGCGCGATCTCCAACTGGCTGATGTCTGACCTCGCGCAATGAATCCGGAGATCGCATCGAAATCAAAAGTAAGGCAGACGATGTGTTTGCTCATTTTTTTTCGCGTATTACGGAAGTTGAAAATTTGTATACGATGAAATCAATGAATCTAAATTTGTAACTATTCAGCCTGAAGGAATTGTACTTTAAATCAGAGGGGCGTAATCTGTGAGTGATGGACGAACTGCCCGATCTGACGACTCTGAATCATGCGGAGAAAGACGCGCTGATCTGTTCGTTGTTT
>Ga0209491_10007558_pt1 | contig 14288 bp, 9 predicted proteins | sample BON02_FD_187213 | JGI IMG/M metagenome (GOLD analysis project Ga0209491, IMG submission 187213) | Freshwater microbial communities from Lake Bonney liftoff mats and glacier meltwater in Antarctica - BON-02 (SPAdes) (version 2) | ecosystem: Environmental > Aquatic > Freshwater > Ice > Glacier... | reverse complement strand
CCAGCGCTTCTCCACCAACACTTTCCCGTCGTGGCGGCTGGCCCACCCGTACCGCTTCGTGGCCCATAACGGCGAGATCAACACCGTGCGCGGCAACGTCAACTGGATGTTCGCGCGCCGGCACGCGATGTCCTCGCCGCTGCTGGGCGCGGACCTGGACAAGATGTGGCCGCTGATCCCGCATGGTCAGTCCGATACCGCGTGCCTGGACAATGCGCTGGAGATCCTGATCGCCGGCGGCTACTCGCTGGCCCATGCGATGATGATGCTGATCCCCGAGGCCTGGGCCGGCAACAAGCTGATGAGCCCGGAGCGGCGGGCGTTCTACGAATACTACGCCGCCCTGATGGAGCCGTGGGACGGGCCGGCGGCGATCGCCTTCACCGACGGACGGCAGATCGGCGCCACGCTCGACCGCAACGGCCTGCGCCCGGCGCGCTATGTCATCACCGACGACGACATGGTGATCCTGGCCAGCGAAACCGGCGTGCTGCCGGTGGCCGAGGCGCGCGTGGTGCGCAAGTGGCGGCTGCAGCCGGGCCGCATGCTGCTGATCGACCTTGAGCAGGGCCGCATCATCGACGATGCCGAGATCAAGCAGACCCTGGCTGGCGAGCACCCCTACGAGGAATGGCTGCGCGCCACCCAGGTGAAGCTGGAGGATCTGCCGAACGGCGAGGAGCCGGCCGCCCCGCGCGACAACGCCAGCCAACTCAACCTCCAGCAGGCTTTCGGCTACACCGAGGAGGACATGCAGCTCTTCCTGGAGCCGATGGCGCGCGACGGCGACGACCCGATCGGCTCGATGGGCACCGACACGCCCATCGCCGTGTTCTCGCGCAAGCCCAAGCTGCTCTACAACTACTTCAAGCAGAACTTCGCCCAGGTCACCAACCCGCCGATCGACTCGACGCGCGAGGAACTGGTGATGTCGCTGGTCTCCATGATCGGCCCGCGGCCGAACCTGCTGGGCCATCACGCCGGCACGCATTACCGCCTGGAGGTGGCGCAGCCGATCCTGACCAATGGCGAACTGCAGAAGATCCGCCGCATCTCCACCCAGATCGGCGGCGCCTTCCGTGCCGAGACCATCGACGCCACCTGGCTGGCCGCCGAGGACGAGGGCGGCATGGCATCGGCGGTGGAGCGCATCTGCCGCGAGGCGACCGAGGCGGTGCTGGCCGGCTTCAACATCCTGATCCTGTCCGATCGCGCGGTGTCGGCCGAGCGCATTCCAGTGCCCGCGCTGTTGGCCACGGCCGCCGTGCACCACCACCTGATCCGCCAGGGCGTGCGCACCGGCACCGGCCTGGTGGTGGAGACCGGCGAGGCGCGCGAGGTGCACCATTTCTGCGCGCTGGCCGGTTATGGCGCCGAGGCGGTGAACCCCTGGCTTGCCTTCGAAACGCTGGAGCAGATCCGCGTGCAGGAAGGGCTCGCGCTGTCGGCCTACGAGGTGCGCAAGAACTACATCAAGGCGATCGGCAAGGGCATTCTGAAGGTGATGTCCAAGATGGGCATCTCCACCTACCAGTCCTATTGCGGCGCGCAGATCTTCGACGCCGTTGGCTTGTCCACCGCCTTCATCGAGAAATGCTTCACCGGCACCGCCACCACCATCGAGGGCGCTGGCATGGCCGAGATCGCCGCCGAGACGGTGCTGCGCCATCGCCAGGCTTTTGGCGACGACCTCGTCTATCGCGACATGCTCGACCCCGGCGGCGACTACGCCTTCCGCCTGCGCGGCGAGGACCATGTCTGGTCGCCCGACACGGTGGCCGACCTGCAGCACGCCGTGCGCGGCAATTCGCAGGACGCGTACCGCCGCTTTGCCGCGCGCATCAACGACCAGGGCAGAAGCGACCCCTCGGGCCGGCTGCTGACCATCCGCGGCCTGATGGAGTTCCGCGACGCCGACCGGCCGGTGCCGCTCGACGAGGTGGAGCCGGCGAGCGAAATCGTGAAGCGTTTCGCAACCGGTGCGATGAGCTTCGGCTCGATCTCGCGCGAGGCGCACACCACGCTCGCCATCGCGATGAACCGCATCGGCGCCAAGTCGAACACCGGTGAGGGCGGCGAGGAGGCCGACCGCTACGTGCGCCTGCCCAACGGCGATTCCGAACGCTCCGCCATCAAGCAGGTCGCCTCCGGCCGCTTCGGGGTCACCATCGAATACCTCACCAACGCCGACGACATCCAGATCAAGATGGCCCAGGGCGCCAAGCCGGGCGAGGGCGGCCAACTGCCGGGCTACAAGGTGGACAAGAACATCGCCCGCGTGCGCTACGCCACCCCCGGCGTGGGGTTGATCTCGCCGCCGCCGCACCACGACATCTACTCCATCGAGGACCTCGCCCAGCTCGTCCACGACCTCAAGAACGCCAACCCGCGCGCCCGCATCTCGGTCAAGCTGGTCTCGGAGGTCGGCGTGGGCACGGTGGCCGCCGGCGTCTCCAAGGCGCGCGCCGACCATGTGACCATCTCGGGCTACGAGGGCGGCACCGGCGCCTCGCCGCTCACCTCGCTCACCCATGCCGGCTCGCCGTGGGAGATCGGCCTGGCCGAGACGCAGCAGACGCTGGTGCTGAACGGCCTGCGCGGGCGCATCGCCGTGCAGGTGGATGGCGGACTGCGCACCGGGCGCGACGTGGTGGTGGGCGCGCTGCTCGGCGCCGACGAGTTCGGCTTCGCCACGGCACCGCTTATCGCTGCCGGCTGCATCATGATGCGCAAGTGCCACCTGAACACCTGCCCTGTCGGCATCGCGACGCAAGACCCGGTGCTGCGCCGCCGCTTCACCGGCACGCCCGAGCACGTCATCAACTACCTGTTCTTTGTCGCCGAGGAAGTGCGCGAGATCATGGCGAAGCTGGGCTTCCGCACGGTCAGTGAAATGACCGGCCGGGTCGACCGGCTGGACATGCGCCGCGCGCTCGACCATTGGAAGGCCGCCGGCGTCGACCTCGCCCGCATCCTGCACCAGGTGCCGCCGCGCGCGGACGTGGCGATCTGGAACAGCGAGCGCCAGCAACACCATCTCGAACGCGCAATGGACGTCGACCTGATCGCGGCAGCAAAGCCGGCGCTGGAGCGCGGCGAGCGGGTGCGCATCAGCCGCGAGATACGCAACGTCCACCGCACCGTCGGCACCATGCTGTCCGGCGAGGTGGCACAGCTTCGCGGCCATGCCGGCCTGCCGGCGGGCACCATCACGATCGCGCTGCGCGGCACTGCGGGCCAGAGCTTCGGCGCCTTCCTGGCCCACGGCATCACCCTCGACCTGCAGGGCGACGCCAACGACTATGTCGGCAAGGGCCTGTCGGGCGGGCGCGTGGTCGTGCGCCAGCCCGACGGCGTGGCGCGCGACCCGGCGCAGAACATCATCGTCGGCAACACGGTCCTCTACGGCGCGATTGCCGGCGAGGCGCACTTCGAGGGCGTGGCCGGCGAGCGCTTCGCCGTGCGCAACTCCGGCGCCGTGGCGGTGGTGGAGGGCACGGGCGACCACGGCTGCGAATACATGACCGGCGGCGTGGTGTTGGTCCTCGGCGAAACCGGCCGCAACTTCGCCGCCGGCATGTCGGGCGGCATCGCCTATGTTCATGATCCCGAGGGTCGCTTCGCCACCCTGTGCAACACCGCGCAGGTGGACCTCGAACCGGTCGCGCCCGAGGATGGGGACGCCGATGACGCGGAATACCCCCAGGCCGAGCCGCCGTCGGTTGCCGACAACGGCATGGGCGACCCGCTGCGCTTCGACGCCGCACGGCTGCGCATCCTGGTGGAGCGGCACGCCCGCCTGACCGGCAGCGCCCGCGCCACGGCGCTTCTGACCGACTGGCCGGCCGCACTCGGCCAGTTCGTGAAGGTGATGCCGCGGGACTACCGGCGCGCCATGCAGGACCTGCGGACGGAGCGCGCGGCCCTGATGGTCGCGGAACAATGATGGGCGAAGGGGAATAGCGGCATGGCCAAGCCCACAGGCTTCCTGGAGATCGAGCGCCACGAGCGCGGCTACCGCAAGGCCGACGAGCGCATCCGTTCGTTCGACGAGTTCGTCGTGCCGCTCGGTGACGAGGGCGTGGCGACGCAGGCGACGCGCTGCATGGATTGCGGAATTCCGTTCTGCCACACCGGCTGCCCGGTCAATAACCTGATCCCGGACTGGAACAACCTGGTCCAGCGCGGCCAATGGCAGCCGGCGCTGCGCTTGTTGCACAGCACCAACAACTTCCCGGAGTTCACCGGCCGCATCTGCCCCGCGCCCTGCGAGGCGGCGTGCACGCTGAACATCGACAACAACCCGGTGACCATCAAGACGGTGGAATGCGCCATCGTCGACAAGGGCTGGGAGGAAGGCTGGATCCTGCCGCAACCGCCGGCGCGGCGCACCGGCAAGCGCGTGGCGATCGTGGGTTCCGGCCCGGCGGGTATGGCGGCGGCCCAGCAGCTGGCTCGCGCCGGTCATGGCGTGACCGTGTTCGAAAAGTCCGACCGCATCGGCGGATTGCTGCGCTACGGCATTCCCGACTTCAAGATGGCCAAGCTGCTCATCGACCGCCGCGTGGCGCAGATGACGAGTGAGGGCGTGGAGTTCCGCACCGGCGTGGAGGTGGGCCGCGACGTGACCCTGGCCTCGATGCGTGATCGTTACGATGCGGTGGTCATGGCGGGCGGTGCCGAGCAGCCGCGCGATCTGGAAGTGCCGGGGCGGGCGCTGGACGGCATTCATTTCGCCATGGACTTCCTGACCCAGCAGAACAAGCGGGTGGCCGGCGACAGCGAGGCGGTGGCCGCCCCGACCGGCACCCTGAGTGCGCGCGGCAAGCAGGTGGTGGTGATCGGCGGCGGCGACACGGGGTCGGACTGCATCGGCACGTCGATCCGCCAGGGTGCGACCTCGGTGGTTCAGCTTGAGATCATGCCGCGCCCGCCGGAGCAGGAGGACAAGGCGCTGATCTGGCCGAACTGGCCACTGAAGCTGCGCACCAGCCACGCCCATGAGGAAGGGGCGGAGCGCGACTGGGCGGTGCTGACGAAACAGGCGGTCGGCGTTCACGGGCGCGTCGAAGCACTCGAGTGTGTTCGCGTGGAGTGGGTGCGTGGCGCCAGCGGGCGCGTGGCGATGCAGCAGGTCGCCGGCAGCACTTTCCGCATTCCCGCCGACCTTGTGTTGCTGGCGATGGGCTTCACCGGCCCGGTTGTGCCGGGGCTGGTGGAACAGTCCGGCGTGGCGCTGGACCCGCGCGGCAACGTGGCCGCCACCGACCACGACTACCGCACCAGCGAGGCCCGGCTGTTCGCCGCCGGTGACATGCGGCGCGGCCAATCACTGGTGGTCTGGGCGATCCGCGAGGGTCGGCAATGTGCCCGCGCGGTGGACGAGGCGCTGATGGGGCGCAGCCTTCTGCCTCGGTGACGGGTCGGCAGGGGTTCCCGCCGCCTGCTACGCCGCCACGAGGCGCGGGGATGCCGCATTCAGCGAGGCCAGCAGTCGGGTAATGGCGTCCTGGCTGTCGTCGTCCTGCGAGAACAGCAGGACAGTGCCGGTTTCGCTTTGCCGCGCGATCCGCGTCGCCAGTTTGGCGTCGACGCCGTCGATGGACAATTCGAGCTGGGTGCCCAGTGGCAACGCGAGCGAGGTATCCAGCTGGGCGCCGCCCGCGCCGATGTTCAGGATCGCCATTGCGACCGGGCGGCCGTCGATCACGACGTGGGCCTGGACATGGCACGTGATCCGTTCGAACCGGCGGCGCGATTCGTTGGCGCCGATGCTGCGCACGAACGATTCCACTTCGCCGCGTAGCAGGTCGGCCTGTGCGGCAAGATTCGACGAAGCGTCCAGCACGCTGGTGGCGGCGAGCCGGCTCTCCTCGGTATCGGTGCGCATGGCCACCATCCGGCGGCTGACCGTGCCGGTGGTGGCGGCCACCTGATGAACATTCTGCACGATGCTGCGCGTCGCCTCGCCCTGCACGGTGATGGCCTCGGCGATCGCGGCCGCGATGAGGTTCACATTGTTGATGCTCTGGCCGATCCGCCCGATGCGGTCGGTTGCGTCCGTGGTGGATTGCTGCACGGCCTTGATCCGCAGCACGACATCGCTGGTGGCCTGGGCCGTCTGCCCGGCGAGGGTCTTGACTTCGTTGGCCACCACGGCGAAGCCCCGGCCAGCCTCGCCGGCGCGGGCCGCCTCGATCGTGGCGTTCAGTGCCAGCAGGTTTGTCTGCCCGGCGATCTGCCCGATCACGTCGACAACCTTGCTGATCTCGCCGGCGGCCATTTGCAGTTCGGCCACCGTCGCGTCGGCCTGCTTCGCCTCGGCCACGGCATCGGCCACGGCGCCGGTTGCGCGCGCCACCTGGCGGGTCAGGTCTTCGATCCGCGTCTGGAGCAGCGTCGCGGCCTCCACTGCGTCGGCCAGGCTGCGCGCGCTCTCCTCGGCCCCGGCCTCGACCTCCACGGTGCTGGCCTGGGTGAGCAACGCTTTCTCGGTCATCGCCTCGGCGGTACCGCGCATGCCAGTGGAGGATTGGGTCAGGGTGGACAGTACGCCGCCGATGGATGAAGCGAAGTCGCGCGTAAGGTTCATTGCCTCGACCTGGCGGCGATCCTTCTCCGCCCGTTCGGCGAGGGCCTCGGCCTCCATTCGCCGCTTCTCCAGCCCGGCCACCCGGAACGACGCCAATGCCGCAGCCATGGCACCGATGTCGTCGCGCCGGTTGGATTCGGGTATGTCGATGGCCAGGTCGCCATCGGCCAGCCGCCCCATGCAGGTGGCAAGGCGGCGCAGCGGCCGCCCGGCGAGCAGTTGCAGGATCAGGGCGGTCAACACGGCTACCAGCACGGTGCCGGCGGCGCTGATCTGCACCAGGGTCATGCGTGCGGCGCTCACCGCTTCCTCGATGGGTGCGCGGCTCCATACCGCCACCAGGGTGCCTTGCCGCTCGTTCGCATTGCTGACGCCCGCCGGGGCCGCCGCCAGCAGATGCGTGCCGAGGTCGCGCCTGACCACCTCGGGCGGCCCGGCAAGAAGCTCGGGCGGCGTGGCGATCGGATGGTCGGCGAACCTGTCCGACTGCCACTGCGTGATGCGCGTGCCGTCCGGGCGCCAGGTTTCGATCCGCGACAAGGCGACCTCGGGATCGGTCACGAAGTCGGCGTAGGCCCGCTCGATTGCATCGGTGCGGCCGAACCGCACGCCACCGGCCACGACGCTGCCCAGCAGCATGGTGGTCTGGCTCATCGAATGGTCGGCTTGGCGCAGCAGGGCTGTGCGTTGGCTGGCGGCGCCGATGTAGGCCACCAGCATGAAGCCCACGGCAATGGCCAGGGCGACTGCCACCGAGGTCTTGATGGCGACGGGCACGCGCGCGAAGGAACGGATCATGCGAATTTGCCTGCTGCGTTGTGCCGGCTATTCAGCCAGACGCTCGATGCTGATGCCTACCGTCACGGCGCCGATGGATGCCTGTGTGGCCGGATCGACCAGGGTGAAGCTGAACTGCGCCTGGAATTCCTGGGTGGATTCGTCAAGCTCGACCTTGTCGACGAATATGGCGGAGGGTCCCTTGCCAAAAGTTTTCTGGAACTTTGCCTCGTCGCCCTGCCAGTAGTCCGAGGTCACTTCCGACTGCCCGACATTCAGGCCCTTGTTGTCCATCACGAATATCTCGGTGATCAGCCCCTTGCTGTCGGTCTGCAGGGCCTTCAGCGCCACCGACACGGGGTGGGCCAGCACCGGGTCGATCAGTGGACGCGTGGTGGCGGAGACTTCGGCGCGCCACTGCTTGTCCAGCCGGTCGATGTCGGCCTGGGTGAGGCTGGCATGGCGCGCGTTCTGTGCCTGCGTCGCGGCCAGCACGGCGGGCATGGACAGCATGGCGCGCAGCCGCGGCGCGAGTTGCTCGATGGCGGCGACGTGCTCGTTCGCCGCGGCTGGCAGTGGCATGGCCGCGAGCGTTGCAAGTGAAGCCAGCGATGCGAGGAACGTGGCGCGGCGAATACCGGCGTGGCGGTTCATCAAAGCCTCCTGACCTTGGGGGACCCTGCACGCCGGGGCTTGATGCCTATGCCGGGGAGATCACCCTTCCGGCAGCAGAATGCGACGGTAATGTTAATCGATGCTGAAGGCGGGGCCATTTTAACCAAGACGAGATGGTCGCTGCCGTGCCTGACGGGCGCAGTGCTGGCCAATCGGCCGTCATGCCCCCACGTTGCACGACAGGGCGGGGTTCCCGGATGGGGATGCCCGCGTGGGAAATGGTGGTGATGCAGGAAAGCGTTCGTGTTAAGCGGTCGTCCGACCTCGGCTCGTTGCGGATGCTGTTGGGGTATCTGCGCCCCTATGCGTGGCGGGTGGTTGGTGCCTCGATGGCGCTGCTGATGGCGGCGGGGCTGGTTCTGGGGCTGGGCCAGGGCTTGCGGCAGTTGATCGACCAGGGCTTCGGCATGGGCAGCGAGGCGCAGCTTGATCGGGCCGCGCTGGTGATGTTCCTGGTGGTGGCCACCCTGGCGGTGGCGACGGGGTGCCGCTTCTACCTCGTGTCCTGGTTGGGCGAGCGGGTGGCTGCCGATTTGCGGCGCGACGTGTTCAACAAGGTCATCGCGCTGTCGCCGGATTTCTTCGAGACGGCGCGCACCGGCGACATCCTGTCGCGCATGACGGCGGATGTGGCGGTGCTGCAGGCGCTGATCGGCTCGGCGATCTCGCAATGGTTGCGCAACGCGCTGATGCTGGTGGGCGCGCTCGTCATGCTTGTGGTGACCAGCGCCAAGCTCGCCATGGTGGTGGTGCTGGTGGTGCCGGTGGTGATCGTGCCGGCGATCCTGTTCGGCCGGCGGGAGCGGCGGCAGTCGCGCGCCGCCCAGGACCGCATCGCCGACCTGGGCGCCTATGCCGAGGAGGCGGTGACGTTCCTGCGCACGGTGCAGGCGTTCACCCACGAGGCGATCGACCGGCAGCGCTTCGGCGAGCGGGTGGAGCAGTCGGTGGCGGCCGCCCAGGCGCGCATCCGCACGCGGGCGATCCTGATCCTGATCGTCATCCTCCTGGGCTTCGGTGCCATCACCTTCAGCCTGTGGGTCGGCGGGCGCGACGTGCTGGCCGCGCGGATCACCGGGGGCGAGCTGTCCGCCTTCGTGTTCTACGCGGTGCTGCTGGCCACCTCGGGCGCCACGATGAGCGAGATATGGGGCGAGTTGCAGCGCTCGGCGGCGGCGGCGGATCGGATAATGGAGGTGATGCGCGAACAGCCGACCATCACCGTGCCGCCGGCGCCGTTGCCGCTGCCGAGCCCCGCGCAGGGCCGCATCGGCTTCGACGGTGTGACCTTTCATTATCCAGCACGTCCCGATGCCGCGGCCCTGGAGGGGTTTTCGCTGGTGGTGGAACCTGGCGAGATGGTGGCACTTGTCGGGCCGTCCGGTGCCGGCAAGAGCACCATCCTGCAATTGCTGCTGCGCTTCTACGACCCGCAATCCGGGGCCATTCGCATCGACGGCGTGGATATCGCGCAAGTCCATCCGGCAGAGCTGCGCCGACGGATCGGGCTGGTGGCACAGGATCCGGTGATCTTCAGCGCCAATGCGTGGGAGAACATCCGCTACGGGCGGCCGGAGGCGAGCGATACGGAGGTGCGCGCGGCGGCCGAGGCTGCGGCGGCGGCGGAGTTCCTCGACCTTCTGCCGCAGGGGTTCGACACCTTCATGGGGGAGAAGGGTGTGCGGCTGTCTGGCGGGCAGCGCCAGCGCATCGCCATTGCCCGGGCCATCCTGCGTGATCCGCCGATCCTGCTGCTGGACGAGGCGACCAGTGCCTTGGATGCGGAGAGCGAGCGGGCGGTGCAGCATGCGCTGGCGGTGTTGGCGGTGGGGCGGACCACGCTGGTGGTGGCGCATCGGCTGGCCACGGTGCGGCGGGCCGACCGGATCGTGGTGGTGGAAGGTGGGCGGGTGGTGGCGACCGGCACGCATGAGGCGTTGGTGCGCGATGGCGGTCTGTACGCGCGGCTGGCGGCGTTGCAGTTCAGCGGCTGAAGCGGGGCTGGGCGGCGGCGGCGGCGGCGCAATTTGCCGATAAAATTACGTAAACGGAATATATAGAACGTGAATCATCGGGCCGTTGGAGGGGGGAAATTCGATGGCTCGGCTTGGTGCCGGGCGGGCGGTGCGCCGGTGCGGGGGAGGGCGCTGAGTCGGCGGCGCGGAACGCGGGGGCTGCTGTGGCCGGGTCGGTCGAAATCAGGGCGCGGGCAGGACCCGCATGCGATGTGCCGTGGGGCGAGATGCCGTGGGGCGGGGTTTCGCGGTTGGAGCTGGTGGGGTTGAATGGGCGGGTGCTGCCGCGAACGGGCGGCGGCGAATTGGGGGGCGGCGATGGCGTATGAGCATGTTCGCGTGGAGGTCGAGGGGCCGGTGGGCACGCTGGTGTTCAACCGGCCGCATGTGTTGAACGCATTCCACAACGAGGCGATGGATGAGTGCCGGGCGGCGCTGGCGGCATTGACCGAGGACGAGCGGGTGCGCGCGGTGCTGGTGCGCGGGGAGGGGCGGGCGTTTTCGGCGGGGTTCGACATGAAGGCCTCGGCCGAGCGCGACATGTCCACGGTGGACCATGTGCGGCGGCAGATGGAGTTTCAGTTCGACTTCATCATGGCGTTCTGGGACTGCCCGAAGCCGACGATCGCGCTGGTGCACGGGTTCTGCATGGCGGGTGCGTTCGAGGTGGCGCTGGCCTGCGACATCACCATTGCGGCGGAGGGCACCCGGTTCGGCGAGCCTGAGGTGCGGTTCGGCACCGGGATCGTGGCGATGCTGCTGCCGTGGGCGGTGCTGCCGAAGCATGCCAAGGAGATGCTGCTGACGGGCAACGACAAGATGGACGCGGCGCGGGCGCATGCGATCGGCATCGTGAACCATGTGGTGCCCGGGGAGGAGTTGATGGCGTTCGGGCGGGGCATGGCGCTGGACATCGCGGCGGCGGCGGGGCCGAGCGTGTTCTTCACCAAGCGGGCGATGAACCGGACCTATGAGATCATGGGCATGCGCCAGGCGCTGCTGGCGTCGCTGGATATCGACATCATCCTGAATTCGACGCCGAGTGCCGAGAAGGCCGAGTTCGGGCGGTTGCGCAAGGAACAGGGGCTGAAAGCCGCGCTGGCGTGGCGGGATTCGCGGTTTTCGGACGGGAAGGCGGGCTAGGCGGCGGGCCAACCCGCGGCGGCGTGGCGCGCATACCAACCGCCGTCAAGAACGATCCTTCGTTAGGCAAGGCCAGGGCTTCGCCCTGGACCCACCAGGGGCCAAGCCCCTGGACCTTAACTATATGATAATAAAATGGTTTCCAAAGGCCGGCGGCCTTTGGTGGGTCCAGGGCAAAGCCCTGGCCTTGCCTTTGTACATCGGTCAATCAATAGGGCGGTTGGTATAACTCTTTGTTCAAGAACGCAAATATTCCGATCGGGTGACTCCATATGGCCGGATACTGCGCTAACGGGATTCGACCGAGATGCCGCCCTTGCCGATTGTGATGTCGATGCCCGGTGTGCGCTGGCGTTCCTGATAGATCCAGACGCCCAGGACAATCACTGCCAGGGCCAGGACGCCGGTGATGAGGTAGATTCGGCTGTTCCACATATTGGGAGCTTTCGTGCTTTTTGTTGAGCTTGAAGGTGAGCAGATGGCCATTCAATAAAATAGAAAATACTAGATAAATCGTCATTATCGGATAATTGATACAATCGTTGACTAGGCCAAGGGCGTTGCACGCAGAGGTCAACCAAGGCTTACCGATGCGGCCAGGGGCAGATCGTGCGGCGAGGGGCGGATGAGCAGCGCGCGCTACGTGGCGCTGCCCCTCAAAAGTACCCCGGCATCCGGCGGTGGGGCCACGGCACTCGTGTGGACGATGGATATTTGGGTTCCGGGACTTGCATCGACGACGTTGATGGTGGCGCCGAGATGCGTCGCCAGCGACGTGATGATGGTGGTGCCCAGCCCGGGCCGGTTTGTTGTGGCGCTGCCCATGCCGATGCCATCGTCGGTCACCGAAAGGGTCCAGTCGGCTTCGGTGGCGTGGTAGCCCACGTTGATCGAGCCCCGGCGATCGCCCGGGAATGCATGTTTCATGGCATTGATCACCAATTCGGTGGCGATGAGCCCGAGGCTGACGGACACGTTCGCCGGCAGGACGGTGTCGTCGACATCCGTTCTGATCGCCATGCGATTGTGATCGAGGATCATCGATGCGCTGAGGCTGTTGCACAGGTCGTTCAGATACAATCGAAGCGACACCTTGTCGGTTTCCGCCAGGGAGAGCTGTCTTTGCAGTGCAGCGACGGACATGATGCGCTGGTGGGCGGCGTTCAGGTGACTGCGCGCCTCGTCCGAATTGACCAGGCGCGCGCTTTGGAGCAGCACGCTGGCGATGATTTGCAGGCTGTTGGCGACGCGGTGCTGAAGCCCCATCAGCAGGGTGGCGTTGGTGCGGAACATCGCCTCTTTTTCGGCGATCAGATCATCCCTGTGCCGTTCGGCGGTGCGGGCATCCGTCACGTCGGAGACTGCGAGGAGGAGGCGGATGTTTTCCTCGTCGCCGTAAACCAGCTTTTGAGCATTCAGAACCAGGTTGCGCGTTTCGTGGCCGGTGCGCCGGAGGTCCATAGTGTATGTCTCGATTTGCGCATGGCCGTCGGCGGTTGACTTGAGCAGAGACCGGAACTGCGGCACATCCCATTCGCCCGCGCCGAGTTCAAACACCAGCCGGCCGACCGCAGTCGCCGGGTCGATCTGGAAGGCGCTACAGAACGACCGGCTCGCCGCCACCACCCACTTGGCGCCATCGAGGAGGAGCAGTGGGGCATTCGAGGACTCGATGAGTGCCCGCGCGAGAGTGAGCTCGACTTCGCCGGGGTCGGGCGGGGGCAGGTATTCCATGGCTTAGCACTCACAAACCGGCTGCAACACTGCGGGCACCTTCAAAAGTTTTGGCCTTGTAGCACAGGGTTTCCAGAAATTTATTCACGTTTGTTTCTTCAATTCAAGGACCCGGCTGCGTTGAGGAGCTGGGCGATACCTGTCGTGATCTGCGCCGTTGCAAACGGCTTGCGGATGAGCAAGCTCCTCGGCACGCCGTTGGATACCCAATGTTCTTCATCGGTTCCCGTTATATAGATGATGGCAGTGTCGGCATTGATTTCCCGTGCGCGTCTCGCCAGGTCCCAGCCGGTGAGATTGCCGCTGAGGTTGACGTCAGTCACCAGGGCCGAAAATTGCCGACTCTGCGCTTCGAGGATCGCCATGGCTTCCTCGCCTGAGGTCGCGGTCGTGACGGCGAAGCCGCTTTCGGCCAGTGCCTCCTCGATTGTGAGCAGGATCAGCGGGTGGTCTTCAACGACAAGCGCCGGAATTAATTCATTCATCACATTTGCCCCTCTGAGCGCAGACGGCGGGCGCATGCGAGCCGATTGAGTAAAATACCCAGGCGGCAGGATTCCAAAACGCTAACCAACCTAAAAACGTGACCATAGAAAACAAATAATATCCAGCATTCATTTCGACAGAACAGGATGAGGGATGCCGGCGCTCAATTTCTCCAGATGGCTGGTTCGACATTGGCCATCGGGGCTGTGCCGGATGCTGGACATTGCGGCGGCGGCGGGGCCGATATAGACGGCGTCCAGGCCCGGGGTGGCGCAGATCGCGTCGAGGTTGGCCAGGCCCTCCTTCGTCTCGATCATGGCGAAGACGAGGATTTCGTCGTTGGCCTTGGCGACATAGTCGGGGCCGCCGTACTGCACGGCGCGGACCGGGCCCGAGGAGCGCATGCCGACGGGCGGGTAGCGGCAGGCGGCGACGGCCTGGGCTGCTTCCTCGGCGGTGTTCACCAGCGGGACGATGATGCCGTAGGCGCCGAGATCGAGTGCCCGCATGATGGCGGCCGGTTCGTTCCAGGCGACGCGGACGAAGGGGGTGGTGTCGGTCTGCGAGATCGACGCGAGCAGGGGGCCGACGTCGTTCATCTCGTTGATGCCGTGCTGCAGGTCGACGCAGAGTGCGTCGAATCCCTGGCGCGCCATGACCTCGGCGGTGAACCAGTTGGAGACGGAAATCCAGCCCAGGGTCGGGCATTTCCCACCCTGCCACATCTGCTTGATCTTGTTCGGTCGCATCCTCGCACCTCCGGTGTCATTCGTTGATCCCACGGACAGACCTTGGGTTATCCGCCGCGGACGCGCGCTCGAACCGATCGAGGCCGCCGCCATGCCCATACACCAAGTGGGTCAGGC
>Ga0209491_10007556_pt1 | contig 14290 bp, 25 predicted proteins | sample BON02_FD_187213 | JGI IMG/M metagenome (GOLD analysis project Ga0209491, IMG submission 187213) | Freshwater microbial communities from Lake Bonney liftoff mats and glacier meltwater in Antarctica - BON-02 (SPAdes) (version 2) | ecosystem: Environmental > Aquatic > Freshwater > Ice > Glacier... | reverse complement strand
GAAGGAAGGGAGAACGGACGGCGATGGACGGCGAACGGCAAAGGAAAGCTGGCCTTTGGCCTCTGGCGCATTCCCCCTCATTCCCCCCTCCCCCCTCCCCTCATCCCTCCGCGTCATCACAATCCTCACAGGTACCAGGTGCTTGAGCCAAACTACCAGTTGGTAGTAAGTGACTAGTAGGTACCACTAGTATCGACTAGTATTCTTGGTACCGATTACGGCACTGAGTAGGGCGCTTGCTTCGCGGAACTTTCTGATGTGAGATGACACAACGGGGAGGTTAAAATACGGGCAAAACAGAACACCACCCAACTCTCGCATTACACACGTACACGCACACTAGACAAGATAGGGTCTGAGCCACCTCGGGAAGGAGCTTGGGACCAACCTGCCGCAGCCTCAGCCTCCTTCTCCTCCTCCTCCTCGCTCCCTCCTCCTCCTCCTTCCTCCTTCTCCCCCCCTTTCCACACATGCTTCGCAGCCCATATGGTGCTCAACGAGACGCGCTTGCCGCAATTTAGGCACAAACGCAGCGCAGGCACTTTGGCCACGGCGTCGCAGAGCCCAGATTCTGCTATGTCGACGCATCGCGGGACTGTCCTGTGGGTGTGCCACATGTACACAGGAAAAACGCGGGACAGAACATTCCTCACATTTACGTCCGCCTATTCCCAAGTTGGCACGTGGCACCGTGGCACCCTCCCAGCAGACACTTGGCCCTACCGCAGGAAGGCGCTCCACTTCTTGCTTATGAACCAAAGCGGCGCCTGCTTGATCACAGTGCCTTAGGTTTGCTCCCTCATCACCCTTCCCATCTCATCACCCCTCCCCTCCTCCCCTCCCACACACAGCCACCTTTCCACCAACCTCACAAAGGAATGTTTGGGCACCCCGGCCACCTGCTTGCCTTCGACCAGGGGGGCATGAATGCTGACATGGCCCGTCACCTGATGCAGCACCCCTATCAGCACCATCACACGCACATGAGCATGGATATAAGGTATGTACCCTTGAGGGAGGAGGGGAAGGTTGAGGGGGAGTGGTGTCTAAAGTGTGTTGTGCGGTGCTTGATTGCAAGCGTATGTGCGAGCTGATACCAGCCTGTATGCCTGTGTGCTCGTGCCTCGGAATCTCCCACTCCTTGCTCCTCACTTCCTCGTCCTCTCCCTCCCTCCCAACCTCCCCGCCCTTCAGCGAGACCGAGAAGGAGTTCCGTATCGAAATCGATTTGCCAGGGCACAAGAAAGACGACATCGATATCAGCGTGGACGATGATGTGCTGACCGTGCAGACCGAGCGTCGGGAGGAGACCAGCGAGGATCAACCCAATTACCACGTGAAGGAACGACGGGTCGGTAAGTCCAAACGCTCCATTCGTTTGCCCAAGAGCGCTGATACTGACTCGATTCGAGCGCAGTACCTCGATGGGGTCTTGCGTATTTGTGTGGACAAGAGGACGGAGAAGCCCCAGAGTAAGAATGTTCAGATTACTGATCATTCTTACCCGTTTGCCAAGTGAGAAAGCCGCCAATCCGGGGAGGGGGAGGGGGAGGAAGAGGGGGTAGAGATGGAGGAAGAGGGGGAGGAAGAGGACGAGGCGGCAACAGCGGGGAAGCGGAAGAGTGGGCGGGGGCGGGGGAAGGGGAAGTGAGTAGTTGTAGTTCTGAGAGAGAACGAAGAGAACAGGAGGAGAGCAAAGGAAGAGAGAGAAGACGGGAGTGTGAAAAAAAAAAAGAAGCTGAGCAGCCACCAACCAGGCGCGGCACTCGCAATGTGTGTAGGGGTTACGTGTGTAGGGACAGAGAGATAGAAAGACAGCGGATAGGGACAAAACCGAAGCAACAGCAGAAGCAGTAGAAGCAAAATATGATAGTGTGCGCAGCCTAGAAGCGAGCACCAAAGAGGAGGCTTAACGCAAGAAGGGAGGGAGAGGAGAGAGTGCGGCTAATCCAGGGGAGGTGAACGAGCGAGGCAGGCATACCAAGAGAGAGAGAGGGGGGGCGCAAGTCAAGACTTGAGATCGATCAAAGACAAAAGAAGCAAATCACACACGCCAGCTTGATAAAACCTAAAGGTTATTTCTGGATTGGACAAAACAAAGAGGATGCTTTATTAAGTTGATTTACGCTTATTTCATGTTTCCAAGAAATATCATCCAGCATCTCTTATTCACTTCTTTTCGTTTTGGACGATCAGTTGCTTCTTTTAAAATATGCACATGCCACCAGCACCACTTCGTCTACACACCCGTGCCTGCCTTCGTTCCCTCTATCAAACTAGTCGTCTTATTCGGACTCCCTCTCACCACCCCTCCCTCCCTCCCTCCCTTCCCTCCCGCCGCCGCCGCAGCAGCAGGCAGCCCATTCTTATACATATCGAGATCAAACAACAAATAACTCTTCACCCAGGCAGGGAGGGAGCGATAGAGGAAGGGAGGGAGGGGGATAAGAGGGGAGGTTTGTGCGCGGTACGCCAAGTACCACCCTTCGGAACCATGCCTCTCATTATACCTTTGCTCTGCCAAAGGACACCCAGACAAGAACATGAGAATAACAAAGGTGAAAATAGGACTGAGCAACCCAGCGGGATACGCGCCTTTTAGGTTGTTGGGTGCATCGAAGGAGGAGGAGCAAGAGAGGAAGAGGCCAAGCCATAGAGTGATCTCACCCCAATAATTTGGATGGCGTGACCAGGACCAGCATCCTGTGGTGATAATACCCCGAGAAGAAGAAGAAGCTGAAGAAGAGCGTCGTTGCTCGTAAAAGGCGTCTTTGCTTTGATCCGCCCAGACTTCAACCAAAAGGCCAACAGTCCAAAGAGTCCACCCTAAGTAATCTCTCGCTCCCACAGGCACATTGTATCGCGTCGAATTACTCAACAAAATAGGCAAGGTAACCAAGAAAACCCAAAACGCCTGAAACACAAAGAAGGAACCAAACCGCGCAAAGCTAGCGCGCATCTCATCGAACCGCGCATCGTGGCCACGGCGCACCACCCGAAGCAAGAGGTAGGAGCCCAGCCGGACGCCCCACACGGTGAGAAGGAGAGTGCTGACGGTCTGCCTCGTGTAGTGGTGCGCGCCCAAGGAATAGGACAACCATCCCAGCAAGACAAAGTTCGAGGCACCACTTATGTCGGTGAGCTTGTCAAATTGCAGCAAGTACGCGACTAAGAAGGTCAGGAGTTGGAGGCCCGCAGTCACCAAGGCGGAGAGCCAGAGGATGTTTGGCCAGGTCCATGCGATTGTCATGGTTACGTTGACGGTGGTGGGTTATCGCGTGGAGCGGTCGGCCTTCTAGAGAGGCTTGATGACGCTGATGATGATGATGCTCCAGCTGGAGGGGGGAGTGGTGTTATGCGTCGAGGTTTGCGGGGAGAAACGCGGGAATGCGGTGCAGATTTTATGGAAGACCTAGGGGCGGTGGTGAGGCGACGGACCAGGGCCTGTGCGGAGTGTGGGTCGTGTACAAGGGTGAGAATGGGACATGCGCATTCGTACACGACTTCGTTGAAGTGTCAACGGCCGCGCCGCCGGCGGCCCGGGCTTTCGGTTGAGCTCTGACTGGCGCTTTGGCCAAAAAGTTTGCCCTCCATATTTGCATGCACTACGACTTCCACACTAAGAACCAAAGCCTACCGGATGTCGTCCAGCTTTGTCTTCGCAGCCTGCGTCCCCCGCTACCGGCCCTGCATCCATTAAATTTGCGACATTCAGATCTGATTCTCAAATTGTTCCTCGTCGTGTGTGCTGGCCTGACGACGAATCAGCGCACATTCACGCGCCGCAGACGCCTTTTAATCCTGTCTCCTACACAACCAAGCCAAAGACTCACACACAATCCTTTTCCTTACACTTCACGCACACTGCTGACAGGCCGCTGCCCCTACCATGTGCGTCTAAGGCCCCCAGGAAATCACGCCCCCCAGCGCAAACCCAAGAGCAACAACCACGAAGATCGAACCCCGCCCTTCTCCTCCAACATGCATGCCACCAGCAACCCCAGCGTCTACCCCCTGCCCACCGTCCCTGCCCCTACCAGCACCACCAGCACGACTGCCACCACCACCACCACCACCTGCAGCGATACCCCGTCCTCGTCTCCTTGCACGCTGCCCTTCTCCTCGTCCGCCTCCTCCCTCGCGAATGACGGGGATTCCCTGTCGCCATCGTGTTGTCCTGCGCGCCCCCTGACCACCCTCCAGAACCTCGGCATGCTACGAGGCCCAAGCTCTTGCAGCACCTGCAGCACAAGCAGCAGCATGAGCAGCGCCATTAGTGTCGCCAGCAGCGTCAGCGACGAGGACGAGGTCAGGCACCAGGACGACCTTGAGGACGAAGAAGCTGCAGAGCACGGGAAATATCCGAGAGACGAGAAGCACAAGTATCGATTGAAGGTCCTGAATTTTAATGTGTTTGCGGGCTCACCGGTGCCGGTGTTGTTTAGAAGCTTGATGCCCAAGACGGAGTCATTGGAGGGGTCGGAAAGGCTGAAGTTGCAGGTGGAGCGAATCAAGGCCATGGGACCCGATATCATCTGCTTGCAAGAGGCGTGCTCGGATGGCGTGGAGAGGTAAGAGCATTTGAATTAGAAAAGAAAGTGAGAAGGAATGGTGTGGCGGGCGTTGAGACTTCTTTTTACAGGCGTTTGGCCCTGTCTTGTCGGAGACACACTCGTGCCTTCCCCCGCCGCTCAAATCACACATTCAATTCTGCACACACACATTCACCTCCCCTTTTCCCCTCCACTTTCCACCACCCCGCACTTTCACTCTCAGATACTACCGCGAAGCTTTTTCAGAACTATATGACAGCTTTTTCGAAGGTCAAGAACCCGAGCCCGCCGGCAAGGCTCTCCTCTTCTTTATCTACCTGCTCCTCTCCTCCCTCCTCGCCTTTTGTTTCCACTGCCTGCTGGACCTATGGACATCCTCCTCCTCCTCCCCTTCCTCCCTCCCGTCCTCCTCCTCCTCCACTCCATCGTCGTGGATGCGCGCTTGGGTTACAGCCAGCCAGCAGCACGATTCCACCCACCTACTGCTGGCATTGGTGTTGGTAAGCAAAGCATATATAATAGTTACCTGGTCCATGCGCAAATCTTGCCTCGTCGGATTCTTGCAGGGTAAAGTGAAGGCCTCCACTGTCATTTTATGGAGGAAAGATCGGCTTTCCGTCGTGTGTGAGAAGGACCCACGGACGAAGAAGCTGGTGCCGGCTGAGATGAAAACGACCTTCTTTCAGGAACAGAGAGGGGATTGGTTAAATCTGGTGAGGCCGAGGGGTTACTTGACAAGTAGGCTCCTTTTTCATGGAATGCCTTTGTATGTGGTGAATACGCATTTGAATCTGGGGGAGCAGGGATATAGACGACGGCAGGTGGAGGAGTTAACGAGGCATTGTCAGGTGCTGGGGGAGGAAGGGTCGGTGGTGGTGTGTGGGGATTTTAATGTCACGCCTGAGAGTGAGGAGATTCAGTTGTTGTGTAGTAGGGCGGGGGTGAGGGATGCGTTGGAGGAGAAGGGCTGCGTGGAGCCGACGTGGTCGAGTCGGAATCCGTTGACACATGGCGTGTTGCGGGAGGGGGATCATCGGTGTGATTTTATTTTTTACCGGGGGTTGGGTGGGGTAGGGGGGCATAGGATGGTGAATCGACGGTGTCGGTTGGATAGGCCATTTTGGGGACAGACGTGGTTGAGTGACCATTTCGGGATTGTGCTTGATTTGGTGCTTGAGCCTCTGATGACTTAGTTGTGTGTGTGTGTGTGTGTGTGTGTGATTGCGTGAATGAGAAAAGTGGAAAGAGCGGAAAGAGTGTATTACCTCTTTTTTGTGCAACCCTGTGTAAATTGGTATGATGTATGTGTGCGTGAGTGCGTGATTACTGAGCGTTATCGCTAGGCTACTAATAGGAAGAATAGGTATTTTGAGGCGTGAGCGCGCGCCGCGCCGTCCGTGCGAGCGAGCGTGATCTAGAAAGAAAGTTTTGTGCCCGATCCCAGAATAGAGAAAGCACGAGAAGTTATTTTTGCCAGAAAAATGCGCCTTGACGCATGCCAAAAGAAAAATGAGACTGATAGTGAATGCATTGCGGTAGCTTGCTTTTGATTTCGACGTAAATACGGTATGCTGAAGGAGGAGGTAGGCAGGCAAATGTGTTTGTATGCGCATTAGAACCAGACTTTCAGCCTCAGCTTCTTGTACATCGTCATTCTCTCCTCGTCCTGTATGCATTTTCTACTTTTTTTGGAACTTAGCATAAAGAGCTGTGTGTGTTATGGGTTTGGAAAAGCTAGGGGTAGGAGGGTTAGCATTCAGGAACTTGTGGGAAATACGGGTCAGGGGGAGTGGCTTGTCATGCCCAGTTTGGAGATCTTATTCAAGGGGAGAGTTTAGAAGTATAATTGGGAGTAGTATTAATTGGGATCTGGGCATTTTGGACTGATAGAGAGATCGGAACGTATCGTATTTTATGGTCGAGGACGGGCAATACATGTGTAGGAGCCGCACAATGCCCCGAGATGGTTCAAGTGCATAAGACCTGAGCACCCTGCCCACGGGGGTGTGATGCTCTGCACGGTACAGTGTAGGCCTGCTTCGGCATGCGCCAGAAAAAGCCCTCCCAGAGGGTGCACTCTGAAGAAACAAGACAAGACAAGACAAGCACGAAGGGAGGCCGTTGCATCCACCATTTGTGTCCCTCACACTCACGCCACACACCACCACCACCACGCTACAGGCAGTACCGTGGTACTTACCACACCATACAGCCATGTGGAAGCCCGGCGGTCGCAAGCCCGGCGGTGAAGCCAGCGGCGGCAACAAACACGCCAGCAGCAAGTCTCCCGCTCCTCCCGCAAAATCCGCAGCAGCCGCAGCGCCTGTCGTCTCGCCACCAGTAAGCAAAAACCTGAGCAAGTCCACCATGGGCATGAAGTTCATGCAAAAGCGGATGCAGCGCGATGCCGAGGCCAAGGAGCAGGCGGAGCAGGCCAAGGCGGCGAAGGCTGCTAAGTGGAAGGTGGAGCAAGAGGGGCAGCAGCAGCAGCAGCAGCAGCAAGACCAGCAGCAGCAACGCAGGGAAAGCGGGGATGGAGGAGGGGGCAAGGCATCACCACAGCCACCACAACAACAACAACCACAGCAGCAGCGGATCGTGGTGTTCGAGGTAGAGGAGACAGACCCCAAAATGCAAGTGCTTGGACGACGGGCCTTTGGGGGGTTCAACGAGGTGGTGGCGAGAATGTGGGAGCAAAACGCGCAGCTGCTAGGCCTGGGCAAGAAGAAGCGAAAGCGGGAGGAAGATGAGGAGGAGGTAGAAGTGGACGAGCGGGAGATGGTGGATCGGTATCAGACGCATGGTACACTGCCCGTCAAGGGTGGTGACCGTGGGGGTGGGGGTGGAGGAGGAGGAGGAGGAGGAGGGGGGAAGAGGGGGAGATACACGTATCAGCAGCCAGAGCAGAAGCCGCGGGGAGGTGGAGGTGGAGGCGGAGGTGGTCGTCAGCAGCAGCAGCAGAATCAGGGCCGTCGGCATAGTGGGGGGTCGGATAAACAGCAGCGAGGTCGTCGGTCGTAGTTTACTTGTGCATAAATAGATAAAATGAAGAAAAAGAAGAATCACAAAATCAGAAATGAAGATGCATTCAAACAGCAAACGAGCAGTTATCACTAAAACAATTCAAATATCCCGTCTTTCTTTCTTTCCTCTTCAATCGCTCACTGTTGTTTTCGTCTTCTGTCTCCTCTCAATCTTCCTACCAATCATCCTCCCAACACTCATGCTCCCTCCTCTTCCTTTTTCCCCACTCATTATAAGTCGACTCATCCCTCGTCTTCCTCTGCCCCGTCAGCCCCGCCACATTCAAATACCCAGTATCCTTAACCGCTATCCCCTTCACCAACACCTCTCCTCCTCCTTCCCCTCCTCCACCCTTCCCCGCAGGACTCCTCCCAGCAACTGCCGGATCCACCCACGGCGCCCTACACCACACACATGAACTCGGTTGGCCTTCAGCGATCTTAACCAGATTCCAGGTGCGAAAACAAACGGTATGCGTCGGCTTGTGACACGTATAGCAAACAACCACCTCCTCCGGCTTGCGTGTATCAAACTCTTCCAAACACACAGGGCACTCCTCCTCCCCCGCCAAATCCAACTCCTCCTTCTTCCCTCCCTCCCTCCCTTCCTCCTCCTCTTCCTCCTCACCCCCCTTACCACCACAACCACCAGTCTGCGCCGCATATGCCGCACGTGCCGCTGCGTTCGCCAGCACACCCTGCGATGCTCGCTCCTCCTCCTCCCCCCCGCCCCCTGGTAGCCGAGCAAAACTTCGAGCTAACTCACTTTGTAACAAGCCCTTCTGTGGGAGCACCGGGTCGTCCATCCCCAGGCGTAATACCTTGAGATACACCAGGATGAGGTGCTTGCAGACTACCCCGGGTTTGCCCGGAGTGCAGTTCTTCATGAAGTCGGGGCAGTCACAGGAAGGAATACGGCAGATGTCCACGTGATAAGCGTTGCCTTTTGTGTTTGGTGGGGAAAGGGTGGGGTGAGAAGGGGGATGATGAATGGATGGTTGCAGAGAGCCAATATGGCAATTTCCGTATTAGTTGAATTTACTTCTTCGCCTTCTCGCTCCCTCTATGTTCCCTCCCACCAAGCCCCCCCACACTCTCTTCCACCCCTTCTCCTCTCCTCCATTCTTACCAGTCGACCCAGCCACATGAAAGCGTCGATGCAAATTCCCCTCCATAGACAAATCCTCGTGGCGAATTAGAAACATACGCTGCGTCGCCGCCCTGTAGAGGCGGTCGCGGAACGGCCCCGAGCTTTTGCGGGTCGGAAAGAGACGCTTCTCCACCTCGGGCTTGGCCTCCCGCTTGCGTTTCGCTTGGGGGGACTGGCTGCCGCCACCTCCGCCGCCACCGCCACCACCTTCTTCCTTCTTGAGTCCAACGGGAGGCCGCTTCTTCATGTCGCCGCTGCTGCTGCTTCCGTCCTCTGCTTTCTTCATTCTTGCCTGTCTTGTTGTAAGGGAGGGAAGGAGGGGAAGCGGAGGGGAAGGGGGTGGAGAGGTTAGATCGATAGCCCTGAAAAACATGCCGCATTTGCTCATGAATGCACGCCAGCGCCATGCACTCATGAATGCACGCCAGCGCCATGCACTCAGGTACGCTAGACATATACCCAGCCTTGTCAAGGTGCTGGAGAAAGCATCGTGGGGTGTGCCTCAAGTGGACGAAAGAAAGCGATTCTATGACCTAACTCGCACCCTCGATTGTCACCCACATTGACCCACCCAACACGCAACACAAACACACTACCACAGGAAAGGATGGCGTCGTCCAGCAGCCCCATGTCCTTCTGGAGCCATTTGGTAGGCCGGGCCTTCCACAAGAAATGCGATGCGGAGGAGCCAGGTGAGTCTTGCTAGAAGAAAGTGCTCGTGGTCTCCCATGCCCTACTACGACCACCTCTTGTGAAAGTCTTGCAGCACCCACGTCACCTCCGCTAAATGGTACCAGCGCATGATGAAGATGGAGCTGTTAATCTTCTGTATGTAGGACTTGGTTGTCCCCTCCACATCTGCCCGTTCCTTTCCTCCCGTACAAGCATTCATCCAATGCCCCAGCCCTCTCAGCTTTGACGTTTCCATAGCCCCCATGCCATGCTCATTTCCTAGCCGCATCCACAATCCTTCATCAGAACTCTTCACATTTTAGTTCATCACCTCTCCTCTTCCAGGCCCCATCCTTCCCCCCCTCAACTGCGTCCCATCACGCGTCTCTCCTCTCACGCCGCCACCCCTCCCTCCTCCCCCTCCCCCCCGCTCAAATCAGACATACGCCCTCCCTCGCCCACCGGCCCTATAAACTCTAGCAATGACAACGACGACGGCCATCATGTGCACTTTCACCACCTCAAGCGCCAACTCGGTTTCTGGCAGCTAACGATGCTAGGCGTCGGTGGCTCCATCGGCGCGGGCGTCTTCTCCCTCACTGGGGTTGCTGCTGCTAGTGCGGGGCCGGCGGTCGTGTTTAGTTTTATATTTAGTGGGATGATTGCTGCAATTGACGCGTTGTGTTATTCGGAGATGGCATCTCGGTACCCTCAAGCAGGGACTGTGTTTTTGTATACACATATTACGTTCGGCGAGCTCCCTGCTCTTTTGGTTAGTATTAATTTGTTGGTGGACTATACAGTGGCGGCTGCGTTGATCGCCCGTTCCTTTGCCTTGTATCTGGTCGAATTTCTCAAGCATGCCGGCTTGGGGCCTATCCCTTCTTGGGTTGCTTCTTACCCCTTGACGGAGTTTATTAGCTTGAGCTTCATTGCCCCCCTCCTCCTCCTCCTCCTCACCCTCGTCCTCTGTCGGGGGACGGAGACAGGAGCGGTGCTCAATGTGGTTCTGACAAGTGTTAAGGTTGCTGTTATTCTGCTCGTGTGTGCGGTGGGACTTTTCCACGTTCATCCTCCGAATTGGGTTCCGTTCTTTCCGCATGGTGTTGAGAGTGTTTTTCGTACCTCTTCCACCGTGTTTTTTTCCTATGTGGGTTTTGATACCATTGCTTCCTCCTCGGAGGAATGCAAGGATCCCCTCAGGGACTTACCAAGGGCAATTCTGGTTAGTCTTGGTGTGTGTGTTAGTACATATTGTGCGGTGTGTTTAATTTTGACGGGGATGGTGCCTTTTGATACGATTGATTTAGCTGCTCCTCTGTCGTCGGCTTTCGCTGGGTTGGGGCTAACGTGGGTTCAGGCTGTGATAAGTCTGGGAGGGGTGGTGGGGCTGGCGACTACGCTTTTGATTGGGTTGTTTGCACAGGCGAGGATATGGTTGGGGATAGCGAGGGATGGTCTCTTGCCGGGTTTCTTGGCGGAGATTCACCCACGTTTTAATACGCCGTTGAATGCGCAGTTGTTGTGTGGGGTGTTGCCTATGTGTTTATCTGCGTTTTTTAATGTGAAACTATTGGCGGAGCTGCTGGATGTGGGGGTTATTTTGGCTTATGGTACTGTGTGTGCGGCTGTGTTGGTGCAAAGGTCGACGACGAGGGTACATACGACTAGGTGGCTTGTGGGTCTGCTGCCCGCGTGTGCTCTGCCGTTTGCCTTGCATAAATACAAGGTGAGTACGGGTTTTAGGGCGGTGGATGCATTGGCTTTGTTGCTGCCGATTGCTGCGCTGGTACCTTTGGTACGACCGGGGGATTATCCCGCTCCTGCGCATGGTGTGTGTTTTGCGTGTCCGGCCGTCCCTTATTTGCCTCTGGCGGGGGTGGTGCTCAATGTTTATTTAGGGGTGAATTTGAATCTGGCGGCGTGGTTGCGTTTGCTTGTGTTGTGGGCGGGCTTGTTGGTGTATTATGTCTGGACGGAACAAAAGTATTTTCATGCGAGTAAGAATGGGAATGGAGGGAAGGAGGGAGGGAGGCGCGGAAGGCGGGAGGGAGGGAAGGGTGGTGGCGGACGGTGTGAAGGAGCGGAGAATGGCGTGGTGCCTTCTTCTCCGTCCGAGTCATTGCGGCGCCGTCGTGGAGTGGGAGGATTTGGGATGGGGCAACATCAATTTGGTGGAGGAGATCGAGGAGCGGGAGGAGGGGGAGAGAGTCCATTGCGGACGCCCTTGTTGGATGGCGACGATGCCGTGTAGTATAAACTGTAATTTGTAAAACAAGATTGTGAAGAAAGAAACAAAGCAAAGTACAAATTTTCGAACACCACGCAAGGTGGGGGAGGTTGGAGGGAGGGAGGGGTGGTGGCGGGCGGTGCGAAGGAGCAGACCATGGCGCGTGCCTATTTCTCCGTCGGAGCCTGAATCGTTGCGACGCCGTCGTGGGGTTTTGGGATGGGGCAATATCACTTTGGTGGAGGAGCGGGAGGCGAGGAGGGGAGGGCAAGGAAGTCCATTGCGGGCGCCCTTGTTGGATGGGGACGACGCTGTGTAGTGTAATTTGAAGTTTGTATAAAAACAAACTGTAAAGAAAGAGGCAAAGCAAAGTCGAACGACGGGCAAAAGGAATTTGTGTTTTGACTTGTTTCTTCCTTGCTTTTCTTCCTTTGCTCTCTTTTGATCGAGGGAACCATGCCGGGAAGAAGCCTCGATGACCGACAGTGGACCCGCAAGAAGGCTGCATCCAACACACGCGAGCAAGACAAGAAGCACTGCCAAACCAGCGCTCTGGCGTGCACTACGGCCACACCCCTCCATCCTTCCCCTCGCTATGACCACATGAAGGAATGTGTGGATGGAGAGCGTTGGCTGTACGCTAGTCGGTTGGGCTCCCCCTCACAACAGACAAACAAGCCCTCCCCTTCGCACTCTCATTGCTTCATTCACACTCATGCCCTTGCCGCTCCCCCCCCACAAACAACACAGCACACAACCATGTCCGTCGTGGCCAAGATCTGGGACGGGCTCCGAACGTCCTACACCCGGCTGGTGGTGGGAGAGCTCAACAACCACGGTACGTCTTGCTGTCTTGCCTGCAGGCTTGGCTGCATGCCTAGCGCTAGCGGGCTCCCTCCTTCTCCTCCCTCCCGTCATCGTCGCGGATGTCCTTTTGAGCATGCCCTCTCTCAGCCCCGTCTGCCTGCCTCAAGATGCACGTGCGTGTAGCGATGGTCTTGGCGTGCTAGCTTGCGGGGACCCCTTCCATCGTTCGTGAGCTAAACCCTGCCTCCCGTCATCGTGTTCGCGGGGGCCGCTCTGCTGTTTGCCCCTTCCTGCACGCCTTGATCATACAGAGTGTTTGCTTGTGGGGTCGCATTTCTTCCCTTTGGATGTCACCTAAGCCTCATAGCATCTGCACAACTCTTTCTGCGATCTCTTTGCTCCATCTCTGTCCTTCTCCAATCGCCTTCCACCCTCACCCCAACTCACCCACCCACCCCCACCCGTTCTCCTTCCACCCCTACCCACAGGCCTGCGTTACCAAGACCTCTTCATAGAAGACCCCGCGGTGATCAAAGCCGTCCACCACCTCTCTCCCGAAGACCAACTCTCCCGCGAACGCCGCATCAAGCGCGCCATCGAAGTTTCTCTCAAGAAGAAGTACTTGCCCACGGACCTGCAAAAGATGCAGACCCCCTTGAAGCCTTATCTCAGCCATGCCTTGGAGGAGGTGGAGGCGGAGGAGACGGAGCGCAAGTTGCTCAACCCTTAGGCGTATGGAGAGGAGGAGGGGAGGGAGAGAGGGAGGGAGGGAGGGAGAGTTTTGTTTCTGTACGTAGATATATATGGTGGTATTACGCCGACCGGACACTTTCTTGAGTGATGGCCAGCCTGGCCTAGCTTCTTCTCCTTTCTGTGCCTTTTTATGGAGAAAGAAAAAGAGGGAGAAAGGGCCTCTTGGTTGTGGTGTAGTACTTAGAAGGAGTCAGGCGAAAAAAGTGAGAAAGAAGAAGGAAGACAGAAAGAAATGATGATGATCTACTGAGAGGAAGGAGGAGCGTCGGATGTTGGCATATTTGTGTTTTGTTTTTTCTTCTTCTTCTTCTTCTTCTTTTTCCTCTACTACCTCCTCTTGTTTCCTTGTTCTCGTCTCGTTCGGGTTCCTTTCGTTGGTCTTCTTCTGTTCTTCTCTTGTTTAAAACGCGGCTCTTTTCGTTTCTAGCGCTTCTGTCCTTGTTTCTGCTCTTCTTCTTTCTTTTCTTCTTCTTTCTGTCCTCATCGTCTGCTTCTCTTAGCCGTATTTCGCTGTCGCTGCGTCGGAAGTTGCGCGCTCTCTCGTTTTGTTTTCGGTTTCTTCATTCATCATCGTTGCCTCCTTTCTTCTCTTTTTCACTCTCCTTCGCGCGCACACACTCACATTCACTCACACGCAGACGAAACGAAAGAAAGAATGAGGGCAGGAGAGAGAGAAAGGGTGAAAGCTGTACAGACCTCGTTTGCGTTCGTCCTCCCTCCCTCTCCTTCGCTCCCAGCACTCATCCCGAAAAAGAAATGGGAAAACTGTCCCCTGATACAGCTCTATTCCCGTTTAAGAGCTTCTTACTTCCCACACACTCAGTCACTGCCCTCCTCCATCTCCTATCTTCTTACTCACTGCGCGCTCGATTTTCTCGACTTTCTCTCCACCTTTTCCCCGACATCATTTCTCTTCTCGCTTCTCTTTTTCTCTTCCCAAAGCGAAGTCGGCATGCTGCCATTAAAATCTCATCAACTTCCTTCGCCATGTGCATTCCTGCCTCCTAACCCTCCCTCCCTCCCTCTCTCCAATGACAGAAGTTAATATCAAAACCACACATCAAAAAATCCTCCCTCCCTACTTCCCTCCCTCCCTCCCTCC